>Ga0070700_100000014_pt1 | contig 156712 bp, 144 predicted proteins | sample KBSK5101metaG_FD_65456 | JGI IMG/M metagenome (GOLD analysis project Ga0070700, IMG submission 65456) | Corn, switchgrass and miscanthus rhizosphere microbial communities from Kellogg Biological Station, Michigan, USA - KBS K5-10-1 metaG | ecosystem: Host-associated > Plants > Roots >...
GCCCACTGCGCCTCGTTCTGCTGCAGCTCCTGCAACGCCTGGGTGAGCGACTGGCGGCGGCTGTCGAGATCGGCGGTGAGGTCGCTGTTGTCGAGCTCCGCGACCGGGTCGCCCGCGTTCACGTGCGCGCCGTCGTCGGCGAGCCACTTGATCGCGGTCTGCCACGAAGGCAGCGGCGGCACCGCGAGCGCGTCGCCGCGCGCGGACTCGAGCTCGCCGGAGAGCACGAGCTCACTCGTGAACGCGCCGCGCCGCACGCGAAGCTCACGCTCGGCTTCATCGGTCGAATACCCGGAGAAACAGCCGGTGAACAGGAGACAGAGGACGAGGTACCGACTCATCTGGGCGTTTGGACGATTCCAGCACAGAAAGGTTTGTCCAGCCGATACAATTCCGTTTCGGTTTCCACAATGACTGCCGCGCTCGTTTCCCTCTCTCCTGAATCGCGTTTCCGTCTCGTGCGCATCGAGTCGCCGCGCGACGATTTCGCGGCCGATGTGCGCGCCGGGCTGACGGCGTCGCCGAAGTCGCTGCCGCCGCGCTGGTTCTACGACGACGTCGGCTCGGCGCTCTTCGACGCGATCTGCTTCCTGCCGGAGTATTACGTCACGCGCGCGGAGACCGAAGTCCTGACTTCCTTCCGTCAGGAGATCGTCGCTTCCTTCGGACCGCACGTCCGTCTGATCGAGCTGGGGAGCGGGATGGCGCGCAAGACGCGGATCCTGCTGGACGCGCTGGCGCCGCTGCAGCGCGAGGTCGAGTACGTGCCGGTCGACGTCGACGCGGCGGTGATCGAGCGCAGCGGACGCGATCTGCTGAGCGAGTATCCGCAGCTGCGCGTGACCGGGCTCGTTTCCGATTTCTCGCGTCCGTCGGTTCCGCTGGCCGCGCTTCCCCGCCCGCGCGCGCGCACGGTCGTGCTGTTCCTCGGCTCGACGATCGGCAATCTCGATCCCGCCGGCGCGGTGGCGATGCTGCGCGACCTTCGCTCCGGCCTCGCGCAGGGCGATGCGCTCCTGCTCGGCGCCGATCTGCGCAAGGATCGCGCGATCCTCGAGCCGGCGTACGACGACGCCCTCGGCGTCACGGCGTCGTTCAATCTCAACCTGCTGCAGCGGATGAATCGCGAGCTCGGCGCGCACTTCGACCTCGCCGCGTTCCAGCATCGCGCGTTCTACGACGAGATCGCGGGCCGCATCGAGATGCATCTCATCAGCCGCCGCGCCCAGACCGTGCGCATCGACGCGCTCGAGCTGGACGTCGCATTCGCGGAAGGCGAGAGCATCCACACCGAGAACTCGTACAAGTACGACGACGCGGCGCTGCAGTCGCTCGCGCGCGAAAGCGGCTTCGCCATCGAGCAGACCTGGACCGACTCGCGCCGCTTTTTCGCGGACGTCCTGATGGTCGCCGTGTAAGCGAAAAAAACGCGGAACCACCTTCCGTAGATCGCGTTCCGCGTCCTGGCGATCTGGCGAATGCGCACGATAAGTGGTTCCGGACTCCTGGCGACACGCGGCGGTGCCCTGCGGTGCACGATGGGTCGCCTGTCGTGCGCCTGGGCCAAAGCCGCGGCGATTCGGCTGCGCATGCGCGCTGCGCACTCGATTGCGCTGACTTCTTCGCGATGTAGCCGCAGTTCTGGCAATGCCGAAATGCATGTTCAATTCTGAACAGACGCAGCATCCAGGGGTGCCTACGATCGCTGCGCTTCGGAGCAAATGCCCACTAAAGGTCTCAGCGACGTGTTCGACCGCGACTCAGTTTCGGCCGCGCGCGTGCGGGCCGACGCGCAGCAGTCGATCTACGCGCCGGGGGACGAGGATGACGCGATGTACCTGATCGAGTCGGGTCAGGTGAAGCTCTCGATGTCGTCGGCGGGCGGGCAGGATTGCCTGCTGGCGATCTACACGGCCGGCGAGGTTTTCGGCGAGTCGTGCTTCACCGGAACGCGCAAGCGCTTCGAGAGTGCGACGGCGATGCAGCCGACGGTCGTCCGGCGCGCGTCGCGGCGGGAGTTTCTCGCCGAGGTGCATCGCGCGGGCGGGATCGACGTGCTGGTGCGGCACCTCGCGCTGCGGCTCGGCGATCGCCAGACCGCGGTCTTCGAGCTCGTCACGATGGACGCGGCGAAGCGGCTCGCGAAAGTGCTCCTCGACTTCGCCGAGAAGTTCGGCGTCGAGGAGGGGACGTTCCTTCGCGTCGAACAGCGCATCTCGCACGAAGAGCTCTCGCAGATCGTCGGCACCACGCGCCCGCGCATCACCGCGTTCATGCAGCGCTTCCGCCGGCTCGGCATCGTCGAAGACTCCGGCCCGCGCTCCATCAGCATCGATCGCGGGAAAGCGAAGGAGTTCCTCGATCGGGAGTGATGTCCAATATTGAACAGCGCCATTCGAGATGTACCTCTATCTTTCCTTCCGCAGGACTCAGCTTCGGAGGCTGTCGCCTCACCGTGAGCCACGCATCGCCGGCCGCGACTCGGTTCCACGATGTGGTGGTGATTCATGAGCAGTTGGGCGTGCGGTGGCGGGCCGGGAAGGGGATGATCGATGCAGGCTCGATCGTGCTCGTACCCGCGCCCGCCAACCGCCCTCCCCCTGGCCTGTTCGACAATCCCTCCAGCACCTACACGATCTCCGCGCTCGACGCCGGCGGACGCGCGCGCACGTTTCAGAACGTGACCTTCGATCGCACGGCCTCCCAGACCAGGCGCCGCTACGTCTTCACGTGAGAATAGCCAGCCGCCCGGCCGGTGTTCATGCGTTATCATTCGCGTTCCACGTGCCGCGGTAGCTCAGTTGGTTAGAGCACCAGATTGTGGATCTGGGGGTCGGCGGTTCGAGCCCGCCCCGCGGTACCAAATCCAACCGAATGACCGAACCCGTACAGCCGCGCCTTTCCCGCGGCCTCCGCGATCTTCTGCCCGATCAAATGCTCGCGCGGCAGAAGATGATCGACACGGTCCGCGGCGTCTATGAGCTCTACGGCTTCGTGCCGCTCTCGACGCCCGCGATCGAGTACCTCGACGTCCTCTCCGGCAGCGCGGGACAGGAAGCGCAGCAGTCGATCTTCCGCGTGACGAATCCCGAGCGCGAAGAGCTCGGCCTCCGCTTCGATCTCACCGTCCCGCTGGCGCGCGTGATCGCGCAGTACCACGATCTCCCGCGGCCGTTCCGCCGCTACCAGGTCGCGTCGGTGTGGCGCGCGGACAAGCCCGACAAGGGTCGCTACCGTGAGTTCACGCAGTTCGATCTCGACTCGGTCGGCGTCGAGAGCGAGATCGCGGATACCGAGATCCTCGCCGGCATGAGCGACTCGCTCACCGCGCTTGGCGTCGGCCGTCATCTCGTCCGTTTCTCCAGCCGCGCGATCCTCAATCTGCTCCTCGACTTCGCTGGCATTTCGCATGCGCAGGGCGTCGATGTTTTTCGCGTGCTCGACAAGCTCGACAAAGTCGGCATCGAGAAAGTGCGCCTCGAGCTGATCGACGGCTACAAGGACGAGTCGGGCGACATCATCCGCGGCGTCGGCCTCACGCCCGATCAGGTGCAACGCATCGAGCGCTTTCTCGCGATCAAGGCCGATGCGCGCCGCGACGTCGTCGCGCAGGTTCGCGAGTTGTTCGCGAGCGTCGACGGCGCGAGCGAGCAGATCGACGTCGTCGAGCGGATCTCGAATCATCTCTACTCCCTCGGCTACGGCGACGAGACCATCGCGCTCGATCTCTCCATCGCGCGCGGCCTCGCGTACTACACCGGACCCGTCTTCGAGGCCATCCTGCTCGATGCGCCGCAGTTCGGCTCCGTCTTTGGCGGCGGTCGCTACGACGATCTCGTCATGCGCTTCCTCGGCGAGCGCATCCCCGCCGTCGGCGCGTCGATGGGCGTGGATCGCCTGCTCGCCGCGCTCGTGCACCTCGAGCGCATCGGAAAACAGAAAGCCACCGCGCGCGTCCTCGTCACGCACATGGATGCCGCGCTCCGCGACGATTACCTCGCCATGACCTGGGAACTGCGCCGCGCCGGCATCCCGACCGAGCTCTATCTCGGCAGCGCAAAGGGTCCGGGCAAGCAGCTGAAATACGCCGACCAGTACGACATCCCGCTGGTCATCCTCTACGGCTCGAACGAAAAGCAGCAGGGCACCGTGACGGTGAAGGACATGGTCGCGGGACGCGAGCGCGCGAAACCGGTCGCGGACCGGAAGGAGTACCTCGCGCAGCGCGCCGGCCAGGTCGTCGTCCCGCGCGCGGAGCTCGTGGAGTCGATCCGGCGGATGCTCGCGGAGATCGAATGACGATCGTCCTCGACGGCAACGCGCTGACGATCGAGCAGCTCGTGAGCATCGCGCGCGACGGCGAGCAGGTCGCGTGCGATCCGTCGACGCGCGAACGCGTGGCGCGGAGCGAGGCGCTGATCGCGAAGGTCGTCGAGAACTATCGCCGCGCGTGGGCCGAGGGGAAGGCGGTGCCGAGCGACTACGGCATCACGACGGGCTTCGGCGAGTTCAAGGACAAGGCGATCGCGCCGGACGATCTCGAGCAGCTGCAGCGCAACCTGCTGCTCTCGCACTCCGTCGGCGTCGGCGAGAACGACGACCCCGACGATCTCGCGAACTACTTTCCCGCCGAGGTCGTGCGCGGTGCGCTGGCGACGCGACTGAATGCGTTCCTCAAGGGTCACTCCGGCGTGCGCGCGAAGCTCGTGGAGATCGTCGAGGCGATGCTGAACCGCGGCGTGATCCCGCTCGTGCTGCTGCGCGGCTCGGTCGGCGCAAGCGGCGATCTCTGTCCGCTGTCGCACCTCTTCGCGACGCTCCTCGGCGAGGGCCGTTTTTATGTGCTCGACGAGGGACGACAGGCAATTCTGCCTATCCTTCGCAACGCGACGGAGCTGCCGCAACTCCTCGGCTTCGATGCCGAGGAGATGAAGCCGACATTCAAGGAAGGCCTGGCGCTCGTCAACGGCGCGAACTTCTCCGCGGCGATGCTCGCGCTCGCGGTGCACGACGCGCAGCGCCTCGCCGACGTCGCCGACTCCGCGGCCGCGCTGACACTCGAGGCGATGACCGGCTGCACGCGCGCGCTCGATGCGAAGGTGCATCAGGAGCGCGGCCACCTCGGCCAGATCGAAAGCGCGCAGCGCATGCGCGACATGATCCTCGGCAGCCGCCTCGTCGAGCGTGCCGGCGCCGTGCAGGATCCGTATTCGATCCGCTGCGCGCCGCAGGTGCACGGCGCGACGCGCGACACGATCCGCTTCGCGCGTGTCATCGCCGAGCGCGAGCTCAACGCGGCCACCGACAACCCGCTGTTCTTTCCCGAGAATGCGGATCCGTTCGACCTGCAGTTCCGTGCGAACTGGCCGGAGTGGTATCACGGCGACGAGCGCATCGCGTACTCCGCCGGCAACTTCCACGGCCAGCCGCTCGCCCTCGCCGCCGACTTTCTGACGATCGCGGTCGCCGAGCTCGCGAGCATTTCCGAGCGCCGCACGCAGACGATGCTCGACGGCGCGCACAACCGCGGCCTCCCGCAGAACCTGACCACCCGTCCCGGCGTGAACTCGGGACTGATGATCCTGCAGTACACCGCCGCGTCGATCGTGTCGGAGAACAAAGTCCTCGCACACCCGGCCTCGGTCGACTCGATCCCCACCGGCGCGAATGCCGAGGATCACGTCTCGATGTCCACGCACGCCGGCCGCAAACTGCGCACCGTCGTGTCGAACGTCAAGTCCGTCCTCGCGATCGAGCTCCTCGCCGCCGCCCAGGCCGTCGAATGGCGCGCGGTCTTCCAGTACGACCCCAACCAGCCCGCCCCGCAACTCCTCGACGTCGCCCACGCCGAAACGCAGGCGCGCCAGTTCGAGGACGCGGTGCGCGACCGCGCCGCGAACATCGCCACTCAGCTCGGCGCCGGCACGCGCGAGCTTTACCTGCACGTGCGAGAAGTGGCGCGGCCGGTCTTTCGAGACCGGCCGCTGGATGGTGACATCCGCGCGGTGCGGCAGATTATCTACCGCTGAAACGCGTAGCTCACTTTCGCGAAGATCTGGCGGTTGCTCGGCTCGAAATCGCCTTCCGGGCCCGCGACTTCGTCGAGATCGCCGGCGCCGAGGTAGAAGACGGTCTGCCAGTTGATCTTGTAGGCGAAGAGGACCTGCGAGGCGAGCGAGCCGCTGTGCTGCGCAATGTTGGCGTTGCAGGGGAGGCCGTTCGGGACGTCGGGGCAGCCGCCGGAGAGAATCAGGTCGCGATTGGTGCGCTGGTTCTGCACGATCGCGCGGACGAACATGCGCGAGTTGAACGTATACGTCGCGCGCAGGCGCTCGACCTGTGAGGTGAACAGGCGATCGTCGTGGATGTTCAGCCAGCGCAGGCTCGTGGTCAGGCCGAGCTGCAGGTGATTGGTCGGGCGCAGGGTCGCGCTGAGGCTCATGTTCGAGCCGCGACCGAGGCGGTTCTGCGCGAAATCGACTTCATCGCCCCACCAGCCGTCGAGGCTGATGAAACTGATCACGCGGCTCACGCCGAACTGCACGGTGTAATAGAGGCGGTCGCGATCGAACACCTCGCCCTCATTCGCCACCGACTCGTGCGCGATGCGGAGGCGCGTGAACGAACGATGCTTTCCATCGGCGCCGAAGCCCGTCGACACCTGGCGGAACAGCAGATCGCCGTCCTGCGTCGTCTGATACTCGCCGAACGCGTAGCCGCGAAAACGGCTGAAGAACCCTTTCGGCCGCCACGTGTGACCCGCCTCGGCATAGCTCCCGCGGTAGTCGACCTGCGGCACGAAGCCGTTGTCGGCGCGGAAGTTCTTCGAGTAGTCGCTGTAGTTGATGAAGTAGTCCTGCGTCGCGGTCGAGAACGAGTACCACGCGTGCGCGCCGTGTCCGCTCAGCTTCTGCCCGTTCCACTCATCCGCGAGATCGGTACGCTCCGGAGTCTCGCTGCGGCTGATGAGGAACTGCCCGGTCAGCGTCTGATGCTCGCCGATGCGGAACTGGAAGTCGGGCCCGAGGACGCGGTTGTATGCGCCGCCTTCCGACTCGCGCGTCGTCGCGAGGAGGCTGACGAACGAGCGGCCGAAGTCGCGCCGCACGCGGCCGATCGCGGCGAGCGACGAGAAATCCTGCGACGCGAAGTCGGAGCCGAACGCCGACGGGATGATCACCGAGCCGCCGCCGCGGTCCTGCGCGATGAGTGCGGTATAGGCGTACTGTCCCGTCTTTCCGGTCGTGCGCGCGCCCCAGCGCGGCGACGTCAGCGTGCGCGTGTAGACCGCCTGGATCGGCGTCGTGAACAGCTCGACGCCTTCGAGGAAGAACGGCCGCTTCTCGGGGAGGAAGATCGCGAAGCGCTCGTTCGTCGAGATCACCGCGACGTCCGACTCGATTTGAGAGAAATCGGGATTGATCGTCGCGTCGACGGCCATGTCGGCAGTCGGGCTCCACTTGAAATCGAGCCCCGCCTCGGAACCGACGTCGCCGCTGCGCAGCGGCGTGCCGAGACCGTCGCGCGGCTCCGAGAGCTGGCCTGCGGTGACGTACGGCGCGAGGACGAAGTGATCGCCGGCGGGCAGGCCGTGGAGTCCGGTCACCTTGCCGAAGTTGCAGACGAAGCAGTTGGAGTCGCGCGGCAGTTTGCTCGTGAACATCTGATAGCGGCGGTCGCGCGGATAGTTGCGATAGACCACGAGTCCCCATTGCTCGGGGTTCGGGTTGTCGTAACGGAGCGAGGAGAAGGGGACGCGCATCTCCATCGTCCAGCCGCGATCCGTCACCTTCGCGGCGGAGTCCCAGAAAAAATCGGGAGCGTTGTCCTCGCCGTTGCCGCCGTCGTCGGTGATCGCGTCGTACTGCACGCCGCGCGCGGTGACGAGGAAGAGGTACGCCGTCTTCCCGTCGTTGCGCGTGTCGACGATGATGCCGGCGTAGTCGTCGGTGTTGCCGCTGATGTTGTCGTGATCGGCGTACGGGGCGATGATGCTCGACGGCTTGTCGTCGCTCGCTTCCACCGCGACGTAGAGGAACTTCGAGTCGTACGTCACCCAGCCGACGGTCTTCTGCTTCGGCTCGATGTTGTCTCCGGGGTTGGTCTCGTACCAGGTCTCGTACTTCACCGCTTTCTGCCACGCGGGGTCGGACAGATCGCCGTCGATGCTGATCGGCGTGTCGGTTCGCTGCAGCGCCACCGGCGGCGGCAACTCACCGAATGCGCTTGTTGCGGCGAGGAGCAGAAGCATCCCCAGAAACGTCATCACCTTCATCGAAACCCCTCCGTCTTCGAGTGTACGAAAGTATTCGTAACTTCTACGCCGGGGTTTCAAAAAGGTTAGTCAACGAACGGTGAACGTAGGTTACTGAGTTGCTGGGAGCCTTTCAGCAACCCAGGAACTCAGCAACCCAGCAACCGTTATCTCGGAAACGCCTCCTTGACGCCTCCGTCGACCGGCAGCATCGCGCCGGTGGTTTTCGCCGAGCGCGGGCCGGCGAGGAACAGCGCGGCCTCGGCGACGTCGTCGGCGGTCACTTCGACTTTCAGCAGCGTGCGATTGCGATAGAAGTCCGGCAGCTTCGTCGTGTCGACGCCGTACGCCTGCGCGCGCATCGAGCGCATCTCGTCGCTCCAGAATCGCGAGCCGCCGAAGATCGCGTCGGGGTTCAGCATGTTCGCGCGAATCCCGAACTCGCCGCCCTCGAGCGCGACGATCCGGCACAGCTGCGCTTCGGCGGCTTTGCTCACGCTGTACGCGCCGAACTCCTTCCCCGGCGCGGTCACGTTCTTCGAGGCATTGAAGACGATGCTGCCGCCGACGCCCTGCTCCTTCATGATGCGCAGCGCCGCGCGCGCGACGAGGAAGTGCCCGCGCGCGTTGACGGCGAAGCTGCGGTCCCACTCCGCCGTCGGCAGGACGTCGAGGCTGCCGAAGGACGAGATGCCGGCATTGCTCACGACCACGTCGACTCCGCCGTACGCGCGAACCGTCTCCGCGAACGCGCGCTCGACGTCCTCCTCGCTCGCGACGTCGAGCCGCAGCGCGATCGCGCGACGCAGTCCATTTTTCGCGACGATGCTCTTCGCGACCTCCTCGGCGAGCGCGAGATCGATGTCCGTGACGACGACGTGCGTGCCTTCTTCCGCGAACCGCTCCGCCACCGCCCGCCCGATCCCGCTCGCCGCACCCGTGACGATCGCGATTTTTCCCGCGAGCTCCTTCTCCTTGGGCAGCAACGTGAGCTTGTACAACTCCAGCGGCCAGTACTCCGCATGAAACGCGTCGTGATCATTCAGCGTCTCGTACCCGCCCGCCGCATCCGCCGCCGCGATGATGCGCATGGTGTGGCGATAGATGTCGCGCACGATCCTCGCCGCGCGCGCATCCTTCCCCGCCGTCCACATCCCCACGCCCTGCATCAGGATCACGCGCGGATTCGGATCGAGCATCGCGAACTCGCTCGGATGCGCGTCGTACCAGTCCGCGTAGCGCTTCCGATACGCCGCCAGCTCCTCCCGCAAATCGCCCTTCACGAACAGCGGAAACCGTTTCGTGTAGAGCAGATGGTCCGGCGTCGCCGCCCCGATCTGCGTGATCCGCTCCGCGTCTTCGCGAGCGAGGAACTGGAGGACCTCGGGGGAGTCGTCGAATTCGAGGATTTTTTGGAGAGAGCCGTGCAGGCGCTGCGCGAAGTGGCTGGTGGTTGGTGGTTGGTAGTTGGGCTCTCGCGAAGCAGCTCCAGCTACCAATCCCCAGCTACCAGCTACAAATCTCTCGGCAGCGCTGACCAACTCAACATGAAGCTCATACGCCTCCCTCACCGTCTCCCCCCACGTAATCAGCCCATGATTCATCAGCACGAGCCCACGTGCGTCGGGTTGTCGGTCGAACGCGTCGGCGACGTCGCGGCTGAGGCGGAAGCCGGGGCGGCGGTAGGGGACGGTGATGACGGAATCGCCGAAGCAGGCGCGGACGGTTTCCTCGCGGCCGCGCGTGTTGGTGAGCGCGAGGATGGCGTCGGCGTGCGTGTGCAGGACAGCCTTCGCGGGCAGGAACGCGTGCAGCAGCGTCTCGATCGACGGGCGCGCGCTCGCGGGGTCGGTGAGGCAGCGCGCGAGGTAGTCGACCATCTCCTGATCGCTCATGTCCTCGTCGCGCGCGCGCAGCGGCGCGATGTAGTCGAGGCGCACGGCCGGAAACTGCTTCGGCACGATCGACTTCATGTCGCTGCCGCTGCTCTTGATGTACATCACCTCGATCGCATTGCCGAGGAGATCCGTCGCCTGTGACTTCACACTGTTGTTCCCGCCGCCCCAGAGGACGAGGTCCTCCTCCGCCCCCACGAGGCGCGACTGCTGGACGAGTTGTTCGAGCTCGTTGTCGGGCGTCTCCACCCACCGGTTCTGCATGGCGCGCGATTATAAGTATCCTGTCCCCATGGCGATGCCCGCGCGCGAGCGCAAGCGGCTCACGGAGAATCTCGTCGACGAGCTGAATGGCGCGGCGCTGTATGACGCGCTGGCGAAGGCGGAGCGCGACGAGCGGCTGTCGGAGGTGTACCGGCGGCTTGCGAGCGTCGAGCGGCGGCACGCCGATCGCTGGCGGAAAAAGCTCGAGGACGCGGGCGAGACGCTGCCGGACTTCGCGCCGTCGTGGCGCACGCGCACGCTCGGATTCCTCGCGCGCCGCTTCGGCATCGGCATGGTCCTGCCGACCGTACAGTCGCTCGAGCGGACCGACACGAACAAATACGCGGGACAGACCGACGCGCGCGATTTTCATGGCGACGAGCGCTCGCACTCGCGCGTGATCCAGCTCATGTCGTCGATGCGCGGCGGCTTCGCCGGCTCCGACGTCGCGCGCATCGAGGGACGCCATCGCACCGCCGGCGGGAACGCGCTCCGCGCCGCGGTCCTCGGCGCGAACGACGGGCTGGTCTCGAATCTCAGCCTCGTGATGGGCGTCGCCGGCGCAGCGATGAACGAGCGCGCGATCCTCATCACCGGTCTCGCCGGTCTGATTGCCGGCGCGGGCTCAATGGCCCTCGGCGAGTGGCTCTCGGTGCAGAGCTCGCGCGAGCTGTATCGCCACCAGCTCGCGACCGAGGAAGAAGAGCTCATGACCATGCCCGAAGAAGAAGAGGAAGAGCTCGCGCTCATCTATCAGGCGCGCGGACTCGACGAGCAGCAGGCGCGCGAGTTCGCGTCGAGCATGATGAGCAACCCCGACACCGCGCTGGAAACGCTCGCGCGCGAGGAGCTCGGCTTCGATCCGCAGGAGCTCGGCGGGTCGCCGTGGACCGCGGCCCTCGCGTCGTTCCTGCTGTTCGCGTTCGGCGCGATCATGCCGGTCATCCCCTTCTTCTTCGCGAATGGAAATCAGGCGGTGCTGCTCAGCATCGTCTTCAGCGCCATCGCGCTCTTCGCGGTCGGCGGCGCGATCACGCTGTTCACCGGACGCGGCGTGATGTTCTCGGGACTCCGTCAGGTCGCGTTCGGCCTGATCGCGGCCGCGCTTACGTTCGGAATCGGACGCCTCGTCGGCGTCTCACTGGAGTAACGAATGAAAACGATCTACGACGACACGCTGCGCAACGACATCCTTTCCCGCGTCGCCCGCGTCACCACGGAATCGCGCGCGCGATGGGGAAAGATGAACGCGGAGAAGATGCTCGCGCACATGACCGAGTCGCTGCGGATGGCCCTCGGCGAGTTCCATCCGAAGCCAAAGAACCTGCCGATCCGCTATTTCCCGCTGAAGCAGCTGATCATCTATCTCGCGCCGTTCCCGAAAGGCGCGCCGACCGCGCCGGAGCTGATGCCCTCGGACAGCCGGACGGTCGAGCACAGCAAGGGCGAGATCGCGCGGCTGCTCGAGGCGATCGCCAAATGCCGCGATGCGACGAGCTGGCCGGAGCATCCGGCGTTCGGCAAGCTCACGACGCGCGCGTGGGGCGTGCTGACGTATCGCCACTTCGATCATCACCTGCGCCAGTTCGGAGCGTGACGATCGCGTACGCCGCCGCGATCAGCAGCAGCGGGTCGGTCAGCGGATAGCGAAATCGCGCGACCACCTGGTGCGGGATGTGCGCGAGCCAGCCGAGGACGAAGAACGCGGCGATCCACAGCACCATCGTGCGAGGCATGCGCGCGAATCCGAGGATCGCGAGCGCGTACAGCGCGACGAACGCGATGCCGGACACCATCACGACGCGCGTCGAGTACTCCTGCGGATTCAGCCACGGCCGCCAGTAGAGGAGCGCTTTCTTCAGCGCGAACTTCGCTTCGAGCCGCGGATGCTTGCGGATGTTCGCGAGCGCGTCGTCGCGCCATTCCGCGCTGCTGCGAAACTTCCTCGTCGCCGGCTTCGTGATCTGTTCCTCGAACTCAATCGACGCGCGATGGAACGCGTCGCGATCGTCGATGTCGTAAATGCGCGCCATCTCGGGATGCGTCCCGCGCCAGAGGCTGTAGCCGCCGGCGTTGTTGATCAGAATGACCTCGCCGTAGCGCGCGTAATTGCGCGCGGTCCATGGCAGAAGGACGGCAACGAATCCGAGCGCGAAGAGCATGCGTTTGCGCGTGGCCAGCAGGAAGAGCGGAACGAAGATGAGCGTGACAGGGCGAGTCAGCGTCGCCATCGCGAGACATGCGCCTGCGAGGACTATGGGCTGCGGCGACGCCAGTCGCCGCTTTGGAAGCGGCGGCGAAGCTGCCGCGGGACGGAAAGCGGCGACTAATGTCGCCGCACTCCAAAAGAAGAACATGAACAGCGGCTCGGTGCGGATGTCGGTGACGCCAACGATGAACAGCGGATGGAACGCCGCCGCGAGTCCGGCGAGCAATGCGGCCGCCGGCGATCGCAGGAGAGCGAAGCTGAGCGCGACGATGAGCGCGACGGTGAGCGAGTCGACGAGCGTCAGCGCGAGCTTCACGAGTACGACGTTTTGCGGATGACACGCGGTCACGGCGGCGATGAAGAACGGCAGTCCCGGTGCGCGAAAGAAGGGGAGGTTGCCCTGCGCCGGATACGAGCCGGTCGCGCACAACGCGCCGGCGGTGTCGAGATAATCGCGGGCGTCGCCGAACTCCACGCGCTCGAATCCGAACGCGGCGATGGCCGCGATGCGGACGGCGAAGGCCACCACGACGAGTGCAAGCGTACGGCGCCGCATTACTGACGTTTGCGTGGCTTCGCCCGCTCCGCGACTTCGTTCCGCAGCTCTTTCGCCTTTTCGAGCATTTCCGGGTCGGTGATGGCCGGCAGGGCGTTGTCGACGATCGCCAGCGCCTCGGCATACCGTCCTTCGTTCGCCTTCGTCACGGCGTCATTGAGCGCGGCGATGGCGTGGCCGGTCGCGTCGAACTCCTCGAGCGACGCGATCATTTTGCGGACGTGTTCCGCGAGCGCGGGATTCGTCGTGCGCGCGATGATCGTCTTCGCCAGCGCCACCGCTTCCGGCAGCTTGTCGGCGTTCGCCAGCGATTCCACCTCGAGCATGTCGGCCATCAGCAGCGACTCCTGCGAGCGCGCGATCATCTCGCGGTCGCCCGCCGGCGTGATGATCGTGTCGATGAGCTGCAGCGCATCGGCCCGTCGTCCGGAGCGCGAGTAGAGCTGCACGAGATAGAACGCCGCTTCCTGATTGCCCGGCGCGAGCGCGAGGCTCTTCTGCAGCGCCGCGATCCCGTCCATCGGAGATTCGGTGCTCGCGGCGTACGTCGCGCCGATGCCCGCCCACGCGCGCGCCGAATTCGGGTCGAGCTCCGCGCTGCGCGTGAAGAGGGCGCGCGCTTTCTGCACGTCGGCCATTGGGATCTCGACCTCGTCGCCGAGGCGGGAGATGACGCTCGATCCGTACAGCAGATAGATCTCCGGATCGGTGCTGCCGAGTTGCGCCGCGCGCTGGTACGACTCCTCGGCCTCCCTGCGCCGGCCCGCGAGGTCGTGCAGGCGTCCGACGTCCGCGTGCGCCGCGGCATTCGCGGGATTCGCTTTCAATGCCTCCGCGAGGAACTGCTCGGCGACTCCGGCGTTCGCGGGCGGGGAGTTCGCGAGCAGGTGCCCCATCTGAAACACGACCGCCGCGTACGTCATCGGCTCCGGCTTCTGGACATCGCTCATCGCGAGGTCGCGCAGCGAGTACCTCGTGTACTGGAACGCATTCCGCCGCACGTATCCGCGCAGCTCGACTTCCATCTGCGCGTACGTGACGCCGAATGCGGCGGTGAATGCCTCGTCGGCGGGCCGGTGCGCGGCGATGAGCGCAAGGTACGTGGTGAGCTGACCGCGGCGCTCTTCGCTGCCGAGCATCAGATAGTGCAGCAGCGCCCACGACTCCGCGTAGAACACGCCCTGGCGCGAGCGCTCGTTGTAGATCTTCGAGTCGCGGTCGACGGAGATGAGGTCGCGCAGCGGGATGAGCGCTTTGCCGCGCAGCCAGAGCACATGGTCGTCGATCGGACGTCCGATGTGCACTTCATCGCCGAATGTCTTGAACGTCGAGTAGTACTCGGCGATCCCTTCATTCACCCACAGCGGCAGTCCGGCGACGGTGTTCTTGACGAAGTAATGCGTCAGCTCGTGGAAGACGATGCGGTCGACGCCGTTCTGCGAGCCGCCCTGCAGCAGAATGAAATTTCCGTTCTCGCCGCCGAGGAAAATGCCGGAGATGTTGTCGGCATCGCGCCCGAACACGACCTCGCGATACGGCGCGAAGCTCCGTTCGTTCGCGAAGATGAAGACCTTCGTCGGCAGCGGCGAGCGGACGTTGAGCCGCGTGACTTTCCCGACGGCCGCGCGCATCCGCAGCAAATCCTCGGCGATGTCGGTGGTCGCGGACGGCGATGCGTTGCTGACGATCTCGAACTCGTCCACGCGCAGCGTGATCCACTTTTCGTTCGCGCGGGGGAGATCCAGGGCGGTGGCGCCAACCGTGATGAAGAGGGTCAGCAGGACGAGGAGCGGACGCATCGGGAACCTGGAGTCAGTATAGCTGAGCCGCGAACGCGAGCACGTGATCGAACGCCTGACCGAAATAGAGCTCGTAGCTGTCCTTTTCGACGTAGCCGAGATGCGGCGTGCAGACGGCGTTCTCGAGCGCGAGCAGCGGATGCGCCGCGCCGAGGATCGGCTCCTCCTCGTACACGTCGACGGCGGCGAAGCCGGGACGGCCGGCGCGCAACGCGTCGACGAGCGCGTTCGGCGCGATCAGTTCCGCGCGGCTCGTGTTCACCAGCAGCGCGTCGCGTTTCATCATCGCGAGATCGGCGGCGGTGACGAGTCCGCGCGTCTCCTTCGTGAGCCGGACGTGCAGTGACACGACGTCGGACTCCGCGAAGAGATTCGACGCGGGCTCGAAGCCGTCGACTCGAGCTCGTTCGAGCGAGGCGGCGCCACTCCGCACGATGACGCGCATCCCGAACGCGCGTCCGTAGCCGGCGACGAGGCTGCCGATCTTGCCGTAGCCGAGGATGCCGAGCGTGCGTCCGCGCAGCAGCGTGCCGAGCGTCGACTGCCACCCGCCCGCGCGCAGCCGCGCCGCCTCCTGCGGAATGCGACGCATCGCCGCGAGCACGAGCGCCCACGTCAGCTCCGCCGGCGCGTACGGCGAGCCGGTGCCGACGGCCACGACGATGCCTCGCGCGCGGCACGCCTCGACGTCGATGTGCGCGGTGCCCTTGCCGGTCTGGCTGATCAACTTCAGGCGCGGCAGCCGTGCGAGCAGCGCGTCGGTGATCGCCGTTCGCTCGCGAATCAGCACGAGCGCGTCGGCGTCCGCGAAGCGCTGCGCGAGCGCATCGACGTCCTTCACCGTGTCGCGATGAATCGTGACGTCATGCCCCTGCAGTTTCGCGAAGCAGTCGAGCGATCGGACGGCGTCCTGGTAGTCGTCGGGAATCACGATGTGCATGTCGCGGAAGTGTGATTCAATCTCGTCCGGTTCGCTATGCACAAGAAAATCTTCCCCGCGCTCGCTATCTGTCTGTTTGCAGTGTCCGCATCCGCGCAAACGTTCGTCTTTCATCTGCGCGGCGATCAGGAAGTACCGCCGGTTCCGAGCGTCGCGAGCGGCGGCTGCATGGGCCAGCTCAACCAGCCCGCGTCGACGTTCACGCTCACCTGCGTGCACGACGTCGTCGGCGCGACGGTGATGCACATCCATCAGGGCGCTGCCGGGGTGAATGGCCCGATCCTCTTCGACCTCGGCGATCCGGCAAGTCCCATCACGGCGACGTGGACCGGCATGACGCCAGCCGAGATCAGCGACCTCCTCGCGGGCAATCTCTACATCAACATCCACACCAGCGGCCGTCCGGCCGGCGAGATCCGCGGACAGATCCTCTCGCGCACCGTCGACCTCGTGAACTTCACCGCGAACGGCGCGCAGTACGTTCCGCCCAACTCGACCAGCGCGACCGCGACCTGTACGGCCGATCTCGACGGACCCGCGACCTCGCTCGCGATTTCGTGCACGCACGACGTTCCGAGCCCGATCGCCGCGCACATCCACGAGGCGCCGGTGCTGCAGAACGGGCCGGTGGTCTTCACGTTCCCGAGTCCCGCCAGCCCGCTCAACGCGAACGTTCCGATGACGCCGCGCCTCGTCGCCGATTTCGCGGCGACGTTCCTCTACCTCGACATTCACAGCGGCACGGGCTCGGAAGACACTTCGAGTCCGCAGATTCGCGGTCAGATCGGAACGCCGCCCGCGGGCGCGAGCACCGGCACGATCCGCATCACGAAGGCGACGTTCCCCGGCGGCGGGACCGGCTTCGGGTACACGGAGAACATCACCCCGTCCGCCGCGTTCACGCTCAATGACGCCCAGACGCAGACGTTTTCGACGGTCGCCGGCGGCACGTATACCGTCAGCGAGAACGATCCGGCGGTTTCGCCGGGTAATTATTCGCTCGCCGACGTCTCGTGCGACGACGCCGACAGTACGACCGACTCGCTGTCCCGCGCCGCGACGATCCGTTTGCAGCCGGGCGAGGTCGTGACGTGCACGTTCCGCAATTTCAGGACGGCGCCCACCGATCAGCTGTTCGTGTTCGATCTCAGCGGCGCGCAGGAAGTGCCTCCGGTGTCGACGCCGGCGACGGGCGGATGCATGGGACGCTTCAATGCCGGCGCTTCTCAGCTTTCTCTGGTCTGCACGCACAACGTCGATAACCCCACTGTGATGCACCTCCATCAGGGCGTTCCCGGGGTCAATGGTCCGATCGTGTACGACCTTGGGTCGCCTGTCAGTCCGGTCATTGCGACTTGGAGCGGAATGACGCCGGCGGAAGTCGCCGACCTGCTCGCCGGAAACTTCTACGTCAATATTCATACGGCCGGCCGTCCCGCGGGCGAGATTCGCGGACAGGTGCTTACCCGCACCGTCGACGTCGTGAATTTCACAATGAACGGCGCGCAGGTGGTCCCGCCGAATTCAACGACCGCCACCGGCAATTGCACGGCCGATCTCGATGCTCCCGCGACGTTCCTCGCGGTGCAGTGCACGCATAATCTGCCCTCGCCCGATCTCGCTCACGTCCATGACGCGCCGTTCGGCCACAATGGTCCGGTCATCTTCACGTTCGCGTCGGCGGCCAGTCCGTTCGCGGGCAATGTGCCGCTCACGCCGCGCCTGGTCGCCGATTTCGCGGCGCGTTTCCTTTATACCGACGTGCACGGTGCCGGCGGATCGGAGGAAACCGCGGCGGATGAGATTCGCGGACAGATCGGCACGCCGCCGGCCGCGGCGACGACGGGCACGATCGTGATCAGGAAAAGCACGGCGCCTGCGGGCGGAACGGGATTCAGTTTTGCCGACTCGGTTCCGGGCTCGCCCGGCACCTTCAATCTCAATGACGGCGGGACGCGTACGTTTACCGGCGTTCCAGCCGGCACCTACACCATTACGGAAGCGCCGGCGAGCGGCTACACGCTGACCGACGTCACCTGCTCCGACAGCGACAGTACCGGCAATCCGTTCGCGCGCACGGCTACGATCGCATTACAGGCCGGCGAGGTCGTGACCTGCACGTTCCGCAATCTTCGGACGTTCGTCAGTCCCTCGCTGTTCGTGTTCGATCTCTCCGGCGCGCAGGAAGTGCCGCCGGTCTCGACGACCGATCGCGGCGGCTGCATGGGGCAGTTCGATGCCGGCACGAGCTCGTTGTCGCTCGTCTGCACGCACAGTGTGATCGGTCCCGCGCAGATGCACATCCACCAGGGCGCTGCCGGTGTCAATGGCCCGATCGTGTTCGACCTCGGCGATCCAAACAGTCCCGTCGAGGCAACGTGGACGGGTATGACACCCGCCGAGGTGGCCGCTTTATTCGCTGGAAACCTCTACATCAACATTCACTCCGGCGGCCGCCCGTCGGGCGCGATTCGGGGGCAGATTCTGCAGCGCACCGTCGACCAGCTTTCGTTCGCGGTCAATGCCGCACAGGAGGTTCCGCCGACAGGATCGACCGCGACCGGAACCTGCAGTGCCGATCTCAGTGACAACGCGACGTCGCTTGCACTGCAGTGCAATCACAATGCGGTCGGCGTGACGACCACGCACCTTCACACTGCGCCTCCGGGCGTGGACGGACCGATCGTGACCGATCTGCCGGCTTCGCAGGCCTTTACGGTCAATGTGTCGATGACGCCGCGCACCGTCGCCGATTTCGCGGCGGGATTCCTCTATGTGAACGTCCACACCATCGAATTTCCGATGGGCGAGATCCGCGGTCAGATCTCGACGTCCAATCCCGCGGTCGTCAGCGGGGTCGTCGGCGCGCCAACGCTCGCACAATGGGCGGCACTCCTGTTCGCGCTCTCGCTCGCCGCGCTGGCGTTATGGCGTCTGCGATAGCCTGAAACGCACACCGAGATAGACGGCGGGCCCGCTGGGGCTCGCCGGCTGATCGCGAAAGCGCGGGAAGCTGTAGTCGTAATGGCGAATCCGCGCGAACAAATCCGTGCGCAACCACGTGCGCGCGAGCTCGAGCTCGGCGTTCCACGTCAATTCCGAATCGCCCGAATCGCCGGCGTCGACGTGAGTTGGCCCCGCGCCGAGGAGGAGCGCATAGTCCTCGCTGAACGCGTGACGGTAGACGAGGTTCGCATGGATGGCGATCGTCGCGCCGAGCTGCTCGACGTCGGCGTATTCGCCGGCGACATGGATGCCGAGACTTCCGCGACGCGCGAGTACTTCCGCGCCGCTGAGCACACGCGCGCTTTCGCTCGAGCCGGCCTGCGGCTGCCGGCCGATGGCCACGCCGGCGTCGACGCGCGTCTGTGCATTGAGGATCGTCGTGAGGGAGAGGAGCAGGAGAAGAACGAGAAACCACCGTGAGCGGGACATGCCGTCAATACGGGCAGCGATTCGCGAATGTCCAACGCTACGCGCTCACGCTCCTGTCGAGGTCGCGCAGGATTCCGTCGCGGATGTCATAGACCCAGCCGTGCACCACGAGCGACTGCCCGCGCGCCCACGCATCGCGCACGACCGTGGTTTTGCTGACGTTCACGACCTGCTCGATGACGTTCAGCTCGCAAAGGCGAGTGTGCCGCGCCTCCTCGTCGGGCAGCGCGTCGATCTCCGCCTGATGTTTGCTGCGCACGTCCTGCACGTGGCGCAGCCAGTTGTCGACGAGGCCGAGCTTCTCGTCGCGCAGCGCGGAGAGCACGCCGCCGCAGCCGTAGTGTCCGCAGACGATGATGTGGCTCACGCGCAAGACCTCGACGCCGAAATGAATCGCCGAGAGGCAGTTGAGGTCACTGTGCACGACGACGTTGGCGATGTTGCGATGCACGAACATGTCGCCCGGCATCAGCCCGACGATCTGATTCGCCGGCACGCGGCTGTCCGAGCAGCCGATCCAGAGATACCGCGGCGCCTGCAGCAGCGCCAGCCTGCTGAAAAACTCCGGATCCTGCCGCGTCATCTCGGCAGCCCACGCGCGATTGTTGTCGAAGAGGTGACTCAGCGTCCGCATCGAGTCCCGACTCTATCATCCGTGCGCACGCCTGTTGATGGTTGCCGCTGGCGCAATGGCGGCATACGATTCACGGATGACCGAATCGATCGCGCTCGACGTGAACCTTCAGGCATTCGTGCGACGCGATACATCGCGGCGATGGGTGGCTACGTGTCCGATGGTCGGCGTGGCATCGCAGGGGAAAACCGCTGACGATGCGCGACGATGTCTGCAGGCAGCGGTCGAGCTCTGGTTCGAAAGCTGTGTCGATCGCGGCGTTCTCGATCAGGCGCTGCGCGAAGCGAACTTCCGGCCGTACCAGCCCGGCCAAAAGCGCGGGAGCTCGGCGCGTCCGCGTCCGCGGCAGAACGTACTCGGCGATCCGTTCGAGATTCGCCTTACCATTCCCGCGTACGAAGCAGCGACGCTTCTCAGTGCGACGGCGTGAAACGTATTTCGTGGCAGGAACTGCGTGACGTCTGCAAGCTCGCGGGCTGTGTGGAAGCACGGATCAAGGGTGATCATCTCGTGATGACAAAACCCGGCATGGCGCGGCCGGTCATCATCAAGATGGACAAAGACCTTGGCGAAGACATCATCCGCGCAAACATGCGAACGGCCGGCCTGAGTCGCCAGGAATTCGAGAAGCTCCTCCGCATCGTGCGCGGGCAAAGCCGCTGACGAAGACAAACGTGAACTGGATCGGCCCCCTCTTTCTGGCTCTCGTCGCGATCGCGCTCTACGTGAAACGCCGCGAGCTCGCGCAATTGCAGGCAGGGATCCTCGGCGGCTCGATCTTCCCCGGCTGCGTGATCGTGGAAGCGGTGGTGCTGTTGCTGATCGCGGGCGCCCTGCTGTTCTTCGCACTCCGTCAGTAGCGGTACTTTTGCGCACGGCGCGCGTCATAGCTTCATGCGAACTCTGCTTGTGCTGCTCGCGTTCACCGTTCCCCTGCACGCCGACGCCTTCTCCGACCTCCGCGACGCGCTCGGGCGGCTCACCGCGCGCGAGCCGATCCGCGCGACGTACGAGGTGCAGCGCGCCGTCAACAACGAGGGCAGGTTCGCGAACGACAAGTTCAACGGGAAAGCCACGGTGGAGTTGGAAGGCGGCAGCGACGGCGTGCGCATCGCGTTCGCGCGTCCGCTGATCGAGCAGGTGACGCGCGAGATGCAGGCGCGCTCCGCGAATCCGAAACTGCCGACGCCGACCGTCAGCGCGCTGAATCAGATCGGCGCGGTCACCGCCGCCGAGGCCATCGACGCCGCGCTGCCGATCCTGAACCTCATCCAGGACGCGAAAGTCGTCGACGACCGCACCGGCACTTGGCAGGGCAAGCCCGCGCGCGTCGTGATCTTCCGCCTCTCCGACAAACGCGAGAGCGACGTCGGCAAAGTGACGGTCTCCGAGAACCGCCTCACGCTCTGGCTCGGCGCCGACCACGTGCCGCTCGCCGCCGAACACGTCCGCAACGCGAAGATGTCGTTCCTCGTGTTCAAGGGCGAGTCGAAGTCGAAGCGCAGCTGGCACTTCGCCCACATCGGCGACCGCCTGATCCGCGTGCACGAGGAAGAGAACGAGACCGGGTCGGGGCTGGGGCAGAAGGGGACGGTGTCGTTCATGGCCACCCTTCGCGTGCGGTAGAGCGCTCGTCCCTATAAACTCCCCCTACGCTCCAACCCGGCACTCGCTTCGGCCCTTATGAAATCGAGTCCTCCCTCGCCGAGGGTGGGATGGGAGAGGTGTACAGGGCGCGGGACACGCGGCTCGATCGCACGGTCGCGTTGAAAGTCCTGCCGGCGCATCTCTCCAACGATCTCGAAATGCGGAAGCGGTTCGAGCGCGAGGCGCGCGCGATCTCCGCCCTCTCGCACCCGAACATCTGCGCGCTCTACGACATCGGCAACGTCGACGGCCAGGAATTCATCGTCATGGAGTTCCTCGAAGGAGAGACGCTCGCCGAGCTCCTCAGCCACGGACCGCTCGAGATCGACGACCTCATTCGCTACGGCACCGACATCGCCGACGCGCTCGAGAAAGCGCATCGCCAGGGCATCATCCATCGCGACCTCAAGCCCGGCAACGTCGTGATCACGAAGAGCGGCGCGAAGCTGCTCGACTTCGGGCTCGCGAAGTGGATGCCCTCCGACGAGCACTCGATCCTCGGCCGCGCCGACGACATCACGAAGCCGCTCACGATGCAGGGCACGCTCCTCGGCACCGTCCCGTACATGGCGCCGGAACAGCTCGAGGCGAAGGAAGTCGACGCGCGCAGCGACATCTTCTCCTTCGGCGCGATCCTCTACGAGATGGCGACGGGCGTGCGCGCGTTCAACGCGACCTCGAACGCGAGCCTCATCGCCTCGATCCTGCGCGAAGACCCGCCGCCGGCCTCGCGCCTGCGCAACATCGCATCGCGCGCGCTCGATCAGATCATCCGCACGTGTCTCAGCAAGAACCCCGACGACCGCTACCAGTCCGCGCACGACGTGAAGCTCGCGCTGCGCATGCTCACCGCGGGCGATGAGCCCGAGGCTCCGGAAACCGCGCCGCCGCGGCCGTGGCTCGTGCCGGCGATCGTCGCGGGCCTCGTCTTCGCGACGATGCTCGCCGCCGGCTGGACATTGTTCCGCCGCGACAAGGAACCGCCGCGCGTCTACCGCTTCACCATCGCGCCGCCGCACGGATCGATGTTCCCGTCGCTCAGCGAAGGCGGCGCATTCGCGCTGTCGCCCGACGGCCGGCAGCTGGTCTTTGAAGGCACTACTCCCGAGGGGCGGACGTATCTGTGGCGCCGCTCGCTCGACTCCGAAACAGCGGAAATGCTCGAGCCGACGGAAGGCGGCAAGTATCCGTTCTGGTCCGCCGACGGACACTCGATCGCCTTCTTCGCCGATGGAAAACTGAAGCGCATGTCGCTGCCCGACGGACCGGCGCAGACCATCGCCGACGCGCCGACGGGACGCGGCGGCGCGTGGAGCCGCGGCGACGTCATCGTCTTCGCGCCGTCGAGCGCCGGCGCGCTCTTTCGCGTTCCCGCGAGCGGCGGCCAGCCGCAGCCGGTGACGACGCTGACGCGCGACCATTACTCGCATCGCTGGCCGGTCTTCATCGACGATACGAAGTTCCTCTTCGTCACACAGAGCCAGCGTCCATCCGCGCGCGGCGTGTACAGCGCATCGCTCGACTCATCGGAGTCGAAGCGCCTGCTGCCGGCCGCGCTCAGCGTCGCGTTCGCGCCGCCGCATCATCTCTATCACGTGCGCGACCACGTGCTCGTGCGCCAGCGCCTCGATCCGCGCCGGCTCGAGCTTACCGCGGAAGCGGCGACGATCGCCGATCGGATGATCTACTACGGCGATCGCGCGTACGTGCCGGTGAGCGCCGCGGGGGACGGCACGATCGCGTTCCGCCGCGACGGTGCGTCGAACACGCGCGTGATCTGGTACGGCCGCGACGGCCGCCGCCTCGGCGCGGTGGGCGAGATGGGCGAATACGAAGGCGTCGCGATCTCGCCCGACGGCACGCGCGTCGCGTTCGGCTACTTCGACGCGAAGGAGTCGCTCAATCACATCGCCATCGCCGCGGTCGCCAGCAAACAGACCGGCGGCGTGCCGCGGCGATTCACGTTCGCGCGCGGCAATCAGTATTCGCCAATCTGGTCGCCCGACGGCGCGCGCCTCGCGTTCAGCGACGACGAGTCCGGCGTCGACACGCTGGCCGCGAAACCGCTCGCCGGCACGAGCAACGAACAGCCGCTCATCCCGCCGCCGCCCAGTTCCACGTACGCGCAGAGCTGGTCGTCCGACGGCGAGCACATTCTCTATCGCGCGCAGGACGCGAAAACCGGCTTCGACGTGCGCGTCCTGTCGCTCACGAGCGGCCAATCGACACCGTATCTGCAGGGCCCGAGCGACGAGTCGCAGGCGCAATTCTCCCCCGACGGTCGATGGGTCGCCTACGCGTCGACGGAATCCGGCCGCCCCGAGGTTTACGTGCAACCGTTCCCCGCAACCGGCGCGAAATGGCAGATCTCCGTCGGCGGCGGCGAACAACCCCGCTGGCGCCGCGATGGGAAGGAGTTGTTCTACCTCGCCGCCGACCGCAACCTGATGTCGGTCCCCGTCGCCGTCCCCGGCGCCTTCGACGCCGAGGCGCCGCGCGTCCTCTTCGCCACGAACCTGCCGTTCGGCGACCTCAATGTGTCGCAGGCGTGGGACGTGGCCCCCGCCGGCGATCGCTTCGCGATCGCCGGCCCGGATCCCGCGACGCCTCAGTCGGCGATTTCGATTGTGACGCGGTAGCACGTATGCCAGGCCCTCCGCGACATCTGTCCTGCCGCAGGGCGCCGAGGAGCTGGGCGACGATGAATCCCGGTATGCCCGCGGCGGACAGACGGTTCACGTGTGCGGACCGGCGGTTCGCACGTGCGGACAGACGGTCCGCACGTGCGGGCAACGAGGTTCACGTGTGCGGACAGACGGTTCGCACGTGCGGGCAACGAGGTTCACGTGTGCGGACAGACGGTTCGCACGTGCGGACAACGAGGTTCACATGTGCGGACCGGCGGTTCGCACGTGCGGACTGACGGTTCTCACGTGCGGGCAACGAGGTTCACGTGTGCGGACAGACGGTTTCCACGTACGAATGTCCTCTCCTGGAGACACACGAAATTTCGCCGAGGAGCCCGTCCGCTGTTATCGAATCCGGTTGACGCCGGAAGAGCCGGCCGAGCGGACGGTCGTCCTCAAGGGACGGCGGCCGTATATGAGATAGTCAACTCGCAGCATGGACGACCGTCGAATCGCGACCGCGCTCTTCGCTCTGGCGTTCGTGCCGGTCGCCTACTTCTATGGCGGGTGGGGTGCGAATCAGGAGGTGAATTACGCTCTGACGCGGGCGATCGTTGAGGCGCGCACGTTTCAGGTCGATCGGTTCACCGTCCATGACGGCGATATCGCGGATGGGGTGGGCGGTCATATCTATAGCAACAAGCCGCCCGGGTTGTCGGTATTGGGGGCGATCCCGTACTCGGTTCAGTATCCGCTGCAACAACGTCGGATCGTGAGGTTTCGCGATTACTGGCGGACCAACAAACAGCTCGTCACCATTGCAATCTGCGGCGTGGCGGGCGCGCTCATCCCGGCGGTTCTTTATCTCTATGGGCGGCGCAGGCTCGGCGTCAGCCGGATGCATGCGGCTGGCGTGGCGATCGTGATCGCATTCGGCACGATCGTCTTTCCGTACTCGACGATGTTCTTCGCGCACGTTCCGAGCGCGCTGTTTCTGCTGCTGGCGTTGACGCTCCTGCGAAGTCGTCCGCTGCTGGCGGGAGCGGCGGCAGGTGTGGCCGGGGCGTGCTTTCTGATCTCGGCGATCGCGGCGCTGGTGCTGGCGGGGCTGGCGTGGAAGGACTCGGCGAAGAAGGCGCTGCTCTTCGTCGCGGGCGGTGTCCCGTTCGCGATCGGTCTCGCGGCGTATCAGGGGGTTTGCTTCGGGTCTCCGTTCGTGACGGCGGTGGAGCGGAGCGGGTCGTTTACAGAGAAAGGCCTGCTGCTGGGAGTGTTCGGTGGCCCGCAACTCACGCGTTTGTGGGGGCTGACGTTTTCAGAATACCGAGGGCTCTTCTTCGGCTCGCCGGTGCTTCTGTTTGCGATCGCCGGCCTCGTTCTGATGGTGCGGCAGCGGCGCTTTCGGGCGGAGGCGATCGCGATCGGTGCGATCGCGCTTCTTTTCCTGCTGCTCAATGCATCGTTCAACGGGTGGCATGGAGGCGCGGCGTATGGTCCGCGCTACCTGCTGCCGGTGATCCCGCTCCTGGGCATCGCGATGATGCTGGTTGCGGATCGATTCCGCCTGTTGTGGATCCTCGGCGGGGTCCTTTCCATCGCGCTCAATCTCGCCGTCACCGCCGTCGATCCGATGCCGCTGGATGGAGTGGAGCATCCGGTGACCCAACACATTCTGCCGAAACTGCGCGACGAGGTGTCGCTGGCGCAGGATGCGGGCAACCTCGGCGAGCGTTTCCTCGGCAAGGGAAACAATCTCACCATCCTCCCCGCCGCGTTCTGGATTCTCGCCGGTGGTTGCTTCATCCTCGCGCGAGCGCGAGCTGGCGGTACGATGACGGGTGGATGCGTGGGCACACCCGCGAGCTCGTCACCCTCGGCGCGATCGCGCTCACGTGGGGCGTGCTGCTGATTTTCGAGTGGCGCGCGCCGCTGCGGCGCGCGGTCGAGCCGAAGCTGCGGCGCATCGCGCGCAATCTGACTACGAGCGGGCTGTCGTTCGCCGTCGCGATCGTGCTCGAGGCGATCCTGATCGTCCCCGTCGCGCGGTGGACGGCGGCGCATGGCATCGGCATCGCGAACCTCGCGCATCTTCCCCTTTGGGCGGGCGTGCTGTTGCTCGACTACACGCTCTGGTGGTGGCACTGGGCGAGTCACAACGTGCCGCTGCTCTGGCGCTTCCATCTCGTCCATCACGTCGATCGCGACCTCGACGCATCGACCGCGCTGCGCTTTCACTTCGGCGAGCACGCGCTCTCGTTCTGCTATCGCGCGCTGCAGGTCGTCGCCCTCGGCGCGACGCTGCGGATGGTGTGGACGTGGCAGACCATCCTCTTCGTCTCGATCCTCTTCCATCACTCCAACGTCCGGCTGCCCCTCGGAGTCGAGCGGATCCTCGTGCGACTCGTCGTCACGCCGCGCATGCATGGCATCCATCACTCCGACCGGCGCGACGAGGCGTTCACGAACTATTCGAGCCTGCTCGCGGTGTGGGATGCGCTGCACCGCACGCTGCTGCTCGACGTGCCGCAGGAGCGCGTCCGCATCGGCGTGCCGGCTTACGCGCGCGCCGAGGACGTCACGATCGGGCGGATCCTGCTGATGCCGTTCCGGCGGCAGCGGGACGACTGGCGTACTCCATGATTTTGTTCTGCGCTGTTCAATATTGAACAACGCAAAAATCTGCCTCCATCCATCATTCCTTAAAGAACTCGCAACGCTTTCTGAGAGAGGAAGTGTCTGAGCTATCGCTGATGCTCGTCGGCTTCGGCCGTCTGTTCGCGGACTGTCTCGTGCGCGCTGCGCCCGACCTCCGCGTGACGGAGGGGGACAGTGTACCGGGCGCGCTGCAGCGCGTGAGCGAGGAGCGGCCGGACGTGCTGACGATCGACGTCGCGTCGCAGAATGGGCACGCGCTCGACCTCCTGCGCGGGATCCGTGAAACGTCGCCGCAAACGAAGGTGATCGCGTTCGGACTCGACCCCGCGAACGCGAAGGTGCTGGAATGGATCGAAGCGGGTGCCCACGGGTATCTGCCGCGCGCCGCGTCGCTGATGGAACTGCTGCGCACCGTGCATCTCGTCGCCGGGGGCCACATGCAGGCGACGCCGGAGATGGCGTTCGCGCTCTTCACGCGCCTCGGTGAGCTGGCATGTGCGCGCCGCCGCATGCCGGTCCGGGAGCCATTCCCCCTCACCTCGCGCGAGCTCGAGGTGCTGCGCCTGATCGCCGAGCGCCGCGGGAATCGCGAGATCGCGCAGGTGCTGTCGCTGTCGTTTCACACGATCAAGAATCACGTGCAGAACATTTTCAAGAAGCTCGGCGTGGCGCACCGGATGGAAGCCGTGGAGTGCGCCCGGCGGCAGGGGTGGCTGGATGACTGACGATCATCCGCCGCGAGTGGTGCTCATCGCGCGCTCGCCGCTGTTCGCCGAGGCGGTGGCGCGCAGTCTGGAATCGGCCGCGATTCCGGTGATTGTGTTGCTCACGGCGAATGAGGGTTCGCTGGAGACGCTGGCGGGCGCGGATGCGAGCGTGGCGCTGGTGGAGGCGGAAGCGTCGGTGCAGGACACGGCCGCGCTGCTGCGCCGCATGCAGCTGATGAGCACGCTGCCGATGGTGCTCCTCGGCGCCGAGGTGAGCGAGGCGGAGATCGTGGACCTGATCGAAGCCGGCTGCTGCGGCTGCGTCCCGCGCGATGCCGCCCTGGGCGATCTCCTCGGCGCGATTCAGGACGTCTGCCGCGGACGTGCCGCCTGCTCGCCGTCTCTCGCCGCGCTCGTGTCGGAGCGCATCCGCGAGCACGCGCGCGACCTCGGCAGCGCCGAGAAGGAGACGCTGACGAATCGCGAGAAGGAAGTCCTCGGCCTTGCCGCGCGCGGGATGAGCAACAAGGAAATCGCGCTGGAGCTCCGCATCTGGCTGCAAACCGTGAAGAGTCACCTCCATAACGTGTATGTTCGCCTCGGCGTCGGCACTCGCCGTGCCGCGGTGGCGAAGGCGCTGCGGCTGGGGTTGATTAAGGAGTGATTTTTGCGGTCACGCAGTCGCGCGGTTGGTTGCTGGGTTGCTGAGTTACTGGATGCTGATTGCGACGGGTTTTTAGTAACCCAGCAACTCAGGAACCCAGCACCCGTTCTCCGCCGACCACGACCGCACGACGGGACGCGTGACCTGGTTCACGAACGGCGAGTGCCTGTTCGGCTAGCCGGCGCGGGCTTCATCCTCATCGGCATCTGGACGATCGTGGTGAAGTGAGGAACTCTGCACCGCCGGCGAGCGAGGAATTAGCATATCGGGATGCGAACCCTCGTCGCGGTGGTGAGTCTGCTCCTCGTGGTCGATTCAGCGCAGTCGCAGAAGCGGCGCGCGGTGCGGTCGCCGTCGGGGCCGCCGGTGCTCGTGGCGAAGTCGGTCGTGCTGGCGCCTTCGAAGGACAACACGCTGTACCGCCTGAACGACGGATCGCGCTCCAACGGAGCGGGGGTGCATCTCTTCGCCGGCGTGACGTTGTCGAACGAGCCTCGCCGTGCGCTGCTCGCGTTCGATCTCGCGCAGATTCCTAAGGGGAGCCAGGTTACGCGCGTGGTGTTGACGCTGCAGACCACGAAGACGATCGCCGGGACGCACTCGATGGCGCTGCATCGCGTGACCGCCGACTGGGGCGAGGGTGTTTCGAACGCCGGTTTTGTGCGAGACGGATTCGGAAACGCGTCGCAGCCGGGCGATGCGACGTGGATTCACACGTTCTTTCCGAACCAGCGCTGGCTCACGGCCGGCGGCGATTTCGAAGCGATCCCGGACGCGACGGCGCTCGCCGGCCTGGACCTGGACGCTGTGAGATGGGAGTCCGCTGCCATGATCGCGCGCGTGCAGCAGTGGGTCGATCAGCCGGCGACGAACTTCGGCTGGATCGTGATCGGCAATGAAACGAGATCCACTACCGCGAAGCAGTTCGACAGCCGCGAGGCGAGTGAAGCAACGCGGCCATCGCTGCGGGTCGAGTTCAACGGTCGCCCGTGACGAAAGGCTACTGACTGGCGGCGATGCCGGGGTCGGGTTGGGCGGGGACGTAGGTCATGCCGCCGGAGACGTTGTCGTTGACGGCGGTGTAGGCGAAGATCGGGGCGGCTGAGTCGAAGCTCAGCGTGAGGTTCGGGGCGTTCACGAGGTCGATGCCGGGGAAGTAGCTGGTGATCGAGTTCTGCTGCTGCGAGAGCGCCTCGAGGTACACCTGATTCAGCGCGAGGATCGCACCGCTGGCGTCGCGCAGTTCGAGGCGGACGAAGAGCGGCGTCGGGTTCGGGTTGAAGAAGCCGACGTTGGCGCGGGGGTTCGAGAGCTGCGGCATCACGCCGCGGCGGAGCGCGCTCGCGCGCGGTTGCGCGGCGACGAGCTGGCCGAGGGTGCCGCGGCCGCTGGGGCGGAGATCGTTGAACGTGCGTGACGTCGCCGCGAGCGGCAGCGCGCTCGACACGCGGAGCGCGCCGGTGGTGCCGGCGATGTTGAGCAGCGTCGCGATGTCGTCGAGCACCGCGGTCGCGCGCGGCGCGATGTTCACCACCATCGACTTCGGCGCGGTCGTATTCGGCGCCGTCCCGGTCGTGAAGTACTCGAGCAGCGCGACGGCCGGCTTGTCATACGACGGATTGAAGACGCGCACGTCGGTCGCGAACGTCTGGCTGAACCCGTTCGTCACTTTCCCGGCGATCGGGATGTCGTATTCGTTCGCCTGCACGAGCTGTCCGCGCAGCTCGCCACCCGGGAACGCGCTCGAGTGGACGTTTACGTAGAAGCCGGACGGCGCGGCCGCGAGGTTGGTGCGGTCGGTCTGGCTCAGCGTGGCGATCGAGCGCGTTCCGCTGGTCCGGCCGTTCGGAATCTGAGCCGGCGACGTGGCGAAGTCGATGACGATCGGGCCGTTCGCGCCGGCGACGTTGCGATGGATGTGCGAGAGCGTCGGGCTGGCGATGCCGCTCGTGTTCACTTCCCAGGTGATGGAGTCGTTGATCGGATCGAGGGTCACGAACGCGCTGCCGAATGCGGCGCTGCTGTTCGGCGCCACTTCATTCGCGCCGCGCAGCTCCGCGGCATACGTGATCGAGCCTCCGCTGACATACGCGAGCTGGCCGCGCACGGCGCCGGCTGGGAACTGCTGCGTGTGCACGTTGACATAGAAGTTTGCCGGGTTCTGCAGCATGCGCTGCGCGACGGCGGCCGACACCGGGAACGTGCCGGTCATCGTGCCGTTGACGAACGTTCCGCCGAGGCCGATGAGATCGACGACGACGGTTCCGTTGGTGCCGGCGGGCGCTTCGTGAATGTGAAAGTTGTTGATCGGACTCCCGAGGCTGGTCACTGTGATCGTGACGATCAGGTGTTCGCGCGTCGCGTCGAACAACACGGTCGCATTGCCGAAGCCCGCGATTGCCGGAGCGGACGGCGTTTCCTGCGTCGGGGTGAGCGTGGCGCCGAGCGTTTGAGCGTGGAGAGTGGTGGCGGTGAGGGACAACAGGAACGTCAGCACGAGGGTCGCGGAACGAGCACGCATAAAAACATCTCCTCTGAATGGCTGCGTGTGCCAGCACGAAATGCGCCACGCGGGTCAGCGCGCGACCGCGATGCGGGTCAATCGTTGTCCGCGTGCGCAGAGAATGATCCGCCCGCGCGTGCAGGCAGACGAGACCATATCGCGGGGATCTCCTGCCTTCACAGGTACTTCCATCATTCGGTCTCGACGTCATTCGCATGGCCTGCCGATTGAGTTGATGCCGTCCGCACCACGAAACGAAAAGGAGGATTGGATGCATCGTCGAACATTGCTCTCTCTCGGGTTGTTGCTGCTTGCCCTCGCGTTGCCGCTGTCGGCTTCGCAGTTCATTCGGGCCCCGTTTGATCAGGTTGCGCGCGAGTCGGCCCTCATCGTCCGCGGGTCGGTCGAGCAGACCTGGACCGCATGGGATGACGCGCACGAAGTGATCTTCACGTACGCGAACGTCCGCGTGAGCCGCTACTTCGGCGAAGCGACCGGTCCGGACCTCGTGGTCGTGCGCGAAGTCGGCGGCACGGTCGGCGATTACACGCAGGAAGCGATCGGGTTCCCGGCGATCCGCAACGGCGAGCAGGTCGTGCTCTTCCTCTCGAAGTGGGAAGACGGCGCCGACTATCGCATCCACGCGTTCAACCAGGGCAAGTACCTGGTGCGCGATCGCGACGGGGTGGAAGTGCTGTTCGAAGATCCGGTGAAGCAGGGTGAGGCCCGTCTCGAGCGTCCCGGCAAGGTGGCGCGCGAGACCGGAGTCGAAGAGCTCATGACCATCGAAGAGTTCGCGGGCATGGTCGAAGCCGCGCGCGCCGGCGAGCGCATCGACCGGCCGGGACGCCAGGCCAACTGATCGGAGAACGAATCATGAACCGCAAAAACATTCTCGCTCTCTCTTTCGCCACTCTCTTCGTCGCGGCGATGGCCGATCCGGTGATGGCGTATGTGCTGCTCTCGCCGCGCCGCCGCTGGTCCTCCACGCCGGTGACGGTGCGCGTGTACAACGTCGGCAACAGCACGATCACGGATGGCAGCGGCGGCGTGAACGCGACCGTCAGCGCGATCCGCGCGTGGGGCATCATCAGCTCGAGCACGACCAGCAGCGCGGCCGTGCGCGGCTCGGCGCCGGCGACGATTATGCTGAACACGAACGGCGGCATCTGCACCGGCGGTTGTCTCGCCGCGACGCTCACCGGCTATTACATTTCGCAGGCCGGCGACGATCGGATTTACGACGCCGACGTCTACACGAACACGTCGCAGCCGCTCTACTCCTCGGGGGAGTCGGGCTGCAGCGGCGAGTACGACATCAACGGCATCATGACCCACGAGGTGGGCCACGTGATCGGCATCGGGCACTCGAACGTGTCCGGCGCGACGATGTATCCGTCGATCAGCGCGTGCAATACCAGCGCGCGCACTCTTGCCTCGGACGACATCGCGGCCCGCGACGATCTCTATTGATGATGTGACGCGAGGAACGCCGGCGCCCGCCGGCGTTCCTCTCACTTCCGCGGCTTCAGCACTTCCGCGAGCGTGTCCGGCTTCGACGCGTCGCGCACCAGATGCGGGTAGCGCGGGCCGGCGTGATAGGCGACGGCGTACGTGCGATAGAAGTCGCCGTTCTCGGCGAGGATCTCGATCGGCGCCGACGATGATTCCGCCTCGAGGATCGCGGCATCCAGCACCTCGCGCGTCCACTTGCGGCCGTTGACCGCGATGATCGTCATGCCCGGCCCGAGGCCCGACTTCGCGGCAGGCAGTCCGAAGATGACGTCGCGGATCGTGGCGTCGCTGCGCTTGATGGTGAGGCCGAGGGAGAACGTGTAGTCGTCGATGTCGCGGCGCTTCTCGTTCGCTTCCATCGACTCGTTGGGAATGTCGTCGTACGCGACCTTCCAGCCGTGATTCGTGAGGCCCGCCACCGGCGCGCGCGGGCTGACGGAGTTGAGACGCTCGTTGAAGTGCGCGCGCCAGTCGTACGGCGCGACGGCGTTCAGCGCGGCCACGAGCTCGTCGAACGTGTAAGGCTTCACCGCGACGACTCCGGTCTCGCCGCCGTGAAAGCGGCGGATGAAGTCGTCGAGCGACGCGCGACCGTTCGTCTTCGCGCGGATGATCGAGTCGGCCTCGAGCCACAGCAGGATCGCCTCGTCATAGAAATCGGCGCCTCGGCGAGTCGAGCCGAATGCGGTGGGTGCGCCGAAGAGGATCTGCGCGGCGACCGCGGTGTCGGCGAGCGGTCGCCACGTGCGGCCGGGCTGCTGATCGAAGCCGGCGGCGACGGCGGCGGCATTCTCGCGATAGAACTCGTCGGACCAGAGACCCGAGCGCGCGGCGAGCAGCGTGCCGAGGTACTGCGTCAAGCCTTCGTAGACCCAGAGGAGATTGCCCTCCATCGGCTTCTGATAGTCGGGGCTGAGCTGGATCGCGGGGCGGCGGTACTTGCCGTTCCACGAATGCACGTACTCGTGCGACAGCAGGCCGCCGAGCTGGCGGCGGTACTCGGCGAGCGTCCGCTCTTCCATCCGGTTGTCGCTCGATTCGTGATGCTCGAGTCCGAAGTGCGCGACGTGATCGCTGAGCGTCAGCAGCCAGTCGTACTTGCGGAAGTGGTACGCGCCGAACAGCGCTCCGGCCTCGGCGACGAGGCGGCTGTAGTCCTGCGCGAACGACGGCCAGATCCTCGCGCCCGCCTGGCTGTCGGCGACGATGTCGATGTGGTGCTGCGGCGCGTCGCCCGACGGGATCGCGACTTTCCTCAGATAGCGGCCGGCGATCACCGGCGAGTCGACGTAGGTCGCGAGCGAGGCCGCGCGATACTCGACGCGGCCCGGCACTTCGTTGGTGATCTTGAGCGCGCTCGCGGTGATCCAGCCCTCGGGGAGTTTGATCGAGCCTTCGACCATCACCTCGTCGGCGGAGCGGCCGGGAGGAAAGAGCAGCAGCGTGTTCCAGCTGATCACCGCAAGATTCGTGGTCGCGCTCGGCCCCGCACTGAACGCGCGCTCGCCGGTGGGGGAGAGATAGGCGAGGTCGACGTCGATGAACGACGCGCCATTCGGAACGGTGAGCTGGAACGCGAACATGTCGCGCGGATCGCGCTGCCACGCGACGGGCTGCCCGGCCGCTTCGATGCGCAGGTCGACGAGATCGCGCACCGGCCCGCTCGGCCCATGCTCGCCCGGAATCCACTGCGCGTACGCGAGGCGCATCGGCCCGGGCGTGGCGGGAATGGTGAGGTGCGCGCGAAAGACCTTGCGCGGCGCGTCGGTGGCATCGACGACCACGCGAATGGTCTGTGCGTAACTCGAAACGGCGGCAGCGAGGCAGAGCAGGAGCAGCGGGAGGCGTCGCATTACAGCATTTTATGTCCCGCGACCTTCCCCTTCTCCAGTACAACCATCTCCTCGCAAATCGCCGCGGCCTCGTCGAGGTCGTGCGTGACGTAGATCATGGGGATGGGGAACTCGTCGCGGACGCGGACGAGGTATTCGAGGACGCGCGCGCGGAGCTCGGCGTCGACGCCGGAGAGCGGCTCGTCGAGGAGCAGGACGGCGGGGTTGCTGAGGAGAGCGCGCGCGAGTGCGACGCGTTTTCGCTCGCCGCCGGAGAGCTGCTTCACGCTGCGGTCAAGCAGATGCGCGATCTCGAGCACGTCGATGACCGCGCGATCGAGCGCGCCGCCGTACGTGATGTTCTGCCGCACGGACAGATGCGGAAAGAGCGCGTCGTCCTGCGGCACGTAGCCGACGCGCCGTTTGTGCGGCGGGACGTCGTTGACGACGCGGCCGTGAATCGAGACCTCGCCGCGCAGCGGCCTGCGCAGGCCGGCGATCACTTCGAGCAGCGATGTTTTTCCCGCGCCCGACTTGCCGTACAGCGCGGTCGTGCGCGCGCCCAGTTCGACCGAGACTTCGAGCGCAAAGTCCGCGAGCGGCAGGACGACGTCTTTGAGAACGACGCTCATTTTCGTTTGGTCGTGAGCTCGGCGATCCAGACCGCGCCGAAGGCGATGACGACGGTGAACGCGACGAGCCGGAAGGCTTCGGCATCGCGGCCGAGCTGCACGAGGTTGTAGATCGCGAGCGAGAGCGTGGTCGTGCGGCCGGGGATGTTGCCGGCGACGAGGATCGTGGCGCCGAACTCGCCGATCGCGCGCGCGAACGCAAGCAGCATCCCGGAGATGATGCCGCGCGCCGCGAGCGGGAGCGTGATCGTGGCGAAGACGCGCGTGTTGGTCGCGCCGAGGGTGCGCGCGATCTGCTCGAAGCGAGGGTTGACTTCCTCGAAGGCCACGCGCGCCGCGCGGACGAGCAGCGGGAACGACATCACCATCATCGCCGCGACGACCGCGCGCCAGGTGAACACGATGTCGAGTCCGAACGCGCGATGCAGCCAGCCGCCGACCGGGCCGCGGCGGCCGAGAAGCGCGAGGAGGATGAGACCCGTCGCCACCGGCGGCATCACCAGCGGCAGCGCGACCAGCGTCTCCACGACCGACTTGCCGCGCCAGCGCCGCCGCGCGAGCAGCCACGCGACCGCGAGCGCGGGCGGCACGATGAGGACCGTCGCGAGCGCCGCGGTGCGCAGCGTCAGCCCCACGATCTGCCACTCGTTCATCGGATCAGGAATCCATGCTTCCGGAACACGCGCAGCGCCGCCTCCGAGCGCGCGTACGCGAGGAATCGGCGCGCGGCGCGCGGCTGTTCGGCGTTCGTGAGCAGCGCGAACGGGTACGAGATCGGCGGGCCGTCGCGGATGACGAAGGCGGGACGCTTCGTGTCGGTGCGGTAGACGATCGCGGCGTCGACGTTCCCCGACTCGACCGCGGATAGCGCGGCGCGCACGTTGTCGGTCGGGATCACGTTCGGCGCGACCTTCGGCCAGAGCCCGATCTTCACGAGCCACGACTTCGCGTAGATGCCGGCCGGTACGGTCGACGGCTCCGCGAGCGCGAGCTTCTTTCCGAGGAGATCGCGCGGCGAGCGGATGCCGTCGCCGACGATGACCAGCGTGTTCGACAGCACGCTCGCGCGCGTCCGGACGTCGACGAGCCCGCGTTTCTGCAGCGCGTCCATCTTCGCCTCATCGGCGGAGAGGAACAGGTCCGCCGGCGCGCCGAGCTCGATCTGCCGCGCGAGCGTGCTCGAGGCCGCGAAGTTGAACAGCACCCGATCGCCGGTCTGTTTCTCGTAGCCCGCGGCGATCTCCTGCAACGCGTCGGTGAGACTCGCCGCCGCGAACACCCGCACTTCAGCGGCGGCGGCGAGTCGGGTGGTGAGCGCGAGAAGCAGCAGGAGGCGCATGCGATATCTTCGGCGAAGTATATCGCTGCGTCACGCAGTCACGCAGTCACGCAGTCACGCAGTCACGCAGTCACGCGGCGTGCGCTGTCATCCCGAGCGTAGCGAGGGACCTGTGCGGGAGGGGCGCGCTGCTCGCCCCACACACCCGGGTCCCTCGCTCGCGCTCGGGATGACATTCCGTTGCCGCGTGACTGCGCGACCGCGGGACCGCGCGACTACTTCTTCAGGCGCATCTCGAAGAACTGCGTCCACTCCTTCCCGACCGCCGACCGCGCGCCGGTCTCCAGCCATTCGCCGGCTTCGGTGAGCTTCATCGTGAAGCGGATGGTCGCGGTGGGCGTCGGGATCTCCCACTGCCAGCCGTCGGCGTTGACGGTCAGGTCGTGCACTCCCGAGCTGCCGGTGGCGAGCCACGTCGAGAACTTGTACTTCTGCGACGCCGGGTCGAACGACATCACGGCGAGCGTTGTATGCGTCGGCTTGTTGTTCGCGTCGACGAACGCCCCTTCAACGAGCAGCGCGACGCCGTCGAGCTTCCGCTGGATCGTCTCCGTGCCGGTGAAGGTCATCTTCGCGGGGCCCATCTGGATCCAACCCGCGCCGCGCCAGACGCCGGTCATGTAGTCGAGCTTCTTCATCGCCGCGATCTGCGCGTCGGGGCGCGGCTGCGCGGTCAGCGACACCGCGGTCAGCACCAGGAACACGAGTCCGAGCTTCTTCATCACTTCCTCCATGCCGCACAGGATGCGTCCGCGGCGCGAACGGGAGTAGTGACAAGTGTCAGAGGTTTTTTCTGAGCCGTGTCCAGTCCGTTCCGATCGCACGCGCGGCCTTCGCTTCCATCTGCCGGTAGAGGCGCAGGACGTTCTCGCCGCGCTCCGTGAGCCGCGCGCCCTGGTCCGATCCGCCGCGCTCTTTCTCGACGAGCGCGGAGCGGAACGCGGCGTTCATGGTGCGGACGAGCGTCCACGCGCGCATGTACGACATCCCCAGTTCCTCCGCCGCCGCGCGGATCGAGCCGGTGCGGCCGATGGCCTCGAGGAGGTCGGCTTTGCCCGGTCCGAGGACGACCGTGCCTTCGTCGCTGACGACGCGGATGCGCGGACGAATCGTGTAACGCACACGGATCATCCTAAACTACGCACATGCGCCGTTCCGTAGCCGCTCTCGCCTTTCTGATGGTCGCCTGCGCGTCGACGCCGCTGATCGAGCACTCGGTGATCGCCGATCGTCTCTTCTTCGGCCGCGCGGTTCCGGGCGGCGGGTCGGTGTCGGACATGGAGTGGACGGCGTTCGTCGACGACGTCGTCACGCCGCGCTTCCCCGACGGCCTCACGGTCTGGCGCGCCGAGGGGCAGTGGCGCGGCAACGACGGACAGCTGGTGCGCGAGCCGACGATGATCATCGAGGTCCTGCACCCGAGCAGTCCCGAGTTCGATCGCAAAATCACCGAGATCGCCGACGAATACCGCCGCCGCTTCCACCAGGATGCGGTGATGCGGGTGACGCTGCCGGCGCGGATGGAGTTCGTGAACTGAGGAGCCCATGGGATACGTTGACGAAAATCTGATCTCCGGCGAGGAAGTCCGTTATCGCGCGCGGCTGCACTGGACGGCGCTCGCGCACTGGCATGTCATGTCCCTGATCCTCGTGGCCGTCGGCATCGCGCTGATCGTCTTCGGCTTGATGCGCGATCTGATCGGCGCGACGATTGCCGGCGGCGTGCTCCTCGCCGTCGCGATCATCGTCCTCGTCGCTGCGAACGTGCTGCGCAGCAGCTCCGAGTTCGCGATCACGAACAAACGCGTGATCCTCAAGACCGGCATCGTGCAGCGGCGCACCATCGAGATGTTTCTCGCCAAGATCGAGACCGTCGGCGTCGATCAGGGACTCGTCGGCCGCATGCTCGACTTCGGAACCATCCGTTTGAGCGGCACCGGCGGCACCACCGAGCCCTTCCACCACATCGCCCGCCCGCTCGAGTTCCGCCGCCAGGTGCAGGAGCAGATGGCACAGGTGATCTGACCTTGCACGTCAAAGTCGGAGATCGCGTCGGGCCGTACGAAATTCTCGCGCCGCTGGGGGCGGGGGGAATGGGCGTGGTGTATCGCGCGCGCGACGCGAAGCTGGGGCGCGACGTGGCGCTGAAGATCCTGCCGGCGGAGCTGGCGGCGAACGCGGATGCGCTGCGGCGCTTCGAATCCGAGGCCAGCATGGCCTCGTCGCTCAACCACCCGAATATCGTCACCATCTACGAAGTCAGCCGCTCGAACGAGCTGGCGTGGATGGCGATGGAGCTCGTGGAAGGCGACGATCTGCGGACGCTCGTCGAGCGCGAGCCGATGACCATGAAGAACGCGCTGCGCATCGCCGTCCGCGTCGCCGAGGGACTCGCCGCCGCGCACGAGGGCAACATCGTCCATCGCGACCTCAAGCCCGACAACATCATGATCTCGCGCGACGGCTTCGTGAAGATCCTCGACTTCGGGCTCGCCAAGCAGCTGCGCTTCCTCGGATCCAACGACACCACCATCCCGCACACCCATCCCGGCGCCGTCTTCGGCACCGTCGCCTACATGTCGCCGGAGCAGGCGCGTGGCAAGGAGATGGACTACCGCTCCGACCAGTTCTCGTTCGGCGTGATGCTGTACGAGCTGCTCACGCGCCGCCGTCCGTTCGAGCGCGAGTCGAAGCCGGAGACCATGACCGCGATCATTCGCGACGAGCCGCCGCCGCCGTCGGAGATCAACGACGCCGTGCCGCGCGAGCTCGATCGCATCATTGCGCGCTGTCTCGCGAAACAGCCGCGCGACCGCTACGGCTCGACGCGCGATCTCGCGCACGATCTCCGCGAAGTCCGCGACGCGCTCACGCATCCGTCGTATCGCAGCGCCAGTGCAGGGCCGCCTCTCAGGCAGTCCGAGGCGCCGGCGAAGAGGCGGTCCTGGACGATCGCCGTCGCGATCGTCGCCGTGCTCGCGATCGCGGCCGCCGGCTATCAGATGTGGAACCGCGCGCGCGTGGCGGAGGACATCGACGCGGTGGCGGTGATGCCGTTCCGCGATCTCAGCGGCACGTCCGAGGGACGGATGCTTGCCGACGGCATCTCGGAGATGATCGCCACGCGGCTCGCGGACGTGCACGAGTTGCGCGTGGCGGCGCCGTACGACGGCGTGCCGATCTCTGACCGCGAGGATCTGCGCGCGATCGCGCGGCGGAAACGCGTGCACGGCGTGATCCGCGGGACGGTGCAGCGCGGCGGCGACGACGTACGCGTGACGTACGCGCTCGTGAACACCACCACCGGCAGGACGCTGCTGTCGAACAGCACCACGCGCTCGTCCGCGGAATTGTTCGGACTCGAAGACGCGATCGCCGGCGATCTTCTGAGCACGCTCGGCCACGCGCCGCCTCCGCGCCAGCGTCCCGTCGCCACGGCATCGCTCAGTCCCGACGATCAGCGGCGTTTCGTCGAGGCGGTCGGGCTGCTGCAGCACATGAAGGACGAGCAGTCGGTCGATCGCGCGATCGCGACGCTGGAGTCGCTGCTCGGCAATGCGCGCGAGTCGGGCGCGGTGAATGCGCTGCTCGCGCGGGCGCTGATGTACAAGTCGTCGCTCGCGCGGCGGCCCGCGTTGATGGAGCAGGCCACGGTGTACGCGACGCGCGGCGTGACCCTCGGCGCGAATGACGCCGAGGCGCATGTGACGCTCGGCGATCTGCACAATGCGTCGGCGCGGTACACGGACGCGCTCGCGTCGTTCGAGCGCGCGCTCAAGCTGCGGCCGGACCATCCGAAAGCGGTCCTCGGCACGGCGGTCGCGCTGGCGAATCTCGGACGCGCCGCCGACGCGGAGGCGATGTACCGCAAGGCGCTGACGCTGCGTCCCGACGACGCCTCCGCGTTTACGCGCTTCGGCACCTTTCTCTATCGCAAGGGACGACTCGAGGAGGCCGCCGCGCATTACCGCCGCGCGACCGAGCTGATGCCTGATCTTCCGCAGACGTGGGCGAACCTCGGTCCGGTTCTGCAGGCGCTCGGGCGGAATGACGAGGCGCTCGCCGCGTACCGGAAGTCGATTGCGATCAAGCCGACCGCCGCCGGCTATTCGAATCTCGGCACGCTGCAGTTCTACCTGGGGCGCTACGACGAAGCGGAGCGCTCGTATGCACGGGCGTCGGAAATCGCGCCCACGGATTACGTGATGTGGCTGAATCTCGCCGAAGCTCGGCGGTGGGCGCCCGGTCGGCGCGACTCTTCGGGGCAGCCGTATGCCGAAGCGCTGCGGAAGGCGCGCGAGGTCATTGCCGCCAATCCGAACGATGCGTACACGCGCGGCGTCGTCGCAACGATTCTCGCGAAGATCGGCCGGACCGACGAGGCGCAGCGTGAGATCCGCCGCGCTCTCGAAACGGACCCGACAAATGCTCGCATCCTCTATCACGCCGCGATCGTCGCGGTTCTCCGCGGCAACAACGACAGCGCCGTCTCGTGGCTGGAACGCGCCATTTCAGCGGGCTATCCGCGCAATGACGCGGCACATGATCCGGAGCTCGCGGCAATTAGAGACCTTCCGTCCTTCAGGAGTGCCGTAGAATCAGCTCCATAGAGAAGGAGGCGTCCATGGGTCCTCTCCGTTGTTTTGTTGCCATTGGTGTGCTCATGCTGTTCGCGGCGTGCGCAACGAAGCCCGTCAACCCTCTCAACCCCGGCCGCGCGCCGGCAAACGACTGTGCACGCGGTGTCGGAACTGCGCACAAGGAAAAACCGGTCGTCTGCGTCAGCAGCACTGAGGCCGGCATCGTCGTCCAGCCCGAATCGATCGAGTTGTGGGATGTCCTGCCATCCGATAAAACGAAGCCGGTGATGATCCACTGGGTCACGAGCACCGGCGGCGGCGATCTGCAGATTCGCATGAAGACCGAGGGCTGCGTCGAAGAAATGAAGTGCAACGAGAAGGGGCACTGTCACGCAAAAGCGATCGACGTCACCGGCTCGAAGCGCTGCGAATACGGGATCACGCTCGACGGGAAAGAGCTCGATCCCGAAGTCGTCATCACCGACTGCTGTTGAATACACGGCGTCGCAGCTCGCGCGCTTCGGCGCGCAGCCCGGCGTCCACGCCTTCCTCGAACCACAGCTTCCGCGTCTGCGCGTCCATCCGGCCGATGAGCCGGTCGCGATGCAGCAGCGCGCAGACGTACCAGCCCCAGCGCCGCAGGTGCGCGGGCTTGTAGACCTCCCAGACGTATTCGAATTCGAAGACGTGGCGCACGAGATCGCGGTCCCACAGCAGCGGATCGAGCGGACCGAGGATGCGCATGCGGTCGTCGTAGCGCGCGCGGGACTGGAGGAACGAGGGCACGGCGAGATAGCGCCGCGGCGAGTCCTCGAGCATCACGTCGACCAGCTCGCCCGCCTCGACCATCTCGTCGACGAGCGGCGATGTTCGTATCGCACTCAGCATCGACCACATCGAGCCGCCGGCGCGCGTCAGCAAGCCGGCCGCATGCGCGCGCTCGCACAACGCCCAGCGCGCGAAGTCGCCGCTCGGCGGTGGCATCGGTCCCAATGAGCGCTCCGGAATGTCGTACAACTTCGCGCCTGACTCGTTGCGTCCGGCGACGACGACGTCGCAGCGCGTCCAGAGAATCTCGAGCGCCATCGACGTCGCTTTGGCCGTTCCTTTCCAGCCGCTCCAGTCGATCGGCGCGACGTTGCCGTGGTCGGTGAGATCGCGCGCGGACAACGGACCGCGCTCGCGCACTTCCTCGAGCACAGCCGCGACGAGTTTCCCCGGCACCTTCTGTTCGCGCTCGCCGTGCCGCCACCAGCGCACCTGCGCGGAGTGACCCTGCTGGCGATACCAGGGGAATGCGCTCGCCGGGAGGATGCAGCGCTCCTTCGCGAAGTGCTCGAAGGCGTGGCGCGGGAAGAGATGACGCCACACGTCGCCGCGTCCGACCTCGTCCGCGCGTGCCATGACCACGAGGTCGGCGTTGGTGCCGATGACGTCGAGCGGATCGAGCTGGATGCAGCGCAGCCGCTCGAGCACCGCGCGCACGCCGCGCGCGCCGCGGCCGAGCGGACGCGCGAGACCGAGGTGCGATACCAGCAGCCGGCGCGCCTCCGCGCGCGCGAGCGTGATCATGCGCGAGCGAGCGTAATCGCGGCACTCCGGTTGCACAAGAAGCGAGCGGAAGGAGACCGGGAATGGCCGCAAAACGGGAGCTCATCGAGCCGCACAAGGGAGACAAGCGCTACGTCCGCCGCGACGCGCAGGGACGCTTCAAGGAGGTCGAGGACGTCGGCCGCTCGCTGACGCAGGATCGCAAGCGCACCGCGAAGACAACCTCAAAGCCGGGACAGGGCGATCGCGGCGACCGGAAGAAGTAACGCTAGCGCGCCTCGCGATACGCGGCGGCGACGCCCGCGTTCGCGACATAGATGCGAAAGATGAACCGTAGCAGGCGATCGTCTCCGGCGAACGCCTGCCGCAGCTCGTCGAGACTCACGTTCTTGCGCGCCTGCTCCAGCGTTTCGCCGCGCGCGACGGCTGCCGCGGTCTGTTCCGCGATCGACTTCGTGAGCCGGATCAGCTGCGCGACGTACGCGTCGTCGTGCTGCAGCGGTCCATGGCCGGGAATGATCGTCTTCGGCTGCAGCGCGCGCAGTTTCTCGAGCGTCGCGCTCCAGTCGCGGATGAACGACTGGTCCGATCCCATCAGCGGGATCGGCAGAACCACGAGATCGCCGGCGACGGCGATGCGCTCCTCGGGAAGCCAGACCACGAGATCGCCGCGCGTGTGTCCGCGTCCGAGCTGGCGGATCTCGATCGTGCGGCGGCCGCGATGCAGCGTCAGTTGCTCGCCGACGGTGATCGTCGGGAGCGTGACACGCACGTTCGGCGCCTCGGCGATCACGACTTCGGCCTGGGCGATGTCGCTGAGATAGCTCGCGCGCTCCGTGTCGTTGATCGGCTCGCCCGCGAAGTTCTGATTCTTCTCGAGGAGCGCGCGCACGTCGGCGATGAGTCCCGGCAGCCCGTCCGCCATCTCCTTCCGGCTCGACGCACCCTTCGCCGCGAGATCCTCGCGCGCCGTCGCGTGAGCGATGAACTCGACGTTCGGAAACGCCTCGCGATAGACCTGATTGCCGGTGGTGTGGTCGAAGTGCCAGTGCGTGTTGATGACGTAGCGCACCGGCTTCGAGGTCAGCTTCCGGAGCGCCGCGATCTCTTCTTTCGCGCCGGCGAGGCTGCCGGTGGTGTCGACGACCACGACGTCGTCGTCGTTGATGATGAAGACGCTCGTGCCGTCCGCGCCGAGGCCGGGGAGGCTGGTGCGGACCGCGGCGTAGACGCCGTCGGCGACCGGCTCGAGCCGGAATCCGGGAGCTGCGGCGAGGGTGGCGGCGACGAGAAGGGAGAGGATCATGACTTCCACCGTAGGGTGGAAGTCGTGCAACGGCAATGGGTTTGGGGCGAACGGGATCGGCCGCGCCGCGAACCGGTCAGCTCGCGCGGAGCCGCTCGAGCGCCGCGCGCCGCGAGCGCGAGCCGCGGACGGTCGTGCCGCGCGCGAGGTGCACTTCGTAGTCGCCGTGCGAGAGCGGCTTGACGGCTTTCACCGCCGCGACGCGCACGATCGCGGAGCGATGCACGCGCACGAACCGCCGCGCGTCGAGCTGCGACTCGACGTCGCTGATCGTCCGCCGCGCGGTGTAGCTTCGCTCGGAGGTGTGGATGAGCACGTAGTTGTCCTCGGCCTCGAGCCATTCGATGGAGTCGAAGGGCACCCGCAGCGCGCCGCCGCGATCGGCGACCACGAGATGCGTCGGCGGCGCGCGAACGACGACGTGCCCGATCGCGACGATCGCCGCGAACGCCAGCGCCGCCGGGATGACGAAGGTCGAGAGGCCGAGGAGCAGCTCGCGGCCGGGATGCGGCAGACGAACGAGCACGTTCGAGCCGACGAAGAAGAGGATGAACGCCAGCACGTAGCCGGCGAGCCGCTGCGGCCAGTCCGCCCCGCGGATCGGAAACCGCTCTGCGGCGCGCAGCAGCAGCGGCGTCACCGCGACCCAGAACGGCAGCATCACCAGCACGCCGAGCATCGCCGCGCCCGCACCGCGCGGCGCACCGAGCGCGACGCTCCGCACCGCCATGATCGCCGCGCCGATGATTCCGACCGCGAGCCACGAGCCTCCGATGACCAGCCACCGCATGGCGATCGATTCTAGCTGCCGCGCGGCGACGTCTCGCGGTCGTTTGCCGAAAGTTGTTCGGGCTCGATCCTGCCGAGTTTCATGAGATCGTCGTCGACTGATCGCCAGCCAGCAGCATTTGCGGCACCTGGCTGAACGAATATCCGTCGCCGCGCTTCGCCGTGAACACCCAGGCCACGTCGAACCGATCGCCCGGCCATGTCTGCGGAACCGTGGTCTTATTGCCGACGATCGCATTTCCAATGGCCGGGATGTCCTGGTGCTGCCACGCAATCAGGACGACTCCGCTGCAGGCCACCGCGGCATCGACCATCTTTTGATCGTCCGCCGAATTCACCCCGCAACCTGCACGCCACGCGCAAGCAATGCCCGCACGCGCTCCGCGGCGTCGGCGATCGCGAGCTCCTGCGCTTCGTGCGCGTCCATCAGCGCATCGACGTCGCCGCCGCAGAACGGACAGTGCGTGGTGTCGGGTTGCACGTACTGCTCGCAGCCCCAGCAGAGGGTCAGAGTGGGGGGGACGCGATCCTCGGACGCGCGCACGATCTCGTGGGCGGCGCGGGGAGGGGGTGGGTGCTGGACCTCGCCGGCGGTGCCGTCGAGGGATTCGAGGATGAGGGCGAAGCGGCCGCGGTCGAAGGGGGTGCCGGGGGCGTCTTCCACCTTCACAATGCGCTCGCGTTTTCCGTCTTTGGCGAGCGTCAGGGCGCGGTGGTGACAGTAGGGATTGTTGCCGGCGCGGCCGAGGAGGGTGTGATTCGTCCACGTGCAGCCGGAGCGGCAGACGTCGGCGTAATAGCAGGTGCGGCAGAAGCCCCACAGATCGTCGATGGTGCGGTCGCGCGTGAAGCGCAGTTCATCCGAGTGGTTCCAGATGTCCTCGATCGTCATGTCGCGGACGTTGCCGCCGCTGTAGTCGCCGGTCGCGAGCGACGGACAGCCTTTGATTGTGCCGTCGGCCTCGATGCCGAGGCCCGTGTGGCCGGCGGCGCAGCCGGTCCAGTGACCGTACTCGACGTCCGTCGCGCGCCAGCGATGCTCGTACGGTCCGAAGTAGCCGATGTTGTTTCCGGGCTGGATCAGCACGCCCAGCTCGTTCGCTTCCTCGAACAACTCCGCGAGGTGCGGCATGAGCTCGAGGATCTGATATGGCTGCATCAGCACTTCGGGATTGTCGACGGCGTTGCCCATGGCGACGGTGAGCTGGATCTGCCAGTTGCGCGCGCCGGCGTCGGCGATCTCGTGCAGGAGCGCACGCAGATGCGGCAGCGTCGCCGCGCCGATCTGCGTGTTGACGCTGCTTACGATCTCGTACTTCTTCAACAAGCGCAGCGCGCGCAATGCCTGGCCGTGCGAGCCTTTCACGCCGCGCAGTTTGTCGTGCAGTTCCGGGTCGCCGTCGATCGAGACGCCGCACGAGCGGAGTCCCGCTTCCTTCGCGGCGCGGATGCGTTCTTCGGTGAGCCCGAGGCCGCCGCTCTGCATGCTCGGATGCATGCCGTGGTCGCGGATCGCGCGGATGATCTCCAGCCAGTCGCGGCGCATGAAGGCCTCGCCGCCAATGATCGTGACCTCGCGCACGCGGAGGCGGGCAAGCTGCCGCACCACTTCCAGACACTCCTCCGTCGACAGCTCCGACGGCCGCGCGCTGCCCGCGCGAGATCCGCAGTGCATGCACTTGAGATTGCAGGCGAGCGTGATCTCCCAGACGGCGTGGATCGGATGGCTGCGGGCGTAGTCGTCTTCGGTGGCGTAGCGATGCGGCAGCTTCCGCTCGGGCATCGCGCTAGCCTTTCTTGAGCGCGTCTTCCAGTTTTCCGACGGCCTTTTCAAGGGCCGCGTTGTCCTTCAGCGTTTTTTTCGCCGAGGTGAGCAGGCGCCGCATTTCGGCCTTGTCGCCGCGCTTGATCGCATCGCTGATCGGGGCGCCGTAGGGCATGATCGGACCGCGGGCCGTGGTTGCTTTCTTTTTCGCTGCCATCATCGCCTCCTTTATTTCTTCGCCTTGATCGCCGCTTCGAGATCGGCGATCGCGTTGCCGAGGTCACCCTGATCGGTGGACGCCTGCCGCGCCTGCGCGAGGAGCGCCTCGATCTCGACGCGGTTGCCGCGCTTGATCGCGTCGCTCGCCGGCACGCCATACAGCGGGCGCGGATCGATGCCCGGCTTGCGCAGCGCCTTTTCGAGCGCGGTGATGGCCCCGGAAAGGTCGCCCTGCTTCTTGTGGGTGGCCTTTGCTTCCTTCAGGAGCTTCTTCATGTCATCTTTGTTACCGCGACGGATACTGTCGTTGATGGTGACGCCGTAGAGCACACGAATCGGGGGCATGGGCCTTCTCCTTTCGTTCCACCTGTACGTCTTGCGAGAGTAATATCTTACCGCAAATGTACACGGACGTCGTTCTGCTTTCGATGCCGTACGCGGCGATCGAACGTCCCTCGATCGCCCTCGGCCTGCTGACCGCGGAGCTGCGCGGCGCCGGCATTTCCGTCGAGTCGCGCTACCCCTGTCTCGACTTCGCCGCGCGTATCGGCGCTCGCGCATACGACACCATCCTCAACTCGCACACTGCTCTTTTCATCGGCGAGTGGACGTTCGCCGCGGCCGCGTTTCCGGAGATGCAGGCAGTCGACGACGACTACCTGCGCGCGTGCTGCGAGAAGATCGCGGAGAGCGCCACGCTCGACGAGGAGCCGCGCGAGCTGTTGCTGCGTTTGCGCGACGAAGCGGCGCGCTTCATCGGCGAGCTCGCGGACGAGATCGTCGCACGCCGTCCGCGCATCGTCGGCTGTTCCTCAACGTTCCAGCAGCAGACGGCGTCACTCGCGCTGCTGCGCGCGATCCGCGAGCGCGACGCCGGCATCATCACCGCCATCGGCGGCACGAACTGCGAGTCGGCGATGGGGATGGCGGTGCGGCGCGCCTTTCCTTGGGTCGACTTCGTCTTCTCCGGCGAGGCCGACGAGGTGATCGTGCCGTTCGTGCGCGCGCTGCTCGAGCACGGGCGCGACATCACGCCGCCGCCGGGCGTGATCGATCACGCGAGCGCGCAGCGGCGCGACCTCGAGCCGCCGCGCGCGTCGGTCTGGTCGGTCGACGACATCCCGACGCCCGACTACGACGACTACTTCTCCGCGCTCGAGCGCTCGCCGCTGCGCGACGCGATCGTGCCGGCGCTGGTGGTCGAGACCTCGCGCGGCTGCTGGTGGGGCGCGAAGTCGCACTGCACCTTCTGCGGTCTCAACGGCGGCAACATGTCGTATCGCGCGAAAAGCCCCGCGCGCGCGGTGGTGGAGTTCCATCGCCTCGCGGCGCGCTACGGCGTGCGGCGCTTCACGGTCGTCGACAACATCATCGACATGCAGTATCACCAGGCGGTTCTGCCGCAACTCGCCGGCCATGGCTACGACATCTTTTACGAGACGAAGGCGAACCTCCGCCGCCAGCACATGGAGAACTTTTCCCGCGCCGGCGTGCGCTCGATCCAGCCGGGGATGGAGAGTTTTCACGACGAGATCCTGCGCCTGCTCGCGAAGGGAAATCGCGCGTGGATGAACGTGCAGCTCCTGAAGTGGGCGGCGGAGCTGGGGATGGAGATCTCGTGGGTGTTTCTGATCGACGTGCCGGGACAGCGCGACGACTGGTATTTCGAGATGCTGTCGTGGCTCCCGTCGATCACGCACTTCACGCCGCCGGCGTACGCGACGCCGATCCAGTTCATCCGCTTCAGTCCCTATCACCGCGACGCGGCAAAGTACGGACTCGATCTGGTGCCGGAGCCGGCGTACGCGCACGTGTATCCGGTGCGCGGCGAGGAGCTGGAGCAGCTCGCGTATTACTTCGTCGAGCGGACATCGACGCGGACGGCAGGGCTCGCGCAGCAACTGCTGGTGGCGTGGCTCGGCATCTGGCGCGATCAGCACGAGGAAGGGGAGCGTGCGGTGCTGCTCATGCGCCGCGACGGCGACGCGATCGAGATCGAAGACACTCGTTCCTGCCGCACCGCGCCGCGCCATCGCCTCGAGGGACTCGCCGCGCGGGTTTACGCGGAATGCGACGAGGCGACGGATCGGCACGCGCTGTGCGACCGCCTCGGCTGTGACTCGACGGAATTCGATGAGACCGTGGCCATGCTGCTCGCAAACAACCTGCTGCTCGACTTCGGCGGGCGTCTGCTGGCGCTCGCGGTCGATGGGACGCGCGCGCTTCCCGAGACCATGCCGAGTCCGGGAGGCAGGATCGAATGGGCGATGACGCCGTGAAGCGACTCCTCGCAGTCTGTCTGCTGCTCGCGGCGTGCAACCGCGATGCGGTCGAGGAGAAGGCGGCGCCGCCGCCGTCGCCCGTGGTCACGGAAACCGTGACGCAAACCGTGCCGCCAGCTTTGCCGGCGGTCGCGGGTCCGAAGCTCTCGCCGATCGATGAAGCGCCGCGCGATCCCGAGCTGGTCGCGTATCGCGATCGACTGCTCGACGCGGTGCGCCGTCGCGACGTCGATGCGCTCGTGTCGGCGGCCGATCCGAACATCCGCACGTCGTTTGGCGACGGCGGCGGGTCGGACGCGCTGCGCGAGCTCCTCGCACGTCGGAGATGTGGGGCGAGCTGGAACAAGCCCTCACCCTCGGCGGCACGTTCCGCGAGGGCTCGTTCTGGACGCCGTACGTGTACAGCGCGTTTCCTGACGCGTACGACGCATTCGAGTGGCTCGCGGTCACCGCGAAGGACGTTCCGTTGCGCGACGCGCCGAACGGCCGCGCGATCGCGACGCTCTCCTACGATCTCGTGCAGCGCGCCGGGCAGCCGGCGGATGGGTGGCAGCAGGTCAAGACCGCCGACAACCGCACGGGCTTCGTCGAGACGAAGTTCGTGCGCAGCCCGGTCGGCTATCGCGCCGGCTTCAACAAGAACGGCCAGGGCTGGCGGATGACGGCAATCGTCGCCGGCGACTGAGCGCGGGGCGATCTGCCCCTAACCCCAATCTCCTCAATCGTTCCCGGAAGTGGGCCCGAAATTCGCAACGCCGCCGATCCGACGGTAGTGGTGCTACCGCTTGGTCCCCGGGTCGACAGAGGAGAGAAACGTGAAGATTCGTGGCATCGGCAGGCTCTTTGTCTTCTTTCTGGTCATCGTCAACTCCACCATCATCGCGGTCGCGGCAACGACGCCGCCGAGCGGCACGCTGTCGCCGGCCACGTCGCCGCTGACCTTCACGGGCGGGCCGTTTCCGCTCTCGAATCCGAGCAGTCCGACGGGCGAGACGCCGCCGGTGTGTACGGATCTCACGTGCGGCCAGTTCACCATGACCGTGGCGATCCCGGCGACGGACTTCAACTCCTATCGCGCGCGGGTCACCGTCGGCTGGACGAACAGCGGCTCGACGACGACGGGGAGCGCGTCCACCGACTACGACGTCTACATCTATTCGCCCGATCTCACCGGTACGCAGAGCACGCGCGCCGCGAGCGCGGCGAATCCAGAGGTCGGATCATTCCCGGTGACGAACGGCACGTACACCATCTATGTCGTTCCGTTCGACGTCGCATCCACGGTTTCGTTCAGCGCGAGCGTGGAGCTCGTCCGCGACTCGAACACGACTCCGTGGCCGACACCGTCGCCGCAGCCGCCGCTGCCGGCAGGCACGCCGCGCTTCTTCAACTATCACGCGCCTCCCGGAGTCGCGGAAGACGCGGGCGAGCCGTCGGTCGGCGTGAATCGCAAAACGGAAAAAACGTTCGGCGGCATCGGCAACGGCGGCACCGTGAATTACTTCGGCGGCTTCCTCCCGTATCTGCTGAGCGTCACCTTCGACGACCGCACGACTCCCGCGACCACGACGTGGAAGCAGGTGCCGCTCGTCGTCGCGAACGCGCCGCGCGTCTTCGGCGATCCGATCCTCTTCACCGACAAGGACACCGGCCGCACGTTCGTGTCGCAGGAGCTCGGTCTGACTCCGCTCGGCAGCACGATGGAGTTCACCGACAACGACGACGCGCCGTTCACGCCGAGCAGCGGCTCGGGTGCGCCGTCGGGCATCGATCACCAGACCGTCGGGGGCGGTCCGTATCACGCGCCGATTCCCACCGGCGTGAATCCGCTGTATCCGAACGGCGTCTGGTACTGCTCGCAGTCGATCGCCGACGCGGTCTGCTCGATCAGCATCGACGGCGGTATCACCTTCGGTCCGGCGGTTCCGATGTTCACGATCGCCGACTGCTCGGGTCTGCACGGCCACATCAAGATCGGGCCCGACGGCACCGCGTACATTCCGGACCGCGGCTGCGGCGGTGACCTGCCGTATCACACCGGCCCCGACGCGAGGCAGGCGGTCATCGTCTCCGAGGATAACGGCATTACGTGGAGCATCCGGCCGGTTACGACGTCGACGACGCGCACGGATCGCGATCCTTCGGTCGCCGTCGCCGATGACGGCACGCTCTACTTCGCCTACCAGGCCGCCGACGGCCACTCGCGCGTCGCGGTGTCGACGGACAAGGGCATGACGTGGATCCGCGACACCGACATCGGCGCCGCGCTCAACGTGCAGAACAGCCTGTTCCATGTCGCCGTCGCCGGCGACGGTAACCGCGCCGCGATCGGGTTCTTCGGAACGGAGACCGGCGGCGACACGTACGCGAACCCCGACTTCCCCGGCGTGTGGTACCTCTACGTCGCGACGACGTTCGACCGCGGCGTGACGTGGACGACGCAGAACGCGACGCCGGGCGATCCGGTGCAGCGCGGCGGAATCTGCGGCGATGGCGCGTGCCGCAACCTGCTCGACTTCTTCGACGCCACGATCGACAAGCGCGGCCGCGTGGTCATCGGATACGACGACGGCTGCATCAGCGACAACTGCATCGCCGGCCAGCGCGCTTACGGCCTCATCGCCTCGAACGACTACACCGCGAAAGCCGTGATCGCGCGTCAGGCGAGCGGCAAGCGGATGTACTCCGCGTACGACGGCGAAGCGGGACCGGACGTCAATCCGCAGCCGCCTCCGCCTCCGCCGCCCCCGCCGACTTCGTGCGACGGCGTCGTGGCGACCGATCCGGCGAATGACGCCGATCATCCGCTGCTGCACGCGAATGGCGGATCGTCCGATCAGGTGGACATCACCGGCGTGTCGTTCTCGCTCAGCGGGGACCAGCAGACGCTGACCACGAAGATCACCATCGAGAATTTCACGCCGCAGCCGCTCACCGGCTCCCTCGGCACGTTCTATTACGTGACGTGGACCAGCTCGCGCGCGAATTCCGACGGCAGCATCGCGACGCGCACTTACGCGACGCGTGCGGCGGTCGGCGCGAACGGCGCGATCACGTATTCGTTCGGACAATACGATCAGGCGAACGACGCGTTCGTCGGAACGACCACCACGATGACCGGCGCTGCGGTACAGGGAGCGAACGGCTCTCTCTCCGTGAACGTGCCGATGTCGCTTCTCGGCAATCCCACGATCCCCGTAACCAGCGCGTCGGCGCTGCCGGCGATCATCGAGCCGTACGCGGTCTCGATCGTTCACGAGCAGGCCGTACGCTTCACAATGCCCGCCGACCGCGCGCCGAATGCAGGCTCCGTCGGCGCGAGCTGGGCGGTCTGCCTCGCGCCGGTGGTCACCTGCCTCGAGGACGATGATCCGAGCATCGCGTACGGACAGAACTGGCATCAGGTGTCGGATGCGAATGCGAGCGGCGGCCACTTCCGCATGCACACCGGCGCCGCGAGTCAGGCGTCCGCGAGCATCTCGTTCAATGTACCTGCCGGAAAGACGGGCAAGGTGACGTACTTCTACGCGACGAGTCCGAAGGGCGGAAGCGCGCAGGTGTTCGTCGACGGCGTTTCGAAGGGAACGATCAACTACTTCAGCGCTCTCGGCTCGACGAAGGCGCCGGTTTACGGCGCGAGCGTTTCGTACGGCAATCTCGCCGCGGGCAATCACACGCTCGAGCTGCGCAACCTGAGCGGCGTCGTCTACGTCGATCGCTTCTGCGTCGAGAATGGCTCGTCGACCGGCGCGCCGACGAGCGGTCCGGGTAACACGCAGCATGGCAACGGCAATCATGGAGGCGGCCAGCAGTCGACGACGTCGCTCGCGATTCCGGCGAACGCCACGGCCATCTCCATCGTCGCCGAGTCGACGCCGCAGTTGCCGGTGCAGCTCGTCCTCATCGATCCGGCCGGGCTCACGCTCGCGACGTCGACCAATGCATCCGGTCTCGCCGTGATCAGCCAGCCGGTGACCGCGGGCGGAGCGTATCTGTTGAAAGTGATCAATCTCAGTATCGGACCGGTGCAGGTCTGGACGGCGGCGACGCCGACGGTGCCGCGATGATCGCGTTGTACGCGGGAGCTCTGATCCTCGCATCGCTCAACGCGTGCGAGGTGCTGACGAAACGCGAGGTCGGCGCGGTGCAGGGCGAGGCGTTCGTCGACGCGAAGCTCAGCGCGCGTGCCGGCGTCTCGCAGTGCTTCTATCAACTGCCGACGTTCACCAAATCGGTGAGCGTCGACGTGATCCAGGATGGCGGCGAGGAGTACTGGGACCAGCGCTTCGAGCGCGATGAGGAAGAGAGAGGCGAGGAGCACGAAGAGGGCGAAGAAAAGCATCCGCCGCTGCGCGTGCGCGGTGTGGGCGACGAGGCGTTCTGGGCCGGCGGCCCGCTCGCCGGCTCGCTCTACGTCCGCAAGGGCGATGCGGTCCTGCGCGTGAGCGTGGGCGGGCCGTGGAGCGAAGAGGAGAAGATCGCCCGCTCGAAACGCCTCGCCGCGAAGGCGCTGCGCCGGCTCAGTCCATGAGCCGGCGCGCGACGAGGACGTCGCGCAGGATCGACTGATCGACGACGTGGCGGAAGGAGAGATACGGCTCCGACCGCAGGACATCGAGGCCGTGGGCCGCGAAGAGGTCGACGACCTTCTCGTGGCCCGCGACGTGGCGATTCCACGCGATGCCGATCGCGCCGCCGCGCTTCAGCACCTTCATCCACGCCGGCAGCGCATCGGCCAGCAGTTCCAGCGGACGCCGCGCGAGCTCCTGTTGCGACGTGCGGCTGCCGTGCAATACGCCGTACGGGAGATCGGTGATGATCGCGTCGAACGTTTCGGCGCGAAAGTGCGCCGGCGCGCTCGTCGTGTCGGCGCAGATCGCGGTCACGCGAATCGTCTCGCCGGCCTTGTACTCTTCCTTCGTCGCGCCGATCTCGAGCGTGAATCGCTTCGCGCCGCCCTGCAGCGCGTGCTTGAGGCGCTTGCGCTTGAGATACGTGACGAGGAACTGCTCGTACGCCTCGACGTCGCGCGCGTCGATGTCGATGCCGGCGGAGTCCCATCCGTACATCAGCGCCTGATTCATGGTTGTGCCGCGTCCGCACAGGGGATCGAGCACGAACAGCTTGCGATCGAACGCGGCGCCGGTCGATGCGACCGTCACGTTCAGCAGCAGTTTCGTGAAGTGCTCGTTGGTCTTGCCCTGGTATTTCGGAATCGTGATCAGGTCGTCGTCGAAGCGATCGAGCGGCCGCACCGCGATCGGCCGCAGCAGCTCGTCCTCGACTTCGAACAGCGCGTACAGGGATGAGAGGTTGGACAGCACGCGGATGTCGCGCTCGTCGAGCCGCTCCGCCGAAAAACGGATGTACCGCACGCCGCCGATCCGCTCTTCCCGCACGTCTCGCACACGCCCCTCGAGCAGCCGCTCGTTGAACACGCCCAGCTCGCCCACCGACAACTGCGCCGACGCCTCCGCATAGACGCGATTCACCGCCGGCAGAAGCAGAAAGGCGTAGTCGCCCACGTTACAGCCTCTTCGTCAGCGCCTCGACTCGCGTCGCGAGCCGCGGATCGCCGATCGCCGCCGCGACCTGCGCGAACGAATCGGTCGCGCCTTTCCAATGCAACTCTTCGACGTCGTCGAACAGCTCGGCGTCCGTGCGCAGCGTCGCGAGGGTCTTGAAGAGCAGCGCGAGCTCGCGATGCTCGCCGATCACGGAGCCCGGAAACTCCTCGATCGTGCCGTGGCGGTTGATGAGGCGCGCGGCGGTCACGGCGCCCCAGCCGCGGATGCCGGGATAGCCGTCGGCGGCGTCGCCGACGAGCGCGAGGTAGTCGGCGATATGCCCCGGCGCGACGCCGAACTTCGCGCGCACCCCCTCGGCATCGCGGATGTTGCCGCTCTTGCGATCGACCTGCACCACGCGCCCGTCCTCGACGCATTGCGCGAGGTCCTTGTCCGGCGTCCAGATGCACACCTTCTCGACGCGCGCATCCTTCGCCGCGAGAAACGCCGCCGACGCCAGCGCGTCGTCAGCCTCGAGCTCCACCATCGGCCACGTCACGACGCCCATCGCCGCGAGCGCGCCTTCGAGCGGCGAGAACTGCGAGCGCAGTACCGGATCGATTCCGGCGCCGGTCTTGTAGCCGGGCCACAGCTCGTTGCGGAACGACTCGATGATGTGATCCGTCGCCACGCCGATGTGCGTCGCGCCGCCCTCGAGCATCTGCACGACCGTCCCGAGGACGCCCGCCACCGCGCCGTACGGGCGGTCCTTCTGCATCCCGCGCCGCGCGCCGTAGAAGTGGCGGAACAGCTCATACGTGCCGTCGATGAGATGGACGATCATTCAACAATCATTCGACAACCCGACGGCGGGATCATCCTCGCGAAACACGTCCGCTTCGTACTGCCGCTGCCATGAAGGCCAGCCCTCGACAGTCTGTTCCGCCTCTTCCAGCACACCCCAGAAATCGATGGTCTCCGAACCTTCAGCGGCCATGCCTCGATTATCGCCGAGAACCTCCGGGGCCGAGGAACTTCTTCAATTGGTGGAGTGCTTTGGCTTCGAGATCGAGGTAGCTCATGGGCAGCATCTCGACCTTCGGCAGCGATGTCTTCGCGTCCCAGCGGATGCGCTCTCCGGACGCCTTCACTTTGCGGTCGCGGGGCACGCCGGAGCTGGTGGTCATCGAGAACAGGTCGACGAAGCGGTGCGGTGCGATGCCGAGGAACGGCTCGAAGCGGACGGCGTCCGCGTGCGGTGGATTCTCGTCGTCGTACGCGAAGATCGCGTCGCGGTGTAGCTCCAGCGCGCGGCTCTTCGGATACGGCTCGATGTAGACCACCTTCCCGACGCCGGCGGTCACGATGAGGCGCGCGCACTGATGGCAGGGGAACGTCGTCGTGTAGAGCGTCGCACCGCGCGGACTCACGCCGATGCGCGCCGCTGCGAGCACCGCCTCCATCTCCGCGTGACTCGTGCGGCCGAACTCGAGAAGGCTCATCACGCGCGAGGTCCGGAACGCATGGCGCGCGGCGTCGAGGTCGGGCTCCGACTTCAGCCAGCCGGCGTCGCGCGCGAGATCGACGATCTCGCCGATGATCTGATCGGCGTGGATGTTGACGGAGTCGCGGTCCTCGCGGATGTCGCGATGATCGTAATGCTCTCCCGCGCGATACAAACCGCCGCCCGCTTTCGGCACGTCGTTCCAGCCGATGCCGAGGACCTCGCGCGATGGCGAGACGAGCACGGCGCCGACCTGGCGCCCGAGCGCGCCCGACGAGAGCGACGCGGCGAACGCCTGGAACATGAACTGCTCGCCGGCCCACGGCGTCTCGCTCAGATCGCCGAGGATCAGCCGGATCAGGCGATCGATCTGATCGAAGAGCTGAGGGGGCGCGACGAAGAGATCGCACAACTGAAACACGTCGCGCAGGCGATGGCCGTAGTCATCCCACGCCTCGTCTTCGTCGCGCTTCGTCAGCACCTCCGCCGCCTCGACATACTTTGCGAAGTTCGGCGACGACGGCGTTTCGTTGTGCGACTTCGCGATTCGTTTGGCCAGCGAGTCGACGCGCGCGGGCCGATTCACATTCACGCCGACGAGAAAGAATCCCGCCCCGTAGATGCGCCGCAGCAGTTGCGCTTCCTCGGGACGTTTGAGCGAGCGAAGGATGTACGCGCGGCGCGACGGCACGCCGCCGCTGTGCCTGCGGCGCCGTCCGCGAATCTCCGCGATCGCCGCGGATGCGATCGCGGCGGGATCGCACGTGATACGCCGGATCGCGTTCGCGGCATCGACGTACGACGCGATGCGCTTCTCCTCCGGCGACTCGAACAGCCGGATCGCGAAGCGGTCGCGCGTCGTCAGCGGGACCTTCGCCGCGATCTGGCGGATGAGCGCACTGACGCTGATCTCCTCGACCGCGTAGTCGCTTTTGCGCAGCGCGTCGGCCAGCGTGCGGCTCACTTCCTGAAGGTCCGCGCCAACCGGTCCGGCGAGTGCAAACACCAGTTCGAGCTCGGGTCGTGGGTCGTCCATCTGAGTTGACAGAGAGTATCAGAAGGACGTACAAGTACAAAAAAGGACTTACAGGGACACCGCTGGAGCGTACGCTCCGGGAGGCAAAGTTGGTCGAGACTACAGAGAAATGCCCCTGGTGCGGCAGCACCATCACCCATGCGAAGTTCCTTCGGATTCAGGCGCTCATCCGCGAGGACGAGCGGAAAAAACTCGCCGAGGCCGAGAAAACGCTGCGCGCGCAACTGGAGAAGGAAGTGACGGCGCAGGCGCAGAAGCTGGCGAAGGAACGGGCGGCGGTCGAAGCCGAGAAGGCGAAAATCGGGAAGCAGCTCGAGCTCGTGAAGCAGCAGGCCGACCGCCAGCGCAAGAAGGAAGTGGCCGAAGTGCGGCAGATCCTGCAGAAGGATCGCACGGCGGCGCTGCTGCGGAAGGACGCCGACTTCGCGCGCGAGCGCGAGGCGCTGCAGAAGAAAATCGCCGACATGAGCCGTCGCGTCACGAAAGGCAGCGGCGAGATCGGCGAGGGCGCGGAGCTCGATCTCTTCGAGGAACTGCGCGGCGCGTTCCCCGAGGACCAGCTCGCGCGGACGAAGGGAAAGAGCGGAGCGAACCTGCAGCAGGACGTTCGCTACAAAGGGAAATCCGCCGGCAGGATCCTGATCGACTCGAAGCCGCGCGCGGCGTGGCAGCAGGCGTTCGTCACACGCCTGCGGCAGGAGCAGAGCGAGGCCGGAGCCGATCACGCAATTCTCTCGACGCCGATTTTTCCCGCGGGCCGGCGCGAGCTGTTCGTCGACTCCGGCGTGATCGTCGTCGCGCCCGCCCGTGTACGAGCAATCGTCGAGGTGCTGCGCAAGGCGCTGATCGCGATGCACGTCGCGAAGCTCAGCGACGCCGAGCGCGCGGACAAACTGAGCCGCCTCTTCAAATTCATGACGTCGTCGGCATTCAAGCGAAAGCTGGCGGAAGCGTCCGATCTCGCGGGCGAGGCGCTGCAGATCGACGTCGATGAGAAGCGCTCGCACGACAACGTCTGGAAGAAACGCGGTACGGTGCTGACGCGCATCAAGAATGTGCTGCGCGAGATCGACACCGACGTCAGCGCGATCATCGAGTCGCGCGACGAGCCGCCCGTCCAGCTCCGTCCCGCCGCGTACCGGGTGCCGTGATCATGACGACGGACCATCAGTGGCAGGAACGCCGCCTCGGCCGCACGATCCTTCGCACCTATCGCGATACGCGCGATCTCTACGACGTCGTGCCCAACGAGCGGCAGCCGCGCATGGGTCCGAAGGAGGACCTCGAGCTGCAGCGGCAGATCGAGGCGAACGAGGGCATCTTCGAGCCGCTCCTCGTCGAGCCGCATCCCGATCTCCAGGGGAAGCTGCGCATCATCGACGGCGACCGCCGCTGGACCAACTCGAAGGTGCTGGTCGAGCTGCAGAAGAAGGAGGAGTACCGCCGCATCCCGCTCGAGATCACCGACCGCACGCTCACCGACGACGAGCGCCTGCGCGTCTGGATCTACATCCACCGCCAGCGCAAGGAGTGGGACGCGAAGGAGAAGGAGATGGTGGCGTACGGTCTCGTCGACATCGTCGGACGCGCGAGCGCCGCGAACATCCTCGGCGTGACCGTCCGCGAGCTCGACAAGCTCGTCGAGGTCTACGAGCTCTCCGAAAAACTCACCAACCTCCCCGAGCCCGGCGCGTCGATCACGTGGGCGCGCGAGATCAAGAACATCAACAAGAGCCTCCTTACGCCGACCGTACTCGACACGATCGTCCGCAAGGTCAACGAGAACGAGATCACGAACTCGAAGGAGATCCGCAAGCTGCGTGTCGTCCTGCGCGACCCCGTCGCCAAGCAGAAGTTCGTCGACGGACAGAGCCTCGACGCGGTGATAGACACGCTCGCGCCGCCGGAGACCCCGAAGGGTGGGCTCGCGAGCGACATCGCCGAGCTGACCCAGGCGCTGAAGCGCCACTCGTGGACCGCACTCGTCGAGAAGCGCGGCGACACGGAGCTGCTGCGGCAGGTCGAAGAGGCGGAGCAGCTGCTGCGCGAGCTGAAGAAAGCGCTCGGCTGAGTCCGACAGATGTTATTGTCGTTTCGTGGCGATAGTTATTGGGCGAACGGCATCTGTCCTTCTCCTTCTCCTCACGATCCCTCTCTTCGCGGCCCCGACACGGAACAACGACGACTCCTGCGACATCACTCTCGCTCCCGCGGCGACGTTGTTGCTGCCGTGGTTCGATGTCTCGATTCCGAACGGCTTCGAGAAGACGATCTTCACGGTCACCAACGTCACCGCCGTCCCGCAGATCGCGCACGTCACGATCTGGACCGACTGGTCCTTTCCCGTTCTGTCATTCAATCTGTTTCTGACCGGGTACGACGTGCAGGCTATCGATCTCGCGGATGTGCTGCTCCGCGGGAGCATTGCCCCGCCCGCGGGAACGTCGGCGACCGATCGCCTCGTGTCGCCGAACCCCGGCAGCGGAGTGCCGGGGGCCATTCCGGACAGCTATGTCTCGAACCCGAACATCACGCGCGAGGCGGTTGCATTCGGCGGCGCGTGCTCGACTCAGTTGTCGCAGCTGCCGCAGGAGCTTCTCGAGGTCGTCCAGGCCGCGCTGACCACGGGCCTGTATCCCGGAGCGAACGGTTGCGGAACGACGCGCGTCGGAGGGACGCACCGGAACGCGATCGGCTCCGTCACCATCGACGTCGTCAATACGTGCACGCCGCGATATCCCGACGATCCGCAGTACCTGCTGAAGGAACTGCTGTACGACAACGCCCTCATCGGCGATTACCAGGATGTCCACGTCGACCTGACGGTCGGGAACTTCGCACAGGGAAATCCGATGGTGCACATCCGCGCGATTCCGGAGGGCGGCAGCGCCGGCTCGGGTTATGGAAGCAATCTTCCATACACGTTCTACGATCGCTTTACGGTTTCGCTTCCCGGCCAGAAGCAGCGGACGTTCGACCGGCGTCAGCCGCTGCCTTCGGTATTTGCGGCGCGATGGCTCGAAGGCGGGACCAGCGGTCTCAATACGTCCTACAAGATCTGGCGCGAAGGCCTCGTGGTCGGAACCCAGAGCTGCTCGAAGGCGGCGCTCAGCAGCAGCATGCGCATTTCCCACGCCATCCGCTTCGATGAACGGGAGAATTCCTTTGGCTATACCGGTGCGGTCGTCTGTACGTGTCCGTCGCCCCTTCCGACTCTGCCGGCCGCGGCGCGGGTCGCGACGTCGAATTCGGCTGTGTTTCCCCTCAGTAACGCGATGAACGATATCTCCGGGTGGATCTATCTGAATTTGAATAACGGCGGTGCGACAGGGTATTCGGCCAACGGCCGCACCGGCTCGCTGCCGACGCCGTTCGCTCCGGCGAGCTCGGGGACGTTCGTCCGTCCCAGTCAGAACTGGGTGATCATCTCGATGTCGGCGCAGGGACGCTACTCCGTCGATTTCGATGCCGCGATGCTCGGCAACGGCTGTACTCCGGCCGCGATCCCGTACGGCAGGGTCGCCCCCGCCGCGAACGACAACCCATCCGGCCACGTGGATTGATCGCGGTTAGGGCAGCGATTGCGCGAGCACGCGCAGCGTGTTCTCGCCCATCACTTTGCGGATCGCCGGCTCGCTCATGCCCGCGCGAAGGAGCGCGTCGGTGATCTGCGCGATGTGCGCGGCGTCGAACGGGAGCGAGTCGCCGTCGAAGTCGGAGCCGAGCGCGACGTGATCGACTCCGGCGACGCTGGCGGCGTGCGCGATCGCGCGCGCGATGGCGTCCGCATCGACGCCGCACACGGCGCCGGGCCAGAAGCCGATGCCGATCACGCCGCCGGTCGCCGCGACCTGGCGCAGCGAGGCGTCGGGCAGATTGCGATCGCGATCGCACGTGCCGCGCACGCCGGTGTGCGACACGATGACGGGACGGCTCGTCATCTTCGTGACTTCGGCGATCACCGCCGGCGACGCATGCGCGAGATCGAGGATGAACCCGCGCCGGTCGAGGCGCGCGACGAGCTCGCGGCCGAATGGCGTGAGTCCGCCCTTGCCGATGCCGGTCGACGACCCGCCGATCTCGTTGTCGAAGTGATGGAGCAGGCCGATGACGCGATAGCCGGCGTCGTAAAACGCGTCGACGTTATCGAGATCGCCTTCCATCGCGTGCGCGCCTTCGATGCCGAGGAGCGCGCCGACGGAGCGCGATCCGCCGCGACGCGCCTCGAGATGCCGCGCCAGATCGGCGCGGGTGCGCAGCAGCACGAGCGAGTCGTTCGAGCGCTCGGCGAACGCGCGCAAGCGCGCGGCCTGCTGGAACGCGCGCGCGTCGAGACGGAACCACGCCTTCGGCCAGTCGGGCCGCAGGACCGAGGCGAGCGTCAGCGTGTTGAGACCGGTGCCGCGGCTGCGGTTCGCGCGTTTCGCGGAGAAGACGGTCGGCACCGTGAAGAGCTGCACCGCGACGTTCCCCTCCTGCAGGCGCGGGACGTCGACCTGCCCGCGCGCGTTGCGCGCGAGGAGATCGCGTTTCCAGATCAGCGCATCCGCGTGCAGATCGGTGACTCGCAGCGTCGAATGCAGCCGCCGCGCGTTCGCGGAGATTTCGACCGGCGGTCCGATGACACCCGCCATCTTTTTCTCGAAGTACGGCGGGAGGAGGAACCACGCGGCGATGAAGGCGGCGAGGAGAAGAAGGGCGAGGACGAGAACGAGACGACGGATCATGCGGCCACTCCTTCCAGAATCAGTTGCATGGACTCGCGCGCGAGCTTTTTGAACTGCGCGGCGTCGGAGCCGAAGCGGCCGACGAGATAGAGCGACGCCAGCCCGTGCGCGTGCACCCACAGCGTCGTCGCCAGCTTCATCGGATCGCCGGCGCGGAAATAGCCGGCGTCGATGCATTCGCGCACGCGCTCGACCAGGAGCTGAAAGGTCTCCTGCGAATGCGTGACTTCTTCTCCGCCGAGGTGATGAAAAAACAGCGCCTCGTAATGCGCGGGGCGCTCGATGGCGAAGGCGAGGTAGGCATCGTACGCCGACCAGAACCGTCGCTGCGGCGTGCGGCCTCGGAGGCTGGTGCGCAGGTACTCCGCGAATGCGGCGCGGCCCTCGGCGACGACTTCGCGCAGGATGGCCTCGCGGTTCTCGAAGTGGCGGTAGAGGCTCGTGGCCGTGACGCCGAGGCGGCTCGCGACGCGGCGCATCGACAGCGCCTCGCTCCCTTCCTCGAGAGCGATCGCGCGGGCGGCGGAGAGGATGCGTTCGCGCTGCGACACGGTTAACAGTGTTAACCATGTCGTACACTTTCGGCGGTGACAAAGCCGGAACAAACGATCCTCGAAGCCGCCGGTCACGAAGTCGTGATCACGAACCCCGGCAAGGTCTATTTCCCCGGCGCGGGGTACACGAAGCTCGATCTCGTGAAGTATTACGCCGCGGTGGCGGACGGCGCGCTGCGCGGGATTTCCGCGCGGCCGATCGTGCTCAAGCGCTACGTCAACGGCGCGGACCAGGAGCCGTTTTTTCAGAAGCGCGCGCCCGATTCGCATCCCGACTGGATCGAGACCGTCGAGCTGAAGTTCCCCTCGGGACGCACCGCGCGCGAGATCGTGATCCGCAATGCGGCACAGCTCCTCTGGATCGCGAACCTCGGCTGCATCGATCTCAATCCGCACCCCGTGCGCGCCGACGATCTCGATCATCCCGACGAGCTGCGTGTCGATCTCGATCCCGGCCCCGGCGTGACGTTCGACGACGTGCGCCGCGTCGCGCTGATCGTGCACGAGGTGCTCGAGGAGCACGACTTGCGCGGCTGGCCGAAGACCTCAGGATCGCGCGGCATTCACGTCAACGTGCGCATCGAGCGGCGGTGGACGTTCGATCAGGTGCGCCGCGCGGCGCTCGCGATCGCGCGCGAAGTCGAGCGGCGCGCGCCGGAGATCGCGACGAGCAAGTGGTGGAAGGAAGAGCGCCACGGCGTCTTCCTCGACTACAACCAGAACGCAAAGGACCGCACCGTCGCCTCGGCGTGGTCGGTGCGCCCGACGCCCGACGCGCGCGTGTCGATGCCGCTCGAGTGGGACGAAGTCGCCGACGTCGATCCGTCCGCGTTCACGCTCGTCACCGCGCCGGCGCGTTTCGCGGAGCGCGGCGATGAATCCGCGGGCATCGACGACGCCGCGGGATCGCTCGACAAGCTGATGGCGCTTTCCGCCGCGCAGGAAGCAGCGGGGCAGGGCGACGCGCCGTGGCCGCCGAATTATGCGAAGCAGGCCGGCGAGCCGCCGCGCGTCGCGCCGTCGAAGGCGAAAGGCGCAAAGGTTGCGAAGGTCGCCAGGGGCACCGGCCGCCGCCAGTCGACGCAGCCGCTGATCACCGTCGCGAAGGCGGAGCACAAAGACGAGGCGCTCGCGGGACTCGAGCGATGGAAAGCGAAGCATCCCGAGGCCGCGGCGAAGTTGCAGGTCGACGACGTGCTCGTCGACGCGATGCGCGGACGCTCGAGCACGTGGACGCGCATCCGCCTGAACCTGCGCAATGTTCCGGAGGACGAGCGCCCCGCGGAAGAGACGCCCGATCCCGACTACGAGCCGTTCACTCCTCGCTGATGTCCGCGAGCCGCAGGACCCATTTCGCGGTACGCGGCTCCTTCGCGAAGAAGTTCTTCGGCACGCCGCGCGTCAGCGCCCAGCGATCGAGCCAGCTGATTCCGCCGGCGCCGGCGTAGCGGTCGGGAGAAGCGTAGGCAGGGTCGGCGAGCGCCTTCGAGAGAGGAATGAAGCTGTGGCCGCGCGCGCGCAACGCGTCGGCGAGACTGCCGAACCTGGCGGCGTTCAGCGCGTTGGCGTGAACCAGCAGCACCTGCGGAATCCGCCGCTGGAACAGCGTTTCCGATTCGAGGTCGTAATACTCGACTTTCGACAGCATGTAACGGACGTATTCGTCCGCCACGCGGCGGGCGAGCTTCCGGTCGCCGCGGGCGTTGTCGTACGCGCGCGCGAAGATCCATTCGGAGTTGTCGATCGTCACCGGCGCGACGCGGTAGCCGCGCGCGGCGAGGTACCGCACCACGGCATCACGGTCATCCGTCGATCGTCCTGTGTGCAGAAAGGGATGGCGGAACCAGCGCGGCACCGCGCCGCGCGTCGCGAGCAGCGCACGCAGCGGCGCGTCTCCCTTCTCGACGTCGGCGAGAAAGGCTTCGACGCCGACGCGGTGCAGATCGGGGTGGGAAAACGTGTGATTCCCGAGCTCGAGCCCCGCGTCGAGCCATTGCACGAGCAGTGCGACGCGCGCAGGATCGGTCGCGCCGTCAACGAGCAGTTTGTTCGCGTTGATGAATCCGACGGCGGGGATGCGGCGATCGCGCAGCGCGCTCAAGATGCTCGCGGTGATTGCCTGCTGGCGCGCGAGCGGGTCGCGGGCGATGACGACAGGAAGGTCGTCGAAGGTCACGGCGATGTCCGATGGGCGGGCAGTTGCGGCGGCGAGACAGAGCGCAAGGAACATCCACGGGCGGCGCATCAGTCGCCCTCGAAGAGGAAGCGGATTCCGCGCGAGACCGCGGTCGGGAACACCGAGTCGTGCGTCTCGTCGTCGAACACCTCGTGCTTCACCGCGTGCGTCTTTCTTCCGGCGAGCGCCCTCGCCATCCGCCGGAGATCGGTCACCATATCGTGTTGCGCGTTCCCTTCGCGGGCGCCGACGGCGAGATAGACGCGCGCACGCGCGTTCGGAGCGCGCGTCTTTTTCTCGAGGTCGAACATGAATCGATCCGCGTACCAGAGCGAGGGACTGACCACGATGTAGTGCGAGAACGTTTCGGGCGCGGTGAGAAGCACCCAGTTCGAGAACAGCCCGCCGTACGAGTGACCGGAGAGCCCGCGCAGGCCGGGGCTGGTGCGGAACGAGCGGTCCACCCAGGGGAACAGCTCTTCGCGGAGGAACTGCAGAAATCGCGGACCGCCGCCCGACACCTTCTGATACTCCGGTCCATAGCCGCCGGCCGGAGAGAAGTGCGGCGTGTAGTCGCGCGTCCGGTTGAGCCGGTAGAGATCGGGCCCGCCGTACGCGATTCCGACGAGGATCATCGGGCGCAGCCGGTTACGGTCGCTGAGGTGCTGCACGATTCCGCGCACGATCGGAAACGAATAATCGGCATCGAGGAGATAGAGCACGGGGTACGTCGCCTTCGATGCGGCGTAGCCGCGCGGGAGGCTGACGTACAGCTTGTAGGGAACGCTGTTGGCGCGCGACTGCAGAAACTCCACCCGCGTGTCGGGGAGCGACAACTCCGCCGCGCCCGCGACCGTGCATCCGAGGATCAGGATCGCTGCTGCATAAATTTGTACACTTCGCATTCGGTTCATCGACTCTCCTGTTTGCGTGAGGACTAAATGGGTGCGCGGGCCGCGAGGACGGCGCGCGAATACGACGTGGGAAGCGGAGTCGCCGCCGCCCTGCGCCGGTCGAGCTCCCGCCGGCCGATCGCGTAGGCGGTGAGCGCGAGGCGTGTGTCGCCGTAGCGATGGAGGTGCGAGCGGAGGAGGCGGAACCCGAGCGCGAGATTCGTCCGACGATCGAACAGCTCGCGCGTCGTGATCGAGGACTCCACCCTGCGCGCCGTCGAAGGGAGGATCTGCGTCAGACCGATCGCGCCGTGCGGACTCACGACGTCGGGCCGGAAGCCGCTCTCCGTCTTCACCAGCGCAAACGCCAGATCGACGTCGACGCGCTCGTCCGCGGCCGTGGCCATGATGAGGCGGGCGAGGGCGGGCGGGATGGCGTAGGCGCGTGCGTACGCGGTCCAGGGCGCGGCCACCTGCAGATTCGCGCTCGCCAGCGCGACCAGCAGCGCGGCAACAACGATGGCCGCCTTCATCAGCGGACGGACGCAGGCGCGCTCGCGGACTGCCGCGAGCGCGATCACCCGCTCCGCGAGCATGCCCGTCTCCGCCGCCGACTGCGAGCGAAGCCATGGCGCGGGCTGGGCCGCCGTCCGCGCCACCGCGAGAAGCTGTGCGGCATAGTCATGGTGCGGTACGCCGAGCCGCACCGCCGCGTCGTCGCACGCGCGCTCGCTCTCGACGCGCAGGCGCCGCGCCGCAAAGCGGACGAGCGGATGAAACCAGTACAGCACGCGCGCGATCTCGGCCACGAGCCGCGTCAGCGCGTCCGCGCGCGCGATGTGCGCCGTCTCGTGCAGCAGGACCGACCGGCGCAGCGACTCGTCCCATCCGGCGAACGACGCCGGCACGAGGATGACGGCGCGGATGATGCCCCATGTCATCGGCACCGTGTCGCCACCGATCCGAAGCTCCGGCGGACGGCGGAGCCGCGCGGCGCGGCTGACGTCGCGAAGGAGCGCGAGCATCGCCGGATCGGTGACCGGTGACGAGCGCCGGCGGTACGTACGAATCGCGACCGCGCCGCAAACGATCCGGAGCAGCCCGAACGCCACTCCCGCCGCCCAGACCAGCGCGACCGCGGTCGCCGCGGTGTCCGCGTGCGTCACCATCATCGTCGCCGCGGAGCCGGCCGAAACGACGAAACGCTGCGGCCGCGAGGGCCATGCGTCGAAGAGCGGCAGCATCGCGGTCAGCAGCACCGCGGTGGCGAGGAGGAAGTGACGCGCGCTCGCCGGCCGCCGCCGAAGCGCGCCGGCCGCGAGGAGCGCCACGGCGAGCAGCAGCGTGGCGCGCAACGACGCCGAGACGATGCTCGCCGCGATCTGGAAGAGCAGCGTCATCGAGCGCCGCCCCTGCCGCCGGACCGCGCGTTGCGGATCAGCTTCTCGAGCCGCGCCAGATCCTCGCCGGTGGCAATCCGCTCGTCGATCAGGGTGTTCACGAGCGCCGTCGCGGATCCGCCGAACATCGATTGGACGAGATGCGCCAGCCAGGATCGCCGCGCCGTTTCGCGGGCGACCGTCGGCCGGTAGAGATACTGGCGTCCTCGCTTTTCGTGGACGACGTGTCCCTTGGCCTCGAGCACGCGCAGCGTCGACCGCACGGCGTTGTAGGTCGGGAAATTGCCGGCCTCGCCGAACACGTCGGCCGCCGAGGCCTCGCCCTTCGCGTAGAGGAAGGAGAGCACCTGCCGTTCCCGCCGGCTCAGCGGCTCGTCCCCTTTGCTGCGTCGCCGTCTCATCGTGCTGCACAATTTTGTGCAGATGGAGGCGATGCTGTCAACCGCCGCCGAAAACGCGCTCCAGCTCGTAGGCCGGCGTGACCTCGAGCTGATCGTAGCGGCACTCCTCGGGCGGTTTGTCGGGGCGCCAGCGGACAAAGTGAGCGGCGTGGCGGAAGCGCGTGCCCTGCATGTGATCGAACGAGACCTCGCACACGCGCTCGGGGCGCAGCGGCACCCAGCTCAGGTCCTTGCCGCGATTCCAGCGGCTCGTCGCGCCGGGCATCCGCTGTCCGCTCGCATTCGCCTCGTCCTGCGCCATCGCCCAGTCGCGCCATGGATGCTCGTCGAGCGCGTTCTCGCGCAGCGGCGCTAGCTCTTCGACGAGCTGCTTGCGCTTCGCGGTCGTGAACGCGGCGGTGACGCCGACGTGATGCAGCGTCCCATCCGCGTCATACAGACCGAGGAGCAGTGAGCCGATCATCGTGCCCGGCCCATTCTTGTGCCACCGGAATCCGGCGACCACGCAGTCGGCGGTGCGCGTGTGCTTGACCTTGATCATCGTTCGCTCGCCGGGCCGATATGGCGAGTCGAGCCGCTTCGCCATCACGCCGTCGAGTCCCGCGCCTTCGAACCGCTGGAACCAGTCCTCGGCGAGCGCGCGATCGCGCGTTGCGGGCGAGAGATGCACCGGCCGCGGGGCGTTGCCGAGCACCTGCTCCAGCCGCGCGCGCCGCTGTTCCAGCGGAACCTCGCGCAGGTCTTCGTCGCCGAGGGCGAGCAGATCCCACGCGACGAACGAGGATGGCGTCTGCTCCGCGAGCAGCTTCACGCGCGACGCCGCGGGATGGATGCGCAGCAGCAGCGCCTCGAAATCGAGCCCGTGCTCGCCGACGATCACGATCTCGCCGTCGACGACGCAGCGCTCCGGCAGCGCGGCCGCGAGCGGCGCGACGAGCTCGGGGAAGTAGCGATTCATCGGCTTCGTATCGCGGCTCTGCAGCACGATCTCGTCGCCGTCGCGGAAGATCAGCGTGCGGAACCCATCCCACTTCGGCTCGAACTGCCAGCCGTCGCCGGCGGGGAGTTTGTCCGCCGCGCTGGAGAGCATCGGCTCGAGCGGGGGCGCGAAAGGAAGATGCATGGCGGAATCGTATTGCGAAATTCAGAGTCGCTGCCGGTCTATCTGTCGAGGCCGATGGAATCGGGCGCCGGTTTGCTCCACGCGCAGGGAGCGCGGACCGCCGAGCCGATCGGTGTGCCGATCGTGCTGTGTCCCGTCCCGCGCTCACTTTACCTGGTCGGGTCGGTTGTCCGCGAGAGCGTCGTCGATGCGTTTCTTGTCGCGCGGGGAGTTCTGGCCGGAGTGCTCCTCGCGGCCGGATCCTTCGTAGCCCAGCGCTTCATCGCCGACGATGGCGTCGATTTTCTCGGTCTGCTCTTCCGTTGATTTTTCACCGCTTGTTTTTTCATTGCTCATGGCTCATTGCGGAGCAAGGAACGCTCCACTTCGCGACGCGCGTCAGGATGTCCAGCATGCGCGCGTTCGTCGCTCGGTCCTTCACCGCGATCCGCACCGCGTGCGAGCCGAGCGTCGCTCCCATCGTCGAAACGTCGCGAATGAACAGACCGTCGGGCTGGCAGCTCGCGACGAGCTCCGCCGCCGACGGTCCGTCCTGGGGGAGATGGCAGAGAAGAAAGTTCGCGGTGCCGGGGACGACGTCGAGCCCCATCGACGCGAGCGCGTCGCCGAGCTCCGCGCGCAGCACGGCCGTCTCGCGATAACGCTCGATGTAGTAGCGCCGGTCCTGCAGCGCGGCGACGGCGGCGACCTGCGCCGGCAGGCTGACCGCCCACGGCGGCGTGATCGCGCGCAGCCCTTCGAGGAGGTGAGGGGAGGCGCAGAGATACGCGCAACGCGCGCCGCTGAGCGCGTAGGCCTTCGACATCGACTTGCAGATCACGACGTTGGGGCGGCGCACCGCGAGCTCTTCCAGCGACTCGCCGGCGGAAACGAAGTCGACGTACGTCTCGTCGATCCAGACCAGCGTCGACGGCGGAACGGTCCGCAGGAACGACTCGAGCTCGCGGCGCGGGACATGCCGCCCGGTCGGGCTGTTCGGATTCACGAGCAGGATCAGGTCGTAGGCGGATGGATCGATGCGTCCGAGGTCGGGATCGTAGTCGTCGTCACGCCGGAGCACGAGGCGATCGACGCGGCAGCGGATCACCTTCTCCAGCACGTGCGCGTATTCGCCGTACGTCGGCTCGAGCAGTAGCACGCGCGACGAGCGTGTCAGCCACTCGCGCAGCGCGAGGAAGATGAGGCTGGACGAGCCTGCGCCGGCGAGCACGCAGCGCGCGTCGATGCCGCGCGTGCGCGCGATCGTCCGGATCAGCCCTTCGCAGCCGGTGGGCGGAGACGTGCGCAGCAGCCAGGGCAGATGCTCGTGCACGGCGAGTAGCACGCGCGGCGACGGCGGAAACCAGGCGTCGAGGACGTCGGCGTTGATCACCGAAGTGCTGCGGTCGAGGCGATCGAACTCATCGCCGATCGCGGAGAAGAACGCGCCGCCGTGAAAACACTCCGCCGGCTTGTGAAACGGAATGCCGAGCTCCCACCGCGCCGCCTCTTCCATGCGGTCGAGCACGCCGCCGAGCTTCGGCACCTGCTCGCGAATCACGCTCACCCGCTCGCTCATCAATCGGAACGCGACCGACCCCGAACGGAACTCGCGGCCGAACGAACGCAAGCCGCCGCGCGCGTACAGGCTCCGCACTTCGCGCCGTCCGATGCCGACGATGCGCGTCCCGCCGCGCGACTCGATCCAGCGCAGCGCCGCGTACATCAGCAGCATCGGTACGATCGTGCCGCGATACGCCGGGACGACGGTGAGGATGCGCACCTCGTACGTCGCGTCGTCGAGCGGGAACGGGATCTCGTCGCGGCGGAGGTACTTGTCGAGCGAATACGAGCCGGCGTCCGGCGGCGTGATGCTGACGAATCCCGCGATCACGTCGCCGACCGCGGCGACGATGTAGAGGTTGCTCGCGTCCAGCGGATCGCTGAGCGCCTGCTCCGCGTTCTCGGCGTGCTGGTGCAGCTCGCGCGCGTAGACGTCGTGGCGCAGTGCGTAGATCGTGCGGCGTTCCGTCTCCGAGGCCTGGGCGATGCGGACCTGTGTCATGGGAGCCTCCATACCGATCGGTATGGAATATAATCCCGCCCGGCGAAGGCGTCAATACCGCACGGTATGGTGAAACAGGCGAAGGCGGACTGGGAGGAAGCGGCGCTCGCCGCGATCGCGGCCCGCGGTCTCGGCGCGCTGGCGATCCCCGACCTCGCCCGCTCCCTCGGCGTGACGAAGGGCAGTTTCTACTGGCACTTCAAGGGAATCGGGGAGCTCGTCGACGCAGCGATGCGGCGCTGGGAGGAAATGGATCGCCTCAGCCTCGACGAGCTGAAGGAGATCGCCGATCCCCACGCGCGTCTCACGGCGCTCTTCGTCCAGGCGATGGAGAAGCAGCAGGCCCACGCGCTCTACGTCGCGCTGTCGTCCGTCGCCGACGTCGCCCCGAGCATCCGTCGCATCACCGCGCGCCGCCTGCAGTTCCTCGTCGACGCCTATCGCGAGCTCGGCCTCGATCGCCTCGAGGCGCGCGAACAGGCATTGCTCGCGTACACCGCGTACGTCGGCTCGCTGCACCTGCGCCAGCAGGCGTCGCCAGGCCTCAGCGCGGAGAAGGACCTGCGCGCGTACGTCGCGCACGCGGTGAAGACGCTCATTCCGAAGGCGCGGCGGAAACGATGACACGATCGCGGCCGCCTTCCTTGGCGCGGTAAAGCGCGGCGTCGGCCGCGGCGATGAGCGAGACCGGCGTTACCGCGCCGGTCCCCGCCGACACGCCGAAGCTCGCGGTGATCACGCCGCCGTCGCGCACGTCGACCCGGATCGCCTCGGCCTCGGCCTTCGCGGCATCGAGCGACACGCCGGGCAGCAGCCACGCGAACTCCTCGCCGCCGAAGCGCGCGACGAGACCGCCGCGTGACTCGGTACGCGCCATGAGCAATGCGGCGATGGAACGCAATGCCTCGTCTCCGTTCAGATGTCCCTGCGAGTCGTTGAGGCGCTTGAAGTGATCGAGGTCCATCAGCACGAGCGAGACCGGCGCGCCGTTGCGTCGCGCCGTGGCACAGGCTTCGTCGAGCGCCTCGTCGAAACGGCGGCGGTTCGCGACGCCGGTCAGTCCATCGACGTACGACAAACCGCGCAGGCGTTCGTTGGCGATGGCGAGCTGGCGGTTCGCATTTTCCAGCTCGCCCGCGAGACGCAGCCGCGCCGCGCCCCAGATGGCGCCGGCGATGAGCGCGATGCCGAGGAGGCGCGCCCACCAGGTCTCGAACCAGCGGGGGGCGACGGTGACGCCGAGCGACGCCTCGCGGTTGCTGCGGACGCCGTCTTCGTTCGTCGCCAGCACGCGGAACGTGTAATCGCCCGGCGCGAGCCGCGTGTAATGAGCGACGCGACTCGCGCCGCCCTCGACCCAGTCGCGGTCGTAGCCTTCGAGCAGATAGCGAAACGTCACGCGCTCCGGCGCGCGCAGGCTCGTGGCCGCGTAACGCAATTCGAGACGCTGACTTCCGGAACGAACGCGCAGCGGCCTTTCGCGCGCGGGATCGCCGTCGACGAGCACCTCCTCGACATGCACCTGCGGCGGGACCGTGTTGCGCATGTGTGAGAGCGGATCGACGACGGCGACGCCGCGCGCGGTTGCGATCCACAGATGCCCATTGCGCGCGCGGATCGCGGCCGGAAACGCGGCGTTGCACTCCGCGGACGGCATTCCGTCGGCGGTGCCGTACACCTTGCCCGACAGATCGCTCGCGGTGCCCTTCATCGCGGCGAGCACGCGGTCGCGGCTGACGCGATACAGCCCGCGGTTGCTCGTCAGCCAGAGATCGCCGCCCGCGCCCTGGTCCACGACCTGGAACACGACGTCGTCGTGCAAGCCATCGCGCCGCGTGAGCGAGCGCACCGCGCCGCTCGCGAGATCGAGCCGCGCCAGCCCGCCGCCGGAAGTGCCGACCCACACGCCTCCGCCATCCGCATCCGCCGCGAGGCTGAACACGCGATCGCTCTCGAGTCCGCGGCCCATCTTCGCAATCTGCGTTGCGCGCGCACCCTGCTCGCTCACGCGCCAGAGCCCCGCGCCGTCCGTGCCGACGAGGATCGTGCCATCGCGCAGTGCGAGGAGCGGCCGAAGCTGCCGGCCCTCGAGCGGCGCGACGCGCGTCGCGTGCCCTTCGTGAACGCGCGTGAGTCCCGCGGTCGTGCTGATCCAGAGACCATCCGCCGTTTCCACGAGCGCGCGCACGCGATCGTTCGGCAATCCGCCGATCGTCTCGACGATCCTGTTGTCGCGCAGGCGCATCACCCCGCCGCCGTCGGTGCCGACCCACAGACTGCCGTCGCGGCTCTCGGCGAGCGCGTAGACCGTGCCGATCTTCGCGACGCATTTCACGGGCGCGGGCAGGATCTGACACAACCCGCCGCCTTCCGTCCCCGCCCAAACGCGACCGCCGCGGTCTTCGAGAAGCGCACGGACGCCGTCCGCGGAAAGCCCTTCCTTCCGCGTGAACGAGAGGAATCGCGTGTCGCTCAGGCGCGCGAGGCCGCCGGTGGTCCCGACCCACAGCGAGCCTTCCGCATCTTCGAGGATCGCGCGGACGGTCGAGCTGGGGAGGCCTTCGGTCACGCCGAGGGCGTCCGCGCGCACGCCGCGCCAGCGCGCGAGCCCGGCGTCGGTCGCGATCCAGAGGCTGCCGTCGCGGTCGCGATGGAGCGAGCGAATGAGATTGCTCGGCAGCCCGTCGCGCGTCGTCACGGTCCGCACGATCGTGCCATCGCGCCACGCCGTGACCCCGCCTCCGTCGCTTCCGATCCACAGAGTGCCGTCCGCATCGCGCAGCAGCGCGCGCGCGAAATCATTCGGCAACCCTTCGCGCATGGTGATGCGCTGCTGCACGCGCGAGTCGCGCCAGCGAATGACGCCGCCGCCGTGCGTCGCAACCCACAACCCGCCCGCGCCGTCGTCCTCAAATGCCCAGATGCGATCCGTCGGCAGTCCGTCACGCGTCGTGAAGCGCGTGACCTTCTCGCCATCGATCCGCAGCATGCCGCCGCCGGCCGTGGCGACGAACAGCGCGCCATCCTTCATCGCGTGCATCTCGCGAATGCGATCCGCGCCGAGGAGCTCCGCGTGAAATGCTTCGATCCGCCCGCTGCGCATGCGCGCGAGGCCGCCGCCGTACGTGCCGATCCACAGCGTTCGGTCGCGCGTCTCGAACAGCGAGGAGATGAACGAGCTGCGCAACGCGGGCGCGTTCTGCCGGTCGCTGACGACAAACCGCACGCCATCGAACCGCACCAGCCCCTCCTCGGTGCCCATCCAGAGATATCCGTCCCGCGTCTGCACCATCGCGTCGATCGTGTTCTGCGGCAGCCCCGACTCGCTCGTCCAGACCGCGAGCCGCGCCTGCGTCAGCGCCCGCGCGGGATCGAGCGCGAACGCGCGCGTCGCGACGAGCGCGGCGAGGAGTGCGAGGATGCGTTTCACGCGGTGAACGCATTTTAAGGCTCGAACGTCGCTAAGCGGCGACCGACTGCGCGAGCTCGCGGAGCAGCGCCGCGCCGTCGCCCTGCCACGCGCTGCCGTGCATCACGGCCAGAGTCCGCGGCTCGAACGCGGCCAGTTTGGCGAAGTGCTCGCCGGCGTGCTTCGAGTGCGCGTAGTAGTCCATCGCCTGGCGGAACGCCTCGCTGGGCCCGAGGATGTCGGACGTCGTGAGGGCGGTCTCGCCGCGGCCCGGCTGCGTGAACAGGTCGCCGCAGAACAGAGTGCGCGTCGATTCATCCGCGATGTAGCCCGTCTCCCAGCCGTGCGGCAGGTGCGGCGTGTCGAACCAGCGGAACGTGCGGCGGCCCGTCGAGAACGTCTCGCCATCCGTGAGCCCGCGCGGCTCGCGGTCCGCCACATCCGCGACCGACACCATCACCGCGGTAGCGCTGCAGAGAGCCTGCGCCGCGGGCGCGATGGCCAGCCACTCATTGAGCGACCCGCACTCGTCGGCCTCGAAATGGGAGAAGGCGATCCAGCGGAGACGCTCCGCCGGCATGACGTGACTCACGGCCTCGCGGACCAGCGGAAACAGACGCCGCGGACCGGTATGGAAGAGCAGCGGCTCGTCGTCCTCGACGAGGTACTGATTGAACGAAAAAGCGCCGCCCGGGATGTCCAGCGGCGTGTTGATGCGATAGATCCCCGGGGCGATCTCCTCGACGTTCGTGCCCGAGTGTGCGTTGGTAATCATGGCGTTTCTCCTTCAGGTAAACAGTAATGTTCACCGAATATGAGTCCGGATTCTCCGAACGTCAAGTAGTTTCTGTGAACATCCGTGTTTACCGGAATTGCGGTATCATGGTGCGGACATGAAACGCCCCCGCGCCTACACGAAAGTGCTCCGCGCCGCCGCCGAGGAGGCGACGCGGGAGAAGATCGTCTCCGCGATCATGGCGCTGCACGAGGAGATCGGGCCCGTCAGGACGACCGTCAGCGCCATCGCCGACCGCGCCGGCGTCGAGAGGCTCACCGTGTACCGCCACTTTCCCGACGAGCCGTCGATGCTCCGCGCGTGCTCCGCTCACTGGACCGCCCTCAATCCGCTGCCGCCGATCCCCGCCGAGGGACCGAATCCGCCCGCCGCCCTCCGCCGCACGATCGTCAGCCTCTATGGCTGGTACCGCGCAAACGCCGCGATGCTGGTCCAGATCACGACCGACGCGCGCAAGATCCCGCTCGTCGCGGAGCTGATCGCGCCGATCGATGTGGAGCTCGACCGCGTCGCCGCGGAGCTCGACGCGAACTGGCCGCGCCGCAACGCCCGCCGCGCGACCACGATCCGCCACGCGCTCGAGTTCACCACCTGGCGCTCGCTTGATCGCCTGACGGGCAACGATCGCCGCGCGGCGGCGCTGGCGGCGGGGTGGGTGGAGGGGTAAGCCGGAACTTGGTAGCGCATACGGGATTCGAACCCGTGTTACCGCCGTGAGAGGGCCAGCTCAAAATGGCTATATCTCTCTGATTCCACGTACTTAGCGCGAAGTGGTCCTTTTCGCGTGTCCACGGAAAGATGCGGGTTTCAGGCGTCTCGGTGGCCAAGTATGCGAGTGGTTTTGCGAGTGGCCTCCGGGGGCCACTCGCCCTCGGGGAGGTACACGGTGATACGCATTCTGTTCGCGGGCGCGGTAGCCCTTTTCGGGGCGACGCTCGGATTGAGCGCGAGCACCTTCACCGATCCCACGCTTTCGAGCGCGATCAACGTGAAAGCCGCGGTCAAATAGATAATGACCGCGTGTCCGACTACCGCCTCGACGACCTCGGCTGGCGAGCATTCGAGCGCCTCGTCCAGTCGCTGCTGAAGCTGAAGATCTCGCTCGCCGTCGAAGCCTGGGGCGGCAGCGGCGATCAGGGCAACGACGCCTACAGCCGCGACCCGCTGCCCTTCCCCGGCCTGGAGCTCTCGCCCGGGCCGTTCACGTTTCAATGCAAGTTTGTCGAGCACGCCAACGCCGCGGGAGCGAAGCCCGAGCCGGCCCTGGAGAGGGCCGTGCGCACCGAATGCAAACGCATCGAGGAACGCCGTGAGGCAGGCAATCCCGATCCGCGGCAGTATGTGCTGATCACGAACGCGCCGATGGACGCGGAGTTTCGCGACAAAGTCACGGAGCTGATCCGGAATCCGTTGCCCGAGGCGCGGATCACGCTGTGGGATGGCGGCGACGTCGGAGTCATGCTCGACGACGCGCCGGCCATCCGTGCGGCGTATCCGCAACTCCTCAGCCTGCGCGATCTGCAGGCGCTGATCGACGACGCGGTCGGCAAGGAGATCCTGGTCCGCAGTACGTTCGGCCTCGATCGCGCCGCGGAAGTCGCGGCCACGTTCATCTCCACCGGCGCGTACGCGGAAGCGTGGGAAACCTTGCGCGAGCACCACTTCGCCGTGCTCACCGGCCCGCCGGAAGCGGGCAAGACCGCCATCGCGCGCATGATCGGCTTCGTGCTCGCCGCCGGGGGCTGGGAATGCTTCGAATGCCTCGCCCCGGGCGACATCCTCCGCCGCCACGACCGCCACCGGCCGCAACTCTTCATCGCCGACGACGCCTTCGGCAGCACCGAGTTCCGCTTCGACGTCGCCGACGCCTGGTCGGCGCAGCTCGACACCATCCTCAGGATCGCCGACGAGACGCACTGGATCATCTGGACCGCGCGCTCGGCCATCCTGAACGAGGCTCTCGATCGCGTTCGCTTTCCCGATCGCGCCGCCGCCTTTCCCGAGCCCGCACGCGTGACCATCGATGCCGGCCATCTGACGATGGAAGAACGCGCGCGAATCCTCCACGCGCACTGCAAACAGGCGCGTCTCGACGAGGCCATGCGCACGTCCATCCGCGCCGCCGCGCCGCAGCTCGTCCACCATCACTACTTCACGCCCGAGCGCGCGCGGCTGCTGGCCGGCGAGGCGGCGCGGCTGACGATTCGGGACGCCACGCCGGAGCGGCTGCTGTCGTTCATCAGCGAGCCGACGCGGGTGATGCGGCAGTCGTTCGACGTGCTGCCCGACGACCGCAAGCTGTTCCTGCTGGCCGTCCTCGATTCCGACGGTTCCCTCGCCAGCGTGCAGCAGTCGTACGCACGCCTCCTCGGCAGCGCGCGCGGAAAGCCGGCGCCATCGCTGGCGCGAGAGCTGACCGAGCACTTCCTTCGCGTCAGCGGAACCGGCCAGGCCCTGCGGATGTACTGGGTGCATCCCAGCTGGCGCGACATCGTCATCGAGCGCCTCGCCGACGATCCGCCGCTGCGCCGGGTCTTTCTCGAGCGCTGCGGCATCGACGCGATCGCCATGGCCCTGTCGGTCGCCGGCGGACGCGAAGGCGCGCGCACCGCGCCGCTACTGCACGGTCCCGAAGATGCCACGCGCATCGCCGCCCGTTTGCCGGAGCTCATCACCGATGCCTACTCCGCGAATCACCTGATGCACACGGTGCTCCGCGTGACCGAGGATCTCCGCGCGCGCAAGGACCCCCGGCTGCGGCTGTGCATGCAGATCGATCGCGCGGTGCACGACGGCGTGCGCGATCGCGTTGCCGCGGCGCCTCGAGCCATGGTCGGCGTGTCGATGAAGGCTTGGTACGAGCTCGCCCGCAGGCTCGCCGACGAATCGCCGATGCCGATGCAGCGGCTCTGGACCGAAACCCTGGCCGTGGTGGAGCGGAAGGCGGCGGTCGCGGCGATGGAACGGCAAATCTGCGTCGAATTCGCGAAGGAGCTCGAAGCGCAGCGGGAACGGTTTCGAACGGCAGGCGAAGAGCTCATCGAACGGATGAAACAGTGGAAGTCCGCGGACGAGCTGCGACGGGTCGACGGGGAATTGCGGCGTTTGCTCGCCGCCGGTGCCGATCTGCCAGCCGCGATCGACGACCGCCAGCCGTACGTGCGCGTCACCACCGACGCCCTCGACCTGTGGGCCGATCTCATCGACGCGCTGGCTGCGGACGATCCCGATGCCCTGCGGAAGCTCGGCTTTCCGAAGAAGTGGCGCCGGCAGCTCGATGCGGCCGCGGCCACGCTGCAGGCCATCCTCGAATATGGCGTGTGGCACGAGAGGATGCACTTCGACTCCGATCTCGCCCACGTGACGAAGAGGAGCATCGAAAAAACGGCCGCGCGCTTTGCGACGATGTTCGCCGACGGATCGCCGTTCGACCCGATCCGCAAGGCCGCGCGCGGCACGCCCAAGCCCGCGTACGGCCACTCCGGCTCGAAACGGCAGCCGCTGATCAAAGATCCATTCGCCAAACAACTCGATACCATCGCCGGGATCTTCGCGGACTTTTGAGGCTTTCCCCGACCTCCGGGGAAACGGCGCCTCCCGCCTCTCTCACAGCCAGAACGAGAGAACAGAAGAGACGCATGTCGCTGGTCGAGGTCCCCCTCGCCGTCCCGGAGATCGTCCCCTCGGCCGCCGCCGAATCATTTGCCGCACACCTCCGCATCCACGCCCCGCGCGAAGTCGCGCGCGGCGCGAGCGCGCTCGAAAGCAGCCGCTCGCCCATCCTGCTTACCTTCTCCCGCCACCGCCGCGTGCCCATGCCGTGGGAAGCGCTGCTTCCCGCCGATCGCAAGGAGCGGCACTCTCCCATGGCGGAGTGCGATCATCGCTCTCCCATCCACCGCCGCCGGCGGGACTGTGTCCCGCATCACCGCCTCCCTGCGCGAAGGCGCCGGCGTCGTTACCACCCGCGGCCACGTGCACTGGATCGTCACCGAATACGGCGCCGTCGACCTCTAGGGCAAATCGCTCCGCGAACGCGCCGACGCGCTGATCTCGATCACGCATCCCGACTTTCGGGAGGAGCTGCGGGGAGAGCGGCGGAGCGGCGGCTGGTCGGGCGGGGGTGAGGGCTCCAAGCGGTTCGAACCGCGCCAGCGGCGTTATCCTAGTGAAATGACAACCTCGGTGCCGCAGTCGCACCACGACTACTCGTTCGCGGACTACCTCGCGATTCGAGCGCGAGAGCGAGATCAAGCACGAGTTTGACGCCGGCGAAATCCTGGCCATGTCCGGCGGGACCGCCAGAAACGGCGCTCTGGCGGCGAAGATCGTCACCGCACTGGAGACAACGCGCCCGTCAGGCTTGCACGGTCTTTCAATTCGACATGCGCGTTCGCATCCGCGCCACCGGCCGCGCGACCTATCCGGACGTGTCGATGGTGTGCGGTCCGCTCGAATACGATCCCGAGGACGCCGCTCAAACGGCGATCGACGGTGACGATGTCCGCGTCGTCGCGCAGCTCCGACGATTGGTAGCGCATACGGGATTCGAACCCGTGTTACCGCCGTGAGAGGGCGGCGTCCTGGACCCCTAGACGAATGCGCCGTTTGGGTGGGCCGCGGAGAGTAGCGAACGCTTCTCTCGCGTGTCAAGCGCCGTTAACTGCGAACCGGCGGCGGGCATTCCTCACGGCTCGCGCTTCGTCCGGTCGGGGCATTCGCGGCCGAACGGATCGAGCGCGCGCTGGTCCGTCACCGTGTGCCCGTCCGCGTATACCACCGTCGCGAATGCGATCTGGCGAACGAGATCCAGGTGCACCGCTACCTCCTCCATCGACGACGTGTGCGCGGGGCCGGGCGGGAGCTGCCACGTCGTCGTGCTCGTCTGCTGGTGATTGTCCAGCGTGTGCACGAAGACGTGCGTCGGGTGCAGGCCAGGCGGCAGCGAGTCGGGGCGGCGGTCCATCGGGATCCCCGGATTCAGCCACAGCGTGCGGCGGAGTCCCTGCGGGATGTACGAATACTCCAGACACGCCCTTCCAGTGGGATCGCCGCGGCTCAGCTCGATCTCGATCACGGGCATGGCTCCGCTCTCCTCTCTTGTATGGACGGACACCACCGCGCGATTTCTGTGGCGGAACGGTTTTTGCGTTTGACGCAACCCATGGAAGGCATCGAACTGCGTTCGCGCCGCATCCGCATCGGCTGCAGCCGCGATCAGGTCGCGCACGCCCTCGGCGTCGATGCGCCGACGGTGCAGGCGTGGGAAAACGACGGCGCGCCGATCGGATGTCCGTCCGCGCTCGAGCAGGTGCTGCGCAAGCTCGAGGCGCAGCACGATCGCGAGGATGCGCTGCCGGCGTACGCGAACTGAACGCTCAGCGCGGGATCGCGATGTCGGCGACGCTCGTGTTGGGCAGCTTCAGCAGCTCGCGCGGGTCGAGGCGCGCCTTGCTCGTGCGATTCCCGCCGCCGATGATCACGCGCGGCTGTTCCATCACGCGCGCGTCGATGTAGACCGGCATCTCCGGCGGCAGGCCGGCGATGGTCACGCCTCCGATGCGCATGCCGGTGAGCTCGGCGGTTTCATCCGATGACGCGAACGACAAGCGCTTCACGCCTGCCAGCTCGCTCACTTTCCTGTTCACGTCGAGCTTCGTGTCGGCGCGCACGAGGCAAGCGACGTATTGCTTCGGCGTCGTCTTCAGGACCACGACGATCGCGTTGCAAGCCTCGGTCGCGGCGATTCCGTAGTGCTCGCAGAACGCGGCCGTGTCCGCGAGCTCGGGCTCGCACGCGAGCTCTTCCCAGGTGGCTCCGGAGCCGTCGAGGGCCGCCTGAACGCGCTCGTCGAGGATCGATGGGTTGGCCATGGATCCGACATTTTAACGGCGATCGCTAAAGCGATGGATCACGGATCAGCCGAATCGTCGCGAGATACGAGTCGACGTACGCACGGCAGGATGGGCAGAGCGCGAGGTGATGCTCGTACGCCTCGCGCGGACGCGCGCCGTCGAGATAGTCGATCAGTTCCTCGATGAGCTCGCGGCAGGTCATCTCTCCCGGTTGGATGCGCGAAACCTTTTTGCGTTTCGCGAACCTAAAGAAACATGCGACGTCTCCTCCTGCTCCTCGTCCTCGCAATTCCGATTCAGGCAGCTCCGCTGGCGAAAGCGACCTTCGCGGGCGGCTGCTTCTGGTGCATGGAGCCGCCGTTCGAAAAGCTCGCGGGCGTGGTGTCCGTGGTTTCGGGTTACACCGGCGGTACGACGGAGAATCCGACCTACGAGCAGGTGTCCCTCGGCGGGACGGGACATCGCGAGGCGGTCGAGGTCACATACGATCCGGCGAAGGTCACGTACGGACAGCTCGTCGATGTCTTCTGGCGCAATGTCGATCCGCTCGATCCGAGCGGGCAGTTCTGCGACAAGGGACAGCAATATCTCGCCGCGATTTACTGGCATGACGCGGAGCAGAGGCGGATCGCCGAGCTGTCGCTGCGCAATGTGAAGAAGCGCTTCAGCGCCGATGTCCAGACCGACGTCTTTCCGGCGACCCGGTTCTATCGCGCCGAGGAGTACCATCAGGATTACTACAAAAAGAACCCGATCCGCTATCGCTTCTACCGCGCGGGATGCGGGCGCGATGCGCGGCTGAAGAGCGTGTGGGGCAAGTGACGCTTCAGGAAACGCAGCAGGCGGTTCATCACGCGCTCCAGGCGGCGGCGGGAGTGGGCCTCACGCTGCTGCCGCCGAAGCCGGACGACTCGCACACGAGCTTCATGTGGTCGAGCGCGCATCAGGCGCTGGTGCAGGACGTCGTCGACCGGCAGTTCCGTTCGGGCCTGCGCATGCGCGACCTCACGCTGCTGCTCATCGACGCGAACGATCGGCTGATCGACTCGTATCCTCTGCGCGGCCACACGCTCGGCGATGGTCTGCGTTTCTACGAGGAGCGCGTCGGACGGATGCTGGTGTGTCCCGACGGATTCGATCGCGACGTCGTGCTCACGCCCAAGGACGAGGAGCTGGAGCAGATCGCGGGGATGTACTGCGATGCGGCGGCGATTCTCGAGCGGCTGCGCGCGAAGCATCCGACGGCGAGTCCGGTGCGCTGCTGGCCGCATCATTTCGACATTGCGGTGCTGATCACGCTCCCTGAGGAGCGCTCGATCGGCGTCGGTTTCCTCGGCGGCGACGCGCAGATCCCCGAGCCGTACTGGTACGTCTACGTGCATCCGGCGAGCGAGAACACGATGCCGCCGCTGTCGGTGGGGCGGTGGTACGCGGGCGCGTGGATGGGCGCGGTGCTGACCGGCCGTAACGACGCCGCGACGGCGGAGCGTTTTCTCGGCGAGGCCATCGCGACCCTACAATGACGGGATGGCGCGCAACTGCGGGCTCTCCGTCGTCTTCTGGTTCGTGCTCGCGGCCGTGTACGGATATCTCGTGCGCGAGCAGCCGGGCAACAACAAGTACTTCGTCGTGATCGGCATGGCCAGCGTGGTGTGGTTCGGCGCGCTCACGATTTTTGGCGTGCGGTACAAGCTGCGCGACTGGAACGCGCGCCGGCGGATGGCGCGCGGCGAGCGGCCGCAGGACGGCGATCTCGTCGCGGCGACGGGTCCGATTCATCCGCTGTTCGAGCCGCTGCACGCGCCGTTCAGCGGGCGCGAATGCGTGGTCTATGAATATGAGGTCGGCCCGCCGCGCCGCGGCGAGAACAATCCGGCCCGCGACTACATCGGCCACGGCATGACGCGCTGTTCCATCCGCACGAAACACGGCGAGCTCGCGCTCGGGTCGTTCCCGATGATGGAGCATTTTTTCGAGACGCCGGTCGATCGTCACGCGGCGTTCGAGTACATCGCGAACACGCGTTTCGAGGAGCTCGAAGGCGTCATCGGCGCGGTGAAGACGATGGTGAAGGTCTACACCATGCCGCCGCCGGTGCGGACGGACTGGAAGGTCGGCGACGCGAGCAGCTCCGATCGCTCCACCGCGGACGTGGTGGAGAAGATCATCGCGCCCGGCGAGACGGTGACGGCGTTCGGCCGCTGGGTCGCGGGCTCGAACGCGATCGTGAGCGATACGAAGGAGAAGGGGTTCCTGCGCGTGCAGCGCGGCGGTGATGCGCAGCATGTCCCGGCCGTGCCCTGGGGCGCGATCGCGAGCTTCGTCGGCGGCGCGATCGTGATCGCCGTCGCGCACCTCATATTCTTCGACGTGATCAGCGGTTGACGTCGATCACGACGCGTCCCCGCACGTTGCCGGCGAGGATCTCGTCCGCGAGCGCGAAGATGTTCGACAGCGGCTCTGTTCGCGATAGCGACGCAAGCCTCGCTGGAGCGATCTCTCGCGCGAGGCGCGACCAGGCGTCGATGCGCTTCGGCTTGGGCGTGCGCAGCGAGCTCACGCCGAGGAGCGAGACGTTGCGGAGGATCAGCGGCCAGACCGTCGTCGCGAGCTCGTGGCTCGCGGCCATGCCGCAGCAGGCGATCGCGCCTTCGTACGCGGTCTGCGCGAAAATGTTGGCGAGCGTCGCGCCGCCGACGGTGTCGACGCCGCCGGCCCAGCGCTCCGACTGCAGCGGCGAGGCTTTCTTCGTCAGCTCGTCGCGCGGCACGATCGACGTCGCGCCAAGGCCGCGCAGGTAGTCCTCGAGCTCCGTCCGTCCCGTCGATGCCGCGACGCGATAGCCGCGCGCGGCGAGCAGCATCACTGCGATCGAGCCGACGCCGCCGGCCGCGCCGGTGACGATCACTTCACGTTCATCCGGTACGACGCCCTCGTGCTCGAGCGCCATCACGCAGAGCATCGCCGTGACGCCGGCGGTGCCGAGCTGCATCGCCTGCTCGAAGGAGAGCGCGTCGGGAATCGGCAGGATCGCGTTCGCGCGGACGCGCGCGCGCTGCGTGTAGCCGCCCCAGTCGGCTTCGCCGAGGCCCTGTCCCGTGCCGAGGATGCGGTCGCCGGGCCGGAGCTCCTCGGTGCGCGACTCGACGACGGTGCCGGCGAGGTCGATGCCGAGGACCATCGGGAACTTCCGGACGATCTTGCCGCGTCCGGTGACCGCGAGCCCGTCCTTGTAGTTGAGCGAGGAGTACGCGACGTCGACCAGCACCTCGCCGTCCCGCGGCAGATCGGCGTCGGTCAGTGCCTCGAACGCGGTTTTGTAGCCGTCGGTGTCGCGCGCGACGAGTGCCCGGAAGGTCATTTGCGCAACGTCCTCGCGAGATACGCGCGGATGTGCTCGTGCGTCGCGGTCTCGCCCCACAGCTCGCGCACGTCGGAGTCGAAGTCCGCGCCGTAGCGTTTCGCGCGGGTGATGGACTTGTCGCGCAGCTGACGTTTCGTGAGCTCGAAAATGCGCGGCGGCAGCGCCGCGAAGCCGCGCGCGATCTCTTCGGCGCGCGCCATGAGCTGTTCGGGCGCGACGACTTCGTCGAGTAGTCCGAGACGCAGCGCTTCATCGGGCGCCACCGTGCGGCCGGTGTACATCAGCATCTGCAGGTGCTGCGGCGGAACCGCGAAGCGCACGACCTCGATCACCGCCGGCGGGAACGGCACGCCGACGAGGAACTCCGGCATGCCAATGCGGCCGTTGCCGCTGGCCATCAGCCGGTAGTCGGCGGCGAGCGTCATGATGCAGCCGCCTGCGATCGCGTGTCCGTTCGCCGCGACGACGAGCGGTTTCGGGAACGAGAAGAGATCCAGGATCATGCGCGACAGCGCCGGCACGAACTCCTCGGTATACGAACGTCCCTGCTCGACGAGCCGGAACAGATCGACGCCGGCGGAGAAGATCGAGCCCGTGCCGGTGAGGATGACCGCCGATGCGTCGGATGCCGCGGCTTCCGCGATTGCGAGCGCGGTCGCCTCGATCAGCTCGAGATCGAGCGCGCTCGCTTTTCCATGCGCGAGCCGCAGCGTGAGGATGCCGTCGTTTCGAGTGGACTCGATCATGCGCGGAGTTTATCGCGCGGCGGCGTTGACGAGGAGCGTGCGATAAAAGCGGATGGCCTCGAAGTAGTCGTCGACGGCAATGCGCTCGTTCGTGCCGTGGAAGCGCTCGAGGTCGGTCTCCGTCAGCGGCACGGGGATGAAGCGATAGACGTTGGCCGTCAGCGGGGTGAAGTAGCGCGCGTCGGTCGCGCCGACGACGAGATACGGCGCGACGAGCGTGTCCGGACGGACCTCGGCAATCGTTCGCTGGATCGTGGCGAACGGCCGCGCGCGCGGATCGGAAACGGGCGACGGCTCCTGATTCCCGGCGACGCGCAGTTTTACGTTCGCGTCGTCGACCGCCGTCCGCACATGCTCGGTCACGGAGCTCGACGTGTCGCCCGGCAGGATGCGGAAGTTGATCACCGCGCGCGCCTGCGACGGGATCACGTTCTCCTTCACGCCGCCTTCGATGATCGTCGGCGCGGTCGTCGTGCGCAGCATGGCGTTGAGCGAATTCGATCCCTTCGCCTGCGCCTCGAGCAACGGCCGGAAGAGCCAGAGGTTCGACATCACGACGCGCTTTCCGAACGGCAGCTCCGGCGCGAGCCAGCGGAAGAACTCCGCGGTCGCGCCGCGAACGCCCGCGCGGAACGGGCGGCGCTGCACGCGATCGACGGCCGCCGCGATGACGCCGACCTGCGTGCGCGGCGGCGGCATGGACGAGTGTCCGCCTTTGCCCGACGCGAGCAGCTCGACGCTGACCGATCCTTTCTCGGCGATGCCGACGAGCGCGAGCGGGCGCGGAGTCATGCTGCTGCGCAGCATGATCACGCCTCCTTCGTCGAACACCGCGTCGAGCTTCACGCCGCGCGACGCGAGCAGTTTCGCGATCTGCGCGGCTCCCTGCCGGCCGCCGATCTCTTCGTCGTGGCCGAAGGCAAGGAGCACCGTTCGTTTCGGACGATAGCCTTCGCCGAGGAGCGACTCCGTGGATTCGAGAATCGCCATGACCGAGGTCTTGTCGTCGATCGTGCCACGGCCCCAGAGATAGCCGCCGCTCACCGCGCCGCTGAACGGCGGCTGCTCCCAATTCGACTCCGTCCCCGGCTCCACCGGCACGACGTCGTAGTGGCCCATGAGCAGCACCGGCTCCAGCGCGGGATCGCTGCCGCTCCACGTGAACAGCAGACTCTTTCCGTTGACGACCTCGCGGCGCAGCGACGCGTGCACGCGCGGATACGCCGTCGCGAGCCACGCCACGAACGCGTCATGCTCGCCGGACGACGCGCGGTTTTCGTACGAGACGGTCTGGAACTGAATCGCGCGCGCGAGCCGCGCCAGCGCCGGCGGACGCTCGATCGCCAGCGGCGGCGCAGCGGGCGCGGCGACCTGCATCGAGCGCGCGGCCACCGCGCGCCCGGTGAGGATCGCGATGAGGAGGACGACGACCGCGCCGATGAACAGCAGAAACCGCTTCATCGGCGCGGATGTTAACCGCTACTCCAGCGGTCTCGCCACCTGCGCGCTTGGATCGTTCGAGGTGTTGTCGACGATCGAGCCGTAGATGTACGCCACGCCGCGGCGCGGGAAGACGAAGATCGTGTCGCCCGGCTGAAAGTCGACGCCGAACAGCGACTTGAAGTCGGTCTGCTGGTAGTAATTGGCCGGATAGGTCTTCGTCACGAACGTCCGGAAACCGCCGGCGCTGTCATACAGGTCGTACTCGACCTGCGTCTCCGTATCGAGCGTACGCACGCCGACGTTCATGCGGAACTTCGTCGCGTCGCTCGGCACGAAGAGCACGGCTTGTTCGAACGCATCGAGCGCGTCGGACTCGGGGAGCGACTCCAGCACGAATCCTTTCGTCCCGCCCGATCCTTCTTCATAGACGCGCGCGGAGACGAGCGGCGCCTCGTACCCGATCCTCGTGTAGATGTCGACGCTGCCCTTGCCCGTCAGGCCGAGTCGGGTTGGGAGGAAGTTCGGATAGGTGATGCTGGTGTGCGGATCGACGATGAAGGGAATCGACGGGTCATCCGGCCTCCCGCTGGTCTCCTCGGGGTGATAAACGATGCGTCCCGACGATCGCTGCGGCCGCGTGTTCGTGACGAAGAGATCGGTCTTGAAATTCGCGCCGTTCGCGCCAGGCGCCGCGCCCGCGCCGATGATGATCTGCGTGCGCACTTCCGCGTTCGCGTTCGGCGCGCCGAACGCCGCGAGCGCGAAGTTCGGCAGGATCGAAACGGCGTTGCTGAGCGACACCGGCGCCGAGACATCGCCGTTGAACTGCACGGCGTTCTTGAAGAGCAGCGGAACCTGACCGGCGAGGCGCGAGCAGTCCTGCATCGCCACGAGTCCGATGACGTCGCCCGTCGTCACCGAAACCGGCGGCTCCATCTGCAGGACCATCAGGGGATGGGTGACGTCGAACGGACCGCGCTCGGCGAACGGCGTATAGACGCCCGACGCCTGATGGAAGAACTTCACTTTGACCGCGGCGGAGCAGGCGTCGAGGGCGCGGATGGCGACCACGCCGATCGTTCCGGTCGACGTCGCTGGCGAGCCGACGTCGATCACGGTGAAGGGGCGCTGGATGCTCACGACGCCGCTGTTGGGATTGACGACGTAGTCGCCGATCGTCTGCGCGGGAGCGGACGCGGCGATTGCGAGAACCGACACTACGAGAGAGACCACGCGGGAACGCATTTCGAAAACCTCCTGCTGCTATCGTGACTGGCGCGACTGCCAGAACAGATAAGCGGGGAGGCCTGCGAAGAGGATGCCGAAACCGATGGCGCTGTTGATCGGCGAGCGCACGACCGTGCCGGCGACGACGATCCAGCAGGCGAGGGTGAAGATCGCCGTCGTGAACGGATGACCGGGCGTGCGGAACGACGGAGAGGCATCCTTCAGCCGCCGGCGGAACACGAATAGCGCGAGTCCGGTCAGGCCGAAGAAGATGAAGTCGACGGAGACGACGTAGCTGAGGATCTGTTCGTACGTGCCGGACACGGCGATGACGATCGCCACGATTCCCTGCACGGCGATCGCGACGACCGGCACGCGCGTCTTCGGATGCACTTTCGCGATGGCCCTGAAGAACAGCCCGTCCTCCGCCATCGCGTAATAGACGCGCGGCGCGGTGAGCATGCCCTGGCTGAGAAAGCCGAGCGTGGAAACGGCGATGCCGGCGGCGATGAGCATTGCCCCGCGCTCGCCGAGCGCGAGACGCATGACCGCCGTGGCCGGCGTCGTCGTGGCGGCGAGGCCCGCGGCGCCGAGGGCGCGGAGGCAGATGATGTTGACGAGGAGATAGACCGCGATCACGCCAACGACACCGGCGAGGAGGCCGATCGCGAGATCGCGCCGCGGCTGGCGCAACTCGCCCGACATGAAGCTCGCGGTCTGCCATCCGCCGTACGCGAACATCACCGGCGTCATCGCCGCGGCGAAGTCGGTGAGCGTCGACGACACCGCGGCGTGCTGCGTGAATGCCGGCTTCACGATCAGCGCGCCGGCGATGATGAGCATGCCGATCGCGGCGAGCTTGAGCAGCATCAGCGTGGTCTGCGTGTTCGTGCCGCTGCGGACTCCCCGGCAATTGATGAGCGTGAGGAGCAGCAGCGTGATCGTCGCGAGGAGCCACTCGGCGATCGCGACGCCGGTGAGCTCGCGCGCATACCGCGCGAACGTGACCGCGACCGCCGCCATGCCGCCGCTCTGCACCACCAGCAGCAGCCCCCAGCCATACAGGAACGCGACCGCGGGATGCCAGGCGTCGCGCAGGTACGCGTACTGACCGCCGACATCGGGCCGCAGCGCCGCGAGCTCGGCATAGACGAAGGCGCCGAGGAGCGCGATCGCGCCGCCCGCCGCCCACGCGCCGAGAATCAGCGCGGGCGTGTGCACGTGCCGCGCGACGACGGAGGGGTTGACGAAGATGCCCGAGCCGATGATCCCGCCCATCACGATCATCGTTGCGTCGAATGCGCCGAGGCGGCGCGCCAGCGTCGTCATCGGCATACGATAATGCGCACTCGCTCTTGAGCACTCAGGAAATCGTCGCGCTCCTCTTCGCCATCCTCGGCACGTTCTTCGTCCTGCGAGGACTGTGGAACCTCGTGTCCGCCCTCGACAGCCGGAAATGGCCGCACGTCCCCGGCGTCATCGTCTCGCCGCAGACCTACCACTTCCGGATTCAGGGCGAGGAGCACACCGGCCACCGCGCCTGTTTTGGCGATTCCTCCCGCACCAGACTGGCCTTTCTGCGCTCCGGCACTCGCTACGCACCCGGAATGAAGGTGACGGTGCATTACAACCCCGAAAAACCGCACGACTGCGTGCTCGCGCCGGGATGGAATGCGTTTCTGATGATCGATCTGGTATTCGGCGCGGTGTTTCTCGCGGTGGCGGTGGTGTTCTTCTGAGGCGTGACAGATCAGGCGCAAACGGCCGGATTGTCGCGCGGTGTGAGCGGAGCGATCCGAATATCTCGACGCCACACCCGCGAAAGAACGCTCCACACCCGCGCATGAAGGCCCGACACGCGTGAGTGAGTGGGCGGGACGCCCGGAAGAACGCGCGACACCCGCGAGTGAGCGGGCGGGATCGACCCATGAACAGGCGAGATCTCCGCGTGAAAAAAATTCATCCGCGCGTGAGCGCGAGTGATCCGCGCATGAACGCGAGTGATCCGCGCATGAACGCGAGAGATCCGCGCATGAACGCGAGAGATCCGCGCATGAACGCGAGAGATCCGCGCGTGAGCAGAAACCATCCCGAGATGAACGCGAGAGTTCCGCGCATGAAACCGGGACCGTCGATTACAGGCAGGTTTCCAGGATGTCCATCGCCGCGCGCGCCGTTTTCATCGTCGTGTTCAATGGCGGGAAGAGCGTCAGCGTTTCGTCGTAGCCGGTGAGGAGCAGTCCCTTCCGGCGGCAGCGGTCGATCGCGTCGGAGGCGTTTTTCCGGTCGGCGCCGATGGCCATTCCGCTGGCGCGGACCTGGTCGAATTCCATTTCGACGAGGCGATCGCGGAGGTAGTCGCTGACGGCGTTTGCGCTGGCGAGCAGTTTCTCGCGGTGTTTGATGATGTAACGGACGTTTGCGAGGGCGGCGGCGACGCTGAGCGGGTGCCAGCCGAAGGTCGAGTAGAACGCCTGGTCTTTGATGGAGCGAGCGACGGCCTCGGTCACAATGGTCGCGCCCATCGGCGCGTAGCCGCTGGTAATGGCTTTCGCGAGACAGAGGATGTCGGGCTGCAGGTCATAGTGCTCGCAGGCGAAGAGGGTGCCGGTGCGGCCGAAGCCGTCGGCGACTTCGTCGGCGATGAGCAGCGTCCCGTATTTGCGGCAGAGCTGCTGGACGCGCTGCATCACTTCCTTCTCGAAGATCAGGACGCCGAGGTTGCAGGGGATCGGCTCGAGGATCACTGCGGCGACGTCGCGGCGTTTCAAGAGCGTCTCGAGTTTGTCGACGGCTTTCTGCGAGGTCGGCGGGGCGACTTTGCGGTCGAGGTCCTGGGCGGCGATGGAGTTGCCGTGATAGGAGTCTTCGAGCGCGAGGAACTTCGTGCGCTTCGTGTGCGTCCGCGCAGCCTGCAGCGCGGCCTCCACGGACTCCGTGCCCGTAGTCGTGCGGATGCACTTCTTCAGTTTGCCGGGGACGATGGAGATGAGCAGTTCCGCGAGCTCTGTCCATGGCGCGTACAGGGACGACGGGTCGACGTAGTTCGGTCCCTTGAAATCGCGGATGGCGTCCTCGATCTCATCGTTCGCCCATCCGAGGTTGCCGACGCACCAGCCGGTGACGAAGTCGATGTAGCGTTTGCCGCGCGCATCGATGACGAAACTGCCCTTCGCCTTCACCACCTCGAGATCGTCGGCCTCGGAATCGCGCGCGAGGAAGCGGCGGTCGCGACGGCGGACGTCGCTCAAAGCCAGTCCAGCTTGAATGCGAGCACGAGGAGATTGAACGCGATGACGAGGCCGGGGATGATCGCGGACAGCAGGCCGGGCACGAGACGGCCGCGGAGCTCGCCGTTGGGCTCGAACTGCGGGCGCGCGGGGGCTTCGTCGAGGACGTAGGCAGTCGACGGGCTGGAGGGATCGTAGAGCAGCGGCTCCTGCGCTTCGTCCTCGAGGCGCGCGGTATCGGTGGTGCTGGCGGTGGCCTCGTGGCGCTGGCCGTCGCGGCCGATGAACTCGAACGTCAGCTTCCAGACCGGGCGATCGTTGACCGTGACGTTCGTGCGCTCGCGGCCGAGGAGCTTGCCGGTGGAGAGGAGTCCGTAGCGCAGCAGGTGATTGCGGCGGAAACCGGTGAGCGTCGCGAACAGCACGAAGAGCGCGCCGATGAAGGGGAAGATCAGCACGAGCATCACCATCGGTCCGAACTGACCGCGGCGCATGCCGGCGATGCGAGAGCGCTCGGGGTGCTGCTCGTCATACTCGACGGTCACTTCGTCGCCGGCGCTCTTCGAGTCAGTGTTCGTGTACGACGTGCCGGAGAATCGGGAGCCGGCGACGGAAAACTCGTAGTGGTTCGCGGTGATGGCCTGGTCATTCTGCGACGAACCGGTGGCTTCGACTTTCGTCACGCGGCCGGTCGACTGCGCGTGCGGTCCGCGGAACGTGAGGAACGAAAAGTCGGCGTTGCCGAGGAAGACCCACGCGAAGATCATCCCGAAGCCGAACACGAACCAGCCGATCTGCGCGAAGCCGTTGAAGACGTTCACCAGCGAGAGCGAGAGCGGAACTCGCCGCGGGGGCGGCGTCAGCATCACGGGCATCGATTGCATGGGTTTATGATACGCACAGATCCGATGCTGAAAAAGATCCTCCTGGTGGCCTGTGGACTGGTCGTGCTCGCCGCGACGGTGATCGCGGTGAAGATCGGTCCGAGCAACATCATCGGCATGATCCGCTACGACCAGCGGCGCGAGGGCGACCTCAAGGTCGGCGACGTCGCGCCGGCGGCGATGCTGGTCTCGCTCGACGGACGCTCGCGGGTGCCGCTGCTGAAAACGAACACCGGCCGGCCGCAGATCCTCGTCTTCGGCAGCTTCACGTGACCCCCCTTCCGCCGGTCGGTCGACCGGCTCCGCAAAATGCATCAGCGCTACGGAGACCGCGTCGATTTTCAGACGGTGTACATCCGCGAGGCGCATCCGCTCGACGAGTGGCAGATGGATTCAAACGTGAAGGACGACGTCTGCTACCGCCAGCCGAGGTCGCTGCAGGAGCGGGTGAACATCGCCAACGATTTCGTGAAGCGCTTCAAGTACGGAGTTCCGCTCGCCGTCGACGCGATGGATGATCCGGTGGAGAAGGTGTACGCCGGCTGGCCGGAGCGCTTCTACATCATCGACGCGCGCGGCCGGATCGTCTACAAGGGCGAGCCGGGGCCGTTCGGGTTCCATCCGGAAGAGGTGGAGGCGTGGCTTGCGCGCTACGCGCGCGGGCCGGTTGCGCAGTCACGCGGTCGCGCGGTCACGCAGCAGTAGCTACGGCGTGACTGCGTCACCAGTTACCAAACACCCGCCACTGTTGTCTAATCGAGCGACATGTTCCTGAGAACCGTTCTTGCGCTCATCACGCTCCTGCTCGCTGCGACCACGCCTTACGACGCGCTGAAAACACAGGCGGAGAAGTTTTTCGGCGAGAAGTCGTTTTCGCGCGCGCATGAGTTGTACGAGCAGGCGAGCGGGCTGCAGCTGCCGGCGGCGGAGCGGCGGTGGGTCGAGTTCCGGCTGGCGGATACGTCGTGGCGCGCGGCGCCGGACGATCGCGACGTGCGGCAGAAGGCGCAGCTCGCGCTCGAGGAGATCCTTCGCAAGAGTCCCGAGCCTCGGGATCGGGTGTGGGCCGAGGCAAATGAGTCGCTGGGCGAGCTGACGCGCAACACCAGCTACTCTCTCGCCGCGCTCGACTGGTGGGCCGGCAGCGCCGACCTCCCGCTCGCGCGGCGGCGCTACCTCGCGATCGTCTGGCGACTGATGGACGAGGGGATGGAGTATCAGATCCCGCGCGAAGTCTTCGTCAACGCCGCCGCCATCGCCGAGTCGCCGAAGGATCGCGCGCGGGCGCGGTTTCTCGTCGCCACGCATCTCCTGCGCGACGGACGTCCCGACAGCGCGGAGCGCGCGCTCGAACATTTCGAAGCCATCATCAAAGAAGGGAAGACGAACGACTGGTACGACGAGGCGCTCTTCTTCGCCGCGAGCGCGTACGAGTCGGGGCGCAACGTCGTCACCGAGAACGGCGAGATCGAGCGGAAGCCCGACTACACGCGCGCGCTCGAGCTCTATCGCCGGCTCGTGAACGAATTCGCGAAAGGCGAGTCGCAGTTTCGCGACAACGCGCAGAACGCGATCGACCTGATCGTCACGCCCTCGGTCGGCGCGAGCGTGGCCGGCACGTTCCTCCCCGACTCGGAGCAGGAAGTGCTGCTGACGTGGCGCAACGTCAAACGGATCGACCTCTCGCTCATCGCCGTCGATCTCACCGACTTCCAGCAGCGCAGGGATGGGAACTGGATCGAAGGCCTCCGCACGGAAGGACGCACCGCGGTGCGGAAGTGGACGCATGACACGAACGACGCCGGCGCGCACGTGCCGGGTTGGGAGCGCATCCGGCTGACGCCGCGGCTCGAGCGCGGCGCGTACGTGCTGCTGGCGCAGGCCGAGGGGAAGAGCGCGAAACAGCTCGTGCTCGTCACGGATGCACACATTCTTTTGCATGCCTCCGCGCGGCAATTGCAGATTCACGTGTCCGACGTCCTGACCGGCGAGCCGATCGCCGGCGCGCGCGTCCGGGTGACGCAACAGCACGGCAACAACGAATTCCACACCGACAACGCGCAGACCGACGCGAACGGCATCGCCGTCGTCGCGAAGGTCACGGACTACGCGCAGGTGGTCATCACCGCGGTGAGCGGCAAGCGGCAGGCGTGGCATTCGACGTATGCCTATTCGTGGGGGGGCGGCAGTGGTGATTCGTGGCGGATCTACGCATTCACCGATCGTCCCGCGTACCGCCCCGGCGAGACGGTGCAGTGGAAGATCATCGCGCGCACGCGAGGCCGCGAACAGTGGATGACGCCGGCCGGCGCGCGGGTCGAGTACGAGATCACGAGTCCGCGCGGCGAGAAGGTGGCGTCGGGCGAGGCGAAGCTGAACGCGTTCGGCAGTTTCTGGGCGGAGCTGCCACTGACGGAGACGATGCCGCTCGGGCAATACGTGGTGACGTTCAAGACCGTCGAGAAGAACCAGCAGCACATCGGCTCGGCGCAGCTGTTCCGGCTCGAGGAGTACAAGCTGCCGGAGTATCAGGTCAGCGTCACGACCGCCGAGGAGAACGGGAAGCGGAAGCTCTACCGCCTGGGCGACACCATCGAGGCCACGATCGAGGCGAGCTACTACTTCGGCGGCCCGGTCGCCAACGCGACCGTCGAAGCGGTCGTGTATCAGCAGCCGTTCTATCGGATCTGGTTTCCGTGGCGCGAGTACGACTGGTACTACGACCGCCCGTTCCAGCAGCGCGGCGGCGACATGGTGCTGAAGCGCGAGACGCTGAGGACCGACGCGAACGGCCGCGCGGTCGTGCGCATCGACACCTCGCCCGACGGCAACGAGATGCTCTACCGCATCGAGGCGCGCGTCGTCGACGCGTCGCGGCGCGAAGTGCGCGGCGAAGGCACCGTGCGCGTGACGAAGCAGCGCTACTCCGTCGTCGCGCATCCGGAGCATTACCTGCATCGTCCCGGCGACCGCGTCGAGATCGAACTGAAAGCGACCGACGCGAACGATCAGCCGGTGCAGACCAGCGGCAAGGTGAAAGTCGTGCGGCGCGAGTGGCGCGACAAGCAGCGCGCGTATCGCGACGAGGACGTGCTGGAGACGGACGTCACGACCGACGCGAATGGCGAGGCGACGTTCACGTTCACACCGAAGGCCGCCGGCTATTACACCGTGCGCTGGTCGAGCGTCGACGCGGCGCCAGGGAAGCCGGCGCGCGTGCGCGACGTAGTGACGAGCGAGACGTCCGTCTGGGTCGCCGACCACACAACCCGCGACCTCGGCTACTACGCGACCGGCGGGATCGAGATCATCATCGACCGCGACACCGTACGCGCGGGACAGACCGCGGCGATCATGATCGCGTCGCCGATGAGCGGACGCTGGGTCGTCTTCAACGCGACCGGCGACGACATCCTCGACACGCAGGTCTTCCGCCTCGACGGGACGGTGAAGCTCATCCAGCTCCCGATCGACAGCCGCCACGTGCCGAACTTCTTCGTCACCGCGTCGTCGCTGTTCGACCGCGCGCTGTCGACCGACACCGAGCGCGTGGTCGTGCCGCCGGTCGAGCATTTCCTGAACGTCGAAGTGAAACCCGATCGCGAGCAGTACCAGCCGCGCGAGGAGGGAACCGTCACGATCACGACGCGCGACGTCGACGGAAAGCCGGTGTCCGCGGAAGTGGCGCTCGCGGTTTCGGACGAGGCGGTGACGGCGATCCAGCAGGATCCGGCGGGCGACCCGCGGCAGTTCTTCTTCGGCGAGACGCGGCAGCAGAACCTGCAGGTCAGCGCCGGCGTGCAGTCGCAGCAGTACATCCGCCTCATCGCCGGCGAGGACAAGGTGCTGATCGACGATCGCTACAAGGAAGGCGACGCTCGCCGGAAGCGCGACGGGTTCGGGGACGCGGTAGTGGGTGGCGTGGTGGGTGGACGCATGGCCATGGATGCGATGTCGGAAGCGGCACCTGCGCCCGTGCCGCCGCCGCCTCCCGGCGCGCCGGTCTCGCAGGCGGTCACGGTGACCGCCACCGCTCCGCTGATGCGCGCGGAGTCGTCGATGGCGAAGGAGCAGGCGAACGCCGCGGAGCCGATCGACGTACAGGTGCGCAGCGACTTCCGCTCGACCGCGTTCTGGAAACCCGACGTCGTCACCGACGCGAGCGGCACCGCGGTCGTGCGGTTCAAGTACCCCGAGGCGCTCACCACGTGGCGGGCCACCGCGCGGGCGGCGAGCGCCGGCGCGCAATTCGGCATCGGCACGTCGACCGCGAAAACGAACATGCCGCTGATCGTGCGGCTGCAGTCGCCGCGCTTCTTCGTGCAGGGAGACCGCAGCGTCGTCTCGGCGGTCATCAACAACAACACCGATGAGCCGATGCGCGTCACCCCCGGCATCGAAGTCGAAGGCCTGACGCTGAGTGGAGGACAGGCAATCCTGCCTGTCCAGGTCCCCGCCCACGGCGAGTCGCGCGCCGATTGGACCGTCGTCGCTGAGAAACCCGGCGCCGCCAAGCTCCGCGTCACCGGCCGGGGCGAAAAATTCGGCGACGCGATGGAGAAGTCGTTCGTCGTGTGGGAGCACGGCATCGACAAGCTCATCGCGCGTTCCGGAAAGCTGCGCGGCACGGAGGCGCTGATCCGTCTCGAGCTGCCGCGCGAGCGCCGCGCCACCGACCTCACCGTGCAGATCGCGCCGAGCCTCGCGGTCACGATGCTCGACGCGCTGCCGTACCTGATTGATTACCCCTATGGCTGCACCGAGCAGACCATGAGCCGCTTCCTGCCGGCGGCGATCGTCGCGCAGACGCTGCAGAAGATGGGACTCGACGCGCGCAAGCGCATCCCGCGCCTCGACGACGTGACGAAGGCGTCGATCGCGCGTCTCTACGACTTCCAGCATGGCGACGGCGGGTGGGGGTGGTGGAAGGAAGGGACCAGCGACGCGTTCATGACCGCGTACGTCGTGTGGGGGTTCTCGATCGCGCGCGATGCGGGGATGAACGTCGACTCCGCGCGCATCGATCGCGCGTACGCCTGGCTCAACGAGCATCTCGTCGAGCAGACGAACGACTGGAACGAGCAGGCGTGGATGCTTCACGCCATGTCGGCGTGGAACGCGCGCATGTCGAAGAGCGGGCAGAGCGCGTTCGACGACGTGTGGGAGCATCGCGAGCGGCTCACTTCATACTCGCGGGCGCTGCTCGCGCTGACCGCGCATCGCTGGAACGCCGCCGACCGCGCGGCGGTGCTGGTGCGCAATCTCGAGAACGGCGTGAAGGTCGACAAGACGCCCGATCAGTCGGTGCTCATCCGCGGCGGCAGCTCGACCGCGGAGACGATGGCCACCGCGCACTGGGGCTCCGACGATCGCTACTGGTGGCGCTGGCACGACGGCCCCGTCGAGACCACGGCGTTCGTGCTGCAGGCGCTGGTGACGATCGATCCGAAGCACGCGCTCGTCGAGCCGGCGATGAACTGGCTGGTGAAGAATCGCCGCGGCGCGCAGTGGAGCAACACGCGCGACACCGCGATCGCGGTGCTGTCGCTCAACGACTACCTCCGCGCGAGCGGCGAGACCGTCCGCGACGTGACCTACGAGCTTTCCGTCAACGGCCGCGCGATCGCGACGAAAACGGTGACGGCGAAGGAGCTTCTCGCCGCGCCGAGCCGCTTCTCCATCGATCCGTCGATCCTGAAAGACACGACCCAGGAGATCAGCATCAAGGCCAATGCGCCGGTCTATTTCTCCGCCGAGGCGCGTTTCGTTTCGCTGGAGGAACCGGTGAAGGCCGCGGGGAACGAGCTGTTCGTGCGCCGCGAGTATTTCCGTCTCGCGCCGCATCCGACACTATTGAAGGGCGTGATCTACGAGCGCGTCCCCCTCGGCGACAACGACTCGATCCACAGCGGCGAGCGCGTCGAAGTCGTGGTGACCGTCGAAACGAAGAACGACTACGAGTACCTGCTGTTCGAGGACCTCAAGCCCGCCGGTTTCGAAGCCGTCGAGCTGCAGAGCGGCGCGTCGTTGTACGCGACCGGCAAGGACGGCCGCATGCAGTGGATCTATCAGGAGCTCCGCGACCGCAAAGTCGCCATGTTCGCCGACCGCCTCCCGCAGGGGACGTGGGAGATCCGCTACACCCTGCGCGCCGAAACCCCCGGCTCGTTCCACGCCCTGCCGCTGATGGGACACGCGATGTACGTGCCGGACATTCGGGCGAATGGGGACGAGGTGCGGGTTCGGGTCGTGGAACCGTGATGGGCGTTTTGTGAGTGCGCGGTTACGCGTGAATCACGTTATCGCGCACCGGCCAGGAATGCAGAACGCAGAATGCAGAATGCAGAATTGAGAAGCACACCCGCACGGACTCCGTGGACTCTTCGTGTGGGCGGGTTTCTCAATTCTGCATTCTGCATTCTGCGTTCTGACTTCCTGGCTGGTGCGCCGTAAGCATCACTCAACGCGCGTCACGCCACGCACCGGCAACCGTCACCGCCTGATCATCACCAGCGTCACGTCATCCGAGGCGCGCCCGATCTGCGCGAGTATCTCCTCGGGAGTCCGCGCCGCACCCACGATCGCCTTCAGGCCCTCGACGCCGAGGTCGGCGCAGGACTCGATCACGCCGTCGCTGTAGAGGATGAGGGTTTCGCCGGGGGCGAGGCGGGTGGTGGTCGTGGTCCATTGCGCGTGCGCGAGGATGCCGAGAACGGGGCCGGTGGAGCCGAGCTCCTCGACGCGGCCGTCGCGGCGGACGATGAGCGGGGGGCAGTGGCCCCCGTTGGCGATCGTGAGCGTCCCGTCCTCGCGCAGCGTGCCGATCACGCCGGTCGCGAAGCGGTTGCTGGGGAGGAGGGGGCGGAGGAACTCGTGCAGCCGCTGCATCGTCACCGCGGGATTGCACTGCGTCGACGCGCACGAGGTGATGCGATGCTCGAGCTCCTCCTGAATCATCGCCATCACGATCGCCGCGGGCAGACCCTTGCCCGCGACGTCGCCGTGCGCGAGCCAGAGGCGATCGCGATGGCGATGCGTGAAATAGAAGTCGCCGGTGAATGTCCGCGCCGGGCGCGAGACCGCGGTTACGTTCGCGATCGGAGATCCTTCGCCGTCTTCGCGGCTCAGGATGACATGTGGCGCGAAGAGCGGGATTTGAGAGCTTCGAACGGCTGACACTTCCGGCATGGACGGAATCCTTTCGACGAGGCGGAGGCGGCGTCGGCGAAAGGGACGCGGTTCTCCTCCCGAATCCGGCGCGCGTCATGGCACGTCGGGACGCAGACGATTTTCGTGGTCTTCGATCCGATGAAGCGAACGTTCGTGCGCGCGAGCGCGTCGAGCGCATCGACGTCGACGCCTTCGCGCCGCAGCAGCTCGCGCTTGAGCGCGCTGCCGAACGCGTAGTTGCCGACGCCGCCCGCCGCCGGAACGACACGGTGGCAGGGGACGATGAAGGGGACGACGTTGCGTGCGCAGATGTTGCCGACGGCGCGCACGGCGCGCGGACGCCCGACCTGCTGCGCGATCCAGGAGTAGGTGCGCACCTCGCCGCGCGGGATGCGCGTGAGCATCCGCAGCACGTCGCGCTCGATGTCGGTGACGTCGTCGCTCCAGTCGACCTGCGGGTCGTCGACGCCTTCGCCGCGCAGCGCGGCGGCGACCTGTTTGCGGAAGCGCTCGGGCAGGTGTCCTTCCTCGAGCGTGCGGCCGTGGCGTTTGGTGTAGCGGTCGCGGAGCTCGTCGAGCGTGCCGCGATGGACCATGCGCACGCCGCGCTCGGAGAAGGCGACGTGGACGGTCTCGCCGCGCTCGGTGATGGTGTCGTACGAGTCGACGCATTTGCCCTTCAGCGAGTCGCGGCAGGAGCGCGGCGGCGCGGCGAGGAGCGATTTGACGGCGCTCGCCAGCACATCGACGTCGGCGACCGAGTCGTTGCAGCTCGGGCAGGTGTCGAGGTGATCGTGAATCTCTTTCGAATCGAGCTCGCCGGTGCGCATGGCATCGATGCGAGTCAGAACGGATCTACACCGCATGGGTGACTCCTTTTTTCTCGAGCGCATCCCTCAGGAGTTTCAGGGAGCGGAAGACTTTTCCGCGGAGCGACGCTTCGGTCGTCCCCACGGTTTTGGCGATGTCGGCGTACGACATGTCCTCCATGAAGCGGAGGACGATGAGCTCGCGCGCTTCGACGGGAAGGACGCCCATGGCGCGGCGGAGCAGCTCCGCGTCCTCGCGGCGCTCGACGTCGTCGCCGTGCTCGCGGACGAACGGGCCGATGCGTCCGTCGTCGAAGGTCTCCAGCGGCTGTTCGAGCGCGCGTGTTTTGGAGCGTCGTTTGTTGAGACAGAGGTTGCGGGTCATGCGGAAGAGCCAGGGACGGAGGGCGAGGGCGGCGCAGCGCGCTTCGTCGTACTGGCGCGTGAGGGCGCGATGCGCGCGGAGCATCGCGTCCTGCACGACTTCCTGGGCGTCGAAGGCGTTCTGCAGGATGCCGTACGCGTAGCTGTACAGCGCGCGCTCGTAGCGGTCGATCAGCAGTTCCAGCGCTCCCGCCTCACAGCGGTGCACCGCCACCGCCAGGTTCTCCTCGATCGGCTCGGAGCGCCACGCCGCCTCGCCGCCGGTCCACGAGTTCTTCATGATGCTTACAACACGCCCTTCGGGCGTTTCGTTCGGGCGCGTATGATGCAGGCGTTTTTTCATATGGCACGGGGATTTGAAAGCAAATCAGTCGAGTCGCAGCAGTCGGAGGAACGGTTTCAGGCTCGCGAAAAACTTCCCCCGGACGTGGTCGAGCGAAATCGGAAACGGGAGAGTCTGGAGATGTCGCGCCGTCGCATCATGAAGGAGCTGGAGATCACGCGGTCCGACGTCCATCGCGCGGCATTGAAGAATGCGCTGGCGCATCTCGAGAACGAGTTGCGAGTGCTCGGCTAGCAACCCAGCAACTCAGCAACCCAGCAACCCAGCAACCGCGAATGCCAGTCCTCCTCTCCGCCGAGAACCTCGCCAAATCCTTCGGCGCGCGCCCTCTCTTCGAGAGCCTGAGCTTCGCGCTGCATGACGGCGATCACGTCGGGCTGGTGGGGCCGAACGGGTCGGGCAAGACGACGCTGTTGAAGATTCTCGCGGGGGCGGAGGAGCCCGACGCCGGTGCGCGCGTGGTGCGAAGGGGAGTGCGCGTCGGCTACGTGCCGCAGGATCCGGTGTTCGCGCCGGGGAAGTCGGTCGAGGATGTGCTGCTCGAGGCGCTCAGCGAGGATCGCGCGCTGGAAGAACACGAGAAATTCGCGCGCGTCGGGCTGACCCTCGGCAAGGCGGGCTTCGCCGATCGCGCGGCGCTGACGGACACGCTCTCAGGCGGCTGGCGTAAACGCCTCGCCATCGCGCACGAGCTGGTGCGCGAGCCGGACGTGCTGCTCCTCGACGAGCCGACGAACCATCTTGACATCGAGGCCATCCTCTGGCTCGAGGCGTTGCTGCGCGATGAGCCGAAGGCGTTCGTAGTCGTCAGTCACGACCGCTATTTCCTCGAGAACGTGACGAAGCGGATGCTCGAGCTGAACCGCGCGTACGCGACCGGCATGCTCGAAGTCGACGGCGCGTACAGCGATCTGCTGGAGAAGCGCGACGAGGTGCTGCGCAACGAGGCCGCGTATCAGGAGACGCTCGCGAATCTCGTGCGGCGCGAGATGGAGTGGCTGCGCCGCGGGCCGAAGGCGCGCACGACGAAGGCGAAGGCGCGGATTCAGAACGCCGATCGTCTGATCGACGAGCTGGACGAGAGCCGCGCGCGCTCCGCGACGTCCTCCGCGACGATCGATTTCACCGCGTCGCAGCGAAAGACGAAGCGCCTCTGGTCAGCGCGCGGCCTCGCGAAGTTGCCACTCTTCTCGAACCTCGATGTCCTGCTCACTCCCGGCGCCCGCCTCGGCGTCCTCGGGCCGAACGGCTCAGGCAAGACGACGCTGCTGCGCATCATCGTCGGCGAGGGCGTTCCCGATCAGGGCACGATCGAGCGCGCCGACGGCCTGCGCGTCGTGTATTTCGAACAGAACCGTCAGAGCCTCGATCCGAGTCTGACGCTCAAGCGCGCGCTCGCGCCCGAAGGCGACAGCGTGATCCATCAGGGCCGCTCGATCCATGTCGCCGGCTGGGCGAAGCGCTTTCTCTTTCGCTCCGAGCAGCTCGACACCACGGTCTCAAAACTATCGGGCGGCGAGAAGGCGCGCATCGTTCTCGCGCGGCTGATGCTGCAGCCGGCCGATCTGCTCGTGATGGACGAGCCGACGAACGACCTCGACATCCCGACGCTCGACGTGCTCGAGGAATCGCTGCTCGAGTTCCCCGGCGCGCTCGTGCTCGTGACGCACGACCGCTACCTGCTCGACCGCGTGTCCACGCGCATCCTCGCCCTCGACGGCCGCGGCGGCGCCGAGTACTTCGCGGATTACGAGCAGTGGCAGCAGGAGGGCGGGCGTCCCGCCCGCCTGGCGGGCGGGACGCCCGCCCTCCTACCGCGTACTGCAAAGCCGAAACGCCTCACCTACATCGAGCAGCGCGAGTTCGATCAGATGGAAGCGAAACTGCTCGAGGCTGAGGAGAACCTGGAGCAGGCGAAGCGACGAGCGGAAGATCCGCTCATCGCCACCGACGCTCCTGCCTTGCAGGCGCGCTACGCGGAGCTGGCCGCTGCCCGGGCCGAGGTGGATCGGCTCTACGCGCGCTGGGCCGAGCTGGAAGCGAAGCTGGCATGAACGACGGCGCGCGGTCCGTATAGTCGAAATCCTGCGCCCTGCGGCGCGGGATGACCTTGCGAATCATCTTCTCCAGCAGACGCACGTACTGTTCGTCGTCCGGCGTCACGAAGCTCACCGCGTCTCCCGCGGCGTCCGCGCGTCCCGTGCGTCCGATCCGATGCACGTAATCCTCGGGATGCATCGGGAAGTCGAAGTTCACGACGTGCGAGATGCCTTCGACGTCGATGCCGCGCGAGGCGATGTCGGTCGCGACGAGCACGCGCGTGCCGCCGTTCTTGAACGACTCCAGCGCCTGCGTGCGCTGGCTCTGGCTGCGATTCGAGTGGATCGTCGCCGCCACGATGCCGGCGGACTGCAGCTTGCGCGCGATCTTGTCGGCGCCGTGCTTCGTGCGCGAGAAGACGAGCACGAGGTCGAGCGACTCGTCGCGGAGCAGATGGATCAGAAGATCGATCTTGCGGCTCTTCGGGACGGGATAGAGAAACTGCGCGACCGTTTCCGCGGGATTCGAGCGGCGCCCGATCTCCACGGTCTCCGGCGAGCGGAGAAACTCCGCGGTGATGCGCTCGATGTCGGAGGAGAGCGTCGCCGAGAAGAGCAGCGTCTGCCGATCCTTCGGCAGCGCGCTGACGACGCGGCGGATCTGCGGGAGGAAGCCCATGTCGAGCATGCGGTCGGCTTCATCGAGCACCGCGATCTCGACGTTGCGGAGCGAGACGTGGTTGGAGCTCATGAGATCGAGCAGGCGTCCGGGCGTTGCGACGATGACGTCGACGCCGCGGCGCACGGCAGCGATCTGCGGAGACTCGCCGACGCCGCCGAAGATCGTGGCGCAGCGGATGTTCATCGCCTTGCCGAGGAGGCGGACGTGCTCGTCGATCTGCGCGGCGAGCTCGCGCGTCGGCGCGACGACGAGCGCGCGTGGACCGCGGCCATCGCGGGCCGGCTTGCGGAGAAGACGCTCGAGCATCGGCAGGACGAACGCGGCGGTTTTGCCGGTGCCGGTCTGCGCGATCCCGATCAGATCGCGGCCCTCGAGGATTTTGGGGATCGCCGCGGCCTGGATGGGCGTCGGCGTGGTGTAGCCGGCATCGCTGACGGACTGAAGCAGTTGTTTCGAAAGTGCGAGAGTACTAAAAGACAGTGTTCTGGTTCCTTGCTTGAAATTGAATTGCGCTTACCGGAACCACTGCCTCCCCGCGATTATTCTCTTTGCTGTGAATCGGTTACGCGTTACTTGCCCGCCTTCACGAGATCGCGCGCCTCTTCGATCTGGCGGTCGACGATCTCCTGGCGCTGCACGACGTCCTGGCCGGGCGAGCCGCCGCTGCGGATGGCGGAGTCGAGATCGCCGGCGAGATTGCGCAGCTCGGTCATGGCGCTGCGTACTTTCTGACACGACTCCTGCTGACAGCGGCAATCGGCTTCGGCGGTGCGGATCTTCGAGTCGACGTCGCTCTTGAAGCTCGACCAGGCGTCGAGGTCGTACGGCGGGTTCACGTAGCGCGCGAGTCCGCTGCCCCAGGCTTCGGAAGCGCGGGCCGCGCTGTCGACGCAGTTCTCATCGCCGCCGCCGGAGGACGAGATCACCTTCGAGGCGGTGCTGCCGCCCATCTCTTCCTTCGCCCAGGGGATGACGTACTTCCAGATCGCGAAGATCACGATCAGGGCGACGAGTGCCTTTACGATGCGCGATAAATCCATGAGCTCGATTGTAACCGGACCGCGTCATCAATCGTGCCTCGGACCTTCTGAAACCACGACTGCAGCTCGCTGCCGGCCGCCCGCCACGAGCCGCGCATGTGCAGCTCGATCACGCGCAGGATCTCTTCGTGATCGAAGTAGCGCGTGTGCACCAGCTCTCCGCCGCGGAGCTGCGCGTGAAGCGAGGAGGTGAACCCCGGCACGCCGTCGCCGGCCATCGCGGCGGTGTAGAGCGCGTTGCGAAGCGCGGCGATGCCCTGCTGCGCGTTGGCGTTCGCGCTCTCGATCAGTTCCGCGTCGACGCGCGAGGGGAGACTCGGATACGCATCGAACGGCGGCAGCGGTCCCGCGGCGATGTTCACGACGTCGCCGAACGGATGGTCGTAGCCCTGCAGCGCGCGACGCACGGTCGCGCCAACGGTGCGATTCAATTGCGGACGGAATGCGTTCACGCCGAGGGCGACCGCGGATGCGAGCGGCCAGCGGATGAGACTCCGCAGCGGAGCGTGCCGATTCACGGAGGGGCGGATCGGACCGAGCAGCTGCAGCGTCATCGGCGGGACGGTCACGCCGAGGCTGGTCAGGGCCTCGTCGCCGGTCGACCAGAGCGGCAGCCATCGGCCGCCGAATCGCGTCATCGCCTCCTTGCGCGCGTCGAGCCGCGCGAGCAGATGGCCGTTCGCGGAGATGCGGCCCGACAGCGCGGTCGTGCACACCAGCAGGACCAGCAACCCCGCGATCGCGAGGATCGGCAATCCCACGAACGGCGATGCCGCGAGCGCCGCGATCGCCGTCAGATTGAACATCGCGAGCGTGAGCGCGAGGATCATGCGCCACGGATTGCGCAGCCGGTTGCTCCAGTGGCTGGCCGGCGACGCGCTGACGAACGGCGTGCCGACGGTGGTCCACGAAACGAGATGTTCGAGGGCCGCATCCGCGCGTTCGACGGCCTCGGTGAGCGCCTCGAGGAGCACGCCGCCGCCGTGACTGTGCGCGACGACGTGATACGGAACGCGCTGCCGCTCGAGCGTCTGCATCAGCAGATAAAGCTCGGCTCCCGCCTTCTCGCGCGCCGCAGCGGAGTTCGCGCCCGACCAGTGAAAGACGATCAGCTCATCGACCGCGTCGGGCATGGAGCGCTGCAGATAGCGTTCGAAGACGCCGCTCTTCTGCCACCACTGCGCGCCGGTATCCGACGCATCGGCGACGTACGTCCCGTGAACCGCGATCACTTTCGCGTTCATCGCTAGGCGTGGACTCCCGGCGCTTCGCGGCCGGTTCGCTCGACGTATTCGACGTACGAGCCGCCGTACATCAACGGCTCCGGGTGCTCGTCGCTCGAGAGCTCGAGCACGCGCGTGGAGAGCCCGCGCAGGAACGTGCGGTCGTGCGAGACGAAGAGCATCGTGCCCTGGAACTCCTGCAGCGCGTCGACGAGCATCTCCTTCGTCGCGAGGTCGAGATGGTTTGTCGGCTCGTCGAGGACGAGGAAGTTCGGCGGGTCGAGGAGCATGCGCGCGAGCACGAGACGCGACTTCTCGCCGCCGGAGAGCGAGCGGATTTTCTTGTCGACCTCGTCGCCGGAGAACTGGAACGCGCCGAGGAGACTGCGCAGCGTGCCGATGCTCTCGAGCGGGAAGTCCTTCTGGATCTGCTCCCACACCGTGAGCTCGGGATCGAGCAGATCGAGCGACTGCTGCGCGAAGTAGCCGAGCTTCAGGCTCGCGCCGAGGCGCACGCTGCCTTCGTCGGGAGCCAGCGCGCCCGCGACCATCTTCAGCAGCGTCGACTTGCCCGCGCCGTTCTTCCCCATCACGCACCACCGCTCGCCGCGGCGGACGCGGAAATCGAAGCCGTCGTAGATGCGGCGCGCGCCGAACGCCTTCTGCACGCCGCTGAGCGTCACCACGTCGTCGCCCGACCGCTGCGGATTGCGGAAGTCGAACTTTACGACCCTGCGCTTCTTCGGCAGCTCGATGCGCTCCTGCTTCTCGAGCATTTTCACGCGGCTCTGCACCTGCGCCGCCTTGGCGGCGTGCGCGCTGAAGCGATCGATGAAGCGCTGCTCCTTCGCGAGCTTGGCCTGCTGCCGCGCGTACGCCGCTTCCTGATTCGTCTCGCGGATCTCGCGCTCGCGGACGTAGAAGTCGTAGTCGCCCGAGTACGTCAGGATGTCGCCGTCGTCGATCTCGATGATCTTCGTGACGATGCGGTTCATGAAGTCGCGGTCGTGCGAGGTCATGAGGATCGTCGCGGGCACGCTCTTCAGGAAGCGCTCGAGCCAGACGATCGACTCGATGTCGAGGTGGTTCGTCGGCTCGTCGAGCAGCAGCACGTCGAAGTTGCCGAGCAGCACCTTCGCCATCGACACGCGCATCTTCCAGCCGCCCGAAAGCGCGCCGACGTCGCCGTCGATCTGGTCGTCGCCGAAGCCGAGGCCGTGCAGCACCTCGCGCGCGCGCGCCTCGAGCTCGTAGCCGCCGAGATGCTGATACTCCTCCTGCACCTCGCCGTAGCGCTCCAGCGCCTTCTCGTCGTGCAGGTTCTGCTCGAGCTCGATCAGCTCATGATGCAGATCGCCGAGGCGGCCGCTGCCGGCGATCGCCTCATCGAGCACCGGCCGCCCGCCCATCTCGTCGACTTCCTGCTTGAACCAGCCGATGGCGACTTTCTTCGGCACGCTGACCATGCCGTCGTCGACGTCCTCCTCGCCCGCGATCATGCGGAACAGCGTCGACTTGCCGGAGCCATTCGGCCCGACCAGCCCCGCTTTTTCGCCCGGATTGAGCTGGAATGAGGCGTCGACGAACAGCACCTGCCGCCCGTACTGTTTGCTGACGCTGGAGAAGGAAATCATGCCCGCGCGTCAACGCGCGTGCCGGGGATTGTGTTCCGCAGCCGTCTCGCCTCGCCGAGGAGCTCCGCCATTGCGGCGTGCACATCCGTATCGGGTGCGGGCTCATCGGGATCGCCGAGTCCGGCGTCGCGCTGCAGGCGCACGCCTTCGCGCAGCAGATCGCGGATCTCGTCCGCGTTGTCGACGCCGCGAAAGTAGGCGACGTGCATCGGCTCGGAGCGCTTGCCCTTGTGCGACTCCATGTCCGACTTCCCCCCGCCGCCGGCGGTGTTGACCTCGACGTCGGCGATGCCGAGGAGGCGCTGCAGCGGTCCCTGGCGGACGGCGATGTTCTGGATGTTCGCGAGCGCGATCGTTTTCTCGCGCACGGTGGAGATGCCTTCGCGGATGCGGATGGCGCGGTCGGAGAGCATGTACCAGCGCAGCTCATAGTCGAGGCGGACGACCATCCAGCCGAAGAAAACCTCGGCGCCGAGCGCGGTCGCGCCGAGGATCTCGCTGACCGTGAAAATCAGCACGACCCACCACGGCGCGTACTTTGCCACCGCCACGTGTCCGAACGAGATCGCCATCGAAAGGCCGACGATGGCCACGGCCTGCAGCAGCGCCCAGCGAAGCAGCGAGAGCTTGAAGAAGTTCGGCGCCGCGCGGAAGACCCGCGGCGGCGAGCCGGGCGGCGGCTCGGGCGTCGGCGGGACGCGCATCACGCGCAGCACGACCTCGCGCCAGGTCATCGCTTCTCCAGCGCCTCGCGCACCGCGCGCAGCTCGGCGGCGACTTCGCGCAACCCTGTCGCGAGATCGGAGCCCGGGGACGTCGCGGCCGGATGCGCGCCGGCGCGGACGCCGCGCATTTTCGAATACAGATAGTCGCGGATCCCCTCGAACTCGTGCAGTCCCTCGAGCGTCATCTCCGCCGCCGAGCTCGCGCTCGCGGTCTGGATCTGAATGCGCGCGAGGCGGAACCAGCGCTCGACGAAGTTGCTGGTGAGGTGGATGTCCTGGATGCGCGCGTAGGTCAGCGTGATCTCGCGCCGGAAGAGGATGCCCCACTTCATCGAAATCCCCTCGTCGTCGAAGTCGTAGCGCATCGTGTGATACCGGAAGTACAGCACGAGCATCGCGATGAAGAAGAAGGGACCGAAGAGAAAGGACTGGAGGACGTACAGCTTCATCAGCGCCGGCGCGGGGCGGTGGATGGAGTGGACGTCCATGCCGAGAATGCTAACGCGGTTTCGCAGTCACGCAGTCACGCGGTCACGCAGTCACGCGGTGCCTCGGATGCCTTTGCCGCGTGACGCGCGACCGCGTGACCGCGCAACCTCACTTCTTCACCGCCTCCACCTGATCCCGATACAGCTTCATGTCCAGCCGCCGCGGGCTCCCGGCGCTATCGAGGCCGAACGCGGCGAAGGTATCGGCGAACTCGTATACGCGATCCTGCCAGACGACTCGGAAGACGTCGTGGTGCCAGTGCGTGAGATTCGCCTTCTGACCGCCTGCGAACTGCAGCGTCATGTGGTCGCCGTCGCGCGTCACGACGAGATCGCCGTACAGCGGATCGACGTACGTGCCGGCGTACGCATCGAGCGGCCGCGAAGGCGATGTCCCGGCGATCCGAGTCTTCTCCAGCGCCGCGCTCTCCTCGGCGGCCCGCGCGCTCGCGCGCTGGTTCGCCGCGATCGTATCGCCCGCCCAGTCGCGCGGCTCCTTCACCTCGAGCAGCGTGTCGAGAATGCGCGACGCGAGCGCGCCGTGCAGCGTCCCCGCCTCCCAGCTGTTCGTCATCACGGCCACGCCGATTTTGTCGGCGGGCAGGATCGCCATGTACACCGGCATCCCGTCGGCGCTGCCGCTGTGCCACAGCATCGGATGGCCGCGGAAATCCATCACCTGCCATCCGAGGCCGTAGCCGGCGAAGAAGTGGACGCCGCGCGCCTCGCGCATTTCGGGAGTCGTGGGGATGATGGTCTGCGGTGAGTGCATCTCCCGCATCGCCTCGGACGACACGATGCGTTTGCCTTCCCACGTGCCGTCGCCGAGGTGGAACAGAAGCCAGCGCGCGATGTCCTTCGCCGTCGAGTTCACCGCGTTGGCGGGGAGGATGTTCATCGCCTTTTTGTTGCGGATCGCCTGGTGCACGCCGCCGACGAGCGCGTGCGGCGATGCGTGATTCGCGGCGAGCGTGTGCTCGATGCCGACCGTGCTGTCGCGCATGCCGAGCGGCTCGACGATGCGCGCGCGCACGAGATCGGAGAACGGCATCTTTGCCGCGACCGCGGCGGCTTCACCGGCGGCGGTGAAGGTCACGTTGTTGTAGACCATCCCCGTGCGGAACGGCTCGCGCTCCTTCAGGTATCGAATCCGCCGCAGCACCTCGGCGGTCGAGTAGTTTGAGATGCGGAACATGAAGTTGCCCGGCTCGACGCCGGTGCGATGCGACAGCAGGTCGCGGATCGTGACGCTGGCGGTTCGGCACGAATCGCCGAATTCGACCTGCGGCAGCCAGCGGCGGACCGGATCGTCCCAGCGAATCGTTCCGTCGTCCACGAGCGTCGCGATGGCGGCGGCGGTGAACGATTTCGAGAGCGATGCGATGTCAAACATCGTGTTCTCGTCGACGCGCTCGGATTTGCCCAGCTCGCGGACGCCGTAGCCCTTCGCGACGACGAGTTTGCCGTCGCGCACGATGGTGACGGCGAGGCCGGGCGTGCCGGAGGCGACGCGTGCATTCTCGATGTAGGCATCGAGCTCCGGCGGGAGCTGGGCGAGGGTGGGGAGGGTGAGGGCGATCAGCAGGATGAGTTTGCGCATGTTAATTTTTTGACATCTCCGTGCAGGAGGGTTGCTGGGTTGCTGAGAGTTCCTGGGTTGCTGGGTTACTCGGCTTCTGCCGCGGCTCGGACGGCGAGGTGGCGGTCGTTGCGCATGGCGGCAACTTCGGTTTCGTGGCCGCCGGTGGCTTTGAGATAGCGGACGACTTCGGTGCGGACCTGCCACGCGGCGTCGTCGAGGTGGCGGGTCATCGCGCGTTCGGCGGCGGGGTCGCCGAGGTTGGCGAGGGCGTGGGCGGCCATCGCGCGAACGCGCCAGATCGAGTCATCGAGGAGCATCGTCAGCGGGCTGGTCGCACGGCGGTCGCCGGAGTGGCCGAGCGTCCATGCGGCGTACGCGCGAATGCGCCAGTCGGAATCGGCGAGCGCGTCGATCATCGGCTCGACGAGTTTGCCGTCGCGCACCTGCGTCAGCGCCCAGCGGGCGCGCTCGGGGACGAAGTCGATGCTGCCGCGCGGTGGGCGCGACGCTACTTCGTTCAACAGCGCGACCAACGCGGCGTCGGGACCGCGCGCCTCGACGGCGAGGCGAGGCGCGGGCGGGTCGATGCGCTCGCTGTACGGTGAGGCTACGGCGTCGCCGAGGAGATCGGGCTCGATCGCATGCGGGCGCGGCACGACGCCGTTCAGCGCGGCGAGGAGCGGTGCGGCGACGACGATCACGGCGATCGCCATGAGGCCGTGCGTGGAGCGGCGGCGCGTCGCGGGATCGAGAATCGCGCGGATGCGTTGCTCCATCTGCGAATGCTCGGCCATCGGCATTGCCGCTGCGTGGTGCCGCGCGATGCCGCGCGCGACATCGAGCATCGTCGTCGCGTACTCGGTCGCGCCGACGCCGGCGGCGAGCACGTGGTCATCGCACGCGCGCTCGCGCTCGAGCCGCGCGCGCCGCGCGACGAGCCACGTCAGCGGGTGGAACCAGTACACCGCGCAGGCGACGTCGCCGAGGAGCGCGAGGAGCGTGTCGTGCCGCGCGACGTGCGCCTGTTCGTGCAGCAGCACGATGCGCAGACGCTCGGGTGTCCACGTTTTCGCCGCCGCGGGCAGCAGGATCCAGCGGCCGAACGTGGATGGCTGGTCGACGTCACTCGTGAACATGGCGTCGGCACGTCGAACGATGCGCATCGCGCGTACATACGACGTCAACTTCCGGACCGCAACGAGTGCGCATCCCGCGAGCCAGATCAGCGGGAGCGGATTGCGCGCGCGGCGTGGGGGTGGCGCGGTGGTGACCGTGTCCGCTGTTTCGATGACCGGCGCGGGCGCCGCCGCCTTCACGATCGCGCGCGGCGACTCGATGACCGCGAGCGGCGGAACGACGGTCGCGAGGAACGGCAGCGCGAGTGCGGCGAGCTGCGCGCCCGTGAGGATCGTGTGGCGCGTCGCGGCAGCCGCGCGCGTGGCGAGCATCGACACCGCGAGCGCGGCGGCGAAGAGGAGCGAGACTTTCGCGATGAGGAGCGCGGTCATGCCTTCTCCTTCCGTCGCGCTTTCTCCACGAGGTCCGAGAGCCGATCGAGCTCCTCCTCGGAAAGCGTCCGCTCGCCGCCGAGCAGCGCGGCCATCGCCTGCGACGGCGAGCCGTCGAAGAACGTGCTCACGACGTTGCGGAGCACCGACTTCGCCGCGCGCTGCTTGGTCATCGTGGGGAAGTAGACGTAGCGCCCGCCGTCCTCCTCGTGCCGGATGTGCCCCTTGGTTTCGAGCACGCGCAGGAGTCCCCGCACGGTGGTGTAGGTCGGCGCGTCAGCGAGCTGCGCGAGGACGTCCGACGCGGTCGCACTGCCGTTGCGGAAGAGGACTTCGAGGATCTGCCGCTCGCGGCGGCTGAGGTTCAAAGGATCGGGGTTGGTGGCCATGTCAAATTTTTGACATGGTGCCTGCCGCGTCGCGCGATGTCAAGCGGAAGTTACTTCGACGCGGTCGCGCTGGCGCTCTCAACTTTGGCGTCGCGCGCGGCGATGAAGTTCAGATGGTCGGCGAAGGCCTTGAACAGCCGCTCGCTCGTTTCCGGCGGCGTCTGTTCCTTCGACAGCTCCTCGACATGCGCGCCGGTGCGGAGCTGCAAGTCGGGATCGCGGAGGATCATCTGGATCAGGATCTCGGAGACGGCGAACTGCTTCGGCAGCTTCACGCCGCGCTGCTTCGCCGCGGCCGTGAGCGCGCGTCGCGCCGCCGGCGTGAGCTCGGTGAGCGAGCCGACGAGCGTGTTCTCGATGTGACTCGCGCCCGGCGTAATCACCGTGACGCGCGTGCGCGAGGGATTGAAATCGTCGGTCGCGTCGATGACGCCGAGGGTCGCGGGGAGGAAGAGCGGATCCCCGGGCTCGCGATTCAGCTTGAGATAGATCTCGGGACGCAGCAAACGTCCGGAGTTGCAGGCGCTGATGATGATGTGCTTCACGCCGACCGGCTCGACCCATTCCTGCAGCGCGCCGACGGAGATGTACGAGCGATCGTCAGTCGGCTTCTTGCCCGCCTGCAGCCGCAGTCCGTGGCCGTTGGTGCCATGCGTCTCGAGGATGAGCGTTCGGATGCGGCTGCCGGGATGGTCCGTGTTGTACGCGTGGATCTCGCCGAGAACCTTCAGCCAGTCCGCGCTCTCGAAGCAGGCGAACCCGAGCGCGCGATAGAACCGGCAGTTGCCGGGCACGCTCAGATCAGGCGTGAACACGATCCCGACGCCGGTGCCGACGTTGTCGAGCCCGGCATACGGCGCCGCCGGCCACGCCCGCGCGAGCAGCGCCTCGGTGCGATCCCACGCGCTGAGGGGAAGCGCCAGCAGGAGTGCGGCCAGGAAGGATGCACGTCTCATCTGTTGTCGCTAATTCAAGAAAGGGGCCGTGTTGGGTCACGCGGTGTGGGGTTTTGCCGCGCGACCGCGTGACTGCGCAACCGGATTCTCAGCGCACGAGCAGCAAAGGCACGGGCGAGTGGCGCAGGAGGTGCTCGGCTTTGCCGCCGATGGGGTCGCGGCGGCCGATGCCGCGGGCGCCGATCACGACGAGGTCGGCGGCGTGCTCGCCGATGGCTTCGACGATCTCGTGCGCGGGGTCGCCGCGGCGGACGTCGCGTTTGGCGTTGACGGCGTTCTCGGGGGCTTCGATGGCGCGGAACTGCTCCTCGACCCACTCGCGGACCTGGCGGCGGACGTCTTCGTCGGTCTCGAATCCGTGCAGGCCGGCGCCGATGGCGACGCGCAGGTCGCTCGGCTCGAGCACGGCGACGAACGTCACCTCGGCCTGCAGTTGCTGCGCGAGCTCGGTGGTGGCATAGCGCGCCGCGCTGACCGACTCGGGCGAGAAATCGATGGCGACGAGTATCTGCTTGATCATCGGCGCAAAGCTACCACGTTCACCCGCGCCCCTGCAGCTTGCGCAGCGCGGCCTGCTTGAGCGCCATGCTCGTGCCGGCGCGCGCGATCGCGCGTACTTCGGCATCGGGAAGCGACGGCAGGATGCGGAGCGCGAACGCGGGAGGGGTTTTCGGATTGTGAATGAGCGCGAGACGCACGTCGAGGCTGCTCATCCACTGCGCAGCTTTCATGATCACATCGGCAATCTGGAAGTTGACGTACGACGACTTCGCGACGCGCACGACTTCGTCGACGGTGAGCCGCGGGTTGCGCAGCAGCGAGAGCAGCACGCGCGGGTCGGTGTCCTGCAGCAGCATCGCGCGCTCGGTGCGGTCGGCTTTCACCGCGAGCATCATCTTCTCCATCTGTGAGAGCGCGCGGATGCGGTCCCAGGGGTTCTGCTGCGGTTTCTCCTCGGACTTTGCGGCGAGCCGCGCGAGGATGTCGTCGGGGTTTCCTTCCAAAGCCAGCGCGACTCCATCGGGCAGCGCGGCGACGACCGTCGCCTTCACGAATGCCTCGCCGCCCGCCGGTCCGCGCAGCGTCACGAGCAGCGTCGTGTTCAGCGCGATCGCCTCCGCGGTCGGCAGGCGCAGCGCGTTGAATGCGAGGTTGGCGCGATGCTCGGCGCGCAGCTCGTCCTCGCTTTCGAAAGCGACGGTGAACGCGGCGGAGGCCGTGCGCTCGACGTGCATCAGCGGGTCAGCTGGCGCAGCGCGGCTTTCAGCAGCGCCGAGAATTCCGCCTCGACGCCGACCTCTTTGCGTGCGCTTTCGAGCGCGAGCTCGGCGTCCTTCGGGCGGTATCCGAGGTTGACGAGGGCGGAGTGCACGTCGTCGTCGATCGTGTAACGCGTCGTGACCGGCACCGCGGACGGCGTGGTGGCGACGAGCTTGTCGCGCAGCTCGAGGCAGATGCGCTCCGCGGTTTTCTTTCCGACTCCGGGAATCGACGAGAGCTTGCGCGCGTCCGCCCGCGCGACCGCGTCGGCGAGATCGTTGGCGTCGATGCCGGAGAGGATTTTCTGCGCGAGCGTCGGGCCGATGCCGGAGATCGAGATCAGTTTCTCGAACGCGACCTTCTCCTCGGCAGCCGCGAAGCCGTACAACGCGAGGGTGTCCTCGCGCACGTGCGTATAAATGTCCAGCGCGACCTGGCTCTTTCCCTCGAGCCGGTAGTAGGTCTGCAGGGAGATATGGATTTCGTACCCGACTCCGCTCGCGACGACGAGCGCGCGTGTCGCGTCGAGCTGGCGGAGCGTGCCTTCGAGGTAGCCGATCATTTGGTTGCAACTATTTGCGTCGCCATCGCGTACCTCCCGGCCCATCCTCCAGGAGAATCCCTTTCGCCATCAGCTCATCGCGCAGGCGATCCGACTCCGCGAAGTTGCGCGACTTGCGGGCGGCGTTGCGCGCTTCGATGAGGCGCTCGACGTCGGCGTCGAGGACTTCGTCGCGGCGCGGGAAGATGTCGAGCACGGGATCCACCGTCATCAGCGCGGCCTTGATCCCGGCGGCGTCGCCGGCGGAGATGCGGCCGGCGTCGATGGCGGTGTTCGCGTCGCGGATCAGAGTGAAGAGCGCCCCGAACGCGCCGGCGGTGTTGAGATCGTCGTCCATCGACTCCTGGAACTCGCCGAGGAACCGCCCGATCAGCGCGTCGCCCTGATCGTCCGCATGCGCGGCGTCCTTCGGTGCGGACTGGATCACGTCCTCGAGGCGGAGCAGGAACGACTCGATGCGCGCCAGCGCGTTCTTCGCGTCATCGAGCGACTGCGTCGTGAAATTGAGCTTCGTGCGATACGGCACCGACATCAGCGCGTAGCGCAGCACGACCGGGTCGTACTCCAGCTCCTCGATCTCGCGCAGCGTGTAGATGTTGCCCAGCGACTTCGACATCTTCTGCTGATCGATGTTGAGGTGCTCGCCGTGCAGCCAGTAGCGCACGAACGGCTTGCCGGACGCGCCCTCGCTCTGCGCGATCTCGTTCTCGTGATGCGGGAAAATCAGATCGACCGCGCCGGTGTGAATGTCGAATGTTTCGCCGAGGAGATCCATCGACATCGCCGAGCACTCGAGGTGCCAGCCGGGGCGGCCCTCGCCGATCGCGGTCTCCCACGACGGCTCGTTCTCCTTCTTCGACTTCCAGAGCACGAAGTCGCGCGCCGACTCCTTCTCGTATTCGTCGGACTCGATGCGGCTGTAGTCGCTGCTCGCATCGATCTCGACGCGCGACAGCTTCCCGTAGCCGGGCAGCGTCGACACGCGAAAATACGTCGACCCGTCGGCGGCGTACGTGTGACCGCGCGCCTCCAGCGCCTTCACGAGATCGACCATCTGCGGGATGTACTCCGTCGCGCGCGGATAGTGGTCCGCGGGCCGGATGCGCAGCTTCTTCAGCGACTCGTGGAACGCCTCGATGAACGGCACGACGTACGTGAAGATGTCCTGCCCCGCGGCGTTCGCGTTGCGGATGATCTTGTCCTCGACGTCGGTGATGTTCATGACCTGCGTCACGCGCAGCTCGCGGTACTCGAGGTAGCGGCGCAGCAGATCGCTCCAGAGGAACGTCCGGAGGTTGCCGATGTGCGGATGGTTGTAGACCGTCGGACCGCACGAGTACATCCGCACCTCGCCGGGGCGGAGGGGGAGGAACGTTTCCTTCTCGCGCGTGAGGGTGTTGTAGAGCTTCAGGTCCGACATGCCGCCCGATTATAGTTGCGCGGTCACGCAGTCACGCGGTCACGCGGTATGTTCACACGCACGTCATTCACAGAGCATTTCTCAATCCGCGCCGTCTTCGGGATGGTGCATCTCGGCGCGTTGCCGGGAGCGCCGATGTTTTCGTCGCTGGACGAGGTGATCGAGGATGCGCTGCGGGACGCGCGGGCGATTGCCGACGGAGGCTGCGACGGCTTCTTCGTCGAGAACTTCGGCGACCGGCCGTTCACGCGCGGGCGGGTGGAGGCGGAGACGGTGGCGGCGATGGCGCGTGTGATCGCGGAGCTTGCGCGCGAAGTGCGGCTGCCGTTCGGCGTGAACGTGTTGCGCAATGACACGCAGTCAGCGCTCGCGATCGCGGCGGCGACCGGCGCGTCGTGCATCCGCGTCAACATCCATACCGGGGCGATGCTGACGGATCAGGGGATCATCGAGGGCGACGCCTACGCGACGCTGCGCAAACGCGCGGCGCTCGCGCCGAACGTGCTGATCTTCGCGGACCATCTCGTCAAGCACGCGGTGCCGCTCGCGGAGAGCGATCCGATGCAGACGGCGAAGGACCTGCGCGAGCGCGGGCTCGCCGACGCGATCATCGTGACCGGCGCGGAGACCGGCGCCGCGGTGGATCCGACGCGATTGCGCGCGCTGCGCGAAGCGATTCCGGATGCCCCGCTGCTGGTCGGGAGCGGGCTCACCGCGGAGAACGCGAGTCAGTTCGCGGACGCGGATGGCGCGATCGTCGGCACGTCGCTCAAGCGCGAGGGACACGTCGATCCGTCGCGCGTCGAGGCGGTCGTGACAGCGTTCAAACGCGCGCGGTAGGTCGCCGCCGGAAGAGCGAGTCGAGGGACCACGGTCCCCCTCCCGCGAACGCGAAGTAGAGGAAGATGAAGCAGTACAGCACGGCCAGCTCGCCCTGGTTCAGCGTCGGCCAGAAACCGTTCGGCGCGTGGACCTTGAAATAGGCGACGGCCATTTCCCCCGACGCGAGCAGCGCGGCGATGTTCGTCAGCAGGCCAACCGCGATCAGCGCGCCGCACACCAGCTCGATGACGCCGGCGACGGTCACGATCGAATACGAGCTCGGTCTCGGCGCCGACGGATCGGGGAAGAAGAGCAGCTTCTGCGTCCCGTGCAGCATGAACAGGAGTCCCGCGACGATGCGCAGGAGACTGTGTGCCCGAGGTGCCCAGCTGGCGGCGAATGCGGGGACTGCCATGGCGTACTCCTTAATGGCGGGTTGCTGGGTTCCTAAGTTGCTGAGTTCCTGGGTTACCAGGCCTTTCGCAACCCAGCAACTCAGTAACCCAGCAACCCGTTGCCGGGGAGGGAGCTCGTCGACCGAACCCTGCCTGCTTACAGCGCTCTACGCCCTGTGACCAGGCGATAGATCAGCAGGATCAGTGCGATCACGATGAGGATGTGGATCAGACCGCCGCCGATGTGCAGCGCGAATCCACCCAGCCACATGATGATGAGAATGATGATGATCAACCAAAGCAAATTTCCCATGAGTGGCGGACTGTGCAAGACGTTTGCCTGACTTCGGTTCTACTGGCAACTTCATTGCTCCCGGCTGCCGCGGAGGTAGCTCATGGACTGGCAGGAGCTGGGGTTGACGGCGGCGCGCGGGCTGCTCGTGTATGTCGTGATGCTGGTCGTGATCCGCGTCCTCGGCAAGCGGACCATCGGCAACTTCAGCGCCTTCGATCTCCTCGTGGCGCTGATGCTCGGGGAAGTCGTCGACGAGATCATCTACGGCGACGTCTCCATCGCCCAGGGACTCGTCGCCATCTTCGTCGTCGCCGGCGCGAAGTACGCGACGGCGTGGATCACCTGCGTCAGCCCCGCCGCGAGCCGCGTGCTCGAGGGCAAGCCGCGCGAGCTGGTGCGGCACGGCGAACTGCTGCCGAAGGCGCTGCGCGCGGAGCTGATGAACGAGCTCGAGGTCATGGCGTCGCTGCGGCTGCAGGGCATTTCCGACGTGCGCGAAGTGAAGAGCGCGTGCATGGAAGTCGACGGCGTCGTGAGCGTGATCCGCGAGGAGTGGGCGGAGCCGCTGCAGAAGCGCGACCTCGGGAAGAGCGACTGATGGAGCTGTGGCGCATCGCCGTGCGTGCGGTGGTCGCGTACTTTTATCTGTTCGCCGTGACGCGCGCGAGCGGGAAGAGCACGATCAGCCAGGCGACGCCGTTCGATTTCATCGTCTCGCTGATCATCGGAGACGTGATCGACGACGCGTTGTGGGCCGAGGTGTCGATCGCGAAGTTCGGCGCCGCCGCGGGCTCGATCGTCCTGTGCGATCTCGCGGTGAAGATGGCCGTGTTCCGCTCCCGCACCCTCTTCCGCCTCGTCAACGGCGATCCGCGCGTCGTGCTGCGCGACGGCGCCGAAGACCGCGATGCACTGCGCAGCGAGCAATTGAACGAGGATGATCTCGAACATCTGCTGCGCGAAAAGGGCATCGATCGCCGGCGCTGGAAGGACATCCACCGCGCTCTCATGGAGCTCGATCACGAACTGTCCGTGATTCCGATCCCCGCGGCCGAGCCGGCGACGAAGGCGATGAAGGAGCAATTGCCGTGAAGCCACTGCTCGGCGTCCTCCTGGCGTTCGCCCTCCTCCTCGCCTGCAGCGCTGTGGCCGTGAACCTCTTCGCCGACCGCGCGCTCTTCGTGTCACCACCCGATGCCGTCGCGGAGGGCTTCATCCGCGAGGTGATGACCAAACGCTGGGACCGCGCCCGCGAATACCTCGCGAACCCCGACTCCATGACCCGCGCGCAACTCGAGGAGTTGCAGTCGCGCCTCGGCGAAGGCGAGAACGCCGACGCGCACACGATTTCGCGCGATGCCGCGCGGGCGGTGGTGGAGGTGACGGTCGGGACCCAGACGTTGCGGGTCGCGCTGATTTGGGCGGAGGGGTGGCGGGTGACGGAAAGTGGGATGGCGCGGCAGTCGATCTAAGTGCCGGCCGGAATCGGAGTCTGTGTCCGTATCTCCTGACGTCGGCGATCGAGTTTACACCGGCAACGTCACCGGTGAATGCGTGTCGCAGGGTAACGTGGGGCGGCGCGCTGGGCAACGTGATCCTCGGATCAGGTTTGGCGTGGCTCGGGTATGAAGTGACGCGACCCCCTGCCGAAAGTCACGGTCGGTAGACCCCCGCTCCGGCACATGTGCGCTTTGCGCCGCGCGCCTACATTGCGTGCATGACAAAGCACACAATCGTTCAGCTTACGGGCATCGACAAGTCCTACCGCCTCGGGCGCGTGATGGTGCGGGCGCTCAGCGAGGTCAGCCTCGACATCGCGCGCGGCGAGTTCGTCGCGCTGGCGGGGCCGTCGGGCAGCGGCAAGACTACGCTGCTCAACCTCATCGGCTGCATCGACAAGCCCGACCGCGGGCGCGTCGTCCTCGACGGCAGCGACGTCACCGATGTTCCGCTCCACCGCCTCGCCGAAACGCGCCGCGAAGTCCTCGGCTTCGTGTTCCAGACCTTCAACCTCATCCCCGTCCTCACCGCGTGGGAGAACGTCGAGTATCCGCTGCTGCTGCGCGGTGTTCCGCGGCGCGAGCGGCGGGTGCGCGTCGAGCGCTGGCTCGAGCACACCGGCATCGCCGATCAGGCGAGGCAGCGGCCGGATCAGCTCTCGGGCGGACAGCGCCAGCGCGTCGCCATCGCGCGGGCGATGGCCGGCGATCCGAAGCTCGTCATCGCCGACGAGCCGACGGCGAACCTCGACTCCGAGACCGGCACGCGCATCCTCGATCTCCTCGGCGAGATCAACGCCACCACCGACTGCACCTTCGTTTTCAGCACTCACGACCCCGCGCTCATCGCACGCGCCGCCCGCGTGGTGCGCATTCGCGACGGACGCATTGCCTCGCTCGACGAAGCCACCGTCGCCGCCTGAGGCGGGCCGAAGGCCCGCACCACTCGAAAGGACCTTTCATGCTGACCAAAATCGCACTGCGCAACATCTTCCGCAATCGCCGCCGCTCCGCCATCACGCTCGCCGTCATCGTCTTCGGCGCGGTCGGACTCATTCTCTTCGGCGGCTACAAAGCCATCACCTTCGTCGGACTGCGCGAGAGCACGATCCGCCGCATCGGCCACCTGCAGCTCTTCAGGGCCGGTTACTCGAAAGCGGAGTCGCAGAAGCCGCTGGAGTACGGACTCGATGACGCCGCGTCGATCCGCAAAGCGCTCGAGCGCGACCCGCGCGTGCGCACCACCGCCGCGCAGATCACGCTGATGGGTCTCATCAGCAACGGCGACAAATCCGAGACGTATCTCGCGACCGCGGTCGAGCCGGAGAAGGACCGCGCGATGAAAGGGCACAAGCTCGTCTCCGGCACGGAGCTGCCCGACGCCGAATCCGACGCGGTGCTGATCGGCAAAGGCCTCGCGACGTCGATGAAGGCGAAGCCGGGCGATTACCTGACGCTGATGACGACGACGGTCACCGGCTCGCTGAACGCGATGGACGTGCGCGTGGCCGGCGTCATCACGACCGGCGTGCGCGAGTACGACGACCGCGCGATCAAAATGCCGATCGCCGGCGCGCAGCAGCTGCTGCAGACGACGCGCATCGAGAAGCTGCTCGTGTTCCTGCACAGGACCGAGGACACGGCGGCGGTCGATGCGAGCATCGGAAAACAGTTCGCAGGCACGCTGGAGACGAAGAGCTGGAAGCAGCTGGCCAGCTTCTACCAGCAGGTCGTGATGCTCTACAACGGTATCTTCGGCTTCCTCGGGCTGATCGTCTTCGGAACCGTGGTCTTTAGTGTCGCCAACACGATCGTGATGTCGGTGTTCGAACGGACACGCGAGATCGGCACGATGCTCGCCGTCGGCACGTCGCGGAGCCTCGTGTGGCGGATGTTCTTCGCCGAGGGGATGCTGATTGGGGTCATCGGCGGCTTGATGGGCATTCTCGCGGGAGTCGTTCTCGCGCAGCTCATTAACAGCGGCAACGTCATGCTCCCGCCGCCGCCCGGATACACGACCGGCTATCGCCTGCAGATCCTGATGCAGACGCCTGTGCTCGTGACTTCGTTCGTCATTTCGGTGATCACGGCGACGCTCTCCGCGATCCTTCCGGCCTGGAAAGCGTCGCGGATGAAGATCGTCGACGCATTGGGACACATCTGATTGCGGTTGCGCGGTCACGCGGTCACGCGGTTGCGCGGAGAAAAACCATGAAGAGATTGATTCTGATTGTACTCATCACCACGTCGCTGTTTGCGGATGACGCCGCGACGATTCTTTCGCGCAGCGACGAGTTCCGGAATCCGCTGGCCAGCTTCTCGATCGACGTCGAGCTCACCAGCATCGACGGCGCGAAGTCGGAGACGTCGAAGTTTCGTGTGTACGGCAAGGGCTCCGATCGCAGCGTCGTCCAGTTCACGGCGCCGGCGGCGGAGAAGGGGAAGTACCTGCTCATGCTGCGCGACGCGATGTGGATCTACATGCCCTCGACGAGCCGGCCGATCCGGATCTCGCCGCTGCAGCGGTTGATGGGACAGGCTTCGAATGGCGACGTCGCGCGGACGAGCTTCACCGTCGACTACACGCCGAAGTCGGCGGTCGAGGAAGGCGCGGCGTGGGTGCTCGAGCTGGAGGCGAAGGATCCGTCGCTGTCGTACAAGCGCGTGCGTCTCTGGATCGATCGCTCGAGTTACGAGCCGCAGCGCGCCGACTTCTACGTCGCCTCGGGGAAGCTGCTGAAGCGCGCGCATTACCGCAAGTACACGACGATGGCCGGACGACGCGTGCTGAGCGACGTCGAGATCGAGGACGTCGTCCGCCCCGGCCGCCGCACGCTGATGCGCTACGCGAACCTCACCGCGCGTGAAAACGCCGACCGCATGTTCACGAAGGACTCGTTCGGCAAATGGTGAGCGCGCCGGTTCTCGTCCTCGCGGCGACGCTGCGCTTTTTCGGCTCGCTCGGCGCGGAGTCGCAGGTGACGCCGGCGAATACGGCGTCTCCGCTGAATCCGGACAACATCGCGGGCATCCCGTATCAGACGAACGCCGCCGACGTGAGCGCGTTCGGGGAGGCGTCGACGGATCGGTGGAAGCTGCACGTGAAGCTGCGCGCCGACGCGTCGGATCGCGGCGCGGATCGCGTGCGGGCGGGCGAGGCGTATGTGCAGTTCCATGCGACCGACTGGCTGGGAATCACGGCGGGACGTGTGATCGAGAAATGGGGGACGGGGTATGGGTGGACGCCGACGTCGTTCGTCGGGCCGGCGAAGGATCCGACCGATCCGAACGACCGGCGTTCCGCGTATCGCGGCGCCGACATGGTGCGCGCCGATCTGTTCGTAAAGGAGACGAACGTCTCGTTGTACGCGCTCGATGGGGGTGACTACGCGGCGCGCGTCTATCGGTTGATTCGCGGCACGGACGTCTCGCTGGTCTGGCGCAGCGGCAACTACGGCGTCAATGTCGCGCGCGTCTTTGGCGATGCACTCGAGCTGCACGCCGAGGTCACGCAGCGCCGCGCGCTGGCGGGCGGACAGTACACGTTCAGGAATGACGTGAACGTCGTCTTCGAGCTGTACTACAGCGCCGACGGACTCACGGCGTCGGAGTGGAACGCCCTGCGGCAGCTCGACGATCTCGCCGCCGCGAATCGTGCGTATGCGCCGCTGCGGATGGCGCGGACGTATGCGTTCGCGCGCGTGTACCGGCCGCTCACCGGCCCGAAGATCGACGCGGAGCTGATCGCGATCGTGAACCTCCGCGACGGATCGGCGATCCTGCGTGCATCATTGACGCGTAAGCTGCGCCAGAACCTGAATGCGTATCTCATCCACACCGAGTTCACCGGCGGCCGCGAAAGCGAGATGGCGTACCTCCAGGTCGCGCGTGTGACGACCGCGGGCGTACGCTATTACTTCTAATGCGCAATCTCATCGCAGTCGGGGTGCTGACCTGGACGATCGTCGCCATTCCGCATGTGACGTGGATGGCGCAGAGCGATGAGCTGCTCACGCCGCGCGGGCTGGCGGTGATCGCCTGTCTCGTCGGCTTCCTCGTCTGCTTCTGGCTTGCGACGCGCGCGTGGTGCACGGGAGCCGGACTGCACGCACTGATCGCAACGGAGGCGGTGCTGGCGCTCACCCTCGTCGCGCTCCAGCCGCGCGGATTCCTGCCGGTGCTGCTGGTCGTCGTCGCGGGGCAGCTCGGCGATTTCCGTCCGCGCGCGGCGATGGCGTGGGTCGTCGCGCAGACGCTGGTCCTCGTGCTGATCGCGCCGAAGGATCAGGAGGGAATGCTCAGCGCACTCGCGTATTTCGCGTTTCAGCTCTTCAGCTCCTTCACGGCGCGCACCGCGCATGAAGAGCGCGACGCGAAGCAGGCGCTCGCGGAAGCGAACGCGGAACTGCGCGTCGCGACCGGGCTACTCGACATGAGCAGCCGTGCCGAGGAGCGGCTGCGGATCGCTCGCGACCTGCATGATCTGATCGGACATCACCTCACCGCGCTGAGCCTGAACCTCGAAGTCGCGAGCCATCTTGCGGACGGCACGGCGCGCGAGCACGTCGAGAAAAGCAAGGCGCTCACGAAGCTGCTGCTCGCCGACGTGCGCGACGTCGTGAGCCGGCTGCGCGAGAACGAGCCGGTCGATCTCGCGGCGTCCCTCCGCTCGCTGGGCGACGTCGTCGCGATGCCGGCGATTCAGGTCGACGCGAACGACGTCGCGGTGATGAATCCCGCGGTCGCCGAAACGGCGCTGCGCGCGGCGCAGGAGATCGTCACGAACGCCGTGCGCCACTCCGGCGCGCGCAATCTCTGGCTGAAAGTCGCGAACGTCGATCACGCGCTCGCCATCGACGCGCGGGACGACGGCGTCGGCACGGATCGCGTGCAGTTCGGCAACGGCCTGACCGGCATGCGCGAGCGCGTCGCGCACGCGGGCGGCACGCTGGAGGTGCAGTCGATGCGCGGGCGCGGCTTCGAAGTGCACATCCGGCTGCCGCTGGCGGAGAGCCCGGCGTGATCCGCGTCTGCCTCGTCGAAGACCAGATGATCGTGCGCGAGGGTTTGCGCGCGCTGCTCAGGCTCAATCCCGGCATCGAAGTCGTCGCCGAGGCCGCGGACGGGGAGGAAGCGATCGGCGTGATCGAGCGCGAGAAGCCCGACGTCGTGCTGCTCGACCTGCGCATGCCGCGGCTCGACGGCGTGGGCGTCCTGCGCACGCTGCGCGAGCGAGGCACGCTGCCGCCCGCGCTGATCCTGACCACGTTCGACGACGACTCGATGCTGTTCGAGGCCGTGCGCGCGGGTGCGAAGGGCTGGCTGCTGAAGGATGTTTCGCTCGAGCGCCTGACGTCGGCGATCCGTGCGCTCGCGTCGGGAGGGACGTGTATCGAGCCGGTGATCACGGAGCGCATCGTGCGCGCGCTCGACGGGAGCGCGGTGTCGTTCGACTCCGCCGAGCTGCCGGAGCCGCTCACCGATCGCGAGCGAACGATCTTGCGATTCCTCGCCGGCGGCTACAGCAATCGCGAGATCTCGGAGCTGCTGAAGATCGCGGACGGCACGGTGAAGAACCACATCTCCAGCGTGCTCGCGAAGCTCGGCGTGCGCGATCGAACGCGGGCGGTGTTGCGGGCGATCGATCTCGGCCTGATCTGACGAGGCGCGCGCAAACCGCGCGCGCCTCGTTCAAAAGGATCACGGATAGAACACGGCCGAGCATTCGGCGCTGGCGATGGCGGTGCCGACGAAGGTGTCAACCGGCATCACGGGATCGCATGCCTTCGGTCCGACCACGGCCGTTTTCGGCGCGACGATCGGGTCGACGGAGACGCCGGTGAGGCTGTTGGCGATGCTGGTGAGGTACCGGCCGTTCATCGCGTAGTACCAGCCGAAGTGGCTCATCTGCGTAGGATCGGACGAGGTCGAGGAGGTCATCGAGTGCAGCGGCTTGTTCTCGATCGCGACCGCGGCTCCGCTGCCGAGAACGATCCGGGCGGTGCGATCGTTTTGCTCGAGAAACAGCTCGAACTCGGAGGTGGTGTTGAGCGTGACGATGTACTGCGCCACCCGGTTGCAGCCGCTGAGCGTCCCGCCGGTGATGTCGAAGCGCGCGGCCACGTAGTCTGGGTCCGTTCCGCTGTACGCCTGGGGGAGGTTCCTGGCGTTCCTGTTGTAGTTGAGGAACGACGGCGCCTTGCGGAAGTTGGAGTCTTCGGACAGCGCCTGTGTCGTTCGCGTCCAGAGCCGGGCGCCACTCAGCGGCACGCGGCAGATCGAGTTTGCATCGTATTTTCCGCCGAGCCTCTCGCAGAAGTCGGATGGGGCATTCGCCAGGTCGACCTTGCGCAGGTTGAGCGTGGTCTCATGCGGCATGAGCTGGACGCCGTTGTAGAAGGTTGCCTTGCCGGTCTCGGGGAAGATGACCGCCCGGGTGACGTTGCTGTCCGGCTTCGCGGCGACGACGGCTGCGATGCCGACGAAGTAAATGGTTGCGGGAAGCATGCTGATGTTCATGGACCTCTCTCCTCTCTAAGGGTTGATGCTGCGCACCACGATTTGTGCGAACGCCCATTCGGCCGGATGTCGTCGCGGGTCGTGAAGCATTAGGCGCTGTGCCTCGGCCAGCGCGGTGACGGGATTCCCCGTGGCTGAATTCAGCTCATGGAATCGCAAAAAGAAAGTGCTGGCGTCGTCGTCCTCGACGTTCCAGGACGTGCCGACGACCGAGCGCGCGCCGGCGATGAGGAACGCGCGGGCGAGGCTGGTCGCGAGATCCGCGCGCCGCGCACCGCCGCGCATGGTGCGGCAGCCCGCGAGCACGACCAGCGGCGCCGCGCGCAGCGGCGTGCCCATGATGTCGTCGCCGCGCAGCAGCTCGGGCCTCTCGCCGGCGCGCAGAATGAGTCCCGCTTCGCTCTCGCCGCCGGCGTGGCCGGCGTAGTGAATCAGACCGGCGTCGCGCATCGCCGCGACCACCGACGCTTTGGTCGTCGCGTCGCCCTGCAGCAGTGCCGTCCGCGGGTACAGCCGCTGGATCAGCGCGACCTCGGCCTCCGCCTGCGGCAGACTGACGCCGCCGGACGGACGGATCACGACGACGCTCGTCGAGGGCTCGTGCTTTGCGGGATCGCGGTACAGCGCGCTCGCCGCGATGCGGATCGTATGGTCTTCGACGAGCCGGCGTCCGGAGGACGGATCGGCGAGCATCGCCAGCGGAATGGAGGCGATGAGCGGATCGAGAATGAACGTGAGCTCGTTCGCTCCGATGAGCAGGTCGCGCACCGGACCGAGGAGCGTTTTCTCCAGCGCGGCGGACGCCTGATCCACCGCGGCGACCGGCGTGCTCGGGCGCAGCGCACTGTCGAGCGCCCCGGCGAGCCGCGTCACTTCCGTGGACGCGACGTCGACCGTGCGGACGTCGAACGTACGCGGCCCGATCACGAAGATGGAGGTCTTCGCGGGCCGAACGAGATACTCGATGACGAGCGAGCCGGGAGGGAGCTGCTGCTGCAGCGCGTCGAGCGTGTTCATCGACGCGGTCGCGGCCGCGCCATAAAACGCGAAGGCGGCCGCGCGGTCGATGACGTTGAACGCCTCGCGCGCGCGATCGCGCTCCAGCAGCAGCTCGGCGAGCTCGTGATAGATCGGGTCCACGCCGTCGAGTGCGCCCGACTTCGTGTCGCGCCATTCGACCGGCGTGCGCTGGGACTCGACGGAGGCGATCGCGGACATGAAGTCGCGCTGTGCCTCGTCGTCGCGCCTCAGCGCACGCAGGATGCACGCTCGCTCGTAGAGCGTCGCCGGCAGCAGCATCGGGCGGAAGCCGTTGCGGTGCGCGGTCTCGACGCGCGTCAGCGCGGCGAGCGCGCGGGACGGATCGCTGGTCGCGTAGATGACGCCTTCGGCGAAATCGAAATCGACGGTCTCCTGCTCGCGGACCTTTTGATCGGTGAGCCGCGCCGTGACGCTCTGTCCTTCGACGAGCGAGGTGACCGCGGACGCGTGCTCGCCGGTACGCGCATGCAGCAGCGCCACGCGATTCAGCAGCTCGGCGCGGATCGTCCCTTCCTTCGCGCCGTGCCGCAGGCCGATCTCCGCGAGCGACCGCGCCGCGTCGGGATACCCCGACAAGAGCTCCATCTTCGACATCCCATTGAGGCAGGAGGAGAGACGGCGGATGCTGATTTCGCTGATTGCCGGCAGCGCCGGGACCCAGCTCTGCCATGCCTCATCGCGCCGCCCGAGCAACGTCCACACTTCGGCGGTCATCCATTGCATCCACGCGCGGTTTCCGCTCTCGCCGAGCTCCCCAAACAACGCCGCGGCAGTCTGAAGATGCGCGATCGACTCACCGTAGTGGAGCAGCCGGCCGTGCACGATGCCGAGGTCCCATTCGATCTGTGCGCGCTGCGCTTTCCAGTTCGCCGGCGTGATCGCCAGAACGTCGTTCAGCTCGCGCGCGGCGATCTCGGGGCGATTCAGCTGCTCGGATCCAACGGCGGCAAAGTGGCGCGCGCTCAGTGCTCCCGGCGCATCGCCGAAGAGCCGCGCCGCTTCGAGCATCGCCTCGCGTCCCTTTGCGGACTGCGAGCTCGTGAGCGCGAGCCGTCCTTTGTGATACGAAGCAAACGCAGCGGCGAGTTGCGTACGCGCGGCCGGCGGCGCGCCGTCGATCGATGCGACCATCGCCGCCGGCAACGCCTCGCCGCGTCCGCGCAACGCCGCGCCAATCGTGCGTGCGATCGCCAGCGCGCGCTCCGCCTCGGACGTGTTGCCCGCGCGAAACGCCTCGCTCCAGCGGCCGAGCAGATGGATCTCGACCAGCTCGCGCGACCGTTGTGGGAAGCGATCGGCGACGGCGCGCACGGCGGCGAGATTGCCCGCGGTGGCGTCGAGCTCGAGTCGCGGCGTCGCGGCGTCGAACTGCGACTTCTCGCTCGGCCGCGAAACCTTCTCCAGATTTTCGCGCGCCTCACGCGCCCACTCCGAGGAGGGATCGAGCTCGAGATACTTCATCCATGCCTCGCGCGCTTCGAAATTCATCCCGAGGTGCTCGACGATCAGCGCGCGGTTGAAATACGCCTCGGCGAGTTTCGGATCGAGACGGATCGCGCGCTCGGCAGCAACCAGGGCGGGCGACAGCTCCGATGCGCGGCCGTAAATCCGCCAGGCCGCGTCGTGTGCCGCCGCGAGATCGCTCCAGGCGCGCGCGTCGTTCGGACGCTCCGCGGTCACCTTCGTCAGCGCCTCGATCGCGCGCGCCGGATCCTCGAGCATCAGCCGCGCGATCGCGGCGGCGTGCGTCTGCTCCGCGCTCGGATTCGCATCCGCGGCCATGAGCACTTTGGCGGCGGCGCCATTCAGATTCAGCACCTTCGGGTCGTCGCGAGATTCTGCCGAAGACCGGACCGGCCCGTGGTACCTGGCCCAGCCGATTTTGACGCTCAGCCGCGGCTCCACGACTCGATATCCGAGGGGCGCGGTGGCCGCGACGAGCGGAGCGACCGGCAACCCATCGCGATCCACCGTTCTGCCCTGGCGCCAGAGGCCGACGCCGGCGACCGTCACCAGCGAAGCAGCCGCCGCGAGCCACCAGCCGGACCGCGTTGCACGTCCCGGCTCGCGTTGCGCATTGGTAGTCCCGGCAGCAGCAAATTCCGCCAGCATCGCCACTTCCTGTCGGCAGGGCTCACAGCGATCGAGATGTCTGATCATCTCCGCCCGCTCCTCAGCACCGGACCGGCCTTCGACAAAAGCTCCGACCATTTCCGAAGCGGGGCACGCGGGCACGTCCATCGTCATCATTCAGGCACCTCATGGTTTCCAGCCCCCCTCGCAGTCATGGTCTGCCGCGGCCTCCCGTTTTCCGCATCGCACAGGCCGAAATCGAGATGCGAGTCGATGGCACCGATGAGCTCGCGGATTTCCGCGGCGTCGAATCCCTCGCGCTGCAGGGCGTCGCGCAGCCGGCGAAGGATGTTGTCGATGCGGCGGTAGAGCTGCTTCTGATCGCACTGCAGCGCGCGCGCGATGTCCGCGACGCTCATCTCCTGTCCGAACCGGAGCCGGATCGCGACGCGCTCTTCCTCCGCGACGCTGCCGAGCGCTGCCTGCACGACGCGGCTGGCGCGCTCCGACACCACCGCGCGCTCGTGCTCGATCGCCTCGGCCTCCACCGTCTCGCCGCCGACCGACGGACCGACCTCGTTTTCGAGCGCGACGAGACGCGGACGCGGACCGCGATGGGGGAGGCGCAGCTCGATCGACGCGGCTTCTTCCTTCGTCAGCGCCGGGTGGGCGCGCTGCGCGATCGGCAGCGCCTCGGCGAGCGGGAGGTGATCGCGCACGAGCAGGCTCTCGAGGAGAACCGCCGCTTCGCCGAGCCGCTTCGCTTCCGCCGAGGGACGCCAGCGGCCGTGCACGTGCATCCAGTCGTCGACGAACAGGCGATGCGCGATCGAGGCGATGTAGGTGGAGAGTGCGCAGCGCCCCTCGAACTTCCGCAGCACCGCGTAGTCGTCTTCGATGAGGCGAAGCTTCACCGCCGACGCGAGATCTTCGGCATCATCCGGCGTGAGCCGCGCGCGGCGCGCGACAAAACGCGCCGCGCTCTCGATCACGTCGAGATTCGACAGAAACAGTTCTTCCGCTGTCATGGACCCGGGGACGATTTTTGCTGGTGACTCGACCGATCCCTACTTCAGGAGTGTCGCCAGCCAGCAATTCCATACCCGGGAGTGCGCTCACCGGCGATGCCGGCGCATCCCGCGCATCTCACGCATCTCGCGCACGGTCTCCCACTTCGCCTTCTGCTCCGCGGTGAGCAGCGCGGCGAGCGAGGTCTCGAACGACTCGCGCGAGGCTTTGAACTTGTTGCGAAGGTTGTGATTCGCGAGGGCGAGCTCACCGGCCTTCGCGGCGTCGCCCGCGTCGAGCGCGGCTTTGAGCGCCGCGCGATTCGCGCGCCGCTGTTCGATCAGCGGCTGCATCGTCGACTTCAGCGTCTCCCGCAGCGCGCGGACCGACGTGCGCTGCGCTTCCGTGAGATCGAGGATCTCGGCGAGCCGCGCCTGGCGAGCCATCGCGCGGTCGCCGCGCTGTCCTTCGGCGCGTCTCCCCGGCGGCGCGGCGACCGCGGCGGCGGCGAGCATCATGGTGAGAGTGGCGATCAGTGTTCGTTTCATTGGACTACCTCCCTTTGCTCATCCGACGCCCGGCAGAGCCCTTCGTTTACGCACGGCGCCACGCTTGCATCCGTTCCGGCCGAATGAAGGAGTTGTGATGAAATCATGCAGTCTGCTGCTCGCCCTTTCCCTCCTGACCCTCGGCGCCGGTTGCCGAAAGAGCGAGATCGATGAGAAGCCCGCCGCGGGCGTGACGACGGCCGGCACTTCGACCGAGACCACGGCGTCGGATGCCACCACGGTCACGTCGAACGTGATCAAAGACAAGAGCTCGATCGACTTCGTCGCCGCGAAGGTGACGCGCGATCACAAAGGAAAGTTCAACAACTTCGACGGTTCGATCTCCTACGCCGGCGGCAAGCCCGCGAGCGTCTCGTTCGACATCGACCTGACTTCGATCGAGACCGACACCCCCGACCTGACGAAGCATCTGAAGACCGCCGATTTCTTCGACGTCGCGCGCTATCCCAAAGCGACCTTCACCTCCAGTTCGCTGACCGAAGCTCCCCCCGGCGCCCCCGCCGGCACCACGCACGAACTGCGCGGCACCCTCGACCTCCACGGCGTGAAGAAGGAATTGACGATTCCCGTAAAAGCGGAAGTCACCCCCGAAGGCGTTCGCACGACGAGCGAGTTCACCATCAACCGCCACGACTGGAGCATCGACTACAAGGGCATGGCCGATGACCTGATCAAGGACAATGTCCTGATCAAGCTCAACCTGCTGTTTCCGCCGCCACCGGCGTAGGGCGCTGGTTCAGCGCCCCAGCACGGCATCGAGGCCGGACAGCACGAGGTTCAGTTTGGCTCCCGGGAGCTTGCCCACGCGTTCGATGAGAACGCTCTTGTCGAGAGTAATGATCTGCGACGCATTCGCTACCGAATCCTTCGGCAGTCTGGTTGCGTCCGTGGGGAGAAAGACGTTTCCGGGGACGTCGGCCCAGGACAGGTTCGTCGTGAGCGGCACACACACCACGGTTGCAATGCGACTCCGATTGAATGCGTCGCACTGGATGATGACGACAGGACGGCGGAATCCGGGACCCGACCCGGTCGGCTCCGCAAGATCGGCCCACCAGATTTCGCCCTGCGAGATCACCATTCCGTCTTCTTCAGGATTCGCCGTGCTGCGACAGCGACAAACTCGTCGCGTCGATCGCCGATCTCGTCACATGCATGATTGATCGTTTCCGTGACTTCGTCCGGCGCGTGCCGCGCGATGTATTCGCGTAACGCGGCGCTGAACACTTCGCTGCGTGACCGCTTCGCCCTGCGAGCGAGACGTTCCACTTTCTCGAAGACGTCGTCGGGAATGGATACGGCGGTTTTCATACCGGTAGTATAACCACGGTGCCGGCATTTCCTGACGCAGCTGTCGGCTTTCTCATACACTGCACGTCGTGCGCGAGTTGAGGCGGCGCGGGCAAATGTCGACAGTGGAACGAGTTGCGCGAAACGGGGTCTCGGCGAATCGTGGCACTCCGCTCGCCAATAGTGCGGGGCTGGAGGCCACATGAATCGCACCATACTCATCGCAGTCATCCTCGCCGCAATTGCCGTTCCGCTCGCTGCCGACGAGGTGTCATCGCCGAGCTTTTTCATCGAGCGCATCGAAGTCCGCAACGCGACGCGCGTCTCGCCCGACGTCGTCATCTCCGAGTCGGCGTTGCGCGCCGGCCGTGAATATTCGGAAGCCGAGCTGCGCGACGGCGCGAACCGTCTCAGCCGGCTGCCGTTCCTGCTGTCCGCCGATTTCTCGCTCGAACGGGGAACGGAGCGCGGGCGGCACGTCCTCGTCATCACCATCTCCGAAACGAAGCCGTTCTTCTTCCTGCTCGACGGGCGCGTGATCCTTGGCGAGTCGTACATCGGCTCCCCGAACGACGACTCGCTCGCCAACGGACAGGAAGCCGTGCTCGGCTTCCGCTGGTTCGTCGGTCGTCGCGGCGCGATTCACGTCGGCCTCTTCGGCGCCGACGACGACCGCGACTACACCGCCAGCTACTCCGCGTTCGGCGTCGGCTACACCCGGTACGATCTCTTCGGCACGCGCGCGTTCGTCACGCTGAACCTGAAGAAGCCTTTCGGAAACGCGAACGGCGGCGGCGAGCTCTCGCCGCAAATCGTCGCCGGCATTCCGCTGTCGATCAATCAGACCCTCACGCTCGACTACGACGAAACGCGCTTCGACACGCGCGAGCGGGAGTACTTCGAGCTCGGCACCGTCGAAGAGGGATTCACGCAACGCATTCTTTCCGCGAGGTGGTCGTACAACACGACCAATCGTCCGTTCGTCCCGACGAGCGGCACGATCGTCAGCGTCACGCCGGTCGCGGTCTGGGCGGATCGCAAGGGAGTCATCTACGAGCGCGGCGCCGATGACCGCATTCGTCCGAGCCGCCTGACCAGCGACGCGAAGAGCCTCGGCATCGACGCCAGCGCGAAGCGGTACTGGGAGCTCTCCGAGCGCGACTCCGTCTCCGCGGGCGTCGCGGGCGGGTGGGCGACGACGGACGAGCGGCGCAACATCGGCGACATCTCGTACGACTCGACCTTCGCCGTCATTCACGCCGGCTATTCGCACAGCCTGTGGGATCGCGCGCGGCAGAAGGACGGCGACTCACGCTTCGAATTCGACGTCCGCGCGGCCAGGCGCTCGCGCGAGCGCAGCGTCTTCCTCGAGCGCAACAACGACGTGCTCCAGATCTCCGGGGCGTGGGTGCGCCGCAGTTCGTACGGCACGCTGCGCATCGGGTTGGGGTACGCATGGTGACGCGCGCCGCATGGCTCATTGTTCTCATCGCCGCGGCTGCGTTCGCGCACGCGCAGTCGCGGCCGGCGTTCACGGTGCAGCCGGGAGGCGTCGTCGCCGCGACGCTTCCGCCGTCCGTGCTGCAGGATCCGGGCGTGCGCAAACAGCTCGGCAGCGGTCTGACGACGACGTTCCTGGTCGTCGCGCGGCAGCGTGAGGCCGGCATCCTCAGCGGCGCGCGGCTCGAGATCCGCTACGACCTCTGGGACGAAGTGTGGCTCGTGCGAAAGATCGAGTTCGATCGCCGCGAGGAGCGGCAGCGCATCACGTCGCGAGAGGCGCTGGAGAAATGGTGGCGCGCGCCGCTGCGGCTCCTCGCGACGGGCCGCGAGCGCGTGTCGCTGCAGATCGATCTCAACGTGCTCCCGTTCTCCGCCGCCGAGGAGGAAGACGCGCGGCAGTGGATCTCGAAGTCGGGCGGCGTCGGCACGGGAGGCGCGGGGAACGCGGGATTCGTCGAGGCGCTGATCGGCACGACGATCAGCGCGCGGCCGATCACGACGTTCAAGTGGAATGTTGCACTGTCGTTGAAGGAGCCATGACCGGGACGCGCTCGACGATTCTCGTATTGCTCACGATCGCGGCGGCGACGCTCGCGTTCTGGGCGGTGCTGCATCAGATCTCGAGTCTCTGGCTCGACGTCGCGCTGCGCCCCGAAGTGCGCGAGGCGCTGGCGCGGTCGATGGAGGATCAGAAGAAGCTCCGCGCGCTCGATCCGGAAAAGCGGGAGGAGTACCGCCGCCGTTTCGACGCGACGCACAAGCTGCTGAACCGCATCGAAGTGATCCGGATGAATCGCGCGGCGATGCTGCGGCGGTTCGAGCTGACGCTGCTCGTGGCGTTCGCGCTCGTGGCGATCCTCGCGGCGGTGAGTCTCTCGATCCGCTATCGCCGCGCGCGCGAGCGCGAGCGGCGTCAGTATCTCGAGCGCGTGACGACGCTGCAGGAAACGGCGCGCCGTCACGCGCACGAGATCAAGGGTCCGCTTACCGCGGCGCGGCTGGAAGCGGAGCGGATCGCGGACGCGGACATCCGGCAAAGCGTGACCGAGGAGCTCGACCGGCTGGCACGCTTCACCCGCGAGTTCTCCACGTTCGGCGGGCTCGGAAAGCCCGTCCTGCGCCGCGAGTCCCTCGGCGAGATGATCGACGAGTTCTGCACGACGTTCGCGCAGGCGTGGCCGGGGTTGGATGTCATCCCGAGCGTCGCGAGGGAGCCGGGCGGGGTATCGCGGCAGGCATCGGCATCGCAGCCCCGCCCGCACAGGTCCCTCGCTCACGCTCGGGATGACATCGTGTGCGTCGACCGCGATCTCTTTCGCCAGGTGCTCGTGAACCTCTGCACCAACAGCGCGCATGCGAACGCGACGCGCGTGACGCTGGCGATCGCGCGCGATGCGCTCGAGGTGTCGGACGACGGCAGCGGGGTTCCGGACTCGTTGCGCGGGCGGATCTTCGATCCTTATGTCACCACCGGGAAGGGGATGGGCCTCGGCCTCGCGATCTCGCGCAAAGTCATGCTCGAGCATGGCGGCGACCTGCGGCTCGTCGAGTCTTCGCCCGCGGGCACCACCTTTCGCATCACATTCGGGGAGCTGACATGCAGTTGATCCTGGTCGTCGAGGACGACGAGAAGATCGCGGCGAATATCACGCTGCGTTTGCGCGAGGAAGGCTACGGCGTGGTCGCGTTTCGCAATGCCGAGGATGCGCTCGCACATCTGCGCGACGCGACGCAGGTGCAGCCGGACATGGCGATGGTCGACGTGCGCCTCGGGAAAATGAGCGGCATCGACCTGCTGCGCGTCGTCGGCGACGCGATGCCGCCGGCGATCGTGATCTCCGGCGAGGCCTCGATGGCCGAGACGGTCGAGGCGATCCGCCTCGGCGTGCACGACTTCGTCGACAAGCCGTTCAGCCGCGAGCGGCTGATCAAGTCGGTGCGGAACTGTCTCGAGCACGCCGAGATGCGGCGGCAGATCGGCGAGCTGCGCTCGCGCGAGCAGCAGATCGTCGGCCGTTCCGAAGCCGTGGCCGCGCTGCGCGCCGCGATCGAGAAAGTCGCGCCCACCGAGGCTCGCGTGCTCATTCGCGGCGAAAGCGGCACGGGGAAGGAGCTCGTCGCAAACGCGCTGCATCGCCTCTCGCGCCGCGCGGCGCGCCCGTTCATCAAGCTCAATTGCGCCGCGATTCCGGCGCATCTCATCGAGGACGAGCTGTTCGGGCACGCGCGCGGCGCGTTCACCGATGCGAAGACGGCGAAGCGCGGACTCTTCGAGGAAGCCGACGGCGGGACGCTGTTCCTCGACGAGATCGGCGACATGGATCCGGCGCTGCAGTCGCGGCTCCTGCGCGTGCTCGAGGACGGGCGCGTGCGGCGCATCGGCGAGACGCACGATCGCGAGGTGAACGTGCGCGTCGTCGCGGCGACGCATCGCGATCTCCAGGCGATGGCGCGGGAGGGGCGTTTTCGCGAGGACCTCTGGTTCCGGCTATCGACGGTGCCGATCGACGTGCCGCCGCTGCGCGAGCGCCGCGACGACGTGCCGCTGCTCTTCACCACGTTCCTGCAGCACTTCTGCGCGCGCAATCAGCGCGTGCCGCTGTCGGTCGAGCGCGAGGTGCACGACGCGCTGGCCGCGTACGACTGGCCGGGCAACGTGCGCGAGCTGCGCAACGTCGCCGAGCGCGTGTCGGTCTTCGGCACCGATCCGGTGACGGCCGATCAGCTCCCGTCGTCGGTGATGCAGCGCGAGGCCGGCGTCGAGCATGGGCTGCTGCGCATCCCCGAGAACGCGCCGGTGCTGCCGCTGCGCGAGGTGAAGGCGCAGTGCGAGAAGGAGTACATCGAAGCGGTGCTGCGCCGCACGAACTGGAACGTCAGCCGCGCGGCGCAGCTGCTCGATCTGCAGCGCACGTACCTGCACGAGAAGATGACGCAGCTGGGGATCGTGAGGAAATGATGGCGCCGGGATCACCTCCGCGCATCGGCGAAACGAACTTCGCCGGTCGCGAGGTTCACGGAAAAACCGGCCCACCTCGCCTGGGACAGTCGCAGCGCTTCGCCGATGAGACTGTGGTCGGTGATCGCCAGTCGTCGAAATCCTCCGGAGCCGATGATGTCCGTTTTCCAGAGACGCCCGGCGGGTCCGAATGCTTCGAAGCGCATGTCGTTGTGATTGACGAGGAACACCGTCATCGGATCGTCCCGCATCACTCCGACGATCTCCGTCCCGATCTCTTCCACGAGCGTTCGCGACTTCGCGTCGATGACGTACCCGGCGCCTTCCGCGGATACGAAGAGGTGCTTGCCGCCGGGCATCATGAAGATCGTGCTGACGCACTTGTGACCGCGCTCGAAGCTGCCGATCCACGACGCTTCGCCGACCCCGATGCGGATAAAAATGCGTCCGCGTCCGGAGTCCCTGCCGTCCGGCGGGATCGCGATGACCGCTTCGCCCGGGGAGGGTGGAGAGGCGAGGAGCTCGGCCGCGGTCACCTGATTGCGTACTTCGACAGAGGGATCCGGGGCCAGAGGAACGCGCAGAGGAGCCGGAGACCTCCCACGGCGCTTCTGAGAGGCGTAACGCTGGCCGAACCATGCCAGGAGCTGCAACTGACGGTATCGTTGTGCGGCTTCACTGCCGGGGCCCTGTTCCTTCGCCGACCGCTGCGCCTCCCGGATGATTGCCTCCAGCGTCGTGCCGACCTCGGGGTCGTTTTCCTCGAGGACGCAGCCGAGCTCCCGAGTGATTCGTTGGAAATCCCTCAGTGCCTGCTCGAGAATCTCGTCGCGCTCGACGGTCCGGTCATAGATGTCCGCGAGCTCCTCGGAGGTGTGGAGATTCGTGTACCGCGGCTGCGATTTCCCGAGGCGCAGGCGCCTGGCAGCGCGGCGGAGTTTCCGTCTCACGTTCGCCGGCACGAGCGCGTTCACCTGCGAAGCGGGGGCATGGCTGGCGCGCTGCAACACGTCGACGGCCTGGTGGACCAGCGCCGCCGCTCGTTTGGGTGCATTGTCGTTCTTCATGACGTTATGGAGCCCGGGCGCCTGCGAGCGCGCCCGGGCTCACTACCTCCTTACTTTACGTTTGAGGGCGACGTCGGTGTCGGCGCTGGAGGGGCCTGCGTCGTCTTCCTGCGACGCGAGGCGGCCTTCAGCCGCTTGATTTCCTCGACGTGCGGCACGAGCACCGCCTTCGCCGGATCCCTGGCGAGCTGTGTCCCGATCGAGTACGCCTGCGTACCGATGAGCGCGAGCCGTTGCCGGCGATTGAGGTTTGCTCCCTCGATGCCTTTCAGGAACGCGCGAGCCTCTTCGGCCGCGGCGTCCCAGCGGAGCGAGTCGTCCTGCAACTGACGGACTTCGTCGAGCGGCTGCCCGATCGCCTGCGATACGTTGTCGAGGACGCCGATGACGTTGATCGATGCCTCGACGATGGGCTTCGACAGCATCCGCAGACGCTGTTTGACCTGCTTGCGCTGCTCCTTCGACAACGGCGCGACGTCCTCGATCTGCGAGCGCATGATGCGCAGCTGGGCGATGACCGCTTCGGGTGTCAGCCTGGCCGGATCGGGGGTTGATGGAACAGTGGTGTTATTGACGGGATCACTCATGACATAAGCCTCCTTGTGCGAGCTCAGGCCGGAGGTGACGTCACGACTCGTCGACGAGTGCGAGGCGGCCACCGGCTGGAAGTCTCGGCCACGCGCCGATTCTTCCGGATGATGTTTTCCCGAGGTGTGTACACACCCCGAGTGCCCGCGACAGGAGGAGCAAGCTCAACTCCCGCGCCGGTACAGGACTGATGTGCTATCCAGCACGCCCGTACCGCCGACAGCCGCCGAAAATCTTCGCTCTTTCGAGCTCAGATTTCGTGGTTCTGTATTCTAGCGGTCGCTTGCCCCTTGTCAAGTGCAACGCTGCTGCGCGTCGGGTGTGCATGTGTGCACCGAGTGCGCAACGCTGCTGCGCGTCGGGCGTGCACGTGTGCACCGGGGGTGCAACGCTGCTGCGCGTCGGGCGTGCACGTGTGCACCGAGGGCGCAACGCTGCTGCGCGTCGGGCGTGCACGTGTGCACCGGGGGTGCAACGCTGCTGCGCGTCGGGCGTGCACGTGTGCATCGGGGGCGCAACGCTGCTGCGCGTCGGGCGTGTACGTGCGCATCGAGGGTGCAACGCTGCTGCGCGTCGGGCGTGCACGTGCTCACCGAGGGCGCAACGTCGGTTTGCCGTTATGTTCTTTTTTGGCGGGGCCGACGGGACTCGAACCCGCGACCTCCGGCGTGACAGGCCGGAGGTCGCGGGTACTTCGTTCGCGCTGGCGCCGGCCACGGCATTCGCTGCTCCGTTGCCTCCGTTCGTGCCCTACGTTCCCGAGTCTCCCGCGAAACGTCGGCGGCGTCTTGCCGCGCGTCGTCCCTCCGGCGAATCGCTGCAGGAGTCGCCGGAGTCGGCGCGGCGCAAGCGTCCCGATGGCATCCGCGAAGCGACGCTCGGCTACCTTGAACTCGGCTATCAGCGCTTCGTGCCGTTCCTGCGGCTGCGCGGCCATTGGCTTGCGTCCTTGGGGTTCAAGACCCGAACGCGCGTCTACATCGAAGCGTCAGAGGGTTGTCTCGTCATCACCGTCAAAGACCCCGCGAAGGCGAAAAAGGTCGCGCAATCTCCGGCCGAGCAGCCGGGCACCGTCGCGGAACTGATCGCCGCTCGCGTCACACGGAGGCAACGCGTCTCCAGAACTGCCGCCGCCAACCGTCCCGTCGTGAGGCCGCCAATCCTGGCGTCGCCATCGGGTCTCGTCGCTTCGTCTCTGACGGGGTATTGGGGGGATCTAAGGTATAATGTTATAAAGGTGGAAAGAATGTAAGATATAATAGTGACTGAGGCCAGCGATATGAGCAACCCCGAATCTTGGCTCGAAGCCGCGCAGCGCAGGGAGACTACGCCGTTCGACTACATCATCGTCGGCTCGGGCCCGGGCGGGGGGCCCCTCGCCTGCCGCCTCGCTCTCGCGGGCAAGCGCGTGCTGGTCGTCGAGGCCGGCGGTGACCCCCTCGAGGCGAAGCCCTCGCCGGCCTACCCCGACTCCGGAGTCGGCGAGGTGACGCGCATACCCTGCTACTACGCCGCCGCCTCCGAAGCCCCCGAGATGAGCTGGATGTTCTCCGTCCGTCACTACGATGATGACGAGAGGCAGCGGCTCGACGAGAAGTACAACCATGTTCCCCTGGACCCGAACCGTCCGCCGGGCGACGCCGACGCCCCGCTCGACCACAAGTTCCTCGACCCGCACCCGGGCGGCGGCAAGCAGGGCGTCTTCTATCCGCGCGCCTCCGGCATCGGCGGCTGCACCTCGCACCACGCGATGATCATCATCGCGCCCAACGGGCGCGATTGGAACCACATCGCCGAGCTGACCGGCGACGACTCCTGGCGCGCGGACGAGATGCGCCAATACTTCGCCAGGATGGAGCGTAACCTCTACATCCACGACTACAGCCAATTCCTGCGCAAGCTGCTCGGCGTCTTCTACCTTCTGTGGCGCTGGTTCGCGCTCATCTTCTACCCGCGAAGCTCCGTGAAGAACGGGGGCCACGGCTTCGACGGCTGGCAGCCGACCAGCTTCATAGACCCCTTCCTCCTGGTCACCATCAAGAAGACCGACCGCCCCTTCTTCAAGCTCATCGCCCGCTCGGCGCTCGCGGTGCTCCACACCAACCGCTCGTTCGTCGCGCGTCTCAAGGGCGCGCTGCTCAGGCTGCGCGTGGTGCAGCACATCGACTTCAACGACGTCAACACGCGCCGCGCCAGCCCCGAGGGCGTCTTCCTCATCCCCATCGGCACCGAGAGCAGGAGGGGCGTCGGGGGTGAAGATGGGCAGGTCTTCTTCGGCAGCCGATCGGGCCTGCGCGAGTTCCTGATCCGCACGTCGAAAGACCACCCCGACCGGCTCGTCATCGCCACCGGAGTCCACGTCACCCGCGTGCTCTTCGAGAAAAACGAAGAGGGCGAGGCGCCGCGCGCAATCGGCGTCGAGGGAGTGGTGGGCGAGCATCTTTATGAGGCCAGTCCCATGCAGGAGCCCGCGGACGAGGGCGCCGTGGTGCGCTACTTCACCGCGGGCGAGGTCATCCTGAGCGGCGGCTCCTTCAACACGCCACAGCTCCTCATGCTCAGCGGCATCGGTGACCGCGAGCACCTCGCTGAGCACGGCATCGAGTACCTGTGCGGGGAAGACGGCATGCCACTCGGCGGCGGCGCGGGCGAGTACGGCTACGGACGGCCGGCCGCGCCCATCGTCCACCTGCCGGGCGTTGGGCGCAACATGCAGGACCGCTACGAGGTCACCGTCGTCAGCGAGTTGAACCAGGAGCTGTCCTCGCTCGCCGGCGTGACCTTCTCGCCCGGCGACAAGAACGACCCGGCGCGCACCGCGTGGCTGGCCGGCAAGAAGGGGCTCTATGCCACCAACGGCGGCACGCTCGCCGTCATCCGACGCTCGGCCGCGCTGCACGACGACGAGCGCGAGCCCGACCTCTTCACCTTCGGCGCGTCGGCCGCCTTCCGCGGCTACTACTGGAACTGGTCGCGCGAGCTGTTCAAGAACATGCTCGGCGGCGACTCCGGCGGGCGCAACCTCTGGAGCTGGGTCATCCTCAAGGCGTACACGCACAACAACGGCGGCACCGTCCGGCTGCGGACGGCCAACCCGTTTGACATGCCCGAAATCAACTTCCACTCCTTCGAGGAGACGCCCGGCGACGGGTGGAAGAAAGACCTCGCGGCGCTCATCGACGCCGTCCGCTTCATGCGCAGCGTCAACGCGCGCAACCCCAGGCAGTTCGTCTACGAGATTCAGCCCGGCGGGCACATCGCAGACAACTCTCCCGAGATGGAGGACTGGATCAAGACGCAGGCCTGGGGGCACCACGCGTGCGGCACCTGCCGCATCGGCGCCGACCGCTGGCAGGCCGACACGGCGGAGCTCAACGACCGGCGCGCCGTGCTCGACAGCCACTTCCGCGTGCACGGCGTCAGGGGTCTCCGCGTCGTGGACGCCTCGGTCTTCCCGAGGATTCCCGGCTACTTCATCGTCGCGCCCATCTTCATGGTCAGCGAGAAGGCAGCCGACACGATTCTGGACGACGCGGCCGCCGAAGCGCGCCTCGCGCGGCGGGAGAGGTCGTGCGCCGAGCCCCCACCGACCGGGTCGGTTGCAGAGAGTAGGCCGGCGAGGGTTCTTTTCCCTCGGCCTGGAGACCGAACTTGCGAAAGGAACGCTCATGTCTGATGAATACGATCCCCCCGTCGTCTCTCCGACCCGGACAGAGCTCGCCGATGTGGGCGGGCAGCGGCAGCAACAGGACTTGCAAGCCCGGGAGGCCGACGAGCGGCAGTACGAGGAGAACCATCAACGGCATTTGATGGATCACCCCAACGTCTGCCTGGAGGAGTCCAGCGATTTCTACTCGGCCGTCACCCCGGCGATAGACCGCTTCGTCCCGTCCGACCTCGAGGCGAAACCGCTCAGGGCGCATGTGGGGGCGTGTCGTAACGACGGCACGTGGCCGCCCTGGGTCGTAGAGGGCGACCCGGACAAGACGCCCTGCGAACAGTACGTCGAATGGTTCAACTACATCTGGAACAACGGCGACCCCAGCCAATGGAACGCGACGGTGTTCACGAACAACTGCGTCAACATCGATCCTTCGGGGATGAGTACGGGCGCCGAGGAGAGCGCGCTGAACTTCATCATGCTCTTCAGGTACTTCCCCGAGCTGCGCGGTGAGGTCGTCTCGTGGGGCACCAACGAGACCGAGCTGTTCATCAACTGGCGCTTCAGGATTCCGAACAAGGTCAAGGGGAGGCTGCCTATCGGCCCGATCACGCAGACGCTACAGGAGCAGCAAGGCGGCCGCGACTTCCTCATCCCCGTCATCGACAAGTTCTGCTTCGTGGACGGGCGGGTGAGCTATCGCGCCGCCTACTTCGACACCTTCACCCTCATCGGCCACCTGTCCGACAACTTCTCGGCGAACCAGCTCTACGACTACCTGATCGCGTGGACGTGGAAGGCATTCACGAGCGGCGCGCTGCCATTCCTGCTCAAGGTGTTTACCAACCTCTTCCTGGGACTCTTCGTATGGCCGCCCACGCCCAGGGAGACCGGCCTGGTCGGGTTCTCGGGCGACCGGGCCGTGACGCTGAAGTGGAACAGGGTTCCCGACGCCGAGGCGTACAGGCTGTGCCGGGCCACCGCCATCGAGGGGCCTTACGACCCGCTCCCGCTGGGCGGCGACCCCGAGCAGCACGAGATCGTCGGCACCACCTACACCGACTTGAACGTCACGGACGGCACGCCCTATTGGTACACGGTCAGCCCGATTATCAGAGTGAAGGGAGAGGGGAGAAGGGCGTCGATCATGGAGAGCCTGCAGATCGCCAGTGCGCGGAAGTCGCAGCTCTGAGCGTAACCGGGCGGGCCGCCGGCTCGGGTCGGAGACTCAATCCCGCGACTTACCACCCGAGATGAGGAGATCTGCAATGTTTGTGGGACCGTTGGATCACGTACCTTATTGGCACTTGCATGCTCCGAATGGCGCTGCCGGGTGGATGTATCTCATCGCGTTCATCGCCACGGCGGTCGCCTACCTGACGCTGATCGTTTTCCCACGCCAGTCCTGGGCCAATTTCTGGTTCGCCGGCCTGATTCTGCCCCTGCTGCTCAGCATCCTCTACACCTTCGTGCTGTTCATTGGTTTCTTCGTGCCGAACATCTCGAGCCCCTTCGAATTCTTCTCACTGCCGGGGCTCAGGTTTCTGTTTGCGAAGAACCTGCTCCTGCTCGCGGGATTCCTCGATCTGCTCATCATGCCACTGCTGCTGGCGGCCTGGATGGCGCGGAAGGCGGCGCAGGTCCGCATGCCCTACATCTACCTCCTGATCTGCCTCGTCGTGACCTTCGGGGCGCCGGGCACCGGGTTCGTTCTGTACGCGCTCTTCGCCGGGCTGGGCGGGAAGTGGTCGCAGATCGCAAGATTCGACGGCCAGCCGCCGGTCAACACCTCGCCGGTCTTCGCCCGCTCCGGCGACTGAAGGTCATGCGGCGCGCGGCGTCATTTGCGCGCGGCGAGGAAAATGTAGGGCCGCCTGAGAGGCGGCCCTACATTTCACGCTTAGTGAACCTGGATGTTGCCGCCGCCGAGGGGCTGCGGCGATCCGCTGTCGTACACCGTGGACAGAGTCGTCTTGTCCCACACGCGAATGCGGAACGTATCCGGCGAACCGTCCGAGACCACGACGAGGAAGCCGTACGAGCCGCTGCCGTTAATCGTCGCCGTGCCCTGATACTGCGCGTTCGAGCCGGAGACGACGAGCCAGTCATAGGACGTACTCTTCAGATCCGAGCCGGCGAGCTTGAACTGCGTGACGCCGGTCGGCGCGGTCTGGTTCTTCTGATACTTCGCATTCACGGTCAGCGTGCCCTTGCCGGAAGGCGTGTCGATGAAGCCGCCGCCGGTCACGAAGCTGCCCGTGTTCTCGGCGTCGACGACGATCACGTAAGTGAAGGTCGTGGAGTCGGAGCCGCCGTCATCGTCGGCGACGACCACGGTCACGCCGTACACGCCCGGCGCCGCGTAGATGCGCGAGGCGAGGCACGTGCCGGCGGTGCAGCTGATCGTCGAAGTCGTGCTGTCGTCCCACGTCACGGTTGCCGTGTGCGTGTCGGCCGCGCCGTCGTCGGTGTACGTCGTGGTGATCGATGCCGAGTTGCCGAGCTGCACCGGAGCGGTCGGGCCGGAGATCGACGTGATCACCGGGGCGACGTTCGTCGCGGTGACCGTCTCGAGATCGCTGCCGTTCGCGCTGCCGGAATCGGTGACGGTCACGGTCACGTCATACGCGCCATCGTCGTCGGGAGTGAAGTTGATCGAGGTGCTGCTGCCGCTCGCGTACGGCGAGCCGTTCTTCGTCACCGACCACGCGTAGGTGAACGTGCTGTCGTCGACGTCGCTGACGCTGACGGTCGCGGTCACCGCGCTGCCCTCATTCGTCGAGGACGGAACGGTGATCGACGCCGACGGCGCGTCGTTGACGGCGTTGACGGTGACGTTCACGGTCGCGGTCGCGCAGAGCGACGGCGTGCCGTTGTCGCAGACGGTGTAGGTGAAGCTCGCCGGACCGTTGTAATTCGCGGGCGGGATGTACGTGACCATTCCGCCGGAGAGCGTCGCGGGGGCGCTGACGCTGGTGACGGTCAGCGACTGCGCGCTCTCGTTCGCCGGGCCGGCCGCGTCGTTCGCGGTCAGGTTCGAAGCCGCGAACACCAGCGACGTGTCTTCGTTCGTGCTCTTCGCGTCATTGACCGCGACCGGCGCGTCGTTGACGGGGTTGACGGTGATCGACACCGTGCCGGTGTTCGAGGTGCCGGAGCTGCTGCTCACGCGGAACGTGAACGAGTCGGAGCCGTAGAAGTCGGGCGCCGGCGTGTAGGTGCGGTTGGCGTCCGTGCCGCTGAGCGCGCCGTACGACGGGCCGGTGAGGATCGTGTACGTCAGAGGATTCGCGTTCGGGGTCGCGACGTCGAGCGTGAACGAGGCCGCGTTGTCTTCGTTCGTCGTCACCGACGAATCGTCGACGCCCGGAGGATTCGCGCCGTTGACGCCCGCTTCGACCGCGTTCTCGATCGCGTCGGGGATGTTGGCGAAGAGGTCGTAGCCGCTGAGCGCTTCGACGGCGTCCACGCTGGTCAGGTAGATGTGCCAGTCGTCGTTCCGGATGCCCTGAATGTTGGGCATGATCACGCAGATCGTCCGCGTCGCCGCGGTCACGCGCGCGACGTCATCGCCGGAAAGCTTCGGCAGCACGAGCGCGCACTTCCATGTCTGCGACGGCACGGTCACGTTGCCGTTCGCGATCGTGGTCGCGAAGCCGTTGCTGCCGGTGCCGCCCGTGCCCGAGCCGCCGGCGACGATGTAGAGCTCATTCGACGGCAGGAGGGCGCGGAGGTCGTTCTCCAGATCCGCCCACGGACCCTGGTTGTTGTCGGGCGCCTGCGGAATCATGTTCGACATGAGGAACGTCGCCTGGTTGATCGGGATCGACGTCTCCTTGTCGCGGTCGGCGTTCGGCACCATGTGGCCGCGGTCGAAGCCGCTGTTCTGATAATCGACGTGCGTGACGCGATACCAGTCGGGCGACACGGCGGGGTCGGCGCGGAACGTATCGACGCGCGAGAGCGTGCCGACCCATTCGTCGGTCAGGTGCCAGCTCACCCAGTTCGGGGTTCCGCGGTCGCGGTTGTACGAGAGCGAGAACTCGCCCTTCTCCATCAGGTAGTTGTTCGGCTGCAGGGTGTCGTTGACGGCGCCGGAGGGGTTGCCGAACGTCAGATGCACGTCCGGCGTGTACGGCGGCAGGGTGCCGGTGGCAACGGTGAAGGTCCACGAGTAATCGGCCGGCAACGTGTCGGTGTTCGGGCCGGCGTCATCGACGTCGACGTCGAACACGAAGTTCTTGTAAACCGTCGCGGTGCATTGCTCGCCGGCGAGGAAGTTGACGTTCGGGATGATGATCCAGCTGCTGCCGCCGAACGCCGAGGCGGTCGTGGCGTCGTTGTGAAGTCCCGAGCTGACGCAGCTGATGTTGAACCACGCGCCGCTGACGGTGACGTCCTCGGTGAAGGTGACGGTGATGCTGGCGTCGCGCGGCGCGGATGACGTGTTGTTGCTCGTGTCGACGTCGAGCACCGACGGTCCGATCTCCTGGATCGGCGTGGTGCGGCGCGGATTCGGCGCGCCGGTGACGAAGTCGGAGCCGTTGACGTTCGTGTCAGTGGCGCCGCCGCTCTTGCGGAAGATCGCCGTGGTGTTGCTCGCACCCGGAGCGCGCGAGGCGCCTTCGAAGCAGTTCGCGGTCGTGCCATAGCCGACCAGATCGACGAGGGTCGGATTACCGCTCGGGCAGCCGCTGGGCAGAACGCCGCCGCTGACCAGAGCGACCTTGCCCGCGGTCGCGCTCAGGTTGAGGGAGCCGTTGATGTTCGCCAGCGGAAGCGGCGCGCCGACCGCGCCGCCCGAGGCGAGCGAGATCAGGTAGTACTCGCCCGGCTGGATGATCCCGCCGAGGGGCTGCGCCTGCCAGGCCGTGCCGGTCGCGGAGCCGTACTGAATCGACCACCCGGCGGTGTCGATCGGGCCCGCCGTGGCGTTGTACAGCTCGACGTAGTCGTTCTGATACGTCGCCCCGCTGTTTCCGCCGCCGCCGTAGATCTGGCTGATGGTGAGATGCGTGAGCGGCGCCGGAGTGACGGCGATGTTGACCGCCTGCGTGACGATCGGGTTGACGTTGTCCGACAGCCGCGCGGTGAAGGTGGCGGTGCCGCTGAAGCCCGCCTGCAGCGTGACGGTGTAGGTCACGGAGCTCGTGCCCTGACCGGCGGTGACGACGGCGGAGGAAACGCCGCTGCCCGCGGTCGCGGACCAGTTGAAGATGCCGTTGTCGTCGCTTCCCGACAGGCTCAGGGTGAACGGCGCCGCGTCCTGCGCGACCGTGGCGATCGGATTCGCCGGTGCCGTGATCGCCGGAGGATTGTTCACGACGAGCGGATTGACCTGAATGTTGACGGCCTGCGTGGTCGGCGGGTTGACCGAGTCGGAGAGCGACGCGGTGAACGTCGCCGGCCCGTTGAAGCCGGCCTGCAGCGTGACCGTGTAGGTCACGTTCGCGGTGCCCTGACCGCCGGTGACGACGACGGACGAGATGCCTGCGCCCGCGGTCGCGGACCAGAGGAAGAGATTGTTGTCATCGCTTCCCGACAGACTGACCGTGAACGGCGCCGCGTTCTGATTGACGGTGGCGATCGGGTTCGCCGGCGCGTTGATCACCGGCGGGAGATTGCCGCCGGGGCAGACGTTGAACGCGCTCGCGGTGTTGCGCGGCGTGGGCGCACCCGTCGAGAAGTTGCCGGCGTTGTTATCGGTGTCGGTACAGCCGCCGAGGGCGCGGATCGCGGCGGTCGTGTTGCTGAGCGTGGCCGTGGGGCCCGCGCCTTCGAAACAGTTCGCGCCGCCGAATCCGACGAAGTCGACCACGCCGGCAGGACAGCTGCCGCTGAGCGCTGCGGTCGATGCGACGAGCGCCACCTTGCCGGCCGTCGCGCTCATCGGAATGGTGCCGGTGGCATCGGGCGTGGGAAGGTTTACGGTTCCACCGGTGCCGATAGCCTCCTGGACCAGATAGTACTGGCCCGGAGCGATGGTGCCGCTCAGGTTCGTGACCTGCCATGTGGTGCCGGCAGAGCTGGCGTACTGCACGGACCATCCGGACACGGAGACCGGCGAGGTGCCGCGATTGAACAACTCGATGAAGTCGTTCTTCAGCGTTGCGCCGGCGTTGCCGCCGCCGCCATAGACCTGGCTGATGACGATATTGGGGGACGCCGCCGCGGCGATCTGAGGGAAGGAAATAAGGCAAACGAGCAGCAGTCCGAAAATAGAGTTACGGCGCAAATTCATCGATAGGTCCTCAGTTGGTAAAGGGTGTTTCCGGGGTGGACCGCTAATAGTGCGGGAAAGGGACCTTAAATTTCAAGAGCGAGCTGTTTTTTACTCGCCTTCGTTCGGATCGACCACGGCCGCGGCCGTCAGCTCGGCGGACGCGGCAGCGTACTCCGGCAGCCCGGCCGCGCGCAGCGGGATGTGCTTCTCGACGAGGTCGCGCGTGCCGTACACGGCGAGCTTTTCCATCAGGAACTCGAACTTCGACTCCATCGCGTCGAGGATCGGCTGCTTCGCGGAGTCGGGGAGGTCCCACAGGCGGCGCTTGAACGGGCCGAGCGCTTTCTTGCGCGTCTTGTAGACGAACTGCTCGTCGGTCTCTTCCTTCTTCCGCTCGTCCATGCAGTTCGCGAAACAGAAGGCGCGGATCTCGTCGCGCATCTCCGCCGGCAGCGACGGCGCGTCGAGGATCATGTTCTGGAATCCCGTCGCGAGATGGATCTCGACGGCGTCGTTTTCGGGGAACTGGTTGAAGACTTCTTCCGGCAGCGTCGACGCGCCGTGCTGCACCGAGCCGGCGATGCGATATTCCTCGCGGCAGATGCGCGTGGTCTCGCGGAGGACGTCGAAGTCGATGCTGGCCTCGGCGATGGAGCCGTCGGCCATCGGGACGCCGCCGTGCGACGTGCCCGTCTGCACGGAGATCTTGGCCATGCCGGGGTCGCCGCCGAGCTCGCGCTTCACGCCGTCGATGTACGCGCGCACTTCGTCCGGCTGCGTGTTGTACTTGCCGACCTCGCCGATCTCGCCGCCGATCGAGACCTCGATGCCTTTCGGTTGCCGCGCGCGGATGTACTTCGTGAAGTGCGCGGTCCAGGTGTAGTTCTCGCGCTGCTGTTCGTCGCGGGTGTCGAAGGAGAGGTCGACCAGCGTCGAGGTGTCGATGTCGATGTTGTAGAACTCCGCGGCGATCGCTTCGTCGATGAGCGACTCGAGCGCTTTCACTTCCGACCTGCGCCCGTCATCGGTCGCCCACTTCTTCGCGCTCGCCTGGAAGTGATCGCCCTGGATGAATACCGGGCCCTGGTAGTTTTCCGCGATGGCCGCCGCGAGCACGCACGCCGCGTATTCGGCGGGGCGCTGCTCGGTGTAGCCGATCTCGCTGCGCGCGATCTCGAAGATGAACGGGCCGACGTCGTGGCGCATCGCCGCGCGGAAGAGAGCGCGTGCAACGTCGTACGTCAGTGCGCGGATGTTGAACGCCGGCACGGTGAACCTGCGATCGATCTCGCCGCGGCCGAGAGCCTGGTAGAGCGGAAGGATCGACGACGCGATCGCGCCGCGCTCCCGCGCCTCGAGATGAATGGTGCGTCGCGCGGCGGCCTTCGCCGCTTCATCGCCGAAGACGGCGGTGCGCACGAGGTCATCGATGGACTGCTTCATGACCGCGAACTCTAGCAAACGTGGCGCCGGATCGTCTCCACGAGCGCGGTCAGGTCGAAGGGCTTCAGCACCGCGCCGTTCGCGCCGAGGGTGCGGAGCTCGTCGGGCTCGATCGGCTCGCCGCTCAGGATCAGCACCGGGACCGACGCCAGCGCCGCTTCGGAACGGAGCGCCTGCAGCGTCTCGTCGCCCGACATGCCGGGCATGTTGCGGTCGAGGAGGATGAGGTCGGGAGTCTGCCGGCGCGCCTCTTCGATCGCCTGCCGCCCGCTTCCGGCGTCGATGGCATCGAACCCGAATTCGCGCAGCACACTGCGCATCAGCAGGAGGATCGGGCCGTCATCGTCGACGACGAGAATGAGAGGCTTCCGAGACATGGGACGATGGCGGAGTTTAGCAGACGAGCCGTTTGGCGTCTGTGCGCGGGATAAACTGCAACGACGATGGCCGTTCGGCATGATCGCAAGGTCAGCATTCTCGACGTGATGGGTCCGGTGATGGTGGGTCCCTCGAGCTCGCATACCGCGGGCACGGCGCGCCTCGGGCGCGTGGCGCGCGAGATCCTCGACGAGGATCCGCTGGAGGTCCGGTTCTCGCTGCATCCGCCGCTCGCGGCGACGTATCGCGGGCACGGCTCGGACTTTGCGCTCGTCGGCGGCGCGATCGGCTTGAATGTCGACGATCCGCGAATCCCCGAGGCGATCCGCATCGCGGAGCAGATGGGCGTGACGATCGAGTTCGCCGAAGAAGACCTCGGCGACGTGCATCCGAACACGGTCCACGTCGAGATCAAGGGACCGACGCGCGAGGTGGAGATCATCGGCTCGTCGATCGGCGGCGGAGTCATCGAAGTCTTCAAGATCAACGGCTTTCAGACGCGCTTCAAAGGCGACTCGCCGACGCTGCTGCTCTTCTATCGCGACCGCCCCGGCATGATCTCCGAGGTCACGCAGATCATCGCCGAGGAAGGCATCAACATCGCGTCGCTCTACTGCTCGCGCAAACAACGCGGCCGCGACGCCTTCATGCAGATCGACGTCGACTCGCCCATCTCGGACGAGGCGCTGCATCGGATCTGCTCGGCGGAGGATGTGGCGGACGCGAGGTATCTGGACAGGATCCCTTAGGCAGGAGGTATGAGGGATGAGGCATGAGGAATGAGGTGACCGGGAATGCCACATGCCCCATCCCTCATTCCTCATACCTGTCACCTCCATGATCGAATCCTTCAAACATCTCGAAGAGCTGGCGCGCGATCGCGACCTCGCGGAAGTTTTTCTCGAAACCGACGAGCAGGAGCATGCCGTGCCGGCGGAGGACATCGTCGAGGCGCTGCGCAAGCGGCGCGCGGTGATGCGCGAGTGCGTCGAGCGCGGCATGAGCGGCGGCGAGTCGATGGGAAAGCTCGTCGGCCATGAAGCGCGGCTGCTGCACGAGGCCTTCGTCGAAGGCCGCACGTTTCTCGATCCGCTGACCGTGAAGGCGGAGCTGTACGCGCTGTCGGTGATGGGCGAGAACTCGCGCATGGGCGTGATCGTCGCGGCGCCGACCGCGGGCGCGGGCGGCATCGTGCCGGGCACGCTGCTCGCGCTCGAGGAAGAGCGCCGCATCGATCCCGAGCGCACCGTGCGCGGACTCGTCGTCGCCGGCGGCATCGGCTCCGTCATCGCGCTGTCGGCGAACATCTCCGGCGCGGCCGGCGGCTGTCAGAACGAAGTCGGCGTCGCCGCGGCGATGGCCGCGGGGGCGGTGGCGTACATGATGGGCGGCAACACGCGCATGTCGATTCACGCCGCGGCGATCGCGCTCAAGAACACGCTCGGCCTCGTCTGCGACCCCGTTGGCGGACTCGTCGAAGTGCCGTGCGTGAAGCGCAACGCCCTCTTCGCTGTGCACGGCCTCACCGCCGCGCAGCTCGCACTCGCCGGCGTCGAGTCGGTGATCCCGATGGACGAGATCGTCGAGGCGATGGTGCGCATCGGCCGCTCATTGCCGCGCGGCCTCCGCGAGACCGCGGAAGGCGGACTCGCGACGACACAAACCGGCACAGCGATCGCGCTGCGGCTGAAGGAAGAGGCGAATCGCCGCCGCGCGGAAAAAGCCGCCGAGCGCGAGCGCGCCGCGCAGGAGCGGAAGGAACATTTACACGATCAGGGGTAATACCCGCGGATCGTTTTCACTTTCCCTTCCGCCGTCTGCACCGTGACCTCGCGCCACTGCCCGCCGGTCTTCACTTCCGCGGCCGGGTAGAAGCCGAGGACGTACTGTGAGCGCAGCTCGGTCTGGATGTCGGTGTAGATCTTCGTGAGGTCGGCGGCGCTGTCGATGTAGAACGACGACCCGCCGGTCTCGCCGGTGAGGCGATTCAGCTTCTGCCGCACGTCCATGTCCGTCATGCGGATGCCGATGCCGACCGAGTAGATCGGCACCGCCGCGCGCTGCGCGTACTCGAGCGCCTGCTCGTAGGTGAATTTCGACGCCGTGTCCTTGCCGTCGGTGAGCAGGATCAGCGCCTTCTGCCCTTTCACGTTCTGGAAGTTGTAGAGCGAATAGACGACGGCGTCGTACAGCGCGGTCGACTCCTCGGGGCGCAGTTTCGCGAGTCCGCTGTTCAGTTCCGTCAACACGTTCGACCACTTCTGCACCACGTGCGGCTGTGAGTCGAAGGCGACGATGAACGCCTTGTCGCCCCTGCGCATCACGTTCTGGAAGAACGCCGCGCCGGCGGCGCGCGCCTGCTCCATCTTGTCGTTCATCGATCCCGACGTATCGACGGCCATGCCGACGGAAAGCGGCAGGTCCTTCACGTGCTCGAACTTCGCCAGCTTCACCGGCTTCCCTTCGTCGAGCACCTTGAACGACGCCTCGGCGAGATCGTTCACCGGCTTGCCGTCGCGCGTCACCGTGGTCGGGAGCTCGACGAGGTGGACGTTGATCTCGGTCATGAAGTCGGGCGTGTTGACCATCACCACGTCTTCCACCGGATCGATGTCTTCGGCGTCCTTCATCGTGGCGACGGCGCGCAGGTAGCCGACGCCGTCGGTCGCAGGGATGTTGACGGTCTGCACGAACGGCGGGTCGTACATCGTGGACACGCGCTGCTCGTTCCAGTAGAGGTCGAGCGACGCGAGTTGCTTCCCCTCGGGGACGCGCACTTCGACCTCCACCCGCGTCGGTCCGCTGAGCTTCGGCGCGAGGCGAGGGGAGACGATGCGGACGCGGAAGGGATCGGTGCCGGTGTTGACGACGACTTCGTCGCCGGTGATGACCGCGCCGTGCGCGTCGAGCGCGACCGCGCGCACGCGACGCGGCTTCGGCACGGTGCCGAAGTCGAAGTCGAGCGTGTACGGCGGCGCGCGGCGCGTGGCGACGCGCTTGCCGTCGAGCCAGAACTCGACCGACTTGATGCCGGTGCCGCTGACGATGGTCTGAATGGTCTGCAGTCCGCTCATCACGCTGTCGGGCAGCGGGACGATGCGCAGCCCCGCGCGCGTCGACTGCAAATCCTCCTGGATCGCGGCGAGCGTTTGCGATTCCGCGGTCGGCTTCACCGCGACTTCGGGGACGGTCAGGTCGCTCTCGAGAATCGCCTGCGCATTCGTCGCCGCGTCGGTGATCTTGATGCGCGACTTGTACGACGCCGGACGCAGCATGCGGTCGATGACGATCGGCAGCTTCTCGTCCTGGATGTCGCCGGGGAAGTTGAATCGATAGCGGTACCGCTCCCACATCGCGTCGTTGCGCAGCACTTCGCCGACGACATCGATCGTGTAGACCGACACGCCGCCCGCGGTGGTGGTCCTGAGCTGCGCGCGCGGAATCTGGATCGTGATCTGCGCATCGGTCTTCATTCCTTCGCCGGACGGGTACTGCACGCCGATCTCCGCGGTGAGCTTCGGCGCTTTCGGATCGACGAGGACGGCCGAGCGGAGGATGCGTCCGATGTCTTCCTCGTTCACGGGCGGCGGCTTGAAGACGGTGGCGAGCTTGTACTGGTCGGACTGCATGCTGGCGATGGCGGTGAGGAGCGCTTCGCCCTGGGCGCAGCCCATGACGATGTCCTGCGACGTCCACGCCTGTTGCGTGGCGTCGATGGTGTCGGACCGCAGCGCCTGGATTCCCTCGGTGAACGGATCCCAGAGCCGGTACTCGCGCATGTTGCGCGGGAGATAGAACAGCAGCCGTACTTCGTGTCCGAGCTCGGGGATGAAGTTGTAACCCCACACCTGCGCCGGCTGCACGAACTTCGAGCACTTCACGTCGATCATGCCGAGGGGCGGACCCTGCACGAGATAGATCCGCCCGCGGTCGGACGAGATGCTCTCGAAATTCTCGCGCACGAACTCGAGGCGGTCGTAATACTCGCGGCGCGCCGCGTGATTGGTCGTGCCGCGCGCGATGTCGCGGCGGCGCCAGAAGTCTTCGATGAACGAGTCGCGCTGCGCGTCGGTCTCGAGCTTCAGGAACGCGTCGCGCTCGAACGGCTGGATGATCGGCTCGACGTCGATCAGGAACTGGCGATGCTGCTCGGCCAGTTTCGCGATGCGGTCCTTCCGCTCGCGCCGCGAGAGCTTGTCCGGCTCGTCGGCCATCGCGCCGAACGCGAAGGTCAGCGTGAGAAAGAGGATGAGCGCTCGTTTCAAGGGTAGTACCCGCGAATGGTCTTCACTTTCCCCTCCGCCGCCTTCACTTCCAGCTCGCGCCACTTGCTGCCCGACTTGATGTCCGGCGCCGGATAGAAGCCCAGGATGTACTGCGAGCGCAGCTCTTCCTGGATCTGGGTGTAGATGCGCTCGAGATCGCGCGCCTGGTCGATGTAGAACGAGCTGCCGCCGGTCTCGGCGCAGAAGCGATTCAGTTTGTAGCGCACGTCCATTTCGTTGCCGCGGATGCCGATGCCGATGACGTAGATCGGCACCGCCGCGCGGCGCGCGTATTCGACGGCCTGGTCGAACGTGAATTTCGAGGCCGTGTCCTTACCGTCGCTGATGAGGACGAGCGCTTTCTGTCCGCGGACGCCGAGGAAGTTGTAGAGGGCGTAGACGACGGCGTCGTAGAGCGCGGTCGATTCCTCGGCGCGCAGTTTCGCGAGCCCGGCGTGCACGTCGGCGACCTTCGACGACCACTTCTGCACCAGCTGCGGCTCGGAGTCGAAGGCGACGAGGAAGGCCTTGTCGCCCTTCTTCATCACGTTCTGGAAAAACTGCGCGCCCGCTTTCTGCGCCTCATCCATCCGCGTCTGCATCGACCCCGAGGTATCGATGGCGAGGCCGATCGACATCGGGACGTTTTTCACGTACTCGAACTTCGCGATCGAGACCGGCTTGCCCTCGTCGAAGATCTTGAACGCGCTCTCCGTCAGCTGGCTCGAAGGCTTGCCGTTGATGAGGACCGTCGTCGGCAGCTCGATGAGGTGGACGTTGAGCTCCTCCATGTACGCGGGCGTGTTGAGCAACACCACGTCCTCGACAGGCGCGATGTCGGCGTCCTTCAGCGATGCGACGGCGCGGAGATAGCCGACGCCCTCGGTGGCTGGGATGTCGACGGTGTGGATGAACGGCGGATCGAACATCGTCGCGACGCGCGTCTCGTTCCAGTACAGCTGCACGCCGTTCAGCTCCTCCCCCTCCGGCACGTCGACGTCGAGCTCCACGCGCGTCGGGCCGGTGATGTGCGGCGCGATGCGCGGCGAGGAGATGCGCACGCGGAACGGCTCCGTGCCGGCGTTGATGACGAGGTCGTCGCCGGTGATCGGGTTCCCCTTCCCGTCGAGGGCGACCGCGCGGATGCGCCGCATCTGCGGCACGTTGCCGAAGTCGAAGTCGAGCGTGAACGGCGGCGTGCGGCGCAGCGCGATCTTCCGCCCGTCCAGCCAGAACTCGACGGCCTTGATCGCGCTGCCGGTGATCATGGTCTCGATCGACTGCACGCCGTTGATGATGTCTTCCGAAGGCGGCACGAGGCGCAGCCGCGTTTCATCGGTGCTCACTTCCGCCTTGATCGCGGCGACCGACGTCTGCGCCACGGGATTCTCGGGCTCGGGCTCCGGCTCTTTTGCGTCCGCGACGGGCGTGAAGATCTCGGGCACGTCGAGCGGATGTTCGACGATGACTTCGGCGCCGGTGTTGGCGTCGATCACTTTCACGCGCGATACGTATGCGGCCGGCCGCAGCAGGCGATCGATGACGATCGGCAGTTTGTCGCCCTTGAAGTCGCCGGGGAAGTCGAAGCGGTAGCGGTATTTCTCCCAGAGCTGCCCTTCCTTCAGCACTTCGCCGGTGACGTCGATGGTGTAGACCTCCGCGCCTCCGGCCTCGGATGGTGTGACTTCGGCGCGCGGTACGAGCAGCATCAGTTGCACGTCGGTGCGGCTGCCGGATTTCGCGGGATAGCGGACGCTGAAGTCGGCGGTGAGCTTCGGGGCGTTGGGGTTGGTGATGACGAGCGAGCGGAGGATCTTCTGCGCGTCCTCGTCATTCATCTGCGGCGGCTCGAAGATGCGCAGCAGGTCGACGCGGGTCTGCACCATCTGCGTGATCGCGCGCAGGATCTCGTCGCCGTCGCGGCATTCGAGCTGGATGCGGTTGATGTAGCCGTAGGGGCTCAACTCGGGGTTGCGCGCCGGGCCGCGCTCGTCGGCGCGGCCGAGGTTGAAGGACTCGTGGGTCAGCAGATCGGCGAGCGCCATGTTGCCGCCGATCGGGTTCCAGAGCTTGTAGTCGTTGGCGTTGCGCTGGCGGTAGAAGAGCAGACGCACGCCCTGCCCGAGGCCGGGGAGCTCTCCGTACTTCCAGATCTCGATCGGCACGAGGAGGCTCGAGCACTCCGAGCGCACGACCTCGGAGGGCGGGCCATGGATCAGGAACATCTTCGCGCGATCGGAGGCGACCTTGCGGAACCGCGCCTTCGCGATCTCGAGGCGCGCGTAGTAGGTGTCGCGGAACGCGCCGCTCGGCGCGTGGCTCATGCGGTCGCGGCGGTGCCAGAAGTCGAGGATGAAGGAGTCGCGCTGCGGGTCGGTCTCCAGCATCAGGAACGTCTCGGCCTCGGCCGGCATGAGGATCGGCTCCACGTCGGTGAGGAAGTCCTGGTACTTGAAGGCCAGCTTCGTGGTGCGCTCGCGGCGCTCGCGGCGGGTGAGCTTGCGGACGCCCTGTCCGGGCGGCGCCGGTTTTTTCGCGGCATCGTCCTTCGGCGGCGCGGAGGGAGTCTCGGTTTGGGCGAGAATGGTTGCAGCGAACGCGAACGTCAGAACGGCTGCAATCGCTCGTTTCATGGTTTTCCCGGCTGATGCGAATCTATCTCGACAACAACGCGACTACGGCGATTCATCCGGACGTGCTCAACGTGCTCGAAGTCTCGCTTCGTGAGCTCTTCGGCAACGCGTCGTCGATTCATAAAGAAGGCCAGGCCGCGAGGCGGGCGATCGAGGATGCGCGGGAGTCGGTCGCCCGTCTGATCGGTGCGACCGCGCGCGAGCTCGTGTTCACCAGCGGCGGGACCGAGTCTAACAACGCCGCGATTTTTGGCGCGACTCGCGATGCCGGTCGTTGCCACATCGTCACATCGGCGATCGAGCATCCCTCGGTGGCCGAAGCGGTGCGCGAGCTGGAGCGGCGCGGCTGCGAGGTGACGCTGATCGCGCCGTCGCGCTCGGGTGAAGTGAGCGCGGCGAGCATGATCGATGCGATCCGTCCGGAGACGCGCCTCGTCACGCTGATGCTCGCCAACAACGAGACCGGCGTCGTGCAGCCGGTGGAGGCGGTCGGACGCGCGTGCCGCGAGCGCGGCGTGCACTTTCACGTCGACGCGGTGCAGGCGGCGGGGAAGATCGACATCAAAGTCGACGCGATGCAGTGCGACACGCTGTCGCTCTCCGCGCACAAGATGCACGCGCCGAAAGGCGTCGGCGCGCTCTACGTGCGCCGCGGCGTGGCGATGGCGTCGCACGTCGTCGGCGGGGCGCAGGAGCGGCGCCGCCGCGCGGGGACGGAGAACGTGCCGCTCGCGGCGGCGTTCGGCGCGGCCGCGGCGATGGCGACGGATCTCGTGGCGCGCCGGCGCATGGCCGATCTGCGCGACCGCTTCGAAGCGCGCGTGCGCGAGTCGCTCGCGGTCACGATCAACGGCGCCGACGTGCGCCGCGTCCCGAACACGAGCAACATCACCTTCCACGGCGGCGACGGCGAAGGGATCGTCATCGCCCTCGACCTCTCCGGCGTCGCCGTCTCGACCGGCTCGGCGTGTTCTTCCGGCCGGGTGGAACCGAGTCCTGTCCTCGTGGCGATGGGGCTCACGCCGGAGGCCGCCCGCGCGACGGTCCGATTTTCCCTCAGCCGTTTCACCACGGCCGAGGAGATCGATCGCGTCGTCGAGCTGCTCCGCGAGCTCGTCCCACGATGCACTCCCGTGACGTAGGGCGGGGACCTGGCCCCGCCCTCACGTTTGCGCTACGGGTTGGGAGTGCTGGTCGAGCCCGGGATGGGGCCAACCGGAAGGTTGGTCGGGGTGACGACGCCGAAACGCCGCAGGATCTGTTTGATCACACGAACGATCGGGTTGCGGTCGCGGCCCGGCTCTCCGTCACGCGAGGGCGCGGCGATGGCGGGAGTGGCGCTGAGGACG
>Ga0070700_100000017_pt1 | contig 144824 bp, 140 predicted proteins | sample KBSK5101metaG_FD_65456 | JGI IMG/M metagenome (GOLD analysis project Ga0070700, IMG submission 65456) | Corn, switchgrass and miscanthus rhizosphere microbial communities from Kellogg Biological Station, Michigan, USA - KBS K5-10-1 metaG | ecosystem: Host-associated > Plants > Roots >...
CTGCGTCAGGCTTTCGCCCATTGCGCAAAATTCCCCACTGCTGCCTCCCGTAGGAGTCTGGACCGTGTCTCAGTTCCAGTGTGGCCGATCACCCTCTCAGGCCGGCTACCGATCGTCGCCCTGGTAGGCCATTACCCCACCAGCCAGCTAATCGGACGCGGACCCCTCCTTCAGCGAGAGCTCTTGCGAGCCCCCTTTCACCTCTCGGTCGTATGCGGTATTAGCCGGAGTTTCCCCCGGTTGTTCCACACTGTAGGGCAGGTCATCCACGCGTTACTCACCCGTTCGCCGCTCGACTGGGGGATTGCTCCCCCGCCTCGCTCGACTTGCATGTGTAAAGCACGCCGCCAGCGTTCATTCTGAGCCAGGATCAAACTCTCCAGTTTGAACTAGAAAATCTGATGCTCTGACAACAGTCAAACGACTGTCGTTCTATTCGGATTACAAAAATTTGATTCTCAAAAGGAATCACGTTTGCCTTCGTTGCTTCCTGTTCAGTTGTCAAAGAACCGGGTCTCGCCGAAAGGGCGGCAGATTGCCAGACCCCTCCGTCCCTGTCAAGCGGAATGCTTCCGTAATCGGACGAACGCATTCCGGCTGACCGGGACACACCATGAGAACGACGGATGAAGCGTTGAAAAAGAGCCGCGAGCGGGTACTGCAGGAACCGACGATTCTAAGGATCGTCCGCGACGTTGTCAACAACGACCGTCCCACCCTGCTTATTTCGACTCGTCGAATCGCCGCCTAACTTGCTGCTCGGCAATGATTTACGCCTTGCTCAAAGATCCCGGGGCCCGCGTCGGGACACCACATAACTCACGAGCCGCAGGTCATATTCCACGATTGGTGACGCGCGCCGCGAGCTCCCCCCGGCGCAGCTTCCCGAGGGCCGTCCGCGGGATCTCATCGACGCGATGCACACCCCGGATCCGCTCGAACGGCAGCACCCGCTCATTGAAGCGAGCAACGATCTCGTCTGCATTGCAAGCCGCGACCGCGAGCTGAATTACGAAGCCCAGCCGCTCATCGGGCACAGCCACGATTGCCGCGTCCGTCGTGATCGCTTCCAGGAGCCGGTCGAGCCTGACGAGATCGACGGATTCGCCTCCGATCTTCACGAAATCGCCTGATCTGCCCGCGACGCGCAGCACGCGTCCGCTTACGCTCCCCACGTCCGGCGTGACGAACCAGCCATCGACTTTCGGGTCGAAAAACCCGTCATCCGTCGCGTAGCCGGTCAGCAGCGCCTCACTCCGCACCGCGAGTCTCCCCTCATCCACCCGCGCCTCGGCATGGTCGAGCAGCACGAGCTCGGGACCCGCCAGCATCGCGGTCGCCACCTGCGACGCCGTTTCCGTCATGCCATAGCTCGGCAGGAGCCGCCATCCCTCCGCCCGGCCCGCCTCATACAGCTCCGGCGCGAGCGAGCCGCCCCCCACCACGATCGCGCGCAGACTCGCTGGCGCGCGCGTTCCAACGAGATCGCGCACCTGCGCCGGCACCAGCGACGCCAGCGTGACGCGCTCGCGGTCGCACAGCTCGACAAATGACGACGCGTCCCAGGCCGCGCTCACGACGCGCGCACCGCTGAGCGACGCACGCGCGTGGATGCCGAGGCCGCCGGCGTGGAAGGGGGGAAGCACGCAGCACCAGACGTCGCGCGCGTCCGACTCGAGATGGCGATTCACCGCCGCCGCCGACGCGAGAATCGCGCGCTTCGACAACGCGACGAGCTTGAGCGCGCCGGTGGTGCCCGACGTCGAGAGCCAGACGTGCGCCGGCAGCGGCGGCGCGTCCCGATGGAGACGCTCGAGCCGCTCGCGCTCCTCAGCCGGCAGCCTCGGATTGAGCAGCAGATGCGTTTCGTCGCTTGCGAAGTCCAGCATGAATGATCGCGGCGCCGGCCAGCAGGATCAGCGTCACCGCCCCGGCGGCAACCCCATGATCGAACTCCCTCGGCCGGTATCGCAACCGGACGATACCGCGTCCCGGCGGAACGAACACGCCCGTGAACGCGCCGTTGACGCGCACGTGCGGCATCCGCTCGCCGTTCCAGTACGCGCGCCAGCCCGGCCACCATTCGTCGCTCGAGACGAGGAGGTTCCAGCCGCGGCTCTCGACCGCGAGGTCGGCATCGTTCGGTCCATAGCGAAGGATGCGCACCTCGCCGCCGGCGGGGTCGCTCGTGAGCCCGGGAGCGAGATGCTGCACTTTCGGCGGGATGTGATCGACGAGCGCCCGCGCGCGATAGTCGGTGGTGTCGCGCATCATCGCGACGGTCATCCCGAACGACAGCTCGACGTCGAAGTGCTTCACGAAAAAGTAGCGCGGCAGCGCGTGGTCGTTGCGGAACACGGCGCCGTCCGCACCGCGATAGATCTCGACGAGGTCGTCGCGCAACGGCGTGTCGCCCGGCGGAACATAGATGTAGCGCACGTTCAGATAGTCGACGAACGCGGGACTCGTCCTGTGCACGGTCTGATCGAATCCCGTTGCCGCGAGGTAGCCGGTGAAAAGGCGGAGATACTCCGGACTGCTGAACGGGCTCGTCGACTTCACGTCCTCGAGGCCGTAGTACCCCGGCGTGTCGGGCAGAAACGCATAGCCGCGCGCGAGGATGCGATACGGATCGCCGCTGACGCGCATCGCGGCAATCGCGCCCGTCACCGGGAACACGTCCGCCGGCGCGGCGGGCGGGTTGTAGCGCCACGTCGTCAGCAAGAGCTCAAGAAAGGTCAGCGCGGCGAGCGCGAACGGCATGCGTGCGACGAACGGCAGCAGCGCGAGCACGGCGAATGGCGCGAGCAACTGCGCGAACTCGAAGCGTGACGCGCCATCGATGCCCGCGATCAGCACGATCGTCAGCACGATGCCGACGGCGATGGAAGCGAAAACGATGCGGCGCCGCGCGAGCTCGCCGCGCAGGAACGCATCGAGCGCGAGGACGGCGAGGATCACCATGCCGAGGTTCCAGAGGAAACGGAAGCGCTGCAGGAGCGCGACATCCAGGCCGGGCATCCGCAGTACCAGCGCATGCCACCCCGGCGCCTCCGTCATCATCAGCACCGACACGACGATCGCGCCGACGGCGAACATGCCGGGACGGCGGCGCCACGCCAGCGGCAATGCTGCGAGTGCGAGCGCGAGCGACGCGATACCGGCGTAGCCGCACGCGACCTCGCCGTAGTCGTCGAGCAGATCGGGCGTGCGCGGCTCGGGCGGACGATACGTGTCGGCGGGAACCGTGCCGAGGATGTTCGGCGAGACGAGCACGGTGAACCACGAGCGCCCGATCCGGTGCCGCGGCGAAGCCTCGCGCAACGCGGTCATCAACGCGTAGCGATTGCTCTTCGTCACGATCGCCATCGTCGGATACCAGAAGAACGCGGTGAGCAGGAGCGCGCAGACTGCCGCGGCCGCGGCGAGCATCAGCCGGCGCACGCTGCGCAACCCGAACGCGAGGTACAACGCGTACGCGCCGGTCGTCAGCCCGACGAACAGCTCCGACTCCGGATGTCCGCCGAGCACGGTCATCGCCAGCGCGGCGATGGTCAGCCCGAATGCGCGCCCGCGCGGGCGGCGCATCAGCTCGTCCGTCGCGGCGAGCGTCATCGGCAGCATCATCATCGTCAGGCCGAGCGCCATGAGCAGCGTGACGATGTGAAAGACGGAGAAGCCGTACGCGATCGCGCCGAAGAATGCGGCGCCGTCGTGCACGTCCTGATTGCGCAGGAAGACGAAAAAGAAAAAGAGCGCGAAGAAGAGGCGCAGCGCGACGGAGAGCGTCCATGCTTTTCCGATCGGCAGGAAAAGGCCGAGGAGCGTGAAGGGGTGGGCGATGGCGTGCTGCTGATCGGAAAGGAGCGGCGTGCCGGCGCCGAGGCGGCGGTTCCAGAGCGGCACCTCGCCCGACTTCACGATCTCGCGCGCGGTCTCGGTCCACGCGATCAGTTCCTGAAAGGCGATGCCGGTGTTCGCGCGCGCGGGCTCGCGGTTCAGCGCTTTCCACGGGTAGACGCGATACGCAAGGCCGCCGGGAAGATCGACCTTCTGCGTGAAGAGCGTCTCGCCCTGATAGAGCGCGATGGCGACGTAGATGCCGGCGATCACGCGCCAGGGGACGGGGCGAAAGAGCGCGTTCCACGCGAGCACGACCGCGAGCGAGACCGCCGCAAAGATCAGAGTCGCCGCCATGGCAGCCTTTCCAGCAGGTCGTCGAAGCCGATGCCGGTGCCTTCAGGTGGGAGGAGGCGCGCGCCGTCCGCGCGAATGCGCTCGATGAACTCGTTCGGCTCGTACAGCACGTGCGTGAAGAGCCCGCAGCGCGCGCTCACGCGATGCGTGGCCGCGACGTACGCGGCACCGAACTGGCCGAGAGGGTGGTCCATGTAGCTCGTCACCACGACTTCTTTGTCCGCGTCGGGGAAGTCTTCGACGGCGGGTTTGTGGACGATGACGTCGGTTGCGCGGTTGCGCGGTTGCGCGGTTGCGCGGTCGAGCGCGAGGCGCAGACCCGTTTTTTCGCGCAGGTCGCGCCAGATCGTTTCGTCATATGGACAGGGGTCTTCGATGAAGTCGATGCGCTCGCGCGGGAGTGTCGCTGCAACGCGTACGAACTCGGCGGCGGTCAGCGTCGCACTGAAATCGATGCGGAGGCGGACGCGCGGCGGGATGGACGACGCGCCTTTCAGCTTCACCGTATCGAATGCGTCGGGGGGATCGTCGCCCGGCCAGTGGCTGTCCGGAATCGTGAGGCCGTCGAACAGCGAGACGCCGCGAGCGCGTGCGTCGCCATCGATCTGCGCGAGCCGCAGCGACGCGCGCGTCAGGGGCGTCGTTTCACCGCGCGCGAGCAGCGCGAGCTGCTCGTCGAGCGGCGCGTCGCCGAGCTCCGGCCACGGATGGATGTCCGCGAATCCTTCGCCGGCGCACAGCAGCGCACCCTCGCGAGCGCCCGGACGCGCGAGCGCACTCAGACGCCGCCGCGGCGTCAGCGCATAAGTCCAAACCCGGAGCTGCATGAGACGACGAACAGGATACCGAACGTCCACTGCAGCGCGCTGCCGATTCCGAGACATCGATTCAGCGCCGCCCCTCGACTGCGCGACGCGCAGGCGATCACGAGGAGCGCGAGCGGCAGCGCCAGCAGCGGCAGCCAAGTGATGGGAAAGACGGCAACGAAGGGGGCAAGGGTGAAGAGGATGACTTCGAGGCGCGCGAACCGCTCGCCGAATCGCGCGGCGAGCGTTCGCTTGTTGCTGCGCCGATCGCCGTCGATGTCGCGCAGGTTGTTGATCACGATCATCACCGTCGCCAGCGATCCCGCCGCGACTCCGGCGAACAGCGCGTTGCGCGTGAGCCGCAGCGTCTGCACGTAGAACGTGCCGCCGACCGCGAGGAGGCCGAAGAAGACGACCACGAACAGCTCGCCGAGTCCGTGATACGCGAGCGGATACGGTCCGCCGGTGTACGCGTACGCCGCGGCCATCGACGCGAGGCCGATGACCAGCAGCGGCCATCCGCCGCGCACGATCAGCGGAATGCCGCACAGCGCCGCGCCGGCGAGACAAAGCCACGCCGCCGTCATCACCGCCCTCGCGCTGAGGAGCCCCGCCTGCGTGACACGCGTCGGCCCGAGACGCTCACCCGTGTCCGCGCCCTTTTTGAAGTCGATCGCGTCATTGATGAAGTTGGTCGCGATCTGAATCAGCACCGCCCCGAGCAGCGTCCACGTGAACAACCCCCACGACACCGCCGCCCGCTCCCGCGCCGCGAGCGCGGTGCCCATCAGGACGGGGACGATCGCGGCCGACAAGGTTTTCGGGCGAGAGGCGAGGAGCCACGCTTTCATGGTTGCGCGGTCATGGAAACCTCTTGAACTTCCCGAACTCCGGCTTCCTCTTCTCCACGAACGCATCCCGCCCTTCCTGCGCTTCTTCGGAGAGGTAATAGAGGAGCGTGGCGCTGCCGCCGAAGTCGAGGAGGCCGATCTGGCCGTCGCAGTCGGCGTTCATCGCGGCCTTGAGGAAACGCAGCGCCATCGGTGAGAGCGCGAGCATCTCGCGGCACCACTTCAGCGTTTCCTCTTCGAGCTGCGCGAGCGGGACGACCGTGTTTACGAGCCCCATGTCGAGCGCCTGCTGCGCGTCGTACTGCCGGCAGAGGAACCAGATCTCGCGCGCCTTTTTCTGTCCGACGATGCGCGCGAGATAGGACGAGCCGAGTCCGGCGTCGAACGAGCCGACGCGCGGGCCGGTTTGTCCGAAGCGCGCGTTCTCCGCGGCAATGGTGAGGTCGCAGACGACGTGCAGCACGTGGCCGCCGCCGATCGCGTAGCCCGCGACCATCGCCACGACCGGCTTCGGCAAACTGCGGATCTGCTTCTGCACGTCGAGGATGTTCAACCGCGGGATTTTCTCTTTCGGATCGACGTAGCCGCCCTTGCCGCGCACTCTCTGATCGCCGCCGGCGCAGAAGGCGTCGGGTCCTTCACCGGTAATGATCACGACGCCGATCTCTTCATCGTCGCGCGCGAGGTCGAAGGCTTCCTTCAACTCCCGCACCGTGAGCGGCCGAAAAGAGTTCCGCACCTCGGGGCGATTGATCGTGATCTTCGCGATCCCGTCGGCGGTGCGTTCGTAGCGAATGTCCTGGAAATCGTGCAGCGTGGTCCACGTCTCAGCCATGCGCCGCACGTTATTGCAATTCGAGGAACGCGCGCAATCGCCGGATGAATGCTTCCGGCTGCTCCCACGGCACACGATGTCCGGCATCGGGACAGATCCACAATTCCGCATTCGGCAGCCGCGCCACCGCGCGCTTCGCGATGTCGACGTATTTCGGGTCGCGCTCGCCGGCGATCCACAGAACCGGCGTCTCGATCTCCTCGAGCCGCGGCGGCGGCAGCACCGCGGGCGAGTATTCGCGCAACTGACGCGCGAGCTCCGCGCGGTCGTGGTCTTTCTCCGCGCGCTCGAGCACGTGACCGCCAAACACCGGCTGCGCGTTCCACGCGCGCATCAGCGACAACCATTCTTCCGACTCGAATCGCCGCGCCCACGCTTCATCGCGCACGCGCCGCTCTTCATCCGGCGCGTTCAACCCCGCCGAGACGATGACCGCCTTTCGCAGCCGCTCCGTTTCGAGCGCCTGCAGCGCGAGCCGGCCGCCCATCGAGTAGCCGATGACGACGTCACCGCCCAATGGACTGTGCGGCCACGGAAGGAAGTTCCAGTCCGACGGCAGGCCGAGGAAGCCGGAGAGCGTCCAGATCACACCCACAATTCGTCGTACCTCGCCCACACGCGCTTCGAAGCCGCGGCATCGGGACGGAGCTCGGTCACGTCGATGTTCCACATCGCCGCCCACTGATCGAAGCGGACGTCGTGCGCGTTCTCGATGATGCGCTCGCGGAACGCGGGATCGAGCACTTGCAGCGACGCGACGCGGCTGAAGATGCGGCCGCCGCCGTTGTTGATGATGACGATGCGGAAGCGGCGGTGTCCGAGCTGCGGCACGATCCAGGGCGCGCCGAGGTCGTAGATCGTGGTGAGATCCCCGACGACGCAGACATTGTCGCGCGACGGATCGCACCAGCCGAAGAACGTCGAGAGCTGGCCATCGATCCCGTTCGCACCGCGATTCGCCTCGTGCTCGAGCGGCTTCCGCGCCGCCGCCAGGTCCCACTCGCGGATCGGCAGGCTGTTGCCGAGGTACACGCGCGTGTTCGCGTCGAGCTCGCGCGAGAGCGCGCGGATCATCGCCAGCTCCGACCGCGGCTCGTCGTCGAGGATCGCCTCGATGCGCGCGCGCATCGCGCGATCCTCCGCGAGGAACGCATCGTCTGGCTCGGACTCGATCGCAGGAAGTGCATCGAGCGGACGCAGCTCGCCGCGCGTGAGCCCCGTGAATGGCAGATCGCTGTAATGCACGACCGGCAGCTCGAGCGTTTCGAGATCGCGCCAGAAGCGCAGAGTCGGCACGTTCCCGATGCGGATCACGCCGTCGAAGTTCCCCCGCGCGATCATTCGCTCGCCCGCGGTGATCGACGAATGCTCGCGCAGTCCCGACAGCGGCTCCGCATACGTCGTGGCATTGCGCACTCGCTCGCGCACGAACTCGCGGAATCGCGCAGGTAAGCCACCGATGATGACGAGCGGGCGACGGTATGGCCGCGCAGCCTGCATTTCGGAGTGCGGTGGCAAAGCCACCGCTTTGGGTTGCGGAGGCTCTGCCTCCGCGTTCGAAAGCGGCAGCTCTGCTGCCGCACTCCATATTTCCTCGAATTCGATGTTGAGGTGGAGCGGGCGCGCGCGCGTCCACGTCTCGAGCGACGTCTCCGCGTACATGCCGAACAGGCCAATCTGCTCGATCGACTGCGGCGCGCCGGTGCCGCGGAAGCGCGCCGGGCGGTCGGCGGAGATCAGGATCAGCGGGATGCCGGAGTAATACGCCTCGATCGCGGCGGGCAACAATTCGGCGACCGCGGTGCCCGAGGTCGTCACGACCGCGACCGGCTCGCCGTGCAGCTTCGAACGCCCGATCGCGAAGAACGCGGCCGAGCGCTCGTCGACGAACGAGAACAGACGCGCGTCGGAATCGCCGAGGACCGCGAGGAGAGGGCTGTTGCGCGAGCCGGCGCAGACGCAGAATTCGCGCGCGCCCGCGCCGCGGACCGAGTCGATCAGGCGCCGCGCGAGCTCGAGGTTGCCCATGCCACCGACTCGATCCCGAACAGCGCCTTCACCTGATCGCGTTTCTGCCGCATCTCCTCGAACTCGCGCTCGAGGCGGCTCTCCGGTAGCAGCCCCGCGCCCGATCCGACGCGCACGCGATCGTGCTGCCACTGCACGTTCCGGATCGCGACCAGCGCGAGCGCCGAGCGGTCCTCGCGCTCGACCCCGAATGGCGCGCCAAACGTACGGCGCTTCACGCCGCGATCCGCCTCGCGCAGCCAGCGCTCGCCCGCCTGCGTGCGCGGCGAAACCCCGAGCGCCGCGGTCGGGTGAAGGCGGCGCACCATCTCCGCGAACGACATCTTCTCGCTGCCGCCGTTCTCCGCGAAGAAGATCGGCGTGATCAGATGCGCGATCGCCGGCAACCGCAGCAGGCCGAGCGGGCCGACCTCGATGTTGCCGAACGGCGCGAGGCGGCGGACGATGTCGTCGACCACCATCCGATGCTCCCGCTGCTCCTTCGCGTCCGTGAACAACTCCTCCGCGCGCGACACCTCCCGCGTCCCCGCCAGCGCCATCGTCCGATACGCGCGCGACTCCGCCTGGAACAGCATCTCCGGCGACGCACCGATCATTCCGTGATTCTTGTACGCATACCCATACGCCCACAGCCCCGGCGGCAGCGTCGTGAGCTGCGCGATCAGATGCGCGAGCAACCCGTCATTGCGCAACACCCCGTGCTCAAACACCACCGGCACGATCTTCGTGAAATCCCCACGCTGCATCGCCTCCTGCGCCGAATGAAAGACGGGTGCGAATTCGTCGATCGACGGCGGCTGCCATTCGATCTCGGTTTTAGCAACCCAGGAACTCAGCAACCCGGCAACCAACTCGTCCACGGACATTTCGGCCCACTCCGCCGGATGCCTCCACGGATGCGGGTCGTCGAGAAAGAAGTCGGTCACGTAGAATGCCGGCCGCTCCGGGCGGCGGAAAGGAAGCTGCTCGAACGGGCCCCAGCCGACGAAGAGGCGCCCGGGAGCGATTTGCACGAAAGCGAAGTCGCGCATCGCGCGTGATTGTATGACGCACCACACCGGACCCGACCCTTCGAAGATCCGATCGATGTTCGCATCGATCGCGACGCGCTATGACCGCACGAACACCATTCTCTCCGCCGGCATCCATCATCTCTGGCGGCGGAAGGCGGTGCGGTGGTCGGGCGCGAAGGCGGGCGACCGCATTCTCGACTGCGCGACCGGCACCGGCGATCTCGCGATCGCGTTCCGAAAAGTCGCCGGCGCCGACGGCCACGTTGTCGGCACCGACTTCGTGCCGGAGATGATCAAGCTCGCGCGCGAGAAATCGAGCGACGTCTACTTCGAGGTCGCCGACGTCACCGAGCTTCCGTACGACGACGCGACGTTCGACATCGCCAGCATCTCCTTCGGCATCCGCAACGTCGGCGATCCGCGCAAAGGCATTGCCGAGATGGCGCGCGTCGCCAAGCCGGGCGGCCGCGTGATGGTGCTCGAGTTCGGCCAGCCGCGCGCCCGCGCGTTCGGCCGTTTCTACAGCGTGTACACCCGCCACATCCTCTCCCGCCTCGGCGGCGCCGTCACCGGCGACCGCGCGGCCTACGAATACCTGCAAAAGTCCGCCGGCCGTTTTCCGTGCGGAGACGACTTCGTGGCGCTGATGCGGGATGCGGCACACTTCTCTTCGGTCGAATTTGTGCCGCTGACGTTCGGTGTTGCATATATCTATAAAGGTGTTAAGAAGTAACCATCATGACCATCAACGTCTATAAATTCGGCGGCATCGCCGTCGGCAGTCCTGCCGCCATTCGCACGGCCGCGAATCACGTCAAGCACGCGGCGCCGAACGTGGCGGCGGTCGTGTCCGCGGCGAATGGCGTGACCGATCTGCTGCTCGACGCCGGCGCGGCTGCGCTGCGCGGCGATCGCGTCGCGTACATCACTGCGGCGAAGAAGTTCGAGCTGCGGCACAACGAGCTGATCGACGCGGTGATCGCGAACAAGGCCCGCGCGCAGCAATTGCGCGAGCTCGTCGCCGATGCCGCGCATGAGATGCGCGCGATGGCGGAGAGCATCGCGGTGCTGCGCGAGCTCACAACGCGCGCGACCGACGCGCTGGTGGCGCGCGGCGAGCGCATGCTCGCGCGGATCTTCGCCGGCGCGCTCGCCGAGGAGGGCGTGGCGGCGGAGTTCGTCGACGCGCCCGACATCATCCAGACCGAGCGGCGACTCGGCAGTCTCTGGCCGAACTTCTCGCGTTGCGAGCGCGCGGCGAAAAAAATCATCCTCCCGCTCCTCGAGAGCGGCCGCGTCGTGGTGATGCCGGGCTATCTTGCGAGCGGTCCCGATGGCGAAGTCGTAACCCTCGGCCGCGGCGGCACGGACTTCTCGGCGGCGATTCTCGCGCGCAGCATCGGTGCGAGCGCGGTCACGCTCTTCAAGGAAGTCGACGGCCTCATGACCGCCGATCCGAAAAGCGTCCCGTCCGCGCGCCTCCTGTCCGAGCTGCATTACCGCGAGGCCGCGGAGCTCGCGTTCTACGGCGCGAAGGTGCTGCATCCGCGGACGATGATCCCGCTCGTCGATCGCAAAATCCCGCTCTTCGTCCGCAACATCTTTCGCGACTCCGGCGGCACGCGCATCTCCGACGACGTGAAGCCGGGCGCGTATCCAGTGAAGGCGCTGACCGCGATTCATCGCCAGGCGCTGATCTCCATCGAAGGCTCCGGCATGATCGGCGTGCCGGGCGTCGCCGGACGCGCGTTCACGGCGCTGTCGCAGGCGGGGCACTCCGTCTCGATGATCAGCCAGGCGTCGAGCGAGGCCAGCATCTGTTTCGTCCTGCCGGAGAGCGAGGCGAATCACGCGATCTCCGCGCTCGAGGAAGCGTTCCTGCTCGAGCGGAAGTCGAAGCTGATCGATCGCGTGCGCGCGGAGCGCGAGATCGCGCTCATCGCCGTCGTCGGCCTCGGCATGCGCGGGCGTCCCGGCATCGCCGCGCGCACGTTCTCCGCGCTCAGCAGCGCGGCCGTGAACGTCGTCGCAATCGCGCAGGGCTCGTCGGAGCTGAACATCACCATCGCCGTGTCGGAGAGCGATGCCACGCGCGCGTTGCAGGCGCTGCACAGCGAGTATCAGCTCGACAAAGTGCGCCCGCTCGCCGACACGACCGGCCGCGAGTCGAAGCTGACGCTCCTCGGGTTCGGACAAATCGGCCGCGAGCTCGCGGCGCAGCTCGTCGCGCAGGACAAGCATCTCCGCCAGGAGCTCGGCCTCGACATCAAGGTCGTGGCGCTCGCGGACCGCTCGGGCGTGAAAGTGCAGGAGAAGGGATTCAGCCCCGCCGCGCTGCAGAAGCTGGCGAAACAGAAAGCCGCCGGCACGCGCCTCTTCGACCGCGACTCGACGCTGACCATCGACGCGCTGCAGAAGAAGATGGAAGAGGAGCTCTGGCTGCTGCCGTCGCACCGGCCGATCCTCGTCGATCTCACCTCCGAGGAGACCGCGCCGCTGCTGCAGAAAGCGCTGGAGAACGGATTCCACATCGTCCTCGCGAACAAGAAACCGCTCGCGGTCTCGCAGCTCGCGTTCGACGAGCTGCTGCAAACGGCGAAGGATCGCGGACTAGCGCTGCGCTACGAAGCGACCGCCGGCGCGGGGCTGCCGGTGCTCGACACGCTCGCGAAACTGCAGGAGGCGGGCGACCGCGTCGAGACGATTCTCGGCTGCTTCTCCGGCACGCTCGGCTACATCATGACCGCGCTGGAAGACGGCAAGCGATTCAGCAGCGCGGTGCGCGACGCGTGGAAGCTCGGCTACACCGAGCCCGATCCGCGCGACGATCTGTCGGGCAAGGACGTCGCGCGCAAGGCGCTCATCCTCGCGCGCACGCTCGGCCGCAAGCTCGAGATGGACGAGATCGCGCTCGAGCCGCTCTTCGGCCCCGAGGTCGATGACGACGATGCCGCGCGCTTCGTCGACAAGCTCGCGGCGCTCGATGACGAGATGGCGAAGCGCGTGGCGAGCGCGCGCAGCGAACAGAAAGTGCTGCGCTACGTCGCGAAAATCTCGAAGCGCGCAATCAAGGTCGGCATCGAAGCCGTCGACCAGGCATCGCCCCTCGGCCGCCTGCGCGGCACCGACAACACCATCGTCATTCACTCGAAGCGGTACGCCACCAACCCGCTCGTCGTCACCGGTCCCGGCGCGGGCGCGGGCGTCACCGCCGCCGGCGTGCTGAACGACATCGTGGCGATCACGATGACGGAGCGGCGCAGGAAAACGCGATGAGCGCCGCTACCGCGTTCGCTCCCGGCTCGATCGGCAACGTCGGTCCCGGCTTCGACGTCCTTGGCCTCGCGGTCGACGGCATCGGCGACCGCGTGCGCGTCGAGCTGACGCGCGGCGCATCGCGCGTCGACGACGTCACCGGCCGCGACGCGGAGCTCGTGCCGCGCGACGCGGAGCGCAACTGCGCGGCGATCGCCGCGAACGCGTACCTCCGCCCGTTCGGCTATCGCGCGATCGTGACCATCGAGAAAGGACTCGCGCTCGCGGGCGGGATGGGCGGGAGCGCGGCGTCGAGCGCGGCCGGCGCGTTCGCGGCGGCGCTCGCGCTCGGACAATCGCCCGATCTGCGCGAGATCATCGCCGCCGCGCTCGAGGGTGAGTCGGCCGTCGCCGGGCGGCATCTCGACAACATCGCGCCGAGCGTCGTCGGAGGCCTCGCGCTCTCGCGCAGCGTGGACCCGATCGACGTGATCAAGCTGCCGGTGGCGGCGGAGTGGTGGATCGCGCTGGTCACACCGCGCGTGCGCATTCAGACGAAGGACGCGCGCGCGCTGCTGCCGGATCAATGCGATTGCGCGACGTGGATCCAGCAGATGGCCAACACCACCGCGCTCGCGCACGCGTTTGCCGTCGCCGACGGCGAGCTGCTGCGCCGCGCGCTCGACGACCGCTACGCCGAGCCGCTCCGCGCGCCGCTGATCCCGCGCTTTTACGACGTGAAACGCGCCGCGCTCGAAGCCGGCGCGTTCGGCTGCTCGATCAGCGGCTCCGGCCCGACGCTCTTCGCCATCGCCACCGACGCCTCGGCCGCCCAGCGCTGCGCCGATGCGATGTCGCGCGCATTCGGTAAAGTCGCATCGACGCACGTCGGCGCCATCGCGAAGGAAGGGGTACACAGAGTGTCATCCCGACCGTGAGGGAGGGAGCTGGGGCTCGGGTGGGGCTGCGATGCTCATGCCTCGCGCACCGCCCGCCCGGGTCCCTCGCTACGCTCGGGATGACATACTGAAGTGAGATGAGCGAATGGCTGCAGTGCATCACCTGCTCGCGGCATTACGACGCGAACGAGATCCGCTACACGTGCGATCACGACGGCGGGCTGCTCTCGGTCGAGCGCGATCACATCATCGACCGCAACTCGTTCGACGACCGCCGCACGTCGCGCGCGGCGATCGATCAGAGCGGCGTGTGGCGCTTTCGCGAGGCGGTGCTGAACGTCGACAAAGTCGTCACGCATCCCGAGGGCGGGACGCGGCTGTATCAGCGCAACGGACTGTTCTTCAAACACGAGGGCGAGAACCCCACCGGCTCGTTCAAGGACCGAGGGATGACCGTCGCGGTGACGCAGGCGGTGCGCCTCAGCGCGACGGCGGTGGCGTGCGCGTCGACCGGCAACACCAGCGCCTCGCTCGCCGCGTACGCGGCGCAGGCGGGGCTGCGCGCGATCGTGTTCGTGCCGGCGGGCAAGGTCGCGAGCGGCAAGCTCGCGCAGACGCTCGCGTACGGCGCGACCGCGCTCGCGATCCGCGGCGACTTCGACGCCGCGATGCGGCTCGTGCGCGAGGCCTGCGACCGCCTCGGCATCTACCTCGTCAACTCCATCAATCCCTTTCGCATCGAGGGACAGAAAACGATCATCTGGGAACTGCTGCAGGACCTCGCGTGGGAGCCGCCCGACTGGATCGTCGTCCCGGCCGGGAACCTCGGCAACACGAGCGCGTTCGGCAAGGCGCTGCGCGAGGCGCATGCGCGCGGCTGGATTCCGCGCATGCCGCGCCTCGCCTCGATCCAGGCGCGCGGCGCGAATCCGTTCTTCCGCAGCTACAGCGAACAGTTCGCAACGCGCCACGTCGTCGCCGCCGAGACCATCGCCACGGCGATCCGCATCGGTGATCCCGTCAGCCACGACCGCGCCGTCGCCGCGATCCGCGACACAAACGGAGTCGTCGAGGAAGTCACCGACGACGAGCTGATGGCCGCGAAGCGCGAGATCGACGGCATGGGCCTCGGCTGCGAGCCGGCGTCGGCGACGACGCTCGCGGGCGTGCACAAGCTGCGCGCGGCCGGCGTGATGCGCGAGAACGAGCGCATCGTCTGCGTCCTTACCGGCCACATCCTGAAGGACCCGGACGCCAACTATCGCGCGGAGAACATCGTCGAGATCGACGCGTCCATGGCGGCGGTGGAACGGGCCCTGATGTAAAGACGACGGTTGCCGGTCATCCCGGCAACCGCGAGTCTCACGCCTTCAGATGCTTGTTGACGAGCGCGGTCATCTCGAACATCGAGACCTGATTCTTGCCGCCGAAGATCACCCGGAGGTTGTCGTCGGCGTTGATCATCCGCTTGTTCGTCTGGTCCTGCAGACCATTCTTTTTGATGTAATCCCACACCCGCTTCGTCACTTCGCTGCGGGGGATCGGCTCATTGCCGACGACTTTCGACAGCTCCGCGCTCGGCGTGACCGCTGCTGAGAGGCCCTTGCCGCCGCCTTTGGATGGTGTTTTCGTAGCCAATTCTTCACCTCACGCTGATTTCGTTCTGCCCGATTCTGTGCCGAGTGACGCGTCTGCGTCAAACCGGAAGGAATCGCGCTGGCCTCTCTCCTGCACGGAGCGGGCCTCGGCCCGATCAATCTCAAGGAGGAGTCCTTTCATGAAGTCGCTTCGATTGTTCACTCTCATGGTGGTGGTTCTGCTTCTCACCCCGGCCGCCTTCGCAGCTGAATTCGGCTTCCGCGCAGGCCGCCTCAACGACGCGGACGAAGAGTTCGTCGGCGCGGAGATGGTGTTCGACGCCGGCATGATCAACATCAACCCGAACATCGAGTACTGGCTGGTCGACGACGTCACGGCGGGCACCGCGAACCTCGACGTCACGTTCGAGTTCGGCAGCTCGACCGTCAAGCCGTACGTCGGCGCGGGCGTCGGCATGTTCTACGTCGACGATGACTTCGGCAGCGAGACCGAGACCCTCGGCAACCTGATCGGCGGCGTGCAGTTCAATCTCGACTTCCTCAAGCCGTACGCACAGGTCAAGTGGTCGCGGTCGCTCGAAGAAGACAACGGCGGCGACAACGATGAGGTCGCGTTGACGGTCGGGCTCAGGTTCTGAACTTCCGCCCGAACTTCTTCTCCAGCTTGTCGTGGGCGAGTGTGGCGGCCACATCGGTCGCCACCGCCATCGCCGCTCCGACGACGATCTCCTTCGCGTGATCTCGGATGAGCTTCTTCACTTTGTTGCGCCTGCGCTGAGCTTTCAGTTTCTTCAACATGCCGGGGATACTTGCAAAGCTCGCTCCGCCCTGACCCTCACGATGGCCCGCATGACCAGATACAACGCCAGCAGGATCAGCGCGGCCGAGGTGATGCCGTTCACCATCGACACCGGATCGTTTGCGGCGGTCGCGAAATTGGCGATCGTCAGCCGCACCAGCGCGTAGAGCGTCGTCACCAGCACGAACACCATCGGGATGAGCGTGAACGCGATGTGCTGCCGCCGCTGGTGCAGCCAGACCGTGATCGCTAGCAGCGTCAGCGCGGCGAGGAGCTGGTTCGACGCGCCGAACAGCGTCCAGAAACGCACCCACGTTCCCGCCGGCGCGAAGGCGACGAAGTACACCGGCAGCGCGACGGTCAGCAGCGTCCCCACCCACGCGCCGAAGCGCGTCGGCCAGCGGAAGAGCTCCTGCACGATGTAGCGGCCGAGGCGCGTCGAGACGTCGACGGTGTCGAAGACGAACGTCGAGAACGCCATCGCGCCGAAGGTGATCGCGTAGTTGCGGTACTTCTCGCCGATGATCAGCGTCAGGAAATCGCCGATGCCGTTGCCGTAGATCGTGCCCGGTTTCAGACCGGTCAGGTCTTTCTGCGCGACGATCATCACCGTGACCATCGCGATCAGCGCGACGAACGCCTCGGCGAGCATGCCGCCGTAGCCGACGGCGCGGGTGTGCGTCTCGCGATCGATTTGCTTCGACGTCGTTCCGGAACAGACGAGTCCATGAAATCCGGAACAGGCGCCGCAGGCGATCGTCACGAAGAGGAAGGGGAAGAGTAATCCGGTCATGCCGCCGGAGTCGAACGACTTGAACGCCGGCTGTTTGATCTGGTACCCGCCGAAGAAGATGCCGATGATGCCGAGGGCCAGCGCGAAATAGAGGATGTAGCCGCCAAGGTACCCGCGCGGTTGCAGCAGTGACCACATCGGAACCATCGACGCGACGCAGCAGTACGCGAGGATCAGCAGCGCCCACCACTTCGCGTCGAGCACGAACAGCGTGGAGAACCGCGTACCGAGCCACACCATGAAGAACGTCGCCGGCACGAACACGATCGTCACGAGCCACAGCGGCGGATTGAAGAACCGCTGCACGAGCCCCATGATCACCGCGAGCAGCAGATAGAAGATACTCGCCGCCGCCACCGCGCCGCCGGGATGGAACGCCGTCGCGGCGCCCGCCAGCTCCTCGGTGCCGGTGACGAAGCTCGATGCGGTGATGTCGGCGAAGGCGACGATGACGTAGACCAGCGCAAGCCAGATGAACGCCATCATCGCGATGCCGGCGCGCGGGCCGAGGTGCTCGCGCGTGATGTCGGCGATCGAGCGTGCGCCGTGGCGCACCGACGCGGCGAGCGCCATGAAGTCGTGCACCGCGCCGATCAGCACCACGCCGAGTCCGATCCACAGCAGGCAAGGAAGCCAGCCGAACGCCTGGCAGGCGATGATCGGTCCCGCGATCGGTCCCGCAGCGGCGATCGCGGCGAAATGCTGGCCGAAGAGATAGAACGGCTTCGTCGGCACGAAGTCGACGCCGTCGTTCCTTTCGTGCGCCGGCGTCGGCACGTCGGGATCGAGCTGCAGCTGCCGCGCGATCCACGAGCCGTAGAATCGATACGCAAGCGCAATCAGCGCGAGAAACCCCACCGCGATCAGCGTCAGTTGCATGGTCGCGATTCTATGACGTCGTGGCGCCCGCGCCCGGCGCCTGTTCCACGTTCTGCGTCTCGGTTTTGTTGCGCAGGTAATTCTTCAATCCGAAAATCGACTGCAGCGCGTCGTGCCAGAACGGCGCGCCGAGGCTGAGCAGGAAGGACATCAGTATCCAGCCGAGGATCACCTTGACCTTCTCCAGCGGGGTCGTGCGATTCCAGAACGCCTCGATGTCGAGCAGCTCGAGGCCGAGCGCGGGATACGACGACGTCGCCTCGTCGATCTCGTCGTTGAGCTTCGCGGTGAGCTCCTGCAGCATCGGCTGGTTGTTGTTCTGGCGCGCGGTGTCGATGGCCGCCATGTAGCGCTGCTGGATCGCGGTCGCCTCGGTGAGCACGCGCTGCTTCGAGACGTCGTCCGTCGCCATCCGCTTGTAGAGGCGCGGCAGGTTCGCGTCGAGCGCGATGGTGATGATCGCCGCGAGGACGAACGCCCACGTCTTCATGTGCCGCGCATAGCGCTCCTCGAAGCTCTGCATGATCGGGTCGTACCACGCCTCGATGGCGTCGATGCGCGCGCGCAGGTGCGCTCCGAGCTCGGCGAGCTTTCCGTGCAGCTCGGCCGCGGCTTTCGTCAGCTCCCTCGCCGTCTCCACCGCCTTCTGCAGCACCGCGTCGGCGGGCGTGCCGGCCGCGGCCTGTTCGAGGTGTCCCTGCACCTCGGCGACGAGGCGGAGCACGTCGGCGGTGACGTACTCGCGCAGCCCGACGACGTCCTTCACGATCAGCTCCGCCTTCAGCTTCCCCTCGGCGTCGATGACCTGCCCGACGTGCGTGAGCAGCGGCATGATGCTCTGCCGCAGCTCCGCGAGCTTCGCCACGACCGCCGCCGGCATCGGCGTGTTCGCCAGCGCGTCGATCGCGGTCTGCGCCCTCGTCACCGCGCCCAGCAGCGAGGACAGCGTGTCCTTCGTTTTCGCCGGCAGCAGCGACGACGCCTCGATCGTGGCGACGACTTTCGAGAGATCGGCCTTCGAGATCGACTCGAGCGCGCTGGCGTTGAACGCGGTGACGCGGCCCATGTCGTTGAAGTGCGCGAGCACCGACTGCGCGGTCGCCGCGCCGGACGGCGGCGCGCTCGGCGCCGCTTTCTCGAACAAATCCTCCAGCGACTTCCGGATCTGGCTCGATTTGAAGTTCAGCAGCTTCTTGAGAAACGTCTGCACCGACTGCACGACCATGCTGAGCAGAAGAATCACGACGATGACGCCGATGACGTTGTCGAGGACTCCCAGATCGATCATGGAACGACCCTCCCTCTAGTGCATCGATAGTAGCGCCTGATCGAGCATACGGCGCGGCTCATCGAGCGCAACCTGCTCGATGCCGAGATGGCGCAGCGCGAGGAGCAGGGTCTCGCGGACGCGCGCGTCATCGAGCGCCGGGAGCGGCAGCGCGCCATCACGTTTGCCGAGCTTCGAGCCGTCGGGCGCGAGGACGAGCGGGAGGTGCGCGTAGACCGGCGTCGGATAGTCGAGGGCTCGCTGCAGGGCGATCTGCCGCGGCGTCGAGGTCAGGAGGTCCGCGCCGCGTACGACCTGCGTCACGCCCTGCGCTTCATCGTCAACAACCACGGCGAGCTGATACGCGAAGAGTCCGTCGGCGCGGCGCACGACAAAGTCGCCCGTTCGCTCGGCCACGTTCTCTTCGACGCGGCCCGCGACGAGGTCATCGAACGCGATGACCTCGTCCGGCGCGCGAAACCGAATCGCGCGCGCGTCCCGCCCCGGCGGCAAGCCGTGGCGACAGGTGCCGGGATAGACCGCCTCGGCACCGAGCGGTGCGGACGCGGCGCGCTGCAGATCGGCGCGCGAGCACGCGCAGTCGAAGACGTGACCTCGTGCGCGCAGCAGCGCGAGCGCGTCTTCGTAGAGCGCGGTGCGCCGCGACTGCCACACGACTTCGCCATCCCATTCGAGTCCGTAGCGCTTCAGCGCGCCGAGGATCTCCGCGGCCGATCCCGGCACGACGCGCGGCGTGTCGATGTCCTCCATCCGCACCAGCCACCGCCCGCCGGCGCGGCGCGCGTGCAGCCACGACCCGATCGCCGCGACGAGACTGCCGAAGTGCAGCGGGCCGGTCGGCGACGGTGCGAAGCGGCCGGTGATCATGGAACGGACGCGACCAGCGGCGCGATCAGGGCCGCGATCGCCGCATGGACGTGCGACCACCCGCGCCACACCGACGCGCTCCAGCGCCGCACGACCTCCGCATGCTCCACTGGTGACGACGCGAGCGCCACGTCGGCGACCGTGAGCTCCCACTCGCACGACGGCACTTCGTAGTGCGGCCACTCCTTCACCGACTGCGCGAGCTGCTGGAACAGCGGCGCAACCGCGGTCGGACGCAGTCCGCGCTCGAGCACGAGGTACAACCCGGTGAGATGCACGTCAATCGACTTGTCGGGATGCGGTCCGCCGGCATGCTGCACCGCGTACGTGTCGACGGTCAGCTGATGGATCTGCCCGAACAGCACCGCGTTCGAGTACTCCGCGGCCAGCACCTCGGTGTACACGGCCCAGCATTCGGGCGACTGGTGATAGTAGCTGTGCGCCGTCAGCGTCGGGCGATGCGGCATCAGCAGACCGCAGCCGGGGCAGGCGATCTCACGCATGAACTCGTTATAACATTCGCGCCATGCGCATCATTGCTGTAACGCTGCTCTCGCTTCTCCCGCTCGCCGCCTCCGCCCAACAGCAACAGCCGGCGATGCCGCGCGACGAGAAGATCGAGCTGGTCGCGAACGACCTCCACTGCCTGGGCCGTGTCGCCGACCTCTCGAAAGACCTCGCCGACTCGCGGCAGGTCCTGCTGGCGATCGCCGACAACGACATCCGCACGCTGCGCGATCCGCGCGACGACGGCTCCTTCCGCTGGGCGTCGCTGCAGCGCGAGGAAGGCGGACGCGTCGGCGAAGAGAAGACGATCGAGCACGTCTCCACCGAAAAAGAGCTGCGCTACATCACCGTCTCCGGAGCGAACGGCTATCGCGTCGAGGTCATCGTGCCGAAGAAACGCGGCACGTTCTCCGCGAACAACCGCGTGTGGGTGCGCAACGTCCTCGTCGACTCGACGGCGTTCGACGGCAAGACGACGCATCACGAGCTGCCGGTGAACGCGTGGGTGAATCCGGGCGACGCGACCGGAGTCGCACTTCCGGAGATCGGAAAGTCCGTCAAAGCAACCGCGGAGCTGGGCGTCGAGAGCGGCAACAAAGCCGCCGTCGCGACCGTCGCGCTCGTGCAGGCGAAGCTCGTCGACGACCCGAACAGTCCGTACTACCCCGCCGTTAAGCGCCTGCTGCAGATTCGCGACTTCATCGCCGAGCGCAACATCAATCGCGGCAACCTCAAAAACGCGATCGACGAAGGCCTGCTCACCCTCCCCGGCGAGCTCGAAACCCGCACCGCCGAAATGCAGCGCCTCGCCGAAGAACGCCGCCGCATGACCGAGACCGGACAGACGAAAGGCTCGATCATGGCCGGCGACTGCACCCCCGACGTCGCCAACGAGCTCACCGCGATCTCGACGATGCTCGGCGGCACGCTGCAGGAGCAGACGGACGCGCGGGCGCGGCTCGCGGCGTTGATTGAGGCGCTGAGGGCGAAGCCGTAGTTGGTGGTTGGTAATTGGTAGTTGGGAGCTCCAGAACTCCCATTGCACCAACTACTAATTACCAGCCACCTCCACCGCACCCACCTCCCAAATCTCGCTCGCATACTCCGCCACCGTCCGGTCCGCGGAAAACAACCCGCTGTGCGCGCAGTTGAGGATCGACATGCGCGTCCAGTCGTCGCGGCGTGTCCAGGTTTCGGCGGCGCGGTGCTGCGTTTCGAGGTAGGACGCGAAGTCGGCGCAGTGGTGGTAGCGGTCCCGGGTCCGCAGCATTTCCGCGAGCGGGGGGCTGAGCGTGGCGATGGTGTCGAGGACGCGCTGCAGTTCCGGCGTCATGTCGAACGCAACGCGTCCTGCGGCGATCTCCTCGGCGGTGCGGCCGAAGGCGAACAGGTTCTCGGCGCCGACTTCTTCGCGGATCTCGATGTTCGCGCCGTCGAGCGTGCCGATGATCACGCCGCCGTTCAGCACCGCTTTCATGCACCCCGTTCCCGAGGCCTCGGTGCCGGCGGTCGAGATCTGCTCCGAGAGCTCCGTCGCCGGAAAGAGCACTTCGGCGGCGGACACGTTGTAGTCCGGCACGAACACGACCTTCAGCTTCTGCGCGAATGATGGGTTCGCGTTCACCATCGCGGCGACGTCGTGGATCAGCTTGATGATCTGCTTCGCGACGACGTAGCTCGGCGCGGCTTTGCCGCCGAAGATCACCGTTCGCGGGACGATCGACGTGTCGCCGTCGGCCAGCCGGTGATACAGCGCGATCACGTGCATCGCGTTCAGCAGCTGCCGCTTGTACTCGTGCATCCGCTTGATCTGCACGTCGAACAGCGTCTCGGGATCAACTTCGATCCGGTGATTGCTGCGCAGCCATTTCGCGAGCGCTTCCTTCCGCTCGAGCTTCACGCGCTGCCAGCGCTCGCGGAAGGACGCGTCGTCCGCGAATGACTCGAGCGCGCGAAGACGCGTGAGATCACACGGCCAGTCGCCGCCGATCGTTTCGGTGATCAGCGCCGACAGCTCCGGATTCGCCTCCAGCAGCCAGCGTCGCGGCGTGATGCCGTTCGTCTTGTTGTTGAACTTCTTCGGGAAGAACTGGTCGAAGTCGGGAAAGATACGCGAGCGGAGGATGCCGGTGTGGAGCCGCGCCACGCCGTTCACCGAATGCGAGCCGACGATGGCGAGGTGCGCCATCCGCACGTTCTGCTTCGCGTCGTCGACGATCGACATCCGCTTCACCTTCGCGTCGTCGCCCGGATGCACGCGCGCGATCGCGGCGCGAAATCGGCGGTCGATCTCTTCGATGATCTGCAGATGCCGCGGCAGGAGCCTGCCCATCAGCTCCTTCGACCACGCCTCCAGCGCCTCCGGCAGTACGGTGTGATTCGTGTACGAGAACACGCGCTCGCAGAGCCACCATGCCGTGTCCCACTCGACCGCTTCCTGATCGACTAGGACGCGCATCATCTCCGGAATCGCGATTGCGGGATGCGTGTCATTGAGCTGGATCGCGACTTTGTCGGGCAGCTCTTCCCACGTGCGGCCGGGATATTTTCGGAAGCGGCGGATGACGTCCTGGATCGTCGCCGAGGTGAAGAAGTACTGCTGCTTGAGCCGCAGCTCCTTGCCCGCGGACGAGTCGTCGGGCGGATAGAGCACGCGCGAGATGTTCTCGCTGCTGTTCCGGTCCTCGACCGCGGCGACGTACGCGCCGGCGTTGAATTTTTCGAGATCGAATTCGCGGCTCGCCTTCGCCGCCCACAGCCGCAGCGAGTTGACGATGCCGTTGCAGAAGCCCGGCACGGCCATGTCGTACGCCATCGCGTAGACGTCGTGCGTGTCGACCCAGCGCATGCGCGCGCGGCCCTGGTCGTCGCTGTAGCTCTCCGTGCGTCCGTAGTACTTGACGGGAACGAGCACGTCGGGACGCGCGACTTCCCACGGACAGCCGTAGCGCAGCCAGTTGTCCGGCAACTCGTATTGCTGTCCGTCCTGCAAACGCTGACGGAAGATGCCGTACTCGTAGCGGATGCCGTAGCCGTAGAACGGGAGCGCGAGCGTCGACGCGGAGTCGAGGAAGCAGGCGGCGAGACGTCCGAGGCCGCCGTTGCCGAGGCCCGCGTCAGGCTCGCGCTCGGCGATGCGGTCGATGTCGAAGCCGAGCCGCTGCATCGCCTGCGCGAACCCTTCCTCCGCGCAGAGACTGATGATGTTGTTCTTCAGCAGGCGCCCGAGGAGGAACTCGAGCGAGAGGTAGTACACGCGCTTCACGTCCTGCCGGTAGTACGCGTCCTGCGTCGCGAACCAGCGATCCATCAGCCGGTCGCGCACCGCGTACGCGAGCGCCTGATACGTGTTTTCCTCGGTGGCGTTGAACTCGTCGCGCGCGACGGAGTACATCATCCGGTGCGCGAACGCGTCGATGATCGAGTCGGGATCGAGGCCGCCCGGCTTCGGTTTCGGGATCGTCGGATTCATCGCGAAATGCCGTACTGCAGCAGCCGGTGTCCGCCGATCTCGACTTCGCCCTCCACCGTTTGCCCGAGGTGCTCGGCGACGCGGATGGATGCGATGTTCGCGGGGTCGATGAGGCTGATCACGTGCTCGCGATCCATCGCCGTGAACGCGTACTCGAGCGCGGCGCGCGCGGCCTCGGTAGCGTAGCCGCGTCCCCAGAACTCGCGCCCGATCGTCCAGCCGAGTTCGAACTCCGGCCATCCCTCGGGGCAATGGAATCCGACGCGCCCGGCGAGCCGTCCCGTCGCCAGCTCCTCCACGCCCCACATCCCGTACCCGCGCAGATGCCAGTGACCCACGATCGTAGCGAGATGCCGCCACGCGTCCGCGCGCGACAACTGTGTGCGCGTGGTGAAGCGCGTGACCTCGAAGTCGGCGTGGATCGCCGCGTACTCCTCGAAGTCACGCTGCTCGAGCATCCGCATCCGCAAACGCGGAGTCATGAGGATCGGCGCGGTCAGAATGTCAGCCTCACACCGAGCCGCGCGCTCGTCGGCGCCGTTCGCAGCGCCGCTTTTTTGTAGCCATCGTTCTTCGGCGTCGCCAGCTCGTTATCGGCCTCCTCGAAGCCCCATCGCTGGTCGAGCAGGACTGCGCGTTGCGTGTTCAGCAGGCTGAAGACGTCGAGGATCAGATTGACGGTCATCCCATGTCCGACGTCGACCGGATACCCGAGGTGCACGTCGACGTCGAAGTTGCTCGGCGTGCGTCCTTCCGCGCCGCGGTTGGTGAGGAAAAACTCGTAGCGGCCGTACGCATTCGAATAGCCGTAGCGCGTGACCGGAGTTCCGCTGCGCCAGTAACCGGCGGCACCGATCGAAAGCCGCCACGGCGTCTCGTACACGCCCGAGACCTTGAACTGATGCCGGCGATCGTTCGACAGCGGTCCACGATTCGTGATCTTCGTCAGATCTTTGCCATTGGTGAAGAAGTCGAAGTAGTCGTACGCGGCGCTGATGTTCGGATCGGCGCCGACGTTCGTGAAAGGCGCGTATTCGCCGTCGAAATTGCCATCGAGGCGCGAGTAGAGATACGACGCGATGGCCTGCCAGTGATTCGAGAAGCGTTTCGTGGCGTCGAACTGCAGGCCCTTGAACGTCCGCTTCGGCTTCGGCGCCGGCAGCGTCTGCGAGTAATCGAGCGTGAAGATCTCCTTCATGATCCCCTCGGCCGGATTGCCGATGCAGTACGTGCCGTCGTCCGCGCAGAGGAAGTCCTCGATGACCTGGCCGTAGTTGCGATAGATGCCCTTCACGCCGATCGCGAGATCGTTCCGCACTTCGCGCTCGTATCCGAGGATGTACTCGTTGATGTACTGGTTCTCCATGTCCGGCTCGGACGGTTCGGTGAAGCCGCCGAGGATCCCGGACTCCGTCTTCGCGTCGGCCCCGAAATTGAAATCGTCCTCGGCACTGAGATCGGGCGTGAGGCCCGTCGGCGAGTAGTTGATGATGCGCGGCTGCCGTTCATACGAGAACGAGCGGATGACGAGATCCATCGGGATCTCTTCGTAATAGCGGCCGAAGGAGCCGAAGAACTTCGACTGATGCGTGCCGCTCGGGTCGTACGTGAACCCGAGGCGCGGCGCGAAATCCTTGTCCAGATCGATCTGCGTCACGCCCGACGCATCGATGATCTCCTGCCGGTCCCACCGCACGCCGTAGCTGACGACGAGGTTGTCCTGCACGTTCCAGCGGTCCTGCAGGAACACGGTCGTGACCTTGTGCTCCGGCGACGCGTTCAGCCGCGACAGCGGCGCGTTCGCGCGCGTGGCGTCGGGCGTCGTCCAGTAGAAGTGGCGATAGATCGGCTTCGCCGGATTCACCTTATTCACGAAGACGTCGACCTGCTGCCCGCCCGACATCTCCTTCGTTACCTCGGCCTTGTCATGCTGGAACTCCACGCCGCCCTTGATCTCGTGGCGTCCGAGGAATCGCGCCGCCGAGGCCGCGTAAAGCTTGCGGTCGAATTCCTTGTTCTGAATCAGACCGAAGCCGCCGGTCTGAAAGAAATCGTTCTCGACGTCGCGGAACTGCACCGCATCGCCGCCGCTCGACGCGGGACCGACGGAGTTGCTCTCCTGATGCTGCGCGGCCTGCGCGCTGAGGAGCCAGTTCGAGGCGAACGTGCCGTCGTAGCGCAGCGCGTAATCGCGTCCGCCGAACTCCTGCTCGCCGAGGTACGTCGACGGATCGCCGTTCAGCGTGTGATTCGCGTCGTTGATCGCACCGGTGTCGGACCGCGGGTCCTGCAGGAACGTGAACACGAACGACTGTCCGGCGGCGAGGTTGTACGTCAGTTTCGCGGACGCGAGATCGCGATCGCTCTTCGACGTCTCGAGCGCGCCGGCGCGCGGGCCCGCGGGCAATTCGCTGTCGAGCGAGTGCTTCACGGCGTCGTACGCGGCGAAGAACCACAGCTTGTCGCGGATCAGAAAACCGCCGACGTCGACGCCGATGTCGCGCCGCGTGAAGCCTTCGACCGTACCGCCCGTCGACACGATCGGGTCGGCGTTCGCCTGCAGCGTGTCGGAGTCGTAGTACCCGAACACGTCGCCGGAGATCTCATTGCCGCCCGACTTCGTAATCACGTTGATGATGCCGCCGGTCGCGCGGCCGTACTCCGCTTCGTAGCCGCCGGTCTTCACGTTGATCTCGCGGATGAACTCGAAGTTGAGCTCCTTTCCCTGGAAGCCGTACTCGAGGTTCGTGGTGTTGACGCCGTCGACGTAGAACGCGTTCTCCGCGCCCGACGATCCGTACACCGAGATCGTGCTCTGGCTCGGATTCGACGGATTTGCGTCGGACGAAACGCCCGGCGCGACCTGTACGATCGACGAGTAGTTGCGCCCCGTCGGCAGCGACTCGATCGCGCGCTCGCCGAGGTTCGTGTCGAGCGACGCGGTCGCCGGATCGAGCAGCGGCGCCTCGGCGGTGACGGACATCGATTCCGTCAACGCTTCGAGCTTCATGTCGACGTCGACGAACGCGGTCTGCCCGAGCGGAACGCGCGTGTTGCGCGTCACCGTCTGGAATCCCTGCATTTCGAAGCGCACCGTGTACGTGCCGGGCGGGAGACCGCCGAAGACCGCCCTGCCGTTTGCATCGGAGGTCCCCGTGCGCGTGCCCTGCATTTCGGGGCTGGAGATGGTGACGGTGACGCCCGGAATGGGATTGCCATCCATCACTGCGTCCGTGATGAGCGTGCCGGTGGTCTGCGCGAGCGCGGTCGCGGCGATCAGGAGCAGGGGAAGGACCCGGAGAAAACGCATGGGAGCCTCCTTGTGTGCGTTCAGTCTACCAAGCGCCGCAGTTCCGGCTGATTCGGATCCAACGCAAGCGACTTGCGCACCGCGTCCTCCGCGGCGCGTTCATTGCCGAGGCATCCCTCGGCCGCCGCGATCGACGCCCACAGCAGCGCGCTTTCTTTCGCGATCCTGCGCAGGTCCGCGACCGCGCCGCGGCAATCGTTCGCGCGCAGCCGCTTCACCCCGCGCGTCGCGAGCAGGTCATCGAGATTCTGCCGCGCCGACGCGTAGCTCGCGTCGAGCGCGAGCGCATGCACGAACGCGCGCTCCGCTTCGTCGACGCGTCCCGCCTCACGCAGGATCAGTCCTTCGTTGTTGAACGACTGCGGCGTGCGCGTGCCGGCTGCGTTCGCCGGCGCCGGCGCGGTCGATCCGAGATATCCAAGCGCCTTCAGCTTCGCGATCGCCTCGTCCTGGGGGGCGGACGTCCCGCGCGCATGGCGGGCTGGAAGCCCGCCCTCCTTTGGCACGTCGAGCATCTCCAGCAACATTCCGCAAATCTGATCCACGCGGATGGTCTCGCGCGTCGCGCGTTCGCGCGGCCACCGCAAATACACGCCTTCGTTGCGATGCCACTTCGCCGCGGACGCCGTGGCCGTGCTCGACTCGTCATGCGAGCCGCCCCAGTCGAATCCGTGATCCGACGCGATTACCAGCTCCGCATCGAGCTTCTCCGCGAGCGCGCGGTAGTCGCCGAGGATCTTATCGATGTGGTGAAAGTAGGCGCGCGACTTTTCGATGTCGCCCGCCGTGAGATGCCCGATCTCGTCGGTACCCCGAAAGTAAACGACCGCCAGATGCGGCTTCTTCTTCGCGATGAACTCTGTTGCGCGTTTGTGGATGACGTCCGTCGCGGCTTGAAAGAAGTCGGCCGACGGCACGTCGCGGTCAGTCATGACGATGCCCGGCTCCGCGGGATACGTCGCCCACATCCCGAACACACCCGCGCGTTTTCCGTGCGCCTCGACCATGTTCCAGATCGCCGGCACCGCGCGCTCATCCGAGGTGATCGGCTCCTGCTGCCGCGTCCGCGGATGAAACCGCGTGAAGTCGAGAATGCGATGCTCGAGCGGCGAGACGCCCGTCATCATCGTCGTCCACACCAGCGGCGAGAGCGGCGGATGCTGCGTGAGAAGCACGCGCCGTTCCGCGCGCTGCAGGATCTCGCCGAGCCGCGGCATCGTGCCGTCGGCGACGAAGCGGTCGAGCAACCGCCAGTCCGCGCCGTCCAATCCCACCAGGATCACTCGTTTTTCGGCGCGCGCGCACGCGAACGCGAGCAGGAACGCTGCGATGAACGATCGAAGTCTCACAGTCTCAGAGTCGCATAGTCTCATAGCACCTCTATGCGACTATGAGACTCTGCGACTATGAGACTAAGGATCATCCTCGTCGAGCCCCAGGAAGCCGGCAACGTCGGCGCCGCGGCACGTGCGATGAAGAACTTCGGAGTCACGGATCTATGGATCGTCGGCGGGCGAGACGAGCGCGTCGACGACGTCTCGAGCTGGTGGGCGGTCGGCGCGATCGACGTCGTCAACAACGCGACGCGCGTGCTCACGCTCGAGGAAGCGCTCGCCGACTGCCACCTCACCGTCGCCACCACCGCCGTCCGCGGACGTCAGGTCTACGACCACCTCACGCCGCCCGACGTCGCGCGCATCGCCGAGGAAACGCTCGGCGACGAGCACCGGGTCGGCGTCGTGTTCGGCCGCGAGAAGTGGGGACTGACGGGACGCGAAGTCATGCTCTGCCAGCGCACCGCCTCGATCCCGACGTGGCCGGAGTTCCCGACGATGAACCTCGCGATGTCCGTGGCGATCTTCTGCTACGAGCTCGGCAAAGGACTGCGTCCGCGCGCGAAGGAGGCCGATCCCGCGCCGCATCAGCTCATCGAGCACCTGCACAAACACACGCGCGCGGTCCTGAACGACATCGACTTCTTCGGCCGCATGAGTCCCGACCGCATCTGCGCCGAGCTTCAGGCGATCAGCGGGCGCGCATCGCTCACGATGCGCGAGGCGTCGCTGCTGCTGGCGCTCGTCCGGCAGCTCGAGAAACGGATTCGCTGATTACAACTTCAAGACAAGCTTGGTCATGTCGTGCTGATTGCCGTCCGGATCGGTGCCGTAGCCCGGCTGCAGGTACGACGTGAAGCCGAGACCCTCGAGCGTGTGCACGGCGTCCGCTTCGAGATCGGAGATCAGCATGCAGTTGACGTGGCGCAGCCCGCGCTCGCGCGCGATGTTGATCAGATGATTGACCAGCGTCGTGCCGAGTCCCGCGCCGCGGAACTCCGGGTCGAGCATCCACTTGATGCGTCCGACGAGACGGAGCGGACCGCCCTCGCGCAGGTGCAGCGTCGCGTCGGCGACGATGCGTCCGCCATCGAGCGCGATCAGCGGGAACACTTTGCCGTAGTCGATGCTGCGGCCCCACTCCTCGATCATGGCGCGGTTGTCGACGTTGTCCCACGCGAAGCGGCGGTAGTCGACGGGCATGCGATGAAAGAAGTCGTACAGCGCGTTGACGTCCCTCTCCGCAAAGGGACGAAGGAGCACGCGGCGGCCGTCGCGAAGCGCCGCCTCCTGCGGATACCGGTGTGGCAAGGAAGAACCTCCTGGTGGAGGACAGGCAATCCTGCCTGTCCCCCAACGACTCTTCTACTTCTTCACGCCGAGGATCGCGTCCTTGGCCGCTTTGGCGATGCGGAACTTCAGGACCTTCTTCGCCGGAATCTTGATCGACTCGCCGGTCGCCGGATTGCGGCCGATGCGGGCCTTCCGGTTGACGAGAACGAGCTTGCCGAGGCCGGGAAGGGTGAAGCCCTTCTTCGCCTCTTTGTACGCGCACTCGCCGAGCGCTTCGATCATGCGCTGCGCGGTCTTGCGCGGAACTTCGGCTTCCTCGGAGATGTAGTTGATGAGCTGCGACTTGGTCATCGGGCCTGCTGCCATGTGGTGGTTGATTCTCCTTTCGGTGTTTTGTCCGCTCGGGACAAGGGAGTCGCAATGTAGCGATGAATGCTCTCCGAAGCAACGGATTTTTTCTCGATTTTGGGCCGGAATTCGATGTTTTTCGCCTGGCACGCTTCTTCGGTGTCCCCGCGCAAATGATCGAACGCCTGGCCCGGCTCGGATACGTGTCCATCGGAATCGTGTACGTCATCGCGGGACTGCTCGCCGCGGCGGCCGGCGCCGGTGCCGGAGGCTCGACGCGCGGACAGCAGGGCGCGTTCGCGTTCATCCTGCGCCAGCCGTACGGACGCGTCGTCCTCGCGGTCATCGCGCTCGGACTCGGTGGCTACGCGCTCTGGCGATTCGTCGACGGCCTCGCCGACAGCGAACGCCGCGGCAGCGACGCGAAAGCGCTCGCGGTGCGCATCGGCAGCGTCGTGCGCGGCGTCTTGTACGCCGTCATCGCCTTCGAGCTCGTGCGGCTTCTGACGCGCGGCATCGGCGGCAAAGGCAGCGACGCGCAGGCGAAACACTGGACCGCGCGCCTGATCGGCGAGCCGTTCGGACAGACGCTCATCGCCGCCGCGGGCGTCGCGGTCCTCGCCGTCGGCGCGTATCACCTCTATAAAGGCGTCGCCGCAAAACTGAGCAAGCGGCTTCATTTGAATTCGATGAACGGATCGACGCGACGAACCGTCGTCGCCATTTCGCGTTTCGGCCTCGCCGCGCGCGGCGTGGTCTTCCTGCTGATCGGCGGCTCGCTCGTCTTCGCCGCGGTCCGCGGCGACCCGAGCTCCGCACGCGGCACGTCCGGCGCGCTGCGACTGCTGTCCGAGCCGTTCGACGGCGCGTTGCTCGTCGTCATCGGCGTCGGCCTCGCGGCGTACGGCGTCTATGCGTTCATCAATGCACGATACCGTGCGATCCGGGCGTGAGCCGCAGCAGCGACGCCTTCTTCGCGTACACCTTCTCGCGCGAGAACGGCATGTTCCACTCCTCGCCGCGCCGCATCATGTCGAGGGAATCGTCGTAGTGCGGACTGAAGGGATTTCCTGACTGCCCCAGCGCGCCGTTGAGCGTGAAGCCGTCGACATCGGCCCAGTCGAGTACGAACCTCATGCTCGGCCCCACGCGCGACGAAAACGCATTTGTCTTCTCGTCGAATGAGAAAAAATTCGCGCGCAGCGTGCCCGCGTCGCCCGGCGCCGGATACGGCCCGCGATCGAGCCGCAGCCAGCGCTCCAGCAACTTCACGCGCGCGAGCGGATGCCGCACCGTGAGCTTCGACGCCTCGCCCCACGCGCGTCCGTTCGCGATCTTCACCGCCTCGCGCATCGCGCGCGCGGAGACGTCCGTCGCCGTTTCGACCTGCTTCGTGCGCCGGTCATCGATCACCGGCGAGCGCGTCGTCAACGCTTCATCGAGCAGCACGGGGCCCGTGTTCCAGTCCTCTCCGAGCTCGTCCTCGAACACCGCCCGCGGCAGCACGCGCCACCACGCGGAGAACAGCGTCGCCGCGCGGCTGTCCTCCGCCATGCGCGCATCCCACCGCGCGAGCAACTGCGCTTCGCTCGCGAGATTCGCCGCGCGTGCGCCGTCCGCCGCGAGCGTTTTCCATCGCAACGCGAGTCCCGACGTCAGATCGAGCTGCATCGCGTGCATGTCGTCGCGCGTCCGCTTCGACGGCAGCAGCGCCGTCGCGCGCGTGATGCGATACGGATCGTAAAACCCGGGAATCGGATACGGCCAGTTGGCCGGCACGATCTGGTTGTTGCAGCTCGCGAGAAATCCCTGCGCCGGATTCAGCGCGTACGGGGTCTCATCCAGCGCCCGATACCCTCGCCACGCGCTCCTCGGATCGCTCGCCTTCTGCCGCACGTACGTATCGAAGTCGCGAATCGGAATCGGCGCGCCGAGCTGATACCCGATGTTCCCCACGCGATCGGAGTAGATCCAGTTCGCATCCAGCGCGCCGAACTTCGTCACCGCGCCGCGGAACTCGCCGAACGTTCTCGCGCGCTGCAGCCGATACGCCGCGTCGGCGATCTCCCCCGGCGGAAAATCGAACCCCGCCCAGCGCATCGACGTCTTCTCGTCGATCATTACCCCGCGCGCGCCGCTCTTCACCTCCAGCACGCGCGATTGCTTCTCCCCTTTGACGCGAATCAGCTGCCGCGAAATCGTCGCGCGCGCCGCGTCGTCGTAGTAGTCGATGACATCGACCGACGCGACCGTGAACGAGAACGCGATCGCATCGTTGTGCCCCATCACCACGAACGGCGCACCGCCATAAGTCACGCCGACGACATTCAGCCCCTCCTCGGAATGCAGCCCCGCGAGATACCAGAGTCCCGGCACCTGATCGACTGAGAGATGCGGATCCGACGCATGCAGCGCCGCGCGCGACGCCGAACGCGCCGGCGAGACCACCCACGAATTCGACGCCGCCGCCATCCGATACTCCGGCACCGTCGCCGGCATCGTCGTCGGTGACCAGGGATGCCCCGCGTGCGCCAGCGCGCTCGCCGGCATCCCGATCTTCTCGATCAGCGTCTGATACCGCCGGTCCTGATCCATCAGCTCGTGCGAAAACCACGTCTGATAGCCGCTGATCGCCAGGCAATCCGCAAGCGTCCACGGCCGCGGCCTCAATCGCAGAATGACGAATTCCGGCGGCAGCAACCTCGAGCCCGCGATCGACGCATTGATGCCGTCCACGTACCGCTGCATCGCCGCGCGCGACGCCGACGGCATTCGCACAACATCGTCATCCGCGCGCCTCGCAAAACCCGCCCGCCGCTGCGCAACGTCAACGTCATACGCCGCCGCTCCGAACACTTCCGACAGCTCCCCGCGCGCCAGCCGCCGCACCAGCTCCATCTGAAACAGCCGCTCCGACCCATGCAGCCAGCCGATGGCAAAGAACGCATCCGCATCCGTCTTCGCCCAGACCTGCGGAACCCCCTTCGCGTCGAACGTGATCTCCACCGGCGCCGACACTCCGGTCACAATCATCCCTTCGTATCGCGCGATCGACCGGCGCAAATACAACCGACCGCCGAACCAGACCACCAGCAGCAACACAACGATTGCGACGAGAACCCGGACAACGAGCCGCATCACGCGATCCGGAAGATCTCGCGCCGCCCGCCCTCGACGAGGTCCATGTACCCTTCCATCGCCTCCCGCACCTCCGCCCGCGTCCCCCACTCCCGCATGTGCTGCTCGAACTGCTCGAGCGACGCAACGTCCGACTCGACGACCACCGTCCAGTAGTCGGCGACGACGTCGACCAGCACCCGCGAGTTCGCAAACCCGTCATCCCGCTCCGCCGACTTCAGCGACGCCTTGAACTTCGCAACCAGCTCCTTCGCCTTCCCCGGCTTGCAACGAAAAATGTCCCGAATGACGTACATCTTCAATCCTCCGTCCACTCGGCCTCATCGCCGACACGGATGGTACCGCCTTCGAGGATCTCCCCAAACGCGCCCCCACGCCATCGCCTCCGCAGCGCCTCCCGCAACCCACTCTGCGCCTCTTCCATCTGCTCACACGGCCGCGTCTCGCCGTAGATCCGCACAATGCACCCGCCAAGACGAAGTCTCCTGCCGTTCGACCGCTCGAGATCCACGCCGCGCAACATGACATTCGCCCGCCGCGCACTCGGCGGCACCGCGACGCCGACCTCGTCCTGCGCCTCCCGCCACCGCGCTTCATCGATCAGCGTGACCTGCCGCCTCCCACCCTGATTGGCATTACCCGCAATGCCCGACCCGCGATAAGGCACGCCTCCGCAACCGGATCCATTGGTCCGCGTTTGAAGCGCTTGATCCAGATCGCGGCGATGTTACCCATCGTAGCGGTGCCCGCCGAACGACATTAATTCTTGGCGGGAATGGGGATAATCACGCCATCACCGTCGCAACAGCCGATGCGCGAACCGCGTTCTGCTCTGTCCTCGGCGACGCATGTAGATGCAGCCCCGTTCCGCAGGCTGATTTTGATCTTCCTGCTGGTTCTCTGATACGTCCTGGGGGGATGTCTGCCATGGCTGGCACTCCTTCAGTGTTGAGGGTATTGCTACATATATCTTGAAATCAATAAATCTCCGCGTACCGCTCGTACGAATTCATCACCTTCCGCACGTAAGCCTTCGTTTCGTCGAAGTTGATCGCGCTGACGAAGTAGTCGTCGCCCTCGGCGGGCTGGAGGCGCGTCCAGAGCGCGACCTGGTTCGGGCCGGCGTTGTAGGCGGCGGTGGCGCGGTAGCGGTTGCCGCCGAATTGCTCGGCGAGCTCGCTGATGTACTTCGCGCCGAGGCGGATGATCACGCGCGGATCGTAGAGATCCTCGGGCGCCACGTCGACGAGTCCGACGTCGCGGCCGATGTCGCGCGCGGTGGTGATGATGAACTGCAGCAGCCCGCGCGCTGCGGCCTGCGACTTCGCGCGCGGGTTGAAGCGCGACTCCTCGCGCATGATTGCCAGCACGAGCGCGGGATCGGCGTCGTAGCGTTTCGCGTCCTCGAGCACGTGGGGGAGGAAATACCGCGGGTAGAGCAGCTGGCGGGCGAGCGGCGGCAGCAGGTCGCGGTGAAAGTCGCGCGGCACGGCCTTCATCATTACCTCGACGGCGTAGATCGACGCGTGCGACGCGCCGCCGCGATTCAGCGCCAGCGCGCGCGTGAGCGCCTCGCGCGCCGGACGGAGCGGCCATCGCGCCTCGACCGCGTCGACGGCCTCGCCGTGCAGCCCCATCGCCATCAGCAGCGTGTCGCGCCCCGTGTCGCGCAGCGGAAAGTGCGGCAGCGGCGCGGGCTCCAGGTCGAGAATCGCGCGGTAGGCGGGAAGCTCGCGATAGATCGACGCGAGCGTGCGGAGTTGCGCGTCGCGGTCCTTTGCAGGCGTCAGCAGCACGCGGTCGTGCTGGATGCGCTTCGCGAGGTCGAACTTCTTCGCGGCGACGAGACCGCGCACCTGCGCGTCGCGCAGTTGCAGCTCGCGGGTGACGTTCATCGACTCGAGGCGTTTGCGCGCGAATGAGTCGAAGTGCGACTGCGCGCGCAGCACTTCGAGATACGCGCCGATCGCGCCGGCGGGATCGCGCTTCTCGAGCGCGCGTGCGCGCCAGTACGCGAACTCCGCCTCGTCGTTGTCGTCGAGGAGTTTTCGCGGCACCCCGTTGAGCGTCGGCAGCGTGGCGGCCGGGTTGCCGATCGCGTAGGCGAGCGAGCCTTCGACGATGGCGCGCTCGTTCGGCGCGAGCTTGCGGAGCAGCGCGAGATCGGAAGCCGCCTCGGCGAAGCGGCGCTGCCTGAGGCGCGTGCGCAGCCGCTGCGTGAGCGCGGGAGTCGTTGCCGGATGCTTGCCCTTGACCGCGATCGCCATCGTCATCAGCCGCTCGGCGTTCGCGTCGTCGCCGCGCAGCTGCGCCGCGCGCGCGGCGTGCCAGTAAAACGTCGCCTTCTGCTTCAGGTCCTTCGTCGCATTCGCGCCGCGCAGATACGCGGCCTGCGCCTCGTCATACTTTTCGGCGCCGAAGAGCGTGCGGCCGTGCGCGAACTGCAGGTCGTCGGAGTACGCGGCTTTGAGGGCGCTGCCGAGGATCACGGCGGCGCGGTCGAAGTGCCGGTGATTCTGAAACGCCTCGCCGAGGAGCACCTGCTGCTGCAGCGTCATCCGGCGGAGGAGATCGGGACGGTCGAGCGCGCGCGCGGCGCGATCGGAGGCATCGTCGGTCGTGCCGCCCTGCAGCAGCGCGAGGCCTCGCGTCAGCGCGGCGGCGGGATCGCGTTTCGCGAGCGCTTCCACGACACGCGCGCTCATCTCGCGGCGCAGATCAGTCGGCGCCGCCGGCGCGAGCTTCGCCGTCAGGTCGAGCAATCGCTTCGGCTCGCTCAGCGACGAGAGGTATTCGAGCTCGTCGTCGATGGCCTCGGCGCGATAGTCCGACCTCGGATACTCCTCGATTAGCGCGCTGCGAAAGCGGCTCGCCGCCTCGTCCTCGGCGATGGCGGCGCTGTGATAGAGCGCGAGCTCGCGGAACGGATGGCCCTTCGCGAGAAACGGCGCGAGCTTCGCCGCGGCGTCGCTTTCCTCGCCGGCGTCGATGAGTGCGCGCGCGTGCAGGTAGCCGAGGGACCACCTGGAGTAGAGATCGGGATGCTTCGCTTCGATCTGTGTTAGCAGATCCGCGAGGTCCTCGCCCTCGAGGCGCTCGAACAGGCTCGTCCACTGCTCGACCGGCGGAACGGTCTCGGGACGCTCCGCTGCAGCGGTCTCGCTCGCGGCCGGATGCGCGACGCGCTGACGGCGCAGCCGTTGCCGCACGAGGGCAACAGTGAGGAGCGTGAGCGTCAGGACGAGCGCGGCGGCGACGATGAGGGTGATGCGTTTGCGGCTCAGGTTTCCTCTCGAGCGAGCGTACCCGACAGAACCGCCTGCGGAGCTCGCCTCAGGATCTCCGCTCGTGCAATCGCATAGCCAAGGATCGCGTCGACGAGCATGCGCCGGCCGTCGCGCGAGAAGAGAATCAGGATCTTCTCCTTGACCTCGCGCACCTCGACGATCTCATCCCACCGCATCCACCGCCCGTGCTTGCCGAAGAGGGTGAGAACACGGTTCTCATACTTCACGCCGAACTCGCTGAAATAGATGTGATCGCCGTACTGCATGATCGCCGCCGCGACCGTGCCGAGGAACAGCAGGATCAACCCGATCATCGGCAGCGCCTTGTAATCCTCGGGATGCGCCGCGAGGTACATGAAAAAGATCGACGCCGACCCGAACGTCGACGCGCAGGAAATGATCCGCGCGACGGGGGAGCGTTCGAAAACCAGAAGCTTTTGTTCGTTCATCGTTGCGCTCTCTCAGTAAAACACACCGATTTCGCCTTGAATGTCACAAGTGGGGTATGAGGAATGAGGCATGAGGATGACGACGCTGGCTCATGCCTCATACCTCGTACCCCATACCTGATGCGCTAGAATCCCGCCCCTTATGCGTTGGAGCCGTTACTTCCTCAACACGTTGCGCGAGGTGCCCGCGGACGCGGATGTGATCAGCCAGAAGCTGATGATGCGCGCGGGGATGATTCGCAAGGTGGCGGCGGGGATCTACACCTACCTCCCGCTCGGCCTGCGCTCGATCAAAAAGCTGGAGACCATCGTTCGCCAGGAAATGAACCGCGCCGGCGCGGTGGAGCTGTCGATGCCGGCGATTCAGCCGGCGGAGCTGTGGATGGAATCGGGGCGCTGGCAAAAGTACGGGAAGGAGCTCCTGCGCATCAAAGACCGGCACGAGCGCGACTTCGTCTTCGGGCCGACGCATGAAGAAGTGATCACGGATACCGTGCGCGACAGCGTCAACTCGTACCGCCAGCTGCCGATCAACCTGTATCAGATCCAGACGAAGTTCCGCGACGAAGTCCGCCCGCGCTTCGGCCTCATGCGCGGACGCGAGTTCATCATGAAGGACGCGTACTCCTTCCACGCGAGCCGCGAGTCGCTGGACGAAACGTACGAGGCCATGCGCGGGGCCTACAGCGCAATCTTTCATCGCTGTTCGTTAGACCACGTACCCGTCGAAGCCGATACCGGCAACATCGGCGGCTCGGCCTCGCACGAGTTCATGGTCCTCGCGCAGTCGGGTGAGGACGCGGTCGTGAGCTGCCCGAACTGCCGCTACGGCGCGAACATCGAGAAGGCGACGTCGAAGTTTTTCGACGACGAGCCCGAGCCGTCCGCCGGCGCCGCGATCGCGGAGCTGGCTCCGCTGCACACGCCGAATACGCAGACGATCGACGACGTCGGCCGCTTTCTCGGCATGCCGACCTCGGAGCTCGTGAAGACGCTCGTCTTCGACACCGACCTCGGGCCTGTGATGGTGCTCGTGCGGGGCGACCGCGAGGGGAACGAGATCAAGATCAAGAACCACCTCGGTGCGCAGACGCTGGAGATGATCTCCGAGGCGCGCTTCGAAGCCGCGACCGGCGGGCCGATCGGGTACTGCGGTCCCGTGAACACGAAGTGCGCGCGCGTGCTCGCCGACTCGTCGCTGAAGGGCCGCGCGCGCTGGATCGTCGGCGGCAACCAGCCCGACACGCATCTCGATCACGCGAAGCCGGGTCGCGATTTCCCCGAGCCGGAGTACGGCGACTTCACGACCGTCTTCGCCGGCGATCCATGCGTGCGCTGCGGCACGCCGCTCGCGCTGCATCGCGGCATCGAGGTCGGACACGTCTTCAAGCTCGGCACGAAGTACTCAGAGTCGATGCACTGCGAGTACATCGATGAGAGCGGCCAGCGCCAGCCGATGATCATGGGCTGCTACGGCCTCGGCATCGGCCGCACGGTGGCTTCCGCGATCGAGCAGAGCCACGACGACGACGGCATCATCTGGCCGATGCCGATCGCGCCGTTCGAAGTCGTCGTGACCGCGATCGGGAAAGAAGAAAACGTCGTCCGCACCGCGACCGAGATCTACGAGCAGCTCCTCGCCGCCGGCATCGACGTCCTCTTCGACGACCGCGACGAACGCCCCGGCGTGAAGTTCAAGGACGCCGATCTCATCGGCTTCCCCCTCCGCATCGCCGTCGGCGCCAAGAGCCTCGCCAACGGCCAGATCGAGTGGAGCTCGCGTCGCGACCGCGCCAAGCAGCTGGGCGGGGCCGGGGACGTGGTGGCGGGGGTGATTGAGAGTGTGCGGGCGGGCAGAGGCTGACGGAGTCTCCTGGTCTCATAGACTCCGAGTCTCATAGAAGAAGCTGCTATGAGACTATGAGACTCTGAGACTATGAGACTTCAAGATCGGAGGAACCGAATGCGCAATCTCGCACTTCTGCTCCTGGCGGCAATGCTCGCCCTGCCCGGAATGGCCCAGAACGTCGACATCGAAGCCCTCTCCGGCCTGCAGTTCAATTTCGGCAATCCGGGGGCGCGGTCGCTCGGGATGGGGGGGGCGTTTCTGGGTCTGGCCGACGATGCGTCGGCGGCGGAGGCGAATCCGGCGGGGCTGACGATTCTGCGCAAGCCGGAGTTCTCGGTCGAGCTGCGCAACTATGAAGAGCAGCAGATCTTCACGACCAGCGGCACGTTCCCGGACATCGAGCGGACGCCGTTTACGCATTACAGCAATCGCGTCGTCCCGACATTCGCCAGTGCGGTCTTCCCGTGGAAGAAGCTCACCCTCGGCGCGTACTACCACGAGCCGCTGAACAACAGCGGAGGCGGCATCGTCGCGCCGCGATTCAACGAGCTCACCGGCCGGCTGGAGAAGCAGGTCCCGAACTTCTTCCTGCCCGCCGCCGGCGGCGCTCCGATCAGCGAGGACGCGTGCGAGGCGCTGCGCAACTCCACGCACAACCCCGCCGCGTGCGTCGAGTACCGGATCGATCCGTTCATCTCCGCGCTCGAGGTGCGCCAGCGCACGTTCGGCATCGCCGCCGCGTGGCAGCTGCATCCGAAATTTTCCGTCGGCGTGACCGGCCGCTATCAGCGCTTCCGCGAGGCGGCGTTCACGTTCCGCTTCGATCAGTTCCTGAACCCGAGCACCGTCTCCGTCCAGGCGACGGCAGCCGAGAAGGACGGCGAGGTCGTGCTCGAGGAAGTGGACGACATCACCTACGCGGTCGGCTTCAAATACGCGCCTACCGACAAGCTGAGCTTCGGCGGCGTCTACAAGAAGGGCCCGAAGTTCACCGCGCCGCTGTTCTTCCAGGGCGCGGCGACGAACAACGAGTTCATCAAGCTGATCGACACGTCGTTTCACATCCCCGACGTCATGGGCCTCGGCGTTTCGTTCCGTCCGATCCCGGTGCTGACGCTCAACGTCGACGCCGTGCACGTGAAGTACTCAAACCTCGTCGACGACTTCGTCGCCTCGGTCGCGGACGTGCGCGAGCTGGAGGGGAACCCCTTCGGCGCCGATGACGTGACCGAGATCCACGCCGGCGCGGAGTACTTCTTCTCGACGAAGATCCCGGTCGCGATTCGCGCGGGCTGGTGGCGCGATCCCGCGCATTCGGTCGAGTGGCGCGGCCCGCTCAATCGCCCCGATTTTCTCGCCGAGGCAATGCTGTTTCCGGAAGGGGAATCGCAGAACCACATCTCGTTCGGCGCCGGCCTGGCGTGGCCACGCTTCCAGATCGACTTCGCCTACGACACCTCGGAAACGTACAAGGTCGCGTCGCTATCCATGGTCACGCGTTTCTAACGGCAACGGCACGTCCATCAGCTCGAACCGCTCCCAGCCGCGGAAATCGTAGTGCCACCATTCGGATGGGAGCGGGTCGAAGCCATGCTTCACCATCACCTCGCGCAGGAGCGCGCGATTCGCAATCGCGTCCGCGGGCAGGTCGTTGAATTCGTGACTCGCGCGCGCCGTGAAATCGTCGTACTGCGTCGGCATCGCCAGCTCCGCGCCGGTGCGGAGGTCGATCAGCGTGAGATCGACCGCGGCTCCGCGATTGTGACGTGAGCCCTTCGCCGGATCGGCGACGTAGTCGGGATTCCTGATCGGCTCCCACATTCGCTCGGTCACGCGGTACGGGCGGTAGGCGTCGAAGACCTTGATGCCGAGGCCGCGCGCCGCGAGCTCGCCTGCACGTCCGCGAGCGCACGCGCGGCGGGCGCGCGCAGATACGCCTTCGCGGCCGGATACAGCGGCTCTTTCATGAAGTTGTTCGCGGTCGCGTAGCGGATATCGAGCGGAATGCCGAGCGTCTCGAGATCGACGAGGCGCTTGTCGGGATCTCGCCGCGTGAGACGCTCGTACGTCGCGGCGTCGGGCACGACCCGGAGGCCGTAACGGTTCGCCGGAATCGCGATGGAGCAGGCGAGTGTCGCGATTGCGGCGAAGCGAACCAGCCGCTTCAGCTGCGCCGCAAAGTCGTCGAGTCTTCGAGTCGTCAAGGCGACGAATAGTCTATCGCCCCTCGAAGACTCGACGACTCGTCGACTCGTCGACTAATGTACCGGTGTGGACCTCGACATCTTCTTCTCGATCTGCCAGACCGAAGTGAACGGCTATCTGCCGTCGGAGCGGGTCATGTTCGAGAACTTCTTCGAACAGGTCGAGCTCGCGGACCGGCTCGGCTTCGGCACGGCGTGGGTGGCGGAATCGCATCTCTCGACGGAGACGCAGAAAACGAACCCCGGCGCGGTGATCCCGCACTTCGTCGGCGAGATCGGGCTGAACACCGACATCCTGCAGCTCGGACATCGCGTGTTCTCGCGCACGAAACGCATCGGCATCGGCTCCGCGATCATGAACATCCTCTGCAACGGCGGGCCGATCGCCGCGGCGGAGCGGATCAAAACGTTTCTCGCGCTGCACGGACTCGATCCCGAAGAGAAGCGCACGCTGACCGTCGGTTTCGCGTCGGGACGCTTTCCGTTCATCAACGTGCCGTACGGCATCGTGCCGCGCGACGCCGTCGAGTCGGCGGCGTGGCCGGTGGTGAAGAACAGGATCTTCGAAGAGGCGACGGAGATCTTTCTCCGCCTGCTGAAGGGCGAGACGCTCAGCTCCGCGATGATCGCGCCGCGGGCGCTGCAGCGCTCGGACTTTCGCAAAGACGAGGAGTGGCAGCGCGCGCTCGAGGCGTACGGGCAGTACGTCGAGCGCATCCCGCTCGCGCCGCGCTGGCGCTTTCCGAACCTGAAGATCGTGCCGCAGGAGTCGCGCATGGACCTGCTGCGTCTCTCGATCGGCTCGCACGATCCCGCGACGCAGCTCTTCGCGAACACGATCCTGCCCGTCGGCGTGTTCAACCTCTCGATCACGCCCGGCGACGAGATCGAGAAAACGAACGAGCGCATGCGCGATCACTACCACCCCGACGGCGGCCCCTGGCAGCGCCGCCTCATGCCGCGCACCGTCCTCGTGTTCATCAACGACGACGCCGCGAAAGCCGCCGAGGAGGCGCGCGAGGCGCTGTCGAACTACTGGCGCGCGCTCGAAGGCACGCTCGACGAGGAAAAAGTCCGCCGCGCCACCAACAACGCCCTCGTCGGCGACCCCACGGCCATCGCCGCCCAGATGCGCGAGCGCTTCCACCCCGAGGACCGGCTGATGCTGTGGTTTGACTTTAATAATCATGACTCGGGACGGGTCATGAAGAACATGGCGGATTTTATGGAGAGAGTAGTCTCCTAGTCTCAGAGTCTCCTGGTCTCCTGGGCTGTCCAGGAGACTATGAGACCAGGAGACTATGAGACTCTTTCCACGATGACAGTCACCGACCACGAACGCGCGCAAACCTTCGACGAAGCCTCCCCCGTCAACTTCGCCCGCGCGATGCCGAACTGGCAGCCGCTGGTTGAGTACCGGCGGAACGGGGTCGCGGAAAACACGATTCATGGGGCGGTGTCGTGGGTGTCGGGGAAGAACCTAATCTACTCGTTCGGCGGGAACGTCGAGGTCTACGGGCGCTCGATGGTGAAGCCGATCATGATGAAAGTGTTCGTGAAGGAGTTCGCGAAAGCGCTCACCAGCGAACAGAAGGCCATCTCCGTCGCGTCGCACAACGGCGACGCGGAGCATGTCGCGACGGCGCGCTCGATCCTGCTCGAGGGCGAGTGGGGGATGATGCAGGCGCCGCTCGACGTGCCGCTGGTGCAGTTCGGGCGGCAGGTGCGGCGGCCGCGCCGCTGGTATCACTGCTGCTCCGGCGAGCACGCGGCGATTCTGCGCGGCTGCAAGTTGAAGGGCTGGCGGCGCGTCGGCTACGTCTGGCCGCACCATCCGTTTTTTCAGGACTACCTTCGCTATCTCCGCGGCGTGCTCGCGCCCGACTGGACGAACGGCACGATCGCGAAGGACGGCTGCGGTTTGCCGACGGTGTCGATGACCGTCACCGATCTCGCGAAGCTGTTCGCGAATCTCGTCACCGAAAAAGACGAGGACTGGATCTGGGACGCGATGATCACGCATCCCGATCTCATCGGCGGCTTCAATCGCCTCGACTCGACGATCCTGAAAGCGTGCGGCGGGCGCGTGCTCGCGAAGGAGGGCGCCGACGGTCTGCTCGGTCTCTCGATCGAGCATCCCGAATATCCCGAAGGCCTCGGCGTCGTGGTGAAGATCGCGCACGGCTGGAACCCGCAGGCGACGTGGTACATCGCGCGCTACATCCTCGGCGTCCTCGGATTCGAGTTCCGCAACCCCTACAAACTCCGGCGCCAGAAACCGTTCATCGTCCCCGAGGTCATCCCGCCGAATCTGCGGGACCGGATGGCCGCCATCGTGCCGTGGGACTCATGGGACCCGGACATCGACCGGTGGGAGTTCGATCCGGAGGAGTATGTTGCGCCTCGCTAACTTCATCGGCGGCGCGTTCGTCCCGCCGCAAAGCGGCGCGTACTTTGACGACTTCGAGCCTGCGAGCGGCGAGGTGATCGCGCAGATTCCGGACAGCGATCGCGCGGACGTCGATGCCGCGGTGGCGGCGGCGAAGGCGGCGTTTCCGGCGTGGAGCCGCACGCCGGCGGAGCAGCGCTCGCGCGTGCTGCTGAAGCTCGCGGATCTCATCGAACAGAACCTCGAAGCGCTGGCGTGTCTCGAGAGCCGCGACAACGGCAAGCCGATCGGCCTCGCGCGGCGCCTCGACATCCCGCGCGCGGTCGCGAACTTTCGCTTCTTCGCCACCGCGATCCTGCATCACGCGAGCGAAGCGCACGTCACCGACGCCGCTGCGCTCAACTACACATTGCGCCAGCCGCTCGGCGTCGCGGGACTGATCTCGCCCTGGAACCTGCCGCTGTATCTGCTGTCGTGGAAGATCGCGCCGGCGATCGCGTCGGGGAACACCTGTGTCGCGAAGCCGTCGGAGCTCACGCCGCTGACCGCGAACCGCCTCGCCGAGCTGACGCTCGAGGCGGGGCTGCCCGCCGGCGTGATCAACATCGTGCATGGCTACGGACCGAAGGCGGGCGCCGCGATCTGCGAGCATCCCGACGTGCCGCTGATCTCATTCACCGGCGGCACCGTCACCGGCGCGAAGATCGCCGCGACCGCGGCGCCGATGTTCAAGAAGCTCTCGCTGGAGCTCGGCGGAAAAAACCCGAACGTGATTTTTGCGGACGCCGATCTCGACGAGGCGATGGCGACGACGCTGCGCTCGAGTTTCTGGAACCAGGGCGAGATCTGTCTCTGCGGCTCGCGCATTTTCGTCGAGCGCTCGATCTGCCAGGATTTCGTTGACCGGTTCGCGGCCGCGGCGCCGCAGCTGAAGATTGGCGATCCGTCGCATGAGGAAACGCAGGTCGGCGCGCTGATCAGCGAGGCGCATCTGCAGAAAGTCCTTGGCTACATCGAGCTCGCGAAGCAGGAAGGCGGGACGATCGTCGCCGGCGGAAAGCGCGTCGATCGCGCGGGCTGGTTCGTCGAGCCGACCGTCATCACCGGCCTCGGATGCGACCGCCGCGTGATGCAGGAAGAGATCTTCGGCCCCGTCGTCACGATCACGCCGTTCGACGGCGAGGAGGAAGCGATCGCCTTCGCGAATTCGACGCGCTACGGCCTCTCCGCCACGATCTGGACGAGCGATCTCAAACGCGCGCACCGCGTCGCCGCGGCGCTCGATGCCGGTACGATCTGGGTCAACTGCTGGCTGCTGCGCGATCTCCGCGTGCCGTTCGGCGGCATGAAGGACAGCGGCGTGGGACGCGAGGGAGGCTTCGAGTCGTTGAGATTTTTCACGGAGGCGAAGAATGTCTGCGTCAAACTGGATTGACGCCGTGCCCGTGGCCGCGCAGCCGGCTGCAGAAAAAACAGAGGCGGCGCGCTGGAGCATCGCCAAGCGCATCGCCTTCCGCTTCACCTTCGCGTACCTGCTCCTCTACAACCTCCCGTTCCCGTTCGAGGTGATCCCGGCGACCGAACCGTACGCGCAAAAGTACTACTTCGATGTCTGGACGACGGTGACCCAGGCTGTCGCGAGGCAGGTATTCGGCGTGCCCGCCGACATCCTCCCGGCCGGCAGCGGCGACACGACCTTCAATTACGTGCAGCTCTTCTGTTACGTGGTCCTCGCGGCGGCGGTGACGGTGGTGTGGTCGCTGCTCGATCGCAGACGCGCGAGCTACACGCGGCTGCATGAATGGCTTCGCCTGTACATCCGCTTCGCGCTCGGTGCGACGATGGTCTCGTACGGCGCGTTCAAGGTGATTCAGGCGCAGTTTCCGCCGCCGTCGCTCGACCGGCTGCTGCAGCCGTTCGGCGACGCGTCGCCGATGGGAATCCTCTGGACGTTCATGGGGGCGTCGGCGGCGTACAACGTTTTCACCGGTGCGAGCGAGATCCTCGGCGGAGTCCTGCTGATGTTCCGCCGCACGGTGCTCCTCGGCGCGGTGGTGAGCGCCGCCGTGCTGGCGAACATCGTCGCGCTGAATTTCTTCTACGACGTGCCGGTGAAGCAGTACTCGCTCCACCTGCTGGCGATGGCCACGTTTCTCGCCGCTCCCGATCTGCGCCGGATGATCGAGTTCTTCATCCTGCACAGGCCGCCTGATTTGTTTTCGGCGAAATGGCTGCGCGTCGCGGGGATGGTGCTGCGTACGGCGGTGGTGATCGTGGTGGTGGTCTTCATGCTCGCTCGCTCGCGAAAAGCAGCCGGTCCCGCAAATGCTCCGCCGCCGCGCTCACCGCTGTACGGGATCTGGAACGTCGACTCGCTGACGGTGAACGGCGTCGAGCGGCCGCCGCTCATCACCGACGCGAAGCGCTGGCGGCGCCTGGTCTTCGACCGCCCGCAGGTCGTAGCCATCCAGACGATGGACGACCACCGGCAGCGTTATTTCCTCGCGCTCGACGAGAATAACGGCACCATGAATCTGAAGAAGCGCGAAGAGAAATCCTCGGTCAGTCTCGAGTATCGCCGTCCCGATCCGAATACGCTGATCGTCGACGGAATCATGGGCGGCGAAACACTGCATGCGACGATGCACCGGGGCGAAGTGCCGAAGTTCCTGCTGACCACGCGCGGCTTCCACTGGATCAACGAGTACCCGTTCAATCGCTGAGGAGAACCCATCATGAGCAAAGGCGAAATCATCGGCGGCCTCCTCGCGCCGCATCCTCCTCACATCGTGTACGGCGACAACCACTGGCGCAACGAGCCGCGCTCGGAGTGCGGATGGGAAGTGCTACGCTGGGGCTACGAGCGCGCGCGGAAGCATTTCCTGGCGAAGAAGCCGGACGTGTTTCTCGTCCACTCGCCGCACTGGCAGACGGTGATCGGCCATCACTTCCTCGGCCTGCCGGAGTTCCACGGCCTCTCCGTCGATCCGATCTTTCCGAATCTCTTTCGCTTTCAGTACGACGTCAAAGTCGACGTCGAGCTGGCCGAACTGATCGCGGACGAGGGGCGGAAGGACGGGCTGAACACGAAGATGATGCGCAACCCGAACTTCCGCGTCGACTACGGGACGATCGTCTCGTGTCACATGATGAATCCCGACTGGGACATCCCGATCGTCGGCATCTCCTCGAACAACTCGCCGTACTACTTCTCGAACGAGATGGGACAGGCGCAGATGATCCGGCTCGGCCAGGCGACGCGGCGCGCGATCGAGAAGAGCGGGCGGCGCGCGGTGCTGCTCGCGTCGAACACGCTGTCGCACCGGCATTTCACGACCGAGCCGGATATCCCCGAGGACATGTCGCGGGAGCACGTGTATGAGCATTCGGGGTACTTGTGGGACATGCAGGTGCTCGACCTGATGCGCACGGGCCGCACGAAAGAGCTGCTCGCGATCCTGCCGGAGTTCATGGACCACGCGGTGTCGGAAGTGAAAGCCGGCTCGCTCGCGTGGATGCTGTCCGCGCTGAACTTCCCCGACTATCCGGGCGAGGTGTACGGCTACTGGACCGTCATCGGCACCGGCAACGCCGTCGTCGGCTGGGATCCGCAGCTGCGGGAAGCCGCGACGACGCAGGGCGCCGCCGCGGTTTAAGCCTCCGCTTTTCGCGCGACCGCGACGATGCTCAGGCCCTTGCGCGGCGCCGAGCCTTCGAGCGCGCGGAAGAGCGGGACGAACGTGTCGAAGATGCGCGACTGCGTCGCGGGCACGTGGCGGCGGCGGAAGACGCGTCCATTCAGCCACCACGCGAACCGGCCGAACGTGTTCTGGTGCACGGCCTTCTCCACCGCGAAGCCGGCTTTTCGCAACTTCTCCTGCGCCTCGCCGAGCGAATAGCGGCGGTAATGGCCGACGCTCTTGTCCATCGTGCCGAACAGCGACTGATCGGCGGGCACGAACAGCAGCAGACGCCCGCCCGGACGCAGCAGCTCGCACATCCGCCGCAGCGCGCCGGCGTCGTCGTCGATGTGCTCGAGGACGTTGAGGCAGACGATCGTGTCGAAGTCGTAGCGGCGCAGGGCGAGGCAATCATCCTTCGAGAGATCGAGCGGCTCGACCTCGATCGTCGGCACGTGCGCGAAGCGGTTGCTGAGCGCGTGCAGGTATGCCGTCTCGGTGTCCGTCGCGACGATGAGCTCGCGCCCGTAGAGCAGGCGCGTCATGTTGCCGGTGCCGGAGCCGACTTCGAGGATGCGATTGCCGATATGACCGTCGAAGCCGTCGAGAATCCAGCGGTTGTAATTCTTGAGGCGCCCCATCCGCTCGAGCGTGAGCCAGCCGCCCGGCTCCGAATCGTCGCGCACGAGGAAGCCGTGTTTCAGGATCGTCCAGATCGCGCTGACGCCGTCCTTCCAGTTGATCTTCTTCCCTTCCCAGTAGTCGCGGCCCTTGTATGAGATCGGCACTTCGTAGATCCGGTACCCGCGGCGCGCGACCTTGATCGTCACCTCGGGCTCGAAGCCGAAGCGGTTGGACGTGAGATGGATCGACTGGATGACGTCGCGGCGGAAGACCTTGTAGCAGGTCTCCATGTCGGTGAGGTTGAGGTTCGTGGTGACGTTCGACAGCCAGGTGAGGATCCCGTTCCCGACCGTGTGCCAGTACATCATCACGCGGCGCGGATAGCCGGCGAAACGCGAGCCGTAAACGACGTCGGCATCGCCGGAGACGATCGGCTCGATCAGCTTCGGGAACTCGGCGGGGTTGTACTCGAGGTCAGCGTCCTGGATCAGCACGATGTCGCCGGTCGCCGCCTCGATGCCGCGCCGCAGCGCCGCGCCCTTCCCCTGATTCACCGGCTGCTGCAGCACGCGGATCCGCGGCTCGCGCGTGGCAAGTTCGGTAACGATCCCATATGATCCATCGGTCGAGCGATCGTCGACGACGATCACTTCCATCGGGATCGGAACCGCCAGGACGCGCCGCAGCAGCTCGGCGACCGTCGAGCGTTCGTTGAAGCAGGGAACGATCACGGAAAGGAGAGGGGAAGGTTGCTCCATCGCGCTTATATCGTACCCGGGCAGCCGCATATTCTCCTCGCCGCGGATCGGAACGAAGGCTGGGCCGCGCTCCGGCGCGCGTACGAGGCCGTCGGCCGCGAGATCGCGGCGAGCGGCGCGGAGCTGATGCTCGTCTACTCGACGCAGTGGTTCTCCGTCATAGGCCATCTCTTTCAGGTCGATCCGAAGCCGGCGTGGACGCTCGTCGATCAGAACTGGTACGAGCTCGGCGAGATCCCGTACGAGTTCCGCATCGATCCCGAGTTCGGAAAGCTCTACGCGCGGCTGTGCAAGGCGCACGGGATGCAGACCGCGACGGTCGCGTATCACGGCTTTCCGATCGACACCGGGACCGTGGTCGCGCTGAAGCTGCTGAACCCGAACAACGCGATTCCGGCGTCGGTCGTGTCGTGCAACATCTACGCGGAGCGCGAGGAAACGCGAGCCCTCGGGTACGCGGCGCGTGCGGCCATCGAGTCGTACGGCAAGAAGACGATCGTCGTGGTGGTCACGAACCTCTCGAATCGCTACGAAGTCGCGGACATCGATCCGGCGCAGGACCGCATCTCCTCGCAGAAGGACGACGAGTGGAACCGAAAGATCCTCGAGATGCTCGGCGAAGGGCGGCTCGAGGACGTCGCGCAAGTGGCGCGCGATTTCGCGCGCGAGGCGAATGCGGACATGGGCTTCAAGGCGATCTGGTGGCTCGGCGCGGTGATGGGAGAGCACAACCGCTACGACGGCAGGGTGTGGGAGTACCAGCCGGTGTGGGGCACCGGCTGCGCGATCGCGGAGCTGACGCCGAACGAGCAGAAGCAGATCGACTGGGAAAAGGAATTCGACGAAGGGCCGGTGGCCACGTTCGCCGAAGCCGGCGGCACCGGCCTCGAGACGCACAACGTGCTCGCCGAAGGCCCGGACGTGCATCGCACCAGCGAGATGTCGTCGCAGGAAGACACGATCCGCACCGACCGCGCGCCGAAACCCGTCGGTCCGTATCCGCACGCGAAGCGCGTCGGCAACTTCCTCTTCCTCTCCGGCATCGGCCCGCGCAAGCCGGTGACGGGCGAAGTGCCGGGACGCTTTCCCGACGGCACGCACGACATCGAAGTGCAGACGCGCGCCGCGATCGAGAACGTGCGCGCGATTCTCGAGGACGCCGGCAGCTCGCTGGAGAAGGTGCTCGACGTCACGGTCTACCTCACCGACATGCAGCACGACTTCGATCGCTTCAACCGGGTCTACGCCGAATACTTTGGCAAAGTGCAGCCGACGCGCACGACCGTCGGCGTCGACTCGCTGCCCACGCCGATCGCGATCGAGCTCAAGGTGATCGCCTCCGCATGAATCTCATCGACATCTCCCCCGTCGTCGACGACGGGATCACGGTGTGGCCGGGCGACACGCCTTACGTGCGCACGGTCAACATGGACATGGAGGCGGGCGCGCATCTCACGCTGTCGGACATTCGCACGACGGTGCACGTCGGCGCGCACGCCGATGCGCCGAGTCACTACGTCGCGACGGGCGAGGACATCGCCGGGCGCCGCCTCGACTTCTACCTCGGCGCGTGCAACGTCTTTCACGTCGACGGCGTGCAGGGCCGGCGGATCTATCCCGCCGATCTCGCGGGCAAGAACATCACCGCCGCGCGCGTGCTGCTGCGCACCGGCACCTTCCCCGACCCGCGCGGCTGGAACGACGACTTCGCCAGCCTCTCGCCGGAGCTCGTCGACTGGCTGCACGACCGCAGCGTGATCCTCGTCGGCGTCGACACGCCGTCCGTCGATCCGTTCGAGTCGAAGGAGCTCGAGGCACATCAGACGCTCGCGCGCCACGACATGGCGAACCTCGAGGGACTGGTGCTCGAGCACGTCCCCGAGGGGGAGTACGAGCTGATCGCGCTCCCGCTCAGACTGGCGGGCGCGGACGGGAGTCCGGTTCGCGCAGTGCTTCGTACGCTGATCTGAGGCGCGCCGCGGAGCGCTCGTACGAAAACTCCAGCGAGCGCTCGACCATCGCGGCGCGGATCGGCTCCTGATCGCGCTCGAGGATTCCGGCAGCCGTCGCCGCGAGCGCCACGGGCGTCGCCTCGGCAGCGATGTGCCACTTCGCGACGTCGCCGAGGAGCGCGGGGATGCCTTCGAGCGGATACGTGGCAGGAGGAACGCCGCACGCCATCGCCTCGAGAATCGCGCGATGCCCCTCGTCGGAGCCGCGCGCCGTGAAAAGAAGCAGATCGGACGCGCGGTAATGCTCGGCGAGAGCGTCCTCGTGATAGCCGGCCCACGTGAGGTACTGCGCGATGCCGAGGGAGGACGCAAGGTTCTCGAGCGCCGGGCGGTGCTCGCCGTGGCCGATGATCATCAGGCGCGCGTTCGCGATCCGCGTCCGCAGGATGGCGAACGTCTGCAGCACGGCTTCGAAGCCGCGGTTCTTCGACAGCTTGCCGATCGCCGTAATCAGCGGTGACCCGAAATCCAGCTTCGGCCCAAACGCCGAGAACTGCCGGTGATCGATCGGCGGCGGGGTGAACACCGGCGCGCGACCCTCCAGCACCGGCGCGTCGCGGAACGTGTCGTTGACGACGAAGAAGAGCTGCGTGCGCGACAGCAGCGAGCGCGTGAAGGGATCGCTGCGCAGCACGCGCCGCGCGTGGAACGTGCGCGCGATGCGGATGCCGCTGTGTCCGCGTGCTGCCATCCGCGCGAGCCAGTGGTCGTACGTCAGATGTGCGTGGAGGAGGTCGAAGCCGTGATGGTGGATCACCTCGTCCAGCTTCGTCACGCTGCGCGAGAACGAGAACGGGTTCTGCGCCTTCTCGATGATCGGATGCGCGAAGTCGTGATGCTGCAGCTTCGCATGCAGCTTGTACCCGCCGACGTACGCGTAATGCGCGTCGATCCCCGCCGCGCGCAATGCCTCGACCTCCGCGAAGGCCGGAGCCGCCGCGCCGGTCCAGCGGTTTCCGGCGGCGAGATGAAGGATCTTCAATTTGTTATAGTCCGCCGCATGGCCGTCGATGCGGAACTCCTGGAAATACTAGCCTGCCCGCTCTGCAAGGAAGAGGTGAAGCTCGTCCCGCTCGCGGAGGCGAAGCGTACCGCGGTCCGCGACAAGTTCCGCGACAAGTTCCGCGGCGAGGAGCCTGTCGTCGAGCAGGGGCTGCAGTGCGTGAAGTGCCACAGGGTTTATCCGATCGTGAGCGACATCCCGGTGATGCTCGTCGAGGAAGCCTTCGAAGAGTAAGTGCGAGCCCTCGGCATTCAGCACTCGGTCCTCCTCCGCAACGCGGTCATCCTCTACATCCTCCACATCCTCCTCCACCACAAGATCGCGCTCGCCGAGCTGTTCGCGTTCTTCTCGCTGTTCTGCCTCGCCTGGGCGATCGCGCGCGGTGAAGTGCGGCCTTCCTTTCACATCCTCTACTACCCGCTCTTCCTGTACGGCCTCATCTCCTCGATCTCCGCGCTCGCCGCGGATAAGCGCATGCACCAGGGGCTGGAGGGGATGCTGTGGTTCAAGATGATGATCTTTCCCGTCGCGATCATCCTCTATCGCGAGGTCCCGAAGCTGCGCGAGCTCGTGCTCTATCCGTACGCGCTTCTCGCCGGCGGCAGCTCGATCTGGGCGCTCGTCCAGTTCACGTTCCTCGACCAGCGCGATCTCGAGCATCGCATCAGCGGCCCGTCGTCGCACGTCATGACGTTCTCCGGCCTCCTGCTGCCGCTGTCGCTGGTGTTCCTGATCCTCTGGCTCCATCAGCGCAAGCCGCTGTTTCTCGCGGTGGCGCTGCTCTCGACGCTCACGCTGCTCCTCACGTTCACGCGCAGCGTGTGGCTCGGGTGGGGCGTGGCGGTGTTCGTGCTGCTGATGCTCACGCGCTCGCAGATCCGATACTTCGCCGTTCCCGCGCTCCTGGTCTTCGTCACTTTTCTTCCGCTCGATCTCTTCGGACGGCTCATCTCCGTCTTCGACATGAAGAAGGCGTCGAACTTCGAGCGCGTCCGGATGGTTCAGGCAGGCGTGGAGATGATCCGCGACCATCCGGTCCTCGGCCTCGGTCCGGCGAACGTGAAGCAGAACTACTCGCTCTACCGGAAAGCGGACGTTCCCAGTCCGCGCCCGCCGCATCTGCACAACAACATCGTGCAGCTCTGGGCGGAGCGGGGGATCCTCGGCCTCGGCGCGTACATCCTCTTCCTCGTGCTCTTCCTGCGGCATTGCGCGATGGTTTGGAAAACGAATCGGATGTGGGCGGAGATCGGGGTGGCGGTCGCGACGAGCATCACCATCGCCGGCCTGTTCGAGTTCAACTTCGGCGATACCGAGGTGTTCTACCTGACGTTGAACCTCTTCGCCCTCGTCATCGCATGGACGGAGACGAATGAACCGGCCCCAGGGCTTGTTCAGGCCGTCGCGACGTAGGGACCCGCTCCCAGCCGTAACCTTTTCCAGATGCTACCGTCCAAAAGCAGAGATTCGGGGGAAATGAAGCACCTGAACGATCAGGAGTTGATGCGAATCGTTCAGTCCGGCGATTACTCCCCCGCCTCGGAGATCTACGACCGTTACAGCGGCAGGATCTACAACTTCGCATTTCGCTTCCTGAAGAATGCCGAAGCGGCCGAGGATGCGACGCAGGAAGTGTTCGTCAAGATGCTGAAGTACGCCAACCAGTTTCACGGAGATGCAAAGCTGTCGACCTGGCTGTTCTCGATCACCGCGAACTGGTGTCGCGACTATCTGAGGAAAGCGGACAACAAGCCGCGGGAAACGGAAGAAGTCCTGCTCTCGCTGCCGGCGCCGAGCGAGCACGGGCCCGATCGGGCGCTCGAACAGCGCGAGAACGAACAACTGGTGCGCCGAGCGCTGCAGGCCCTGACGCCGGAACAGCGCGAGGCGATTCTGCTGTCGCGGTATCAGGGTCTGTCGTACGCCGAGATCGCACAAATCGCAGGCTGCTCGGAAGGCGCGGTCAAAACGCGTGTCTTCCGGGCCATGGAAACGCTGAAAAAGACGCTCGCGGGTGACGCGCGCGGAGGTGACCGATGGCTGAATGCAGTGCCCTGATTGAAATGATGCCGCTCCTGCTGACCGAGTCGCTCGACCCGGCGCAGCGTGAGCGTACGCATCAGCACATCGAAGCCTGCGCCGAGTGCGCGGCGGAGTGGAACGCCTACCGCGAGACGTGGCGCGTGATGGAAGACCTGCCGGTCGTCGAAGTGCCGGCGCGCGTGCGCGATCGCTTCCTCGCCGCCGCGGGAATCGCGGCACAACAGCCCGCGCAGTCGAACGTCGTGCCGTTCGTGCGCCGCCCCGCGTTCAAGTGGATCGCCCAGGCGGCCGCGGTTGCGGTGCTCGTCGGCGGCGGCTGGTTCGCCGGCCGCGGCACGGCGCCGTCGTTCACGCCGAGCGACGCGCGCATCGACAGCGTCAGCCCCATCAAGCCGCTCTCCATCGCCGAGACGCGCGTCGTCGACGCGAACGCGATCAGCCCCGAGATCGAAGGCCGTCCCGACATCGCCAACGTGCAGTGCAGCGACTGCGATGCGAGCGACAACGAGATCAGCCTGCAGTTCGACATCACCTCGCGCTGGACCGTCACCGGCAACCCGAAGGAAAAGAGCATGGTGCGGCTGGTCTCGTACATGATCGAGAACGAGGCCGCCATCACGCCGCGCTCCTCGACGCTGGAGATGGTGCGGCAGGCGTATTCGAACCCCGCCAGCGCGAATCCCGAGATCGCCAGCGCGCTGGCGAAAGTCCTCCGCAACGACGAGCACGAAGGCGTGCGCATCCGCGCCGTCGACACGCTCACGAACCTGCCGCCCAACCTCACGCTGGCCACCGCCTCGCCGACGCGCGACGCGCTGATCGAGGCGCTCAAGAGCGACCCTAACCCCGCCGTCCGCCTGAAAGCGGTCGAGGCGCTGGCGACGCTCGCGCAGAGCGGCGGGCTCGACGCGCAGGCGGTCGACACGCTGCGCCAGAAGGCGACGCAGCGCGACGAGAACCTCTACGTTCGCATGAAAGCCGCGGAGGCGCTCCGAAGCATCAAGCCCTGAACATGAAGAATCGCGCTCTCATCACCGCCGTTTTCCTGCTCGCGAGCAGCGCCGCCTTCGCGGCCAGCGTGGGCAGGACGTTCCGCGTCGAGGAGCAGTTTCCGCTCAACGCCGACGGAACGCTGATCCTCGAAAACGGCATCGGTGACATCGAGATCACCGGCACCGAAGTCGACGGCATCAGCGCCGACGTGATGAAGACCGTCGTCGCGACGGACGAGCAAGGCATCGAAGAAGCGCGCTTCCTCACGGAGCTCGTCGTCGGCGGCGACGCGAGCACGCGCGTCCTCCGCACGGTGATGGGACCCGGCCCGCGGAAGAAGCAGTGGTCGAGCAGCGTGTTCTGGCGCGTGCGCCTGCCGCGAACGGCGAACGTGCGCGTGGCCTCGACCTCGAGCAATCACGTGCGCATCAGCAACATGCGCGGAAACGTGTTCGTGAAGAACTTCAACGGCATGGTGGCGGTCGACAACAACAGCGGTCCCGTCACCGTCGACAGCGTGAACGGCACGATCGTGCTGACCGCGCCGTCGATCGAGAAGGAGACGCGCCTCTCCTCGCTGAACGGCCACATCGTCGTGCGCGTCCGCCCCGACTCCGATCTGCGCTGGGTCGCGGAGACGATCGGCGGCGACATCCGCACGAACCTTCCCGTCCGCGGCGTGTTCGTCGGCCCCGCATTCCGCGGCAGCGTGAACGCGCCGGGCGGGCAGATGCTGTACACGTCCGCGCTCACCGGCAACATCCATCTCCTCGGCACCGGCCTGCCCGATACGGCGATGCAGTCGGTGCGGTTGATCGAGACCATCGTGATTCCGCCGGAGCAGAAGACGCAGGTGCAGGGCGGGATCCGCCGCGGCGTCGTCAACGGCTCCATCAACTACAACACGCTCGCCGGCGACGTGCAGATCACCGAAGTGCGCGGCGGCGCGAGGCTCGCGACCGACGCCGGCAAGGTGCAGCTCGGATCCGTGTCCGGCAATGCGATCGTGACGTCGCGCGGAGGCTCGTTGCAACTCGGCGAGATCCTCGGCACGCTCCGCGCGTCGACGCGCGCCGGCGACATCTTCGTCGAAGCGGCGCGCCGCGGCGGCACCATCGAGACCACCGGCGGCACGATCCGCCTCCTCTACACCGGCGGCCCGACGCGGCTCGTCACGGGCGGCGGCGACATCGTCGTGCGGCAGGCGGCCGGCCCGATCGAGGCGTCGACGCGCTCGGGCGACATCACCATCAGCGTCGACCGCGTGACGACGAAGCAGAAGATCGACGCGGTGACGGAGAAGGGGAACGTCGTGCTCAACGTCGGCCCGCAGTTTGGCGGTGACTTCGACCTCACCGTCATCACCGACAACGCGACCGCGCACACCATCGAGTCGGAGCTCTCCGGCCTCACCATCAGCCGCACGAAGGAAGTGGTCGAGGGACGCGTTCGACTGCGCGCCACCGGCAGAATCAACGGCGGCGGCGAGAAGATCACGCTGCAGGCCACCGGCGGCAGCATCCGCATCATCACCGCACCGTCGGGTCCGGCACTCCTCGGGCGTTGACCCGCCTTCCTCCGCGTGGGAGGATTCGCCCGCTGTTCTGAAGTGCAATCAATGGGGGTGAGTTTTGAAGCAGTCATTCTTTGCGATGTTGGTTCTCGTGGCCGCGAGCTGCGCGCCGGCGGGAACGGAAGTGAACAACACCACGGGCACGACCACGACGACCGCGGAAACGGCGACGACCGAGACGGCGACTACCACGCCTCCGGCCCCGGCGCCGGCCGCTGAGGAGAACAAGCCGATGAGCGCGTACGAGAACAAAGTGGCTGAGCTGCACACGACCGAGGGCGACATTCACATCCGCTTCTTCCCCGACATCGCGCCGGGTCATGTGAAGAACTTCATCGACCTCGCGGAACAGAAGTTCTACGACGGCACGCTGTTCCATCGCGTCATCGCCGGCTTCATGATCCAGGGCGGCGACCCGAACACGAAGGGCGGCGGTCCGGCCACGTGGGGAACCGGCGGCTCGGGCCAGAACATCAAGGCGGAGTTCAACTCCGTTTCGCACAAGCGCGGCATCGTCTCGATGGCGCGCGCGCAGTCGCCCGACAGCGCGTCCTCGCAGTTCTTCATCGTCGTCGCCGACTCCACGTTCCTCGACAAGCAGTACACCGTCTTCGGACAGGTCACGAAGGGCATGGACGTCGCCGACAAGATCGTCGCCTCCGCCCAGGGCTCCGAGCGCCCCGCGAAGCCGGTGAAGCTCACCAGCGTCACCATCCGCGACGCGAAGCCGGAAGAGACGGGACCGGCGCCGAAGTAGGGAGGGTGACCACCCTTCCCCCCGACGCGGCACGCTACGTCACGCAGTGGCTGGGCGAGTCCTGGACCGCCGAGCCACTCGCGGGCGACGCCTCGGTGCGCGCGTATTACCGGATCGCGGTGCCGGGCGGCGAGACGTACATGCTCGCGTACTACCCGGAGGAAGTGCGTCCGCAGTTGCGGCGCTTTCTCGCGGCCTATGAGGCAGTGGCGCCGCACGGACCCGTGCCCGAGGTGCTGCACTCGTGCGAGCTCGCCGTGCTGCAGCACGACGTCGGCGACCGCACGCTCTTCGACGTCCTGCATGACAATCGCGAGGAAGGCGTGCGGCTCTATGGCGAGGCCATCGACATGCTCGTCGCATTTCAGCGCGCCGCCCCGCTCGAGCTGAACGCGCCCTTCACCGCGGAGTTCTTTTACGCCGAGCTGGAGATGGCGCGGGAGTTTTACGTCGAGCAGCTGATGGCCAGCAGTGCCGTGGGGCTGGAGGCGCTGCTCAAAAGACTATGCGAAAGCATCGCGCGACATCCATACGTGTTATGCCATCGCGATTATCACGGTCAGAATATTCACGTCGTTAATGACACGCTTTATCTGATCGACTATCAGGACCTGAGAATGGGTCCGGATACGTACGACGTCGCCTCGCTGCTGCGCGATCGCGCCGTCGCGGGCGTGCTCGGCGACGACACGGAGCTGGAGCTGCTCGAGCACTACCGCGAGCGGCTCGGCGCCGACGAGGACCTGCGCCGCCGTTACTTCGAGACGCTGCTGCAGCGCTCGATCAAGATCCTCGGCACCTTCACCAAACAGCCGCTCGTCCGCGGGCGGCACCACTATCTCGACTTCATCCCCGCCACGCTCGACAGTATCCGGCGCTCGCTCGACGAGCTGCCGCAGTACGCGGCGATCCGGGATATCTTTCCGCTCGATTTCGATCTCGACCGCGCCCGCGAGCGCGCACGGAGCATTCATGGCCAAACATAAAATCACCCTCCTTCCCGGCGACGGCATCGGCCCCGAGGTCACGGCGGCGGTCGTGCAGATCATCGAATGCGCCGGCGTCGAGGTGGAGTGGGAGAAGTACTTCGTCGGCGCCGAGGCGGTGGCGCGCTCCGGCGATCCGCTGCCGCAGGAAGTGCTCGACTCGATCCTGCGCAACAAGGTCGCGCTGAAGGGACCGGTCACGACGCCGATCGGCACCGGCTTCGCGTCGATCAACGTCCGTCTCCGCAAGACGCTCGACCTCTACGCCAACCTGCGTCCCGTGAAGTCGATGCCGAACATCATCACCCGCTTCGAGGACATCGACCTCGTCGTCGTGCGCGAGAACACGGAAGACCTCTACAGCGGTCTCGAGCACGAGGTCGTGCCGGGAGTCGTGGAGTCGCTCAAGATCATCACGCGGCGCGCCTCGACGCGCATCGCCGAGTTCGCGTTCGAGTACGCGCGGACACACGGGCGCGGACGCGTCACCGCCGTGCACAAGGCCAACATCATGAAGATGTCGGACGGTCTGTTCCTGCAGTGCTTCCGCGAAGTCGCCGAGCGGTATCCGAACATCGAGGCCGACGACAAGATCGTCGACAACCTCTGCATGCAGCTGGTGACGAACCCGAATCAGTTCGACATCCTGCTGCTCGAGAACCTCTACGGCGACATCGTCTCCGATCTCACCGCGGGCCTCGTCGGCGGCCTCGGCGTCGTCGCCGGCGCGAACATCGGCGAAGCCGGCGCGGTCTTCGAAGCCGTCCACGGCAGCGCGCCCGACATCGCCGGCCAGAACAAAGCGAACCCGCTCGCGCTCCTCCAGTCCGCCGTCCTGATGCTGCAGCACATCGGCGAGATGCTCCCCGCGAAACGCATCCAGGACGCGATCGTGAAAGTGCTGAGCATGGGCCCCGAAGTGCGGACGGGCGACATCGGCGGCAAAGGCTCGACGATGGACTTCACCGCCGCCATCTGCGACGTGCTGCGCAAGGGGACGAGAGCCACCGATTGAGCGCGCTCGACGAAGGCGTCGCACTCTTCAACGACCATCGCTTCTGGCACGCCCACGAAAGCTGGGAAACGATCTGGCTCGAGGCTAAAGATCCCGAAAAGCGCTTCCTTCAGGGCCTCATCCAGCTCGCCGCCGCGTATCACCACGTCCAGCGCGGCACGCTGCGCGGCGCGGGGCGGCTGTTCGACGCCGCTCTCGCGAAGCTCGAGCCGTTTCCGGCCGGGTACGGAGGGGTGGACCGCGCGCAGGTCGTCGAGGCGGCGAAGCGGCATCGAATGCGCATCGCCGAGGGCGAGCGAATTGACGCGCAGGAATACGCGAAGCTGACGGTTCTGCGCGGGTGATTCACGCTACAATTCACTCCTACTCTTCAACCCCGGGAACGACGAGACCGAGGGGTCACATGCAGGAAATGGATCAGCGGGACAGGGAGCTGTTGGGTGCTCTGCAGGGTGAAATTCCGTTCGTTTCCACGCCGTACGCGTTCATCGGACAGGCCATCGACATGTCCGAGAAGGAAGTCATCAAGCGCACGGATCGCCTGCGCCGCGACGGCATCATCCGCTCGCTCGCACCGCAGTTCGACTCGCGCGCCCTCGGCTACCGGTCGTGTCTCGTCGCCGCGCGGGTGAACCCCGAGCGCATCGACGACGCCGCCGCGGTCGTGAACGCGCATCCCGGCGTGACGCAGAACTATCGCCGCAACAACAGCTTCAACCTCTGGTTCACCGTCTTCGTCTCGCCGCTCTCCAAAGTCGGCCTCGACAAGACCATCGACGTCCTCGGCCAGGAAGCGGAGTGCGAAGTCGTCCGTCCGCTGCCGACGCTGCGCCAGTACAAGAGCAGCGGCTCCGACGGCGAGTCGCACTCCGACGTCCACGGCGAGTACACGCCGCTCACGCCGATGGAGATCGAGGCCGTGCGTCTGCTGCAGCGCGACCTTCCGCTCCAGCCGCGGCCGTTCGATGTGCTTGCCCGCGGCGCCGGCATCGCCGCCGACGAGCTCCTCGCCTCCGCGAAGACGCTCCACCGCCGCGGTCAGATCCGCCGCTTCTCCGCGCAGGTGCAGCCGCGCAAATCCGGCTTCGGCGCGAGCGCAATGGCCGTATGGGTCGTGCCACAGGACGACGTCGACGCCTGCGCCGCGAAGCTCGCGCAGCATCGCGCCGTCTCGCACTGCTACCTCCGTCCCGTCTACGAAGACTGGCCGTACAACCTCTACACGATCGTGCACGCGCGCTCGGTCGACGAGTGCGAGTCGGTGATCAACGACCTCGCCACCGACGCCGGCCTCACGCAGAAGCAGTCGCTCTTCCCGACGAAGGAGTACAAGAAAGCGCGCTGCAGCTTCTACGGCCACGACGCCGAGGAGTGGGAAGACACCCACGGCGACGTCCGCGCCGCCGCCGCTGGCTAGCAGAAGTTTTTGACGCCCGTCCCGCCCGTCCCTCTCTGCACGCCGCCGGAACGCGGCCTGAATTCATCCCCGTCCCGGAGGAATGCCGGATGGAGACGTGGCCTGAATTCGTGAAAGACGTGGAGGACAGGCAATCCTGCCTGTCAGTACAGGCGGGAGAGCTGACGGGATGGGAAACGGTCGTATTCGAGGTCGAAGACGTTCAGGGCTTGGGCTCGGACGTTTCGACCGCCGCGTTGGCGCCCTGAAAGCCGATCTTCGAGTGCGTGCCGTCGCAGAACGGCTTCATGGTCGAGCCGCCGCAGCGGCAGAGGGCGCGTTTCACGATCGGGATCTCGTTCCCGGCGGCGTCGGTCAGCGTGAAGTCGCCTTCCACCACATAGGGGCCATTGTCGCGGACTTTGATGGTGACGGTCATGCAGCTCCTTAGAAGATCGGGTTCTCGGCCTTGTGATGGAAATGCCATTGGTACACGAAGCCGGGGAACTTCACCGGCACCGTGTAGTCGACTTCGACGCGGATCTCGCTGTTGGCGCGCACGACTTCGATCTGTTCCTCGGTGACGGGCAGCTCGAGCGACTGCGCTTTCTGCAGGACCGCGGTGGCGATCCACTTGTCGTTGTGCTGGCCTGCCGATCGGGCCACGTCCTGCACGGTATCGCGCAGATCCGCGGACTTCACTTTGATCGGGATCATCTTGTACGCGATCATCGCCGCGATCAGCAGAATGATCAGACCGATCAGGCAACCGACCTTACCCTCGCCTTTTTGGGAACGAATGCGGGAACGATTGCGCGCCATCACGACCTCCAGCCTGCGCGTGAGAGTATCAGGTCACTCGATCCATTTGAAGACGCGTGACGTGGTGCGCGTGCGCAACGACGTCGCGCGCGATCCGGTGGAGGCGCTCACCGCCTCCCCTTCGTCGACCGCGTCTTCATCGACCGCCGACCGCCAGAGCACGAGCCGCGCGCGTCCGACGATGCGATCGTGCGGCACGACGCCCCAGCTGCGGCTGTCGACCGACTCGTCGCGGTTGTCGCCGAGGACGAAATAGCTGCCGCCCGGAACGACCTGCGACTCGATCGCGCCCGTCGCCGCCTCGCGCAGCACGTAAGGCTCCGGCAGCGTATGCCCGCCGACGCGCACGCGCCCGACGCGGCTATCCACCACATCACCCGGCACCCCGATCACCCGCTTCACCAGTAGCTCCCGCCCATCCGCCGCACGAAACACGATCACATGTCCCCGCTCCGGCGCACTCGCAAAGTAACGCGTCACGACGATGCGATCCCCCACCGCCAGCGTCGGCGCCATCGACGCCGAGGGAATCGAGTAGATGTGCATCGCCCCCCGAACCAGCGCCGCCAGCACGAGCGCAATCCCGATGGGCTGGAGGACCGTCCGTGCTGTGGATTTCGCGCGCATCTCGACTGAGTAACGATTGTCGGGGGTTGAAAGTTCCGCTCTAAATCCGCCCCGGCGTCACCGCATGAAACGTATCCGACGCGGTGGTCTTCTTCGGGACGCGGATGGCGGACTTAACGGCAAAGACGGGCATCTTCTGCTGCAGGCCTTTGAGGGCGAACTCGCCGAGGGGCTCGGTATCGAAGCTGCCGATCACGCGGTCGAGTGTGTTCTTCGAGATCACCAGCTGGCCCGGCTTCGCGACGCCGCTCTCGAGACGCGAGGCGATGTTCACCGAACTGCCGAGGACGGTGTAGTCGACGCGCTTCTCGGTCCCGACGTTCCCGACCACCGCGGCGCCGCTGTTGATCCCGATGCGGATCTTCACTTCCGGCAGCCCCTGCCGCTTCCGCTCATCGTTCCAGTCGTCCATCCGCTCCTGCAGCATCAGCCCCGACATGATCGCGCGGTCGGCGTGATCCTCCTGCGGGATCGGCGCACCGAAGAACGCCATCACCGCATCGCCGATGAATTTATCGAGCGTGCCCCCGTACGCGAAGATCGCGTCCACCGCCGCCGAGAAAAAGTGCGAGAGAAACTCGATCACTTCCTCAGGCTCCTTCGTCTCCGACACCGTCGTGAATCCGGAGATGTCGGCGAAGAGGATCGACACGTCGGCGTTGCGGATGTCCGTTTCGTCCGCGGCGATGACGCCCTTCACGATCTCTTCGATGACCGCGGGCGAGTGATACCGCTCCATCTTCGTGCGGATCTTGCGCTCCTGCTCGATCTTCTCCGCGAGCTGCGCGCGCTCGATCGCGACGGCCGCGAAGTTCGCGAGCGCGGTCAGCAGATCGAGGTCCTCTTCCGTGAAGCGTCCGATGTGAATCGGCGAGTCGACCTGCACCGCGCCGATGACGCGCTGGCGATTCCAGAGCGGCACGCACATCGCGGAGCGGATGCCGTGAATCGCGATCGACTTCCCGCCGAGGAGGCGCGCGTCCTCGAGCGCGTTCGAGGTCATGAGCGCGATCTGCTGCTCCGCGACCATCTTGAGGATGGTGCGCGAGATCGGGATGTCGTGCGCGTCGGCGCCTTCGATGAACTTCGTCAGCCGCGGCACCGGATTGCCTTCCTCGTCGAAGAGGATGATCAGACCGCGCTCCACCGGGAGGTAGCGGAAGATCATGTCCATCACCGTGTTCAGCAGATCGGTGAGCTCTTCGGTCTGCAGCAGCGAGCGCGCGACCTGGATGAGGACCTGGAAAATCTTCTCGCGCGTCACAGACGGCGGAGGCTTCATGCCCGGCTCGGACGGCGGGCGGACGCCGGAGATCGCCTGTTCCTGCAGCTCGCCGAGATCGAGGCCGAACTCGGAGTTGAAGTCGGAGATGCGGCGGATGACCGTGCCTGACGGGTTGTCGAACATCGACTCGCCGGTGAACTCGACCGACGGCATGGCCTTGAGGTCGAGCTGCACGGAGCCGACGAGGATCTTGTCGCCGGCGTTGATCTGCGCCTCGGTGATGAGGTTGCCGTTGACCTTCACGCCGTTGGTCGACTTCAGGTCGATGATCCACCAGTGCTTGTCGCGCGCCTCGACCCGCGCGTGTTTCCGCGAGACCGACGGGTGGTTCAGCACCAGGTCGTTCCCCTCGGTCCGTCCGAGCGACATGTCCGACTTCAGATCGGTCACGCGCGGCACTCCGAGATCGACGTAGTGAATCTGGAGCTGTTCCATCGAGGGACCTGATTATAGCGGGCCGCCCGCTCCGTCTATAATGGCCCTTCCGCGGAAATCGGGTAGCTTCGCCATGAGCGAGCAAGCATCGTCCACCGAGAAACCTCAGCGCCGTCTGATCGTCCGTGCCGTTCTTCGCACCGACACGGGACTCGTCCGTTCTGAAAACCAGGACTTCGGGACGTACACGACGCCGGCGGAAGAGCACATCAGCCATCCCGGCGGGCGTCTGCTGATCGTCGCGGACGGGATGGGCGGACATCGCGGCGGCGCGACGGCCTCGCGCCTCGCGGCGGAGACAGTGAAGGCGCAGTACCTCGAGAGCGAGACCGCTGACATCGCGACCGCGCTGCGCGACTCGCTCCTGCGCGCCAACGCGCGCATCTACGCCGAGGCGCAGACGACGCCGGAGCTGCGCGGCATGGGGACCACGACGTCCGTGCTCGCGGTGCGCAACGGCGAAGGATGGCTCGCGCACGTCGGCGACTCGCGCATCTACCGCATCCGCCAGGATCAGATCGAACAGCTGACCGACGATCACTCCCTCGTCGCGACGATGGTGCGCGAAGGCCTGCTCACCGCGGCGGAAGCGGAAACGCATCCGCGGCGCAACGTGCTGCAGCGCTCGATGGGCGTGCAGGAAGAAGTCGAGGTCGACGTGAAGGGTCCGTTCGAGCTGCAGGAGGGCGACACGTTCATCCTCTGCAGCGACGGCCTGCACGGCGTCGTAAAGGAAGAGGAGATGCGCGAGGTTGCGCGCATGCCGATCGACGCCGCGGCCGACGAGTTCCTCCGCCGCGCGCTCGCGCGCGGCGCGCCCGACAACGTGACGGTGATCGTCGCGCGCGTCGAGGTGTTCGACGGCAGCGACAACGATCCCGACCAGATCGACGAAACGGTGAAGCTCGAGACGATCGATCTGTTCGACGAGACCGTCAAAGACGACGAGTCGGTGAAAATCACGCAGAAGATCACCGCCGTCACCGCCGAAGAGGCCGGGCCGCCTTCCGCCGCTCCGAAGAATCCGATCCTGAAGTGGACGCTCGTGGTCGCGATCGCACTCGGCGCGGCCGGCGCCTGGTATTACTGGAACCACCAGACGACGTTCACCGCCTCCACCCCCTCCTCGCGCTGATCATGTCCCGTCCCCGGTGGCTCGTCCTCCTGTTCTTCGTCCTCGCAACGTTCTGCCGGCGTGACGTCGTGCGTCCAGCGGGCGCGATGCCTGAGGCGGAGAAGATGGCGTATGCCGTCAAGCCGGCGGTCGTGCGCATCAGCGCGTTTGCGACGGCCGATTTCCGCTACTCCGCCGCGGCGATCGGGAAGGCGGGCGACTCCCTCGGGCTGCGCGCGCGCGACGTCGCCGCGGCGAACGTGGTCGACACGGGAGCGGGCGGCTCGGGCAGCGGCTTTCTCATCCATCCCGACGGATTCATTCTCACGAGCGGCCACGTCGTCGCTCCGACGCGCGACCCCGGCGACATCCAGCGCGAGCTGCGCCGCAACGGCGCCATCGCCGCGCTGGTGAAGCACTTTCCCGTCGACGAGCTCCGCTCGCTCTATCGCGGCGACGAGCTCGATCGCCACGTGCAGGCGCTCGCGGCCGCGGGCAGCGTCGCCGACGTCCAGGTCGTGAATCGCGTCGAGCTCTCGAACGGAGAGACGCTGCCGTTCGAGATCCTGCGCTTCTCCCCCGAGCTCGGCCTCGGCGGCACCGACCTCGCGGTATTGAAGATCGCGCGCAAAGGCCTCCCGTCGCTGCCACTCGGCGACTCCGAGTCGACGCGCGTCGGCGAGTCGATCTGGTCGGTCGGCTATCCGGCCGTCGCGAGCAGCACCGACGATGTGATCGGCGGCTGGCTCTCGCGCGACAGCGATCTCGAGCCGACGTTCAATCCCGGCTCCATCACCGCGATCAAGGTCAACGTCGCGAAGGCGCCGGTGTTCCAGTCGAACGTCGCGATCTATCGCGGCAACTCCGGCGGTCCCGCGGTCAACGCCCGCGGCGAAGTGATCGGCATCTCGACGTGGGGACACACGAGCGCGGAGCAGATCAAGTTCCTCGTGCCGATCAACGTCGCGAAGACGTTCCTCGCCGGCGCGAACGTTCCGGCGAGCAGCGACGGCGAGTTCAATCGGAAGTATCGCGCCGCACTCGACGCCGCGTACGACGGCCGCTGGCTCGACGCGAAGAAGGAAGTCGTGCGCGCGTCGGGACTCTTCCCGAACTCGCCCGACCTGATCCGCTTCCGCCGCGACACCGAGCGCGCCATCGCGGGGCTGCCGCCGTGGCAGCTCTATCCGATCGCGACATGGGTGCTCGCGGCGGTGCTCGTCTCCGGCATCGGCGCCACGGCGACGCTGCTCGTCCGCTCGCGCGCGCCGAAGGTCTCGCCCGACGTGCTGAAGGCGCCGACGGTGGAGACGGTCGTGGCGCCGGCCAACGGCGCGACGCTGTCGCAGACCATGCTCGGCAAGTTCACGATCCTCAACGGCACGCGCGCCGGCGAGAAGCTCGGACTCGGCGGATCGGGCATCCGGATCGGGCGGGAGTCGACGATTTGTGAGATCGTATTGGAAAATCCGAAGGTGTCCCGTCTGCACGCGGAGGTCGTCTCGATCGACGGAAAGGTCCTGCTGATCGACAGGAATTCTTCCAACGGCACCTATGTCAACGACCAGAAGATCGACAAGCGGTTCCTCCGGGACGGCGACATCATCTACTTTGGCGGCAGGAATGCGGTCGCGGTGGCATTTCATGCGTGAGGGGGAGACGGCGCAACGTGGCTGACAAGCGGTGTGACAACGGGCACTTCATCGACGAGACGTGGGACATCTGTCCCTACTGTCCGCAGGAAGCGAGCGAGCCCGAGATCGCGGTCGTGCGCCCGACGCGCGTGCCGGAAGCGGTCGGCGCGGCTCCGATGCCCGCCCGGCAGTCGCCGCAGACGCGCGGAAGCGCATCGCCGATGCTCGCGCTGCAGCCGCCGCCCGAAGAGCGCACCGTCGCCGCATCGCGATTCGAGACAGGAACACAGAAGCGCTACGTCGTCGGCTGGCTGATCGGACTCAACGGAGCATCGCGCGGCGAGTCGTATCCCGTGCGCATGGGCCGCAACGTGATCGGGCGCGATCGCCGCTCGGACATCGTGATCGTCGACGATCAGGCGTCGTCGCATCATGCGGACCTCGTGTTTCGCCCCGAGGAGCGGCGGTTCATTCTCATGGACCACAACTCCACCAACGGCACGTACGTCAACGAGCTGGAGATCGAGCCGCGGCGCGACCTCGCGGCGAAGGACATCATCCGCATCGGCTCGCAGAAGTTCCTCTTCACGCCGCTCTGCCACGACGGCTTTTTCTGGGATGACGAAGGCCTGCTGAAATGATCGGCACACAGATCGGCAACTACCGCATCGAGCGGGAGATCGGCGAAGGCGGGATGAGCCACGTCTACGTCGGCCGGAACGTCGTCGCCACCGACATGCTGCCGGCCGGCTACGAAGTGGTGCTGAAGGTGATGTCGGAAGAGCTCGCGGGCGACGTCACCGCGCGCAAGCGCTTCATCAAGGAAGCGTCCATCCTCTCGAAGCTGCGCCACCGCTACATCACGCGCTTCTTCGAGTTCATCAACAACGCCAACGGCGCGGTGCTGGTGATGGAGTTCGTCGAAGGCACGCCCGTCGACGTGCTGCTGACCGAGCGCGGCGCGCTGCCGGTCCACGACGCGATCAGCTTCTGCCAGTGCCTGCTCGAGGCGCTCGTCTACGCGCACGGCAAAGGCATCGTGCATCGCGACATCAAGCCGGCGAACCTCATTCGCGAGAACGCCGGCGCGGTGAAGGTGACGGACTTCGGCATCGCCAAGATCAAGGAAGGCGGCGGCGGAAGCGGACAGACGGTCCTGACCAAGTCCGGCTTTCTCCTCGGCACGCCGCACTACATGTCGCCGGAGCAGATTCGCGAGCCGAAGGACGCCGGCGCGAAGAGCGACGTCTACTCCTCCGGCGTCGTGCTGTACGAGATGCTCACCGGCACGCTGCCGTTCAACAGCCGGTCATTACCCAAGCTGATCGACGCGATCTATCGCGGCGAGAAACAGGCGCCGAGCGCGCTCCGTCCCGAGATCAAGAAAGACCTCGAGGCGATCGTGCTGAAGGCGATGCATCCGCGCATGGACCAGCGCTTCGAGACCGCGCGCGAGTTCTTCGAGGCGCTCGAGGAGTACACCGCGCGCCAGCCCGTCGCCGGCAGCGGCTCGCACGCCGCGCCGCCTTCGCCCGCGGTCGTCGAGACCGCGAAGATGACGCCCGGCACCGACGCCGCGCGGCACTGGGCGCTCGTCAACGTGAAGCCGGAGACCGGCGAGAAACACGCCATCGCCGGCGACACTGTCCTCGTCGGCCGCGACCGCACCTGCGCGATCGTCCTCAGCCACCCCGCCGTCTCCCGCCGCCACGCCCGCATCACCCTCAGCGGCACCACCCCGCTGCTCGAAGACCTCCAGTCCGCCAACGGAACCTATGTCAACAACACGCGAGTCGATCGCGTCGTATTGAAGGCCGGGGACGTCGTTCGCTTCGGGGCGGATCCGGCTTGTACTTATGTGTTACGCGATCATTGAGTCTCATGGTCTCAGAGTCTCACAGTCTCATAGGAGAGACGCGCATGACCGCCCTATGAGACTCGGAGACTATGAGACTGTGAGACTCCAGCGCCAGGAGCACGCATGAGCCAGATCACCTGCCTCAAATGCAAGCAATCGATTGACGCGGCCTACGACCTCTGTCCGCACTGCGGGGAGCGGGTCACGCTGTTTCAGCGGACGTATTCGTCGCGGCTGCTGGATGGGAAGTATCAGATCATCGACCGCCTCGGCGTCGGCGGGATGGGCGAGATCTTCAAGGTCCGCCACATCCATCTGAACGAGCTCCGCGTCATCAAGATCATGCGGCCGAACGTCGCCGCCGACGATCAGGGGCTGCAGCGTTTCCTCCAGGAAGCGCGCACGTCCACCATGATCAAGCACAAGAACCTCGCGATGCTGTACGACTTCGCGCAGCTCGAAGACGGCTCGTACTACATGGTCTGGGAGTTCATCGACGGCACGAACATCCAGAAATGGATCAGCGAGCATGGCGCGATGCCGCCGCGGCTCACCGTCGAGATCGCGATCCAGGCGCTCACCGGACTCGATCACCTCCATCAGATGGGCCTCATCCATCGCGACGTCTCGCCCGAGAACATCATGCTGTCGCAGGACCATCACGGGAAACTGCTCGTGAAGGTCATCGACTTCGGCATCGCCAAACAGCTCGCCGAAGGCGAGGGCGGCCAGGGGCTCACGCAGACCGGCATGTTCCTCGGGAAGCTGAAGTACGCCTCGCCCGAGCAGGCCGGCTTCCTCAAGGAGCACGAGCACCTCGACGCGCGCAGCGATCTCTATTCGTTCGGCATCGTGATGTATGAAATGCTCGCCGGCCGCGCGCCGTTCCAGGCCACCAACCCGCACGGCTACATCCTCAAGCACGTCACCGAAAAACCGGCCGCGATCCGCGAGCTGAATCCCGCGGCGAGCGTGCCGTCGAATCTCGAGGCGATCATCATGCGCTCGCTCGAGAAGAACCGCGACGCGCGCTTCGAGACCGCCGCCGCGTTCGCGGAGGCGCTCGAAAGCGTGCGCCCCTCGATCGCTCCCGATCAGAAGTACGGCCTCGGCGAGAAGATGATCACGCTCTCCGGCGCGCAGACGCTCGCGGAGTTGCCGAAGGTCACCGGCGCCTCGGCGACGCTGAGCGGCGCGCAGCCGACGCAGCAGAACACGATGCCCGGCACGCTTACCGGCGCGCGCGTGGGGCCGACCGGAACGCGCGTCGGCAGCGACGCGGAGACGCTGATCGAGCGCAACTTCACCGCGCCGGGCGTGAAGCCGGCGACCGGCAGCGACGAAGCCACGGTGATGGAGCGCCTCGGCGGCGCCGCACCGACCGCGATCGAAGAAAAGTGGAAGGAGGGCGGGCCTCCGGCCCGCCAGGCGCGCGGGACGCGCGCCCTCCTGCCGATCGCCGCGGTCGTCGTCATCGCCCTCGTGCTCGGCGGCTACTTCATGATGAAGAAGCCGAAGCCCGCCGACGTCATCGCCACGACCACGACCGCGGGAACCGAAGTCACGACCACCGCGGTCACGAACACCGCTCCGATTCCAGGCGGACAGGGAGTCCTGCTGCTCTCCGCCTCCCCGTGGGCCGATCTCGAGAAGATCGTGAACAGGAACGATCAGAAGGAAGTGACGCTGACCGATGACTCCACACCGGCGGCGATTCTGCTGGAGCCCGGAAACTACAGCGTCACTGTCAAAGGTCCCGGCGGCACATCGACAGTCGACATCCAGATCGAAGCCGGCAAGCGGACGTCGAAGCACCTCGACATGGGTGGCGTCGACTACGAAAAACTCTCCGAGGAGATGAGCAGGCAATGAACCGCACGCGCACATTCGCCCTCTCGCTGATGCTGTTCGCGTTCGTGACCGGCGTCGCGAACGCATCCTGGTACGACGACTACGACGCCGGCCTCAACGCCGCGCGCACCGGCAACTGGAGCGCCGTCGTACAGAAGATGACCGCCGCGATCAAAGGCAATCCGAAGGAACAGAACAAAGCCAAGACCTACGGCACCATCTTCATCAACTATCACCCCTACTACTACCGCGGCGTCGCGTACATGAACCTCGGCAAATACGACGAGGCGGTCGCGGACCTCGAGCGCGCCAGCGGACCGGGGCCCGAGAACCTCGGCTCGATCGAGATGCTGATGGACAGCGCGAAGACGAAGCTCAAGCTCGCCGCTGCATCCGCGCCCGAGCCGGAGCCGACGCCGACGCGTCCCGAGCCCGTGCGTCCGACGCCCGTCGTCCCCGCGCCCGTCGTGCCGCAGATCGATCCGGGTCTCCGCCAGCGCGCGGCCGCCGCGCTCAACGCGACGAAGGGAAAACTGCAGGCGGCGCAGCAGCGGAAGGCCATCAGCTCTCCGCAGTACGCGCAGGCGATGTCGATGTTCAGCGACGCGACGTCGAAGAACGCCGCGGTGAAAACGAACGACGATCTCAACGCCATCATCACCATCGCCGAGAACGCCGGCGATCTCGCCGATCTCGCGACGGCGCCTGCCATCGCGACGACCAACACGCCGGCGCCCGCGCCGGTGATCCCGAAGCCGACCGCCGCGACGAACATGGTGCTCGCCGACGCGCAGGCGCAGGTGCGTCGCGCGCTCGAGCACTACTTCGCCGGCGACTTCGAGAACGCGACGCGGCAGTTTCAGCGGCTCGCCGACACGATGCCGAAGAACGGCTGGATCTGGGCGTTCCTCGGCGCGTCGCAGTATTCGCAGTACGCCTTCGAAGCGGATGAGAGCTATCGCCGCGCGGCGATGAAGTCATTCCAGAAAGCGCGGCTGCACGGGAAGTGGAAGAGCGGCCTGCCCGCTCAGTATTTCTCGAGGCGCATCCGCCGCGCCTTCAGCGAAAACGCAGGGTAGGACAACCTCGCGGGTTGTCCCACCCCGGTGCTGTTCTACCCGTGGCCTTCCTGGCCTTCGGAAGACGAGCCGACGCCCGGCACTGCCGCGGCGGCCGCTGCTGCCGTTTCCTTCACCTGCTCCACGACCTTGCTGATCACGCTCTTCGCGCGGGCCGCGTAGCTCTTCTTCTTCGGAGCCGGCTTGCGGGCGGGCGCTTTTTTCGGGGGAGCTTTTTTGGGGGGAGCTTTTTTCGGAGGAGCCTTCTTCTTCGCGGGGGCCTTTTTGGGAGGCGCCTTCTTCGCGGCGGCTTTCTTCGGGGAGACTTTTTTCGCGGGAGCCTTCTTCTTCGCGGGGGCTTTCTTCTTCGGCGGAGCCTTCTTCGCTGGTTTCTTCACTCCGCCCTTTTTGCCGGCGGGTTTGCGTGCGCTCTTACGCGATGCCATACCGTTTTCTCCTATTGTCGGTGTATGAGTTGCACCAAAAGCAATGTAGACGACTATGCCGCGATTGTCACGCGCAGCACGCATCGCACGATGGACGTTGCCGCTTTCGCTCACGTTCTTCGTGGCGATGTGGGCGTTCTGCATTTACATCTTCATCCTCAACCGCCGCGTCGTGAACGAGCTGGTGACGCGAAACTGGCGCCGGCCGACGGTGATCCTGACCGCCGCGGGCGGGCGCGAGCGCGAAGTCGTCCGGGTCTACGGCGCCGACTGGCGCGTCTCGCCGCCGCTGAAGCTCGAGGAGCTGCCGCCGCACGTGCCGAACGCGTTCCTCGCCGCCGAGGATGAGAGATTTCGCGGACATCCCGGCATCGACCCCGTCGGCATCGCACGCGCGATGTTCCGCAACATCCGCGCGGGCGGCATCACCCAGGGCGGCAGCACGATCCCGCAGCAGATCATCAAACAGCACTTCCTCACCCAGGAGCGCACGTGGCGCCGCAAGGTCGTGGAGATGGCGCTCGCGGTCGTGCTCGACTTCCGTCTGTCGAAGGACGAGTTGCTCGAGCTCTATCTGAACGACGTCTACATGGGGCACTTCAACGGCGTGCCGGTGCTCGGCATCGACGAAGCGGCGCGGCTCTATTTCGACAAGACGCCGCGCGCGCTGCGGGCCGACGAAGCGGCGCTGCTCGCGGCGATGATTCGCGCGCCCAACCGCGACAATCCCGAGAAACGCCCCGACATCGTCCGCGCGCGCCGCAACGCGATCCTCGGCGTGATGCTCCGCCGCCGCTGGCTCGATCGCGCCACGCACGACGCCGCGGTCGCGCGCGAGGTCGACGTCACGCGCGGCACGCTCCCCGAAACACCGTATCCGTACTACCTCGCCGCGCTGCGCGCCGACACGATCCGCGAAGTCGGCGCGCGCGCGATCGCCGCGGGCGGCCTCACCGTCGTGAGCGAGATGGATCCCGCCGCGCAGCGCGCCGCCGAGACCGTCGCGCGCCGCGCGCCGGCGAGCCTGCAGTCGCGCTATCCCTGGATCCGCCAGCAGTCGCGCACCGATCCCGTGCAGGTCGCGATTCTCTCCGTCGATCCGCGCAACGGCGGCATCCGCACGCTCGTCGGCGGCTCCGACTACCGCCGCTCCGCGTTCGATCGCACGTCGCACATGCGCCGCCAGCCCGGCTCCGCGTTCAAGACCTTCGCGTATCTCGCCGCGATCGCGTCGAAGAAAGCGACGCCGGCGTCGCTGCTGCTCGACACTCCGGTGACGGTCAAGCTGAGCGCAGACGAGACGTGGCAGCCGCAGAATTACGACGAGCAGTTCCGCGGACGGGTGACGCTGCGCGAGGCGTTCGAGCGCTCGCTGAACGTGCCGACGGTGCGGCTGACGCAGCGCATCGGATTGCGTCGGGTGAAAAACACGGCCGAGCAGTTCGGGTTCCAGCACCTCGCCGCGATTCCGGCGCTGCCGCTCGGCGTCGCCGAGGTGTCGATGCGCGAGCTCACCGCCGCGTACACGCCGTTCCCCAACCTCGGCATGCGCACCGAGCCGTACCTGCTGCGCGCGGTGCGCGGCCCGAAGGGCAAGCAGCTGTACGCGCACGAGGTGCAGCAGAAGCGCGTCGTCGACGCGAATTCCGCGTACGTGATGCACACGCTGCTGCGCGGCGTCGTCCGCCGCGGCACGGCGAATCGCCTCAAGCGCTACGGCCTCGGATACGCCGCCGGAAAGACCGGCACGACGAACGACTATCGCGACGCCTGGTTCGTCGGCTACACCGCCGACATGGTCACCTCGGTGTGGGTCGGCTTCGATCGCGGCGCGCCGCTCCGGCTCTCGTCCTCCGAGGCCGCGATTCCGATCTGGGGCTCGTACATGCGCGAGACCCCGCACACCCCCGCGAACCCCAAACCGCCCGATGGAGTCACCTTCCGCGACATCGACCCCGAGTCCGGCATGCTCTGGCAGGACGGCTGCCCCGGCCCGATCAACGAAGTCTTCCTCGACGGCACCGCCCCGACGCACCGCTGCCCCGCCGGAATCTTCGGACGCATCGTGCGCCGCATCCTCTTCAACGACGAAGCCTTCGACGAGCCCGCCGCGATCACGTTCGAGAAGTTCCGCGAATGGACGAACGAAGCCGACCGCAACCGCCAGCAGGTCGAAGGCTTCTTCGCGAAGATGAAGCGCGTCTTCAGCGACCGCTGAGAAAGCGCAGCACGCGCTTCGCCAGCCCGTCCGGCTTGCGGATCGTGCACTCCCAGATCACGAGCACGCGCCACCCCTCCTTCGCGAGCGAGCGCGCGTTCCGCGCATCGCGATCGACGTTCGACCTCCGCTTCGCTTCCCAGAATTCCGCATTCGTCTTCGGCTTCACCCGCCCGTACGGACAGTCATGCATGTGCCAGTAGCAGCCGTGCACGAAGATCACCTTGCGCTTCGACGCAAACACGAGATCCGGCCGCCCCGGCAACTTCGCGCCATGCAGGCGGTAGCGAAACCCCAGGCCATGCACGAGCCTCCGCACGAACATCTCCGGCGAGGTGTTCTTCGAGCGGATGCGGCTCATGTTGAACGAGCGCTGTGCGCGCGTCAGGACGTCGGCCATTCCTCACTGGCCCCCGCTGGGAAGAGTTGATATCATCACGCCGTCCGCTATCAAGTTGTCCCCCGCATGACTGACCAGCTCCTCATTCGCCGCGTTCCCCGTGCCGTGAAGTCGTGGATCAACCGCGAGCGCCGGCAGCATGGGATGAGCCAGCAGGAGTTCGTGCTCTCCATTCTGGAGCAGGCGCAGGTCCGGCGCGAGCTTCCGCTGTTCGAGGCTCCGCCGCGCGTCGAGCTCGGCGCACCGGAGCGCCTCCCGTTCAAGTTCATCGATCTGTTCGCCGGCATCGGCGGCTTTCGCATCGCGCTGCAGAGAGTCGGGGGCGAGTGCGTCTTCTCCTCCGAGTGGGACAAGTACTCGCAGCGCACGTACAAGGCGTGGCACGGCGATACACCCGCCGGCGACATCCGCAAACTGCGCGCCGCCGACATTCCCGATCACGACATCCTCGCCGCCGGGTTTCCCTGCCAGCCGTTCTCCATCGCCGGCGTCTCGAAGAAGCTGAGCCTCGGCCGCGCGCACGGCTTCCGCGACGAAGCGCAGGGCAATCTGTTTTTCAATCTCGCCGCGATCATCAAACAGAAACGGCCTGCCATCGCGTTCCTCGAGAACGTGAAGAACCTGCAGTCGCACGACAGCGGGCGGACGTGGACCGTCATTTACGACACGCTCACGAAGATGGACTATGTCGTGAGGCACAAAGTCATCGATGCTGCCGGCTGGGTCGCTCAGCATCGCGAGCGCGTCTATCTCGTCTGCTTCGACAGGAACCGCTTCGGCGACGACCCGGCGTTCGAGTTCCCCGATCCGCCGACCGGTCCCGCGCCAATTTTGCGCGACATCCTCGACGAGAGTCCCGACGCGAAGTACACGCTGTCGGATCATCTGTGGAACTACCTGCAGGCGTACGCGGAAAAACATCGGGCGAAGGGCAATGGCTTCGGCTACGGCCTTGCGGATCTCGACAACATCAGTCGTACCCTGTCCGCGCGCTACTTCAAGGACGGCTCGGAGATCCTGATCCCGCAGGATGGAAAGAATCCGCGCAGACTCACGCCCGATGAATGCGCGCGGCTCATGGGCTTCGATCCCGAGCTCTACCGGATCGTCGTCTCCGACACCCAGGCGTATCGCCAGTTCGGCAACGCCGTCGTGCCGCTCGTCGTCGAGGCGATCGCGCGCGAGATCGTGAAGACGATGTTCGAGCAGGTCGCGCGCAATGGCTGCCTGATGCGAAAGCCCGCCTGATGGCCTCGCACGCCGAGCGTGCGGTGGAAAGCGCGCTCGCCAGCGGCAACGCGCTGCTGAAGTTCCTCTCGCCGAACGACGTCGGCATCACCGGCACGCATCAGGAAGGGTTCTACCTTCCGAAGGGTGCGTGGGCGATGTACACGCCGCATCCGCCCGCGAAAGGTGTGAATGCCGAGGAGGAAGTCGAGATCCTCTGGCACGACGGCTCGCGAACGATGAGCCGCATCAAGTGGTACGGCAAAGACACGCGCAGCGAGTACCGGCTCACGCGGTTCGGGAAAGGCTCCCCGCATCACAACGCGGACGTCGTCGGCGATCTCTGGATCCTCGTTCCGAAAGACCATTGGCACTTCGAGTCCTTTCTCCTCGACCGCGACGACGACATCGCCGACGTGCTCGCGGCCCTGGGCGTCGAGCCGTTCGATCGCTGGGGCATCTATCGCGAATGCGTGCAGCCGGAGAACGAAAGCGTATGTCTCGAGCGCCTCTTCCGCCAGTTCGTCGAGCCGCTGACCGCCTTTCCGACCGGTGACGAGTTCTCGGCTGCTGCACGCGACTTCGCGAGCCGCTGCGCGAAGAAGTTGAACGCCGCTCCGGCGGACGAAGCGCTCGTGCGATGGATGGAGGCGGAGTATCAGTTGTTCCGCACGGTGGAACGGCAGATCTGCCGCCGCGAGATCACGCGTGCGTTCGGCGAGATCGACGAGTTCCTCGAGACCGCGGCGCGCATCATGAACCGCCGCAAAGCCCGCGCCGGCCGTTCCCTCGAGAACCACGTCGATCACGTGCTCACCGTCGCAGGCATTCCTCATGAGATGCGCCCGCAGCTCGACGGCAGACCCGACGTGATCATTCCGAGCGCGGCGGCGTACCGCGATCCGGAGTATCCGGTGGCGAGACTCTGCGCGATCGGCGTGAAGACGACCTGCAAGGATCGCTGGCGTCAGGTGCTCAACGAAGCGCGCAGGGTCGAGAAGAAGCACATCTTCACCATGCAGCCCGGCATCTCCGCGAACCAGCTCACCGAGATGAGCGACGCCGGCGTCACGCTGATCGTTCCGCAGAAGCTGCAGAAGGACTATCCGGCACATCCCATTCGCATGCTCACGATCGAGCAATTCATCGCCGAGGCGCGTACTCTTCCGGCCCCATGAAAGCTGCCCTCCTCGCGCTGCTCCTTCTTCAGATGACCGGCGCGCAGCCGAGCGTCATCACCACGAACGAGTCCGCGTTTCTGAAGCGCACCTACACCGCCGGCAAGCTCGTCATGCCGTACCGGCTCATGCTCCCGCGCGGATACGACGCGAAGAAAAAGTACCCGCTCATCGTCTACCTGCACGGCGGCGCCGGCGTCGGAACCGACAACGAGAAACAGATCCGCGCCGGCAACGGGATGGGGATCGACCTGTTCGTGCGCAACCAGCAGACCAACCCCGCGTTCATCCTCGCGCCGCAGTCGAGCGGCAACGGCTGGATGATGGCGCCCGCGGTCGGCTCGCTGCAGCTGCTCGCCGTCCCCGAGCTCATCGCCGCGATCGCGAAGCAGTACAGCATCGACCCCCGCCGCATCTACATCGGCGGCCAGTCCCTCGGCGGCTACGGCACCTACGCCCTCGTCGCCGCACGCCCCGAAGTCTTCGCCGCCGCATTCGTCCTCTGCGGCGGCGGCGACCCCGGACGCGCCCCCCGCCTCGCCCGCGTCCCGTTCTGGATCTTCCACGGCTCCGCCGACCGCATCGTCAACGTCTCCGAGGCGTATGCCATGCGCGACGCCATCCGCCGCGCCGGCGGCATCGCCCGCTACACCGAATATCGCGGCGAGGGCCATCAGATCTGGCCGCACGTGACGAAGGAGAAGGAGCTGCCGGCGTGGCTGTTCGCGCAGATGCGGCGGTGATGCTTATTTGACACGACGCGACTGCGGGCTTACCCTCATGACCGCTGGAGTGATTTGGGGCCGCTTGCAACCAGCTTAAAAAAAGCTAAACCGCCGGCAGTCGAAACGTCGTGTTTCGATTCGGCCCCCACGTCCTTCCGGCGTGGGGATTTTTGTTTATGCAGGATTTCATACAGGCAATCGCCGACGAGCACGTCTACCTCTTCGATGGCGCGATGGGGACGATGCTCTATGCCAAAGGCGTCTTCATCAACAAGTGCTACGACGAGCTGAACGTCCGCAATCCGGAGATCGTGCTCGAAGTGCACCGCGCCTACGTCCGCGCCGGCGCGGAGATCATCGAGACCAACACCTACGGCGCGAACCGCATCAAGCTGCACGGCTTCGGCATCGAGGGCGAGCTGCGTGACATCAACCTCCGCGCGGCCGAGCTGGCGCGCAAGGCCGCGGGTGAGTCGGTGTACGTCGCCGGCGCGATCGGCCCGCTCGGCATCCGCATCGAGCCGTACGGACCGACCTCGCTCGAAGAAGCGCGCGACATCTTCCGCGAACAGGCCGAGGCGCTGCTCGCCGGCGGCGTCGACCTCTTCATCGTCGAGACCTTCTCCAACATCGCCGAGATCGAACAGGCCATCGCCGCGATCCATGACGTCTGCACGCTCCCCGTCGTCGCGCAGATGACCATCGGCACGGACGGACGCACGGTCTACGGCGACACGCCGCGCGACATCGCGCAGAGGCTCGACCGCGCTGCCGCCGACGTGATCGGCCTGAACTGCTCCGTCGGCCCCGACATCATGCTCGACGCCATCGAGGAAATGGCCGCCGCCACCGCGAAGAAGATCTCCTGTCAGCCGAACGCCGGCCTGCCGCGCGACGTCAACGGGCGTCAGATGTACATGGCCTCGCCGGAGTACTTCAGCAAATACGCGAAGCGCCTGATCCACAAAGGCGTCAAGTTCATCGGCGGCTGCTGCGGCACGACGCCGGAGCACGTCAAGATCATGGGCGACGCGGTCCGTCCGCTCTCGCCGCGCCGCTCCTTCGTCATCGTCGAGCGCGGGGTCGCCGGAGAGAAAACCGTCGGCCACGATCCCGCGCCGATGGAGACGCGCTCGAACTGGGGCCGCAAGATCGCGAACGGCGAGTTCGTGACCACGATCGAGATCGTACCGCCGAAGGGGCCGAACCCCGACACCATGGTCGAGTCGGTGAAGTCGATCAAAGCCGCCGGCGTCGACGCCGTGAACGTCCCCGACGGCCCGCGCGCGCAGAACCGCATGGGCGCGATCGCCGTCGCCGTGCTGTTGCAGCAGCGCGTCGGCATCGAGACCGTCCTCCACTACTGCTGCCGCGACCGCAATCTCCTCGGCATGCACTCCGATCTCCTCGGATGCGGCGCGCTCGGCCTGCGCAACCTCCTCCTCATCACCGGCGATCCTCCCAAGATGGGCCCGTACCCCGAAGCCACCGCGGTCTTCGACATCGACTCGATCGGCCTCACCAACATGGCCAGCCTGATGAACCGCGGCCTCGACCTCGGCGGAAACCCGTTCGGCGAGCCGACGAAGTTCACGATCGGCGTCGGCGTGAACCCCGGCCACCTCGACCTCGAATACGAGCTCCGCCGCCTCGACTGGAAAGTCAAAGCCGGCGCCGAATACGCCATCACCCAGCCGGTCTTCGACGTCCGCGTCCTCGAGCACTTCCTCACCCGCATCGAAGACATGAAGCTCCCGGTCGTCGCCGGTATCTGGCCCCTCCTCTCCTACCGCAACGCCCAGTTCATGAACAACGAGGTACCGGGCGTCTCGGTCCCCGAGGACGTGATCGAGCGGATGCGCATCGCCAGCGAAAAGTCGAAGGAACACGCGCTGCACGAAGGCGTCGCGATCGCGCGCGAGACCCTCGAGCGCGTGCGCCACAAGGTCGCGGGCGTGCAGGTGTCCGCGCCGCTCGGACGCGTGGACATGGCGCTGCAGGTGTTCGAGGGCCTGGTCGGGGCGTCGGCGCTGGCGAAATGAGCGGATGCCAGGGACGAGCGCGAGCGGCACACCCACGTCCTACCCTGGCGCCGTCACGTTTCCAATCGCCCCCAGCAGGTCTCGGAACTCGTAGGGCTTCATCAGCGAGAGAATCCTGTCGTGTTCACCGGACAGGTTCAGTTCGACGTGCCCGGTCGACAATACGACCGGCAGACACGGATGCTCGGCACGGAGCAGCGGCACGAGATCGAGTCCGCTGCCGTCCGGAAGATTCACGTCGATGATGGCCACCTGTGGCTGCATCCGGCGTGCCGCGTCGCAGGCTTCCGCAGACGCCTGCACCCATGTCGTCTCGAATCCTTCGAGGTTCAGAAGCGCTTTCAGCCCGGCTCCCACCGCCTCGTCGTCTTCGACCAGCAGGATGCGCGTTACGGCCGGTGTCGCGTGAGCGACCGGCACCGTTCTCGTCGCGGCGTTGGCGGCCGGCACGAGGAGATGGAATGTGGATCCTCCGCCGGGCCGGTTCTCCGCGGTGAGCGTTCCTCCCTGTCCCTCCATGAGACGTCGCGCGATCGCCAGACCGAGGCCGGTGCCGTTCCGCTTGGTCGTGAAAAGTGGCTCGAAGATCCGGTCGAGCATCTGCGGCGCAATCCCGAGGCCGTCGTCGCTCACCGAAATGCGGACGAGGTCGGCGTCGCCGAGGGAGACGGCTACGTGGATCGTGCCGCTGCCGGTGATCGCGTCGCGGGCGTTGAAAACCAGGTTGGTGATCACCTGTTCGAGATGGTCGCAGTCGCCGCGGATGAACTGGACTTCCGGACCGAGCGAGGTTCCGAGCGCGATCGAAGAGGGGAGAGCGGCCATCAGTTGCCCCACGAGCGTCGGCAGCCAGAGCCGGATGTCGACCGATGAGAGTTGAGGCTCCTTTGGATTGGCGAAGCGGAGAATTTCCTGCGAAGCCCTCTTGCCGCGGCTCACTGCGCGCGTGATGTGGCCGAGTGCGTTCGTGATCACGGGGTTGGTCGAGACCTGGCGCCCGATGACCTCTATGAACGGCTGGATGCCCATGAGCACGTTGTTGAACTCGTGTGCGAGCGATGCCGCCACCTGTCCAAGGCTGCTCATCCGCTTCGCCTCTTCGAGCTTACGGGCGATGGTCCGGTGCTCCGTCACATCGCGCGCCATGCCGATCGTCCCCGCCAGCACACCGTCGACGTGACGCGGCTGCGCCGAGACTTCGACCGTGACGATCGCCCCCGACCGGGAGGCCAGATCGTATTCGCGGATGATTCCCGCGTTTCCAGCGATCGCCCTGTCGAATTGGTCCAGCGCCGCCGGTGCGGAATACAGCGCGAACAGTTCTGCGAAAGGCCGGCCGATCCACTCGTCGACCTGATAGCCGGTGCTCCGCTCGAAGCTGCGGCTCAACGAGACGAGCTTCCCTTCGAGGTCGAGTGTGTAGAGTATGTCCGAAACGCCTTCGACGAGCTGGCGGTACCGTTGTTCCGATGCCTCCAGTGCCTGCTGCGCGAGGTGCTCGGCCTCACGCATCGAAGTGACGTCGAGCATCGCACCGATTACGCGCCGCTCGCCGGCCGGCGATCTGAGGTTGTGCCCGCGGTCCAGCACGATGCGGTACGTTCCGTCCGCCTGCCGGAAACGGTATTCGTGCCCCCAGGCCGGCGATTCTTCGTCGAGGGCGCGGAGGGCCACTGCCATTGCATCTTCGCGATGGTCGGGATGGACGCGCGACAGCCACTCGTCGAAGAACGTCTCCGGCTCCACCGAAACACCGAACATCTGCTGGTAGGCGTCATTCGTCCAGAGCTCCCGCCGCTCCGGAAACCATTCCCAGATCGCCTCGTGCGTGCCGGACGCCAGGAGCTGCAGCCGCGCCTCGCGTACCTGCAGTGCCTCCTCCGCGCGCACACGATCGCTGATGTCGCGCGCGATCACCTGTACAGCGTCGTGGTCTCCATAGCGGAGGGGCAGCGCCGCAACCTCGACGGCCAGCGGCGAGCCATCGATACGCACGTACGTTTCGCGGATGTAGGGAACGCTCTCTCCTCGCCCAAGCACCTCGAGCCGCTCGCGCGCGACATTCCAGTTCTCCACATCGACGAACGAAAATACGCTCTGGCCGACGATCTCCCCTTCGTGCTGAGCCCCAAGGAGCTGTACGAAGGCCTGATTGACATAGATGTACTTCTCGTCCACGTACACCCCGATGCAGTCCGGCGAGAGCTCGACCATCCGGCGGAAGTTCTCTATGCTCTCCCGCGACGCTGCCTCGGCATCGCGCTGCCGAGTGATGTCGACCATGATCCCGAACAGCTCGACGGCCACTCCATCGACCTTATGGACGTTGACGTAGTCGCGAAGCCACACGGTCCGGCCATCGGCGGCGATCATGCGGTAAATGAGCTCGTGATTCCGTCCCGCGACGGTCTCGTTATGACAGAGCATCGGCACCTGCCAGTCTTCCGGATGCAGGTGCTCGCTCCAGAATGACGGCTCGTCCAGCCAGCGCTGCGCGGGATAGCCAAGAAGTGTTTCTGCCGCCGGGTTGACGTACGTGAAGCGAAACGTCTGTGCCGAAGCCGACCAGGCGATGGCCGGAAGGGCGTCGAGCAGGCGCGAGCGACGCTCGTCCTGATAATCGCTAAGCTGCTGCATGGATGGACCTCTATTTGGCCGATTCCGATTAAGGTGGTCGCATCCTACTCTTATTTACGTACAGCAGTTTGTAAATCGTGCAATACTGCATGCAAGGCTGGTCCAAGGCCTGGTCCAAACGGTCGTTCAACTAAGGAGATCTGCATATGCCCTATGTCGCATTGGAGTGGGACCATAAAATCGGACGTCCCGTCATTCAGTGGTTGGTCGTGAAGTGCCAGAGTGTCGGACGAAAGTTCGGTGGGCCTCAGGCGCTGCCGCCGCGCCGGGATGTCGCGTATTTCGTTGATACTCGAACCGGGGAGCGCGACGCGAAGGCATTCGCCGCGTTCAAGACCCGTCAGGACGACGGTGAGGTCGGTGCCGGCGAGGACCTCGGGGCCGCCAACGCGTACAGCAACAGACACGCCGCGTTTGGTTGGGATCACAACATCTTCAATCCGCTCGTGCGATGGGCCGTTCTGGAATGGAACGGGGAAAACCCGGACGGCATCAGCGTGCGGTCCGACGTCGCCTATTTTCTCGACCCCGAAATGGGAGAGCAGGATGCCCGGGCGTTTCGGGTGATTCGAGACGGGCTCCTGTGCGCCGAGGTCGTCGATGACAGAGAGACATTGCTGATCGCGTAGCAACTCCGCCCCATCCAGCCGCTGGTGCAGCAGCGCCAGCGGCTCTCTGGAGGTCACGGCGTGATCGTTAGGCCGGTTTCGAGACGGGTAGAATCACCCCGATGGCCACAGTGACCATACGTCCTTTCGAAAACGGCGACGCTGCGGGCGTCACGAATCTGATCGTCGGGATCCAGCGTGGTGAGTATGAAATCGCCATCACTGCGGACGATCAGCCCGATCTCTCCTCCATTCCCAACTTCTATCAAACGGGCGCAGGGAACTTCTGGGTCGCGATCGCGGAGGACGAAGTGGTGGGGACGCTCGGCCTTCGCGATATCGGAGAGGGCGACGTCGCGCTGCGGAAAATGTTCGTGGCAGCGAAGTTTCGTGGCGAGCCGCATCGAGTCGCGCAACGCCTGCTGGACGCCGCGCTGGCGTGGGCCGCGGAAAAGAACAGTCGAGCCATCTATCTGGGGACGACGAGCCGGTTTCTGGCCGCCCATCGCTTTTATGAAAAGAATGGCTTTGAACTGGTGTCGCCGGAGGTCCTGCCGGAAACATTTCCCCTGATGGCGGTGGACACGCGGTTCTACCGGCGGCGTCTCGGCTTCGCGGCGCCCAGTGCCTCGTGAAGATCGTCGAAGATGACCAGAGCCCGCTCGATCCGTTCGTCATCGCTTTCGGTTCGCGCCATCAGACCGTCGAGCATCATGCGGACTCCCGCGGCTTCGGCGCGCTCGAACTTGCCGTCCTTCAGATCGAGGTCGTGGACGATCTCCGCGATGGCACGCACCGCTTTGTCGGGCAGGCCGATGCGTCCGATCAGCGTCTCGAACGTGCAGCGATCCTCTTCGTGCGTGAAGTCGCCGCCGATCATGTCGAATCGAACCTCGCCCTCTTTCCCGGGAGCGGCCGGATCCGCAAAGCGGAATCGCGCCTTCGGGTCGACGAAGCGGCGGATGAACCATGCGGACGCCATCCGGTCGATCTTCACGCCGGGGCGCGTGACCCACGTCTTTCCTCGCAGCTCCGGCTTTGCTTTCAGCATCCGCGTCTCCTCCTTCCGGTCTTTCTGCAGGCGCCTTTCGATTGCGGTGAGCGCTTCTTCCGCTGCCGCGCGGCGCCCGGCGTCGAAGAAGTCGATCCGCCGGATCTCCTCGAGGCGGCGGAGCAGGCGTGTGTGTGCTGCCGCAAGCTCGGCCACGGCCGCCGCGCTGCGCGCTGCTTTCATCGCCGCATGGGCGTCGGCCGCGAGCGCGTCGTAATCGGCATTCCTCGCTTCCCGGAATTGCGCCACCGCCGCTTCGCCGGCGACGCCGTCGACGAAGTCGCCCTCGAATAGATGCGCGTCGCCGCCGCCGGCCACGGCCTCCTGCGCGATCCATTGCAGGTCTCTTGACTAGCAACTGCTAGAGTAGGGCAATGAAGGAAGTCCTGTTTCTCTGCCAGCACGGCGGCGCGAAGAGCGTCGTCGCTGCATCGCACTTCAACCGGCTGGCGGCCGAGCGCGGCCTGCCGTTTGTCGCGACCGCGGCGGCCGCGGAAGACCCTTACGACGCGGTTCCCGCACCGGTCGCCGACTATCTCCGGCGCGAAGGCTTCGACGTTCGGGAGCTCGTGCCGCATCATGTCGCTCCCGCCGAGATCGAAACGGCCGCGAGGATCATCACCATTGGTTGTGACCTTTCCGGCGCCGAAAGCGGAGCGGCCGTCAGCGAGCGTTGGGACGACGTGCCGGCGGCGAGCGAGGATCTCGAAGGCTCGGTCGCCGCGATTCGCCGGCATGTGGAGACACTGGCCGAGGAGCTCGATCGCCGTCGCTGACGCCGAGGCGGTCGCGATGATCACGCCCTCGCATCGCCTCGATCCTCGTTCGCGCGGCGTGAGCTGGCGTGGACTCGCTCCGCGACGCGTCGATGCCACCGCGCGCCGCATCGATGCAATCCATGGATCGCATCGATAGCAGAAATTTTCGCGTCGATGCGTTCCATGGATGCATCAACGCGGAAAATCACCGCGTCAATGCGAACCATGGATCTCATCAATTTCAGAAAAACCCGCGTGAACGCGTAAAATGCCGCGTTTGTAATAACCATGGATCGCATCCACGGCACCGATTTCCGCGTCAACGCGGACCATGGACCGCATCGACGCGTGAATTACCGCGTCAATGAGATCCATGGACCTGATCCATGCCGCCGCCAGCCACAGCTGAACCGGGCCGGGTCAGCTCGCCGGCGTGATCTGCAGGCGGAAGCCTTCGATGGCCTGCTCCGCATTGTGCACGGCGGCTTTCACACGCAGGCCTTCAGTATTCGCCGTCTGCGCGACGGTCGTGTCCTTGACGTTGCGCTGGCCGACGGGAGTGAGGTCGTTGCCGATGACTTTTTTGATGTCGTTGATGTCGCGAAGGAAGGCCTCGAAGCTACCGGCGGCCAGGGTGACCTTCGAGCGCATTTCCTCGCTCGAGCGCGCGATCTGGTCGCGACGACGCTCCGCGAGCGCGCGGAGCTCGGGGTCGGAGACGTTCGACGCGTCGCGCTGCCACTGCGCGAGGTAGGCGTTGCCGTTCGAGCGGAGATCGGCGTCGTTCTCGCGCATGTCGGCCGCGTATGCATTCATCTGCTTGACGTCTTTGTCGTAGCGGTCGTAGGTCTCGCGAAGACGATCCGGCGAGGCATTGAGCATGGTGTCGAGCGACGTCAATACGGTGTCGATCTGTGCCCGCGCCCTGGTGCTGTTGGTGTGCATGACGTCGAGTGAGGAGGCCGCTTTGGCGGCACGGTCGGGAGTGCTGGTGGCGCACGCCGCGAGGATCAATATGCCGAGGGCTGCCGCTGCTGTTTTTTTCAATGGAGCTCCGATCAGTTGAGTTGCGCCGCGACAGGATTCGAAGAGCGGGCACCTGTTGCCGCGCACTGCCTGAAGAGTGAGGACCGCGAACGCTCCGCTGCACGATTGCAGCCATGACTGTGCTTATCGCCGCCTGAGCACGGCGATCGAGACGTCGTCATCGGGCGGCTGGTCGCCCATGAACACGCGCCATTCGGTGACCAGCGTGTCGACGAGCGTCGCGGCGCCGCCCTCGGGGTGCCAGCCGGCGACGGTCTCGACGTAGGCGTCGCCGAATTCGCGATCCGTTGCATTGCGCGCCTCGGTGAGGCCGTCGGAGTGCAGGAGCAGGCGCTCGCCGGAGGCGAGGGAGCCGGCGACGATTTCCCAGGTGAGGCCGCCTTTGACGCCGAGGGGGTAGGCGCCGCGGCCGATGTGCTCGACGACTTTTCCCTCGGCGTCGATCTTCAGGATCGGCGGGTGGCCGGCGATGGTGGCGAGGTACGTGCCGTCGGACGAGAGCTGGAGGTAGCAGCAGGAGAAGAACGAGCGCGAGCCGCCGGTGCGGCAGAGGATGCGGTTGAGCGAGGCCATGATGGAGAGCGGCGAGGCGTCGACTTCGAGCTGCGTGCGGAACGCCGCGTGCGCGACGGCCATGACGAGGCCCGCGGCCATTCCGTGTCCCGAGGCGTCGCCGAAGAGCACGGCGACGCGGCCGTCTTCGAGCGGGACGAAGTCGTAGATGTCGCCGCCGACAGTGTTGGCGATGCGGTTGAACGCGGCGATGTCCCAGGTGTCGCTCGGCGGCATGACCTTCGGGATGAGGCTAGCCTGCAGGTCGCGCGCGAGCTGCAGCTCGTCGCGGAATTTGATCTTGTCGATCAGTTCCATCGCCAGCAGCGCGGTCATGACGAGGAACGTGGCCGCGACTTCGACGAAGAGCCAGAACGGCGGATGGGTCATCTCCTTCGCGATGGAGAGCAGGCAGAGGAAGAAGGAGACGAAGGAGAGGAAGAACAGGACGCGCCGGTGCGGGGCGAGGCGTTTGACGAGGCCGTAGAAGACGGCGTTGACGGTGCGCGCCCAGCGCCGCACGCGCTTCGGATCCTGGTCGATGTCCGCGGAGTGCTCCGCGATGAGCATCTTCTTCGTTTCCGGCCATTCGAGGACGTAGAGGTTCGTCACGTCATTCGTCGAGATCGAATTGACGGTCTTTTTTCCGAGGTCGACCCAGTCGCGGAAGAGGGGCATTGCTGGGTGATTGTACGGAGAAGGCGCGTTTGAGTTCGGGTTTGGTAGTTGGTAGCTGGTGGTTTGTAGCTCGGGCTTCTTCGCTCTGGCGGAAAGGCCCCCCAGCTACCAACCACCAAACACGAATCACAAAGGTACACTTCCGGAATGCCCGCCCGGCTCCCGCTGCTCGTGATCAGCGCGCTCATCGTGCTCCGGACCACGGCCCAGGAGCTCCCCTTCACCCACTTCACCCCCGAGGATCAGGCCACGCCGCTTCCCTCGGCGAGCGTGCAGAAGATCATGCAGGACCATCAGGGATATATCTGGTTCGGGTTTTTTTCGTCGGGGATTGTGCGGTTCGACGGGCATTCGATGGAGCGGTATGGCGTGGGCGACGGGCTGGCGGATTACACGGTGCGGGAGATCGTCGAGGATGCGTCGCATCGGCTGTGGGTGGGCACGGAGGCGGGGCTGGTGGTGTCGGAGAAGCCGCTCGATGCGTATCGCGCGGGCGAGCGGATTCGGTTCGTCGCGCGCGTGGGCAACACGCAGCTCGCGCCGGTGCGCATCCGGCGCAGCTGTCTGATCGCGGCGGCGGACGGGTGGGTGTGGGTGGCGACGAACGACGGCATCGTGCGCTATCGGTTCGATGCGAGCGGCGCGCTGCAGTCGCGCGCGCTGGCGCAGCGCGGCGGCGTGCAGGCGATGTTCGCGCGGCGCGACGGCACGGTGGTCGCCGGCCGCAACGACGGCAGCATCGTTTCGTTTGCGGGCGACGCGCAGACTGTGATCGCGGGCGGCGAGTCGCCGGCGGCGGCGTTCGGCGAGCAGGCCGACGGCACGCTGTGGGGCGGCACGATGAACGGCGCGGTGTGGCGGTTGGATGGCGGCGCGCTGACGATCGTCAGCCGCGAGCTCACCGAGCGGATCGTCGCGGTTCGTCCGACGCGCGATGGCGACGTCTGGGCGGCGAGCCTCGGCACGGGCGCGCTGCGTATCGAAGTGGGACAGGCAGGATTGCCTGTCGTCCACCAGCTCGTGAATCGCACGAACGGGCTCCTCGGCGAAACGCTCTGGACGATTCTCGAGGACCGCGAGGGCAATCTCTGGTTCGGGCAGAACGGCGGCGCGTCGCGTCTGCGGCGCGGCTATCGCGCGTTCGCCGCGTACACCGAGCGCTCCACGCCGTCGCTGCCCGACTCCAGTACGTTCGCGACGCTGCCGGCGGGCGCGGCGAGCGGTCCGTGGCGCGACTTCGTATGGGTCGGCACGGGCAGCGGGCTCGCGGCGATCGGGCCGGACGGCGTGACGACGACGCTGCGCGTGCGCGAGGGGCTGCGATCGAATCAGATTTACGCGCTCGGCGATGACGGCGCAGGGCGGTTGTGGATCGCGACCTCCGCCGGCTTGAACTGCCTCACGCTGCCGGGACAGGAGCCGGCGGGTCTCGACGTCACGCCGCGGCATCCGATCGATTTCCGCGGCACGCGCGCGGTGATGACGGAGTACGGCTTCGACACGACTTACGCCGCGCGCCGCCTCGGCAATGCAATGTGCTTCGCGGGAACGTGGGGCGCGGCGTGTTATGACGGAACGTGGCGGGTGTTCCGCGCCGACTCCGGGCTGCCGTCGTCCGGTGCGACGAGCGTCGCGCTCGACGATCGCGGGTATCTCTGGGCCGGCAGCATCGATCGCGGGTTGTATCGCTCGACGTCGCCGCTCGCGGAGGCGCGGACGTTTACGCAGGCGTGGAACGGGTCGGCGAACATTCGCTCGCTGCTGTTTCACGGCGGACGCCTTTGGGTCGGCACGGGGAGCGGGCTCACCGTCCTTCCCGACGAGCGCCGCATCACCACCGGACGGCCGGCGCTCGGGCTGACGGCGACGCCGGACGGCCGCTTCGTCTGGCTCTGCGACAACGACGGGCTGGTGCAGATCGACGCGCGCACGCTGCGTCCCGCGCTGCGCGTTTCGACCGCGGATGGGTTGATCGACGACGAAGGGTGGGCGTTCAGTCCGGTCGCGATCGGGCCGCGCGGACGGATCTGGTTCTCGACGCCGAGCGGCGTGTCCGTCTTCAATCCCGCGGTGCACGTGATGAACGCGCTGCCGCCGCCGGTCGTGCTGCGCCAGGCCGAGGCGGCGGGCAGCGACGTCGCATTCGAATACGCCGCGCTCACGTTCACGGATGAATCGCGCGTGCGCTATCGCACGCGGCTGCGCGGATTCGACGCGCAGTGGTCGCCGGAAACGCAGGACGTGAAGATCCGCTACACGAACCTGCCGGCGCTGCTCTTCACGCGCCGCTACGACTTCGAGGTCCAGGCGCGCAACGACGGCGGCCCCTGGTCGCAACCGCTCGCGTATCGCTTCTCCATCGCGCCGCCGCTGTGGTCGCGCTGGTGGGCGGCGATTCTCTATCTCATCATCGCCGCGATCGCGCTGCGAGTGTCGTATCGCTATCGCATGGAGCAGCTGAAGCGGAAGAACCGCGTGCTCGAGGACCTCGTGCTCGCGCGCACGGAAGAGCTCCGCGCGCAGGCGCACGAGCTCGAGACCGTGGACCGGATGGTCGAGATCATCAATCGCGAGCTCGTGCTCGAGAACGTGCTCGAAAGCATTCTCGCCCAGGCGATGCGGCTCTTCCCGCAGGCGGAGAAGGCGGTGTTCCTGATGTTCGATCACGAAACGCAGCGCACCGAGACCGTGGCCGCGTCGGGATATGACCGCGAGACGTTCGTGTCGCTCTCCTTCGACGAGGCGATGAGCCGCTATTCCGAGAGCGCGGAGCAGCTCGAGGAGGGCGTGTATCTCATCCGCGGCGTCAACTTCCGCGACCTCGCGGCGGCGGAGAAGACGGCGCATCTGCCGGAGCCGAAGGCGATGCTGGCGATGGCGCTCACACTCAGCGGGAGGATGGAAGGCTTCCTCATCCTCGACAACTTCCGCGACGAGAACGCGTTCGGGCGGTCGGACCTGCAGAAGCTGGCGCGCGTGCGCGAGCACGCGGTGTCGGCGATCGCGAAGGCGCGCATGCTGCGCGAGCTGCAGATCAAAAACGAACAGGCCGAGGAGGCCAACCGCGCGAAAAGCACCTTCCTCGCGAACATGAGCCACGAGCTGCGCACGCCGATGAACGCGATCATCGGCTTCTCGGAGATCCTCGTCGAGCGCCTCGAAGGCTCGGTCGACGCCAGGTACGTCGGCTTCCTCCGCTCCATCCTGCAGTCGGGACAGCACCTCCTCGCGATCATCAACGACATCCTCGACCTGTCGAAGGTCGAGGCGGGGAAGATGGAGCTGTATCCGGAGACGTTCGGCGTGCGCGCGGCGATCGAGAGCGTGTGTCAGGTGATGAAGGGGCTCTCCGGCAAGCAGGGCGTCGCGTTCGAAGTCGACGTCGCGCCCGACGTGACCGAGATCGAGACCGATCACGCGAAGTTCAAGCAGATCCTCTACAACCTGCTGTCGAATGCGGTGAAGTTTTCGCGCAGCGGATCCGTCGTCACCATTCGCGCGCGCCGCGCGGGCGACTCGATCGCCATCTCGGTCATCGATCGCGGCATCGGCATCGCGCCGGAGCATCAGCATCTGATCTGGGCCGAGTTCCAGCAGGTCGACAGCGCGACGAGCCGCCGCTACGGCGGGACGGGGCTCGGGCTCTCGCTGGTGAGGAAGTTCGTCGAGCTGCAGCACGGCACGGTCGCGGTGACGAGCCATCCCGGCGAAGGGAGCGAGTTCACGTTCACGCTGCCGCGGCGGTTCGCCGGCGCGTCGATTCCGAGCCCGATCGTGTCGCCGGAAGGGGTGGTGATTCCGGCGGGGCATCGCGTGCTGGTCGTCGAGGATGAAGACGCATCGTTCGAGACGCTGCGCGCGTATCTGCAGTCGGCGGGCTATGTGCCGATCCGCGCGCGCACCGGCGAGGAGGCGATGCGGCTCGCGCGCGTGATGCGGCCGCTCGCGATCACGCTCGATCTCGTGTTGCCGGAGATGGACGGCTGGCACGTGCTGCGCGGTCTGCAGTCCGACGCCGCCACGGCGTCGATTCCGGTGATCATCGTGTCGATGCTGGAGAACCGCGAGCTCGCGGCGGCCCTCGGCGCGCAGGACTATTTCGTGAAGCCGATCGACTGGCCGCGCCTGCTGCGCCGCCTCGCCCAGATCACGCGTGGCGCGGGACGCGGCGCACGCCTGCTGCTCGTCGACGACGATGTGAGCGTGCACGAGATGCTCGATCACGAGCTGTCGAGCGCGGGCTACGTGCTCGAAAAGGCGCGGTCAGGGCCGGAGGGGCTCGAGCGCGCGGAGCGGTTGAAGCCGGACGTGATCATTCTCGATCTGATCATGCCGGGGATGAGCGGCTTCGAGCTCGCGGAGATCCTGCGGCAGAAGGAGTCGACGTCGCGCATTCCGATCGTCGTGCTGACGGCGAAGGAGCTCACTGCCGGCGACCGCGAGCGTCTTCGCCATGGCGTGAGTGATCTGGTGATGAAGGGGAGTGCGGCACCGGCTCGTCTGATTCAGGCGATTCGTTCTCTCGAGCCGCGCCAGCGCGGGTGAAAATCGCGAACGCGCCGGCGGCGAGCATCGCGAGGACCAGGAGCAGGACCCCGCTGTTCGTCGCCGGCTTCGCGGCTGCCGCGGTTTCGGTTGCGGGCGCTGACGCTATTGGCGCGGCCTCCGGTGGTTTCATCGGTGGCGCGGCGCGCGCAGCGGGGGCGGGCGCGACGACCGCGATCTTCGGTTTGTGCGCTTCGCTCCGCGGCTTCACGTTGGGGAGCGGAGTCTCCGCCGGCTCGCTCGCGAGCGCTCGCTCGAGCAGAAATGCGCGCGTTTCCGCGGTCGGCCAGGAGGTGTTGCCGGCGTCGTCGACGATCGCGAGCGCGGAGATGGCGTCCGCGAATGCCGGACCCGCCTGCGCGAGGCGGTCGTACATCTCGCGTCCGTAGAACGCGCCGTTCGGATCGGACTGCGACCAGGTCCAGAGGTCGTAGAGCGGCGTCCAGGCGTCGACGCTCTCGCCGCGCGTTTTCATCGCGTCGTACAGCGCCGCGAAGCCGGCGTAGTCGTCGCCGGCTGCCGCCTCGGCGAGGGTCGCAGGAGCCGCGGCGGGGGGCGGTGTTTTCGGGACGACGGCGGGCAGCGGCTCTTCCTGCCCGTGAACGGAGAACGGCGTCACGCAGAGGAACGCCATACAGCAGGCGATTGACGCGAAACGTTGGATGCGCACTCGCGGCCTTAATGATGTAAGGCCCGAGTGTAGCGCGATCTCAGTCGCCGGAGCTTTCGATCTTCGCCTTGTAGCGGGCGACGTCGGGGGTGAGCTCGATGAATTCGAGGACCGTCGCGAGCTCCTTCTTTGCCGCGGCGAAGCGGCGGCTCTCGTACAGCGCGACGGCGAGATAGAAGCGATATGGCTCCTCGCCGCGCCGGAGCTGCCCGATGCGCTCGAACGCGCGGAGCACGCCCGCGAAATCGCGCGCGCGGTACAACCCTTCGGCGACGCGGATCGCCTGTTCGTGCGTGAGCGTTCCGTCGAGGAGTTGCCGGTATACGCGCCGCGCCTCGGTGAGATTGCCGCTGGTGAGCGCTCGCTCCGCGGATGTGATCGTCGCGGCAACCTCGCGCGCCGGCGCCGCCGTCTCGACCGGCTTCGTTTCGGCCGGCTTTGTCTCGACCGGTTTGGTTTCAGCGGGCTTCGGCGCCGGTTTCGCGGGCTGCGGTTTGGGAGGCTGCGGTTTCGCGACCTCTTTCGGCGTCTCGGGTTTCGGGGTCTCGGTTTTCGGCGGCGCCGGCTTCGGCACGACGGGAGCCGGAGCCGGGGGGCCGCTGGTCAGCATCGAGAGATCCGAGGGCGTGAGGACCTTCTTCGCAAGCGCCTCGAAAGACGTGCGGACGGCAGGCGGCAGCGAGAGCGACGCATACGAGCGCTGCACGCGCTCGGCGGCCAGCGTGCGCATCGCGGCGTCGCGCGTCATCGCGGCGTCGTTCAGTTTGTCGGCGGAGATCGCGCGATAGATCTGCGCGGTCTGATAGTGATGCGGCGACTCGAGCAGCCCGAACGCGGCGACGCGCAGCAGGGTCACCGCGTCGCCATACTCCGCGGCGTCGAACTCGGCCACGCCCTTTTTCAGCAGGTCGAGATAGAAGTCGGACGGAGTCGCGGCAAGGCCGGGCCCGGCGAGGGCGAGCAGGAGAGTCACAGAGACTGCCAGTGCGAGTCGTCTCAATGCGGACCGATTCTGCCATAGCCTCCCGGCCTGCGATAGTATCGGAGGCCGGTGGGTAAGAACGTCATCATCGTCGGCGGTGGCCTGGCCGGCCTCGCCGCGTCCATTTATCTGGCGCGCGGTGGACGAACGGTTACAGTTTTCGAGAAGCGCCAGTTTCTCGGCGGACGGGCGATCACGCATCTCCGCCACGGCTTCCGCTTCAACCTCGGCGCGCACGCGGTCTATCGCGGCGGCGCCGGCGCGGCCGTGTATCGCGAGCTCGGGATTCCCGTTCCCGGCCGCCTCGCGAAACCGCGCTCGCGCGCGCTGCGCGGCGGCGACGACTATCTCCTCCCCACCGGCATCTTCTCGCTGTTCGCGACGTCGCTGGTCTCCTTCGGCGGCAAGATCCAGCTCGCGAAAGCGCTGCTGAAGATCCGTAGCTTCGAGCCCGCGAGCGCCGGCTCGATGACCGTCGCGCAGTGGCTCGACGCAAACTTCACCGATGCGCCGGCGCGCGAGCTGATGGCGTCGCTCATCCGCCTCGCGACGTACTCCTCGCATGAAACGCAGAGCGCGGCGCTCGCCCTCGCGCAGATGAAGGTCGCGCTGCGCGGCGTGTTGTATGTCGACGAGGGCTGGCAGCGGATGGTCGACTCGATGCGCAACACCGCGGTGACCTCGGGCGTGAACTTCGTCAGCGGCTCGCGCATCGTCGGCGTCGTGCGCGATCACACCGGCGTGCGCGCGGTGGAGCTGGGCGGACTCGAGCTCGACTCCGATCGCATGGACACGCTGTCGGTCGCGCTTCCCGACGAGAAGCCGGAGAACGTCGAGGGCGCGCTGATTCCGGCGGAGACGGTGCTGCTCGCGGTCGATCCCGAGACTGCCGCGGAGCTCGCGGGTTACGCCGATTTCGCGAAGCCGTGGATGACCTCGAAGCCGGTGACCGCGGCGTGTCTCGACGTCGGCCTCCGCTCGCTGCCGCGCCCGAAGAACCAGTTCGCGATCGGCATCGACGAGCCGCTGTATTACTCCGTGCATTCCGCGTTCGCACAGCTCGCGCCGAAAGGCGGCGCGCTCATTCACCTGCTGAAGTACCGCCGCGAACAGACCGCGACGGATGAAGTGATCGACGGCGAGCGCACGCGCCGCTCCGCCGGCGCCGCTTCTTCAGCAGGCGACGAGCAGCAGCTCGAGGCGCTGCTCGACCGCATGCAGCCCGGCTGGCGCGACGTCCTCGCCCATCGCCGCTTCCTCCCCGCGATGACGGTCTCGAACGCACTCCCCGTCGCCGGCGCCCAGCGTCCATCCCCCATCACCCCCGTCCCCGGCCTCTACATCGCCGGCGACTGGGTCGGCGACGTCGGCGTGCTGTCGGATGCATCGCTCGCGAGCGCCCGCGCCGCGGCGAAGGCGATTCTGGCTTCCTGACGGTCGCGCGGTCACGCAGTCACGCGGCACAGGTGTCATTCCGAACCGCGAAGACGGTGAGGAATCCCCCGCGAGTCGCGGGAGACGAGCAAGTCGGAACGGGATCCTTCGCCGTCTTCGCGGCTCAGGATGACACTCCCTGCCGCGTGACCGCGTGACCGCGTGACCGGCGCTACAGCGGCTTCACGCGGATGCCGCCGCCCGAGCTGCGGAGGACGAGTTTCGGGCCGCCGCCGTTGATCGCGCCCTTCAGCTCATCGTCATCCTGCGAGCCGACGATCGTGATCGGGACGGTGGAGTGCACTCCGCCGCCGCTCGCGCGTGCGTCGAGCTCGACGCCGATGCCGCTCGCGAGGGTCACGGTGACGCCGCCGCCGGAGGTCGTGAGGCGCGAGTCGCCGCGCGGCTGGCGCGAGAGGCGCGCCTGAATCGAGCCGCCGGAGGTCGAGGCGTTGACGGTGCCGGCCGCGTCTTCGATGGTGATCGAGCCGCCGGACGTGCGCGCGATGACGTCGCCGTCGGCCTTCGTGATCGTGATCGAGCCACCCGAGGTCTTCGCTTCGACGGGGCCGCTCGCATCGCCGACCTTGATCCAGCCGCCGGAGGTGTGCGCGACGACGTTGGTGCGCGCGCCGCCGACGCTGATGCTGCCGCCCGAAGTCTTCAGCGTCGCAGGACCTTTCAGCATGCCCGTCCTGATCGAGCCGCCCGAGGTCTTCGCTTCGACGTTGCCGCCGATGTCGGCGAGATCGATCGAGCCGCCGGACGTCCTCACGTCGAGGCTGTATTCGGCCGGGACGCGGATGTTCCACTCGACGTCGTAGCTGGAGAACCAGCGGTCCCACGAATGCTCGAAGTCGCTCTCGACGTGGACGTCGTTCCCGTCCTGCCGGAAGGTGATGCGATGCTCGCGCAGCTGTTCGTCGTCGTTGCGCCCGTGCGCCTTGCGGATCACCTCGAACGCTACGCCGCTGCCGCCGGTGACGATGGTGATGGCGCCGACGCCGGCGTCGAGATGGAGCGTGCCTCCGCCATTGACGTTGAACCCGCGGCGGATCGTGTCCGTGGCGGCCTGGGCGGCGGTGGCGAGGAACAGCACGAGGGCGAACGTGGAGAAGCGGCGCATGACTAAATCCTCCGGTACTTCCATGTACGCCACGCCAGGCAAAAAGTTTGAAGTAAACTCCGCGCGCATGCCGATCGACGACGCCGCATTCAAAACGGCCATGTCGCGTTTCACCAGCGGAGTCACCATCGTGACGACGGAGCACGAGGGGAAGCCGTACGGGCTGACCGTGTCCTCGTTCGCCTCGCTGTCGCTGCATCCGCCGCTCGTGCTCGTCAGCATCGAGAAGCAGGTGAAGTCGCACGACGCCATCGCCGCCGCCGGAAAATTCGGAGTGAGCATTCTGGCGAGGAATCAGGCCGAGCTCTCGGGTCGCTTCGCGTCGAAGATCGACGACAAGTTCGCGGGCGTCGAGATCGTGCGGGGCGAGCTCGGCGTGCCGCTGCTCGCCGGCGCGATCACGACGCTGGAGTGCCACGTGCATGCCCAGCTTCCGGGCGGCGATCACACGATCTTCGTCGGCGAGGTCGCGGAGGCGAAGACCGCCGAGGGGGATCCGCTCGTGTATTACCGCAGCGCTTATCGTGACCTCGCCTGATCCCTCCATACGCACCGCGCTCCGGCGTTTCTTTCGTGTCGAGAACCGCCGCGCGGTCCTCCGTCCCGGCCGCATCGAGCGCGTCGAAGATTTCTCCCGTCCGGTGACGGTCTATCTCCCCGCCGGCTACGACGAGCGCAACGAGCGCCGCTATCCCGTGCTGTACATGCAGGACGCGCAGAATCTCTTCGACGCCGACCGCGCGTACATTCCGGGACAGCACTGGAAATTGCGCGAGGCGGCCGACGCCGCGGTTGGCGAGCGAACCGCGTCGCCGATGATCATCGTCGGCATTGACAACGCCGGCGCCGCGCGCATCGACGAGTACACGCCGACTCCCGATCCGCGGCATAACGGCGGCGGACGCGCGGACGAGTACGCGCGTCTGCTGCTCAACGAGCTGAAGCCACTGATCGACACCCGTTTCCGCACGATCCCGAATGACTCCGGCATCGGCGGCTCATCCCTCGGCGGTCTGATCTCGATGCACCTCGCGCTGAAATATCCGGATGTGTTCCGCCGCGCCGCGGTCATCTCGCCGTCGGTGTGGTGGAACCGCCGCGTGATTCTGAACGAGGTCGATGAGTTCGAAGGACGCCATCCGCGCGTCTGGCTCGACGTCGGCGGACGCGAAGGCACGGACGCCGTCCAGGGCGCGCGCGCGCTGCGCGACCGCCTCCTCGCGCGCGGCTGGGACGAGGAGACGCTGCGCTACTACGAGGACCGCCGCGGCGATCACAGCGAGCGCGCGTGGTCGCGGCGCGTCCGCCAGGCGCTGGAGTTTTTGTTCCCTCCGGCGTAGTTTGGCCTTCCATGACCGTGCGCGACACGCTCGGCCGGCCTGTTCGCGACCTGCGGATCTCCGTCACCGATCGCTGCAACTTCCGATGCCCGTACTGCATGCCGAAGGAGGTCTTCGGCCCGCAGTTCACGTTCCTGCATCGCGAGGAGCTGCTGACGTTCGAGGAGCTGACGCGACTCGCGCGGATCTTCGTGCGCCACGGCGTCGAGAAAGTGCGGCTCACCGGCGGCGAGCCGCTGCTGCGCCGCGATCTCGAGCTCCTCGTCGCACAACTTGCTGCCATCGACGGCCTCGACGACATCGCGCTGACGACGAATGGCTCGCTGCTGACGCGCGAGAAAGCGCGCGCGCTGAAGGCGGCGGGCCTGCGCCGGATCACGATCAGTCTCGACTCGCTGGACGACGCCGTGTTTCGCGCGATGAACGACGTCGACTTCCCGGTCGCGCGCGTGCTCGAGGCGATCGACGCGGCGGCGGAGGCCGGACTCGCGCCGGTGAAGATCGACGTGGTGGTGAAGCGCGGCGTGAACGACGACGGCGTGGTCGCGCTCGCGCGGCGCTTTCGCGGCACGGGCCACATCGTCCGCTTCATCGAGTACATGGACGTCGGGAACACGAATCAGTGGCGCGCCGATGATGTCGTGTCGGGCCGCGAGCTGCTGGCGATGCTGTCGCGCCAGTGGCCGCTCGTGCCGGCGGACGCGAACTATTTCGGCGAGGTCGCGGAGCGCTGGCGCTACGCCGACGGCGCGGGCGAGCTCGGGATCATCACGTCGGTGACGCAGCCGTTCTGCAGCTCCTGCACGCGCGCCCGCCTTTCCGCGAGCGGCGAGCTTTACCTCTGCCTCTTCGCCGGCACCGGCTACGACCTGCGCCGCCTGCTGCGCGGAGGCGCGAGCGACGACGAGCTCGCGGACGTCATCGCGACGCTGTGGCGCAATCGCAATGACCGCTATTCGGAGCAACGCTCACACGACTCAGCCGCTGCGCACAAAGTAGAGATGTCGCATATTGGAGGCTGAGAGGTTCCCTCACTAGCGCCCCCCGTTGTACTTCTCCTTCGCCGAGCTCGGCACCGTCGTCAGCTTCACCGCGTTCTCCGTGTCGAGCTTCACGCGCGGGCCGAGCGGCTGCACGCGGCCGGACCACGTACGCTCGCGCATCGCGCGCCCTTCCTTGATTTCCTGAATCTGGGTCTTCTTCATGACCTGCGAGGTTGCGACAGTCGCGCCATCCCGGCCACGAAGAGCTGTTTGCCGCCCTGCGACGGATGGCGCACCTTCTCGTGCGCGATGCCCATCGCGTCAGCGACAGCGACGCCTGATTGCCGATCGCGACGAGCTGCCGGACCGGGAACAGACGCAGCAGGCGCGCGATGAAACGCTCGCCGAGGAGCAGCTCGGCCGCGGTCGGCACGCGATTGGAGTCGGGCTCGCCGGGACGGAACGGATGAAACGGAAAAGCGTTCCAGAGCAGCGGCAACGGCTTAATTTCGCGGATCGTCCCCCACACCATCGTCGCACTCGCCTCCGTCGACAACTTCGGCCCCGGCGTCGCCTTGCGATACCCGCGATCCGCGCCGAGCACACGCCCGCTCCGCGTCTCGACCCCGGAGAGCATCACCGTCTCACTCACGAACGCGATGCCCGTCAAACGCCCGCCGCGATAACTCACCGCCTCGCCAACCAGCATTGTGGTTGGCTCCACGCGCGCGAGCTCCTCGAGATACAGACGCAGATTGCGTCTTCGGATGGCGTTGCCCTGCAAGTCGCCGACGCTTCGCGAGAACTGATTCGTCGCGCGCTCCGAAACCTCGGCCGCGGCGAGCTCGGCTATCAGGCTGTTGATCGTTGACACGGTACCGCCGCACGTTATCGTACCGGGGTGATTGTGGCCATTGCGCTGATGCTCGTCGCGATGCCGCTGTTCGCGGCGAATCCGCATGAAACCAGTTGTTCGCTCGATCGTTCGGTTCTCGCGCCTTACAACAAGACTTCGGCGACGGAGGAAGAGTGGTCCGCGTCGCGTCGTGCAATTTCGAAATTCATGGGCTGTGCGCCGTCCGCGATCGACAGTGCCTCGCGCCGCGTGTTTTTCGAGGTCGTCGGCCGTGAGTTTACGACCGACCATAAGCCGGCGCTCGACAAGTGGCGCGCAAAGCGGCCCGGGTCGGAGGCGCTGTTCGAGGGGATCACGGTGTTTCAGCACGAATTGCGCGCGTACATGGAACGGCTTGCCGATCCGAAGCGCGACGCCGAGTCCAAAGGCACGATCCTTCGCTATGGAACCGCGAAGACCATCGCGTCATTTGGTCCGGCAGTGAAGAACGATGTATTGCAGATGCTCGGCAAGCCCAACGCGGTTTACGGCGTGTCGAATCAGTACAACTCGCAGCTCGACGCGCTTGCCACGCTCGGCGAGTGGGTCGATCCGTCCAGCGGCGCGTTCAGCGCGGAGGAAAAGGCGCGTTTCGCCGAGATTCTCGCCGGGCTGCAGAAGAAACGTTAATACGCCACTCGCAGATACGTATCCGGATCGGCGACCGCGGGGTCGCCGGTCTGGTACGGCGGGTGGGGGTTGTACTGGATGAGCAGCTGCACGCATTTCGCGGTCTGCTCGTTCGTGAGGAGCGAGACCAGGTAGATCGCGGTGTCGAGGCTGGACGAGATGCCGCCGCCGGTGATGCGGTTGCGGTCGTGGACCCAGCGGGGGTAGCCGTTGACGACGAAGACGCTTTTGTTCGCGCGGAGTGAATCGATCGCGGCCCAGTGCGTGGTGGCGCGGTAGCCGTCGAGGAGGCCGGCGGTCGCGAGCACGATCGCGCCGGTGCAGACGGAGGTCACGAGCTCCGCTTTCGCGGCCTGCTTCCGGATGAACGTCATCAGTGCGGGATCGGTGGTCGCGCCGCTCGTGTCGTATGCGCCGGGCACGAGCAGCAGCGTCGCGGGCGAGTGTTTGTAGTCGTCGAACGTTCGCGTCGCGTGCAGCTCGACGTTCTGGCCCGTGTTGATCGCATTCGTCGTCGCCGCGACGAGGTGGAGGTCGAGCTCGCGCTCCTTCCAGTAGCCGGGGATGCGCGTGAAGACGTCGAACGGCACGGTGACGTCGATCAGGTCGACGCCGGGATAGATCGGGATCGCGATGCGCAGCGGTTGCATGTGCCGATTATCCGCTAGTGCCGCGCCGCGCGGCGTCGCGGGCCGACCTCACGCGTGTCGTGGATCTGATAGATGGCGCCGTCGTCGTAATCCGCGACGTAGATCTCGCCGTTCACGTCTTCGCCGAACGTGCTGATCGAGAAGCTGGTGTCGACGAGCACGCGCGAGGTCACCGCGCCGCTGCTCGCGCGCGTCGCGCCCCAGATCACGCCGTTGCAGAAGTCGCCGTAGATGTACGTGCCGTGGAGCAGCGGGTAGCGCGCGCCGCGATAGACGTAGCCGCCCGTCACCGAGCACGCGCCGCCCGTGTGGCCGTACTCGATCACCGGCGTCACGAGTCCCGCGGGGTTGCAATTCGACGACGACGGGAAGCAGTGCGTGCCTTCCATCCTGTTCCAGCCGTAGTTCTCGCCGCCGATGCTCGTCGCCGGCTGAAAGTCGATCTCCTCCCACAATCCCTGTCCCACGTCCGCGATCCAGAGATCGCCGGTGACGCGGTCGAAGGAGAACCGCCACGGATTCCGCATCCCGAGCGCCCAGATCTCGCCGCGATAGCCGAACCGCCCGCGGAACGGGTTCGAGAGCGGGATGCCGTAGGGGTCGGCGGAATCGACGTCGATGCGCAACATCTTGCCCAGCAGCTCGGCAGGATTTTGCGCACGGTTGCCGGGATCGCCGCCCGAGCCGCCGTCGCCGAGGCCGATGTAGAGGTAACCGTCCGGACCGAACTGCAGCTGGCCGCCGTTATGGTTGATGAAGGGCTGATTGACGCGGAGCAGCACCCTGGCCGACTGCGGATTCGCGCGATTCGGATCGGCCGCCGAGACCTGATAGCGCGCGATCACCGTCGTCCCGGGTCCCGAGGTCTCGGTGTAGTTGACGTAGAAGAAGCCGTTCTCCGCATAGCGCGGATGGAACGCGAGACCGAGGAGACCGCGCTCGCCGCCGGAGAGCACGAGGCCGCGGATGTCGAGGAACGGCGTTGGAAAGACGCGCGTTCCGTCACAGATCACGATCGTGCCGCTCTGCTGCACGATGAACAGCCGCGAGTCGCCGGCGTGCGTGATCGCGACGGGATTCTGCAGCCCCGTCACGATGAAATCGAACGCGACGTCCTGCGCGAGCGCGGGAACGAGGAACAGGAGCGAGAGAAACGGGAGGAACCGGGTCATGACGGCACGTTGATGCAAGATCGGTAACCAGTTCGGCCATGGTATAGATTGCGCCGCTTGTTTGGATCTCTGCTCGAGCGCATCACGGAGCTGCTGCTGCGGCGGCCGCGAACGATCCTGGCGGTGGCGCTGGCGATCGTCGTGGCCTCGGGGCTGATCGCGACGCGCCTGCGCCTCGACCCCGACGTCCTGAACCTCATCCCGCGCAACAACCGCGAGGTCGATGAGTTCCGGTCGCTGATCGCCGACACCGGCACGCTCGACTTCCACGTGATCGTGCTCGAGTTCCCGAAGGGCGCGGATCCGGCGGCGTACGGCTCGCTGCTCGACAACATCGGCGGGCAGCTGCGCAAGTCGCCGCGCATCGAGTACGCGTCGTGGAGCATTCCCGATCCGTTCTCGGTCATCGAGCGCGTGCTGCCGTACGCGCTGGTCGTGCTCTCGCCGCAGCAACTGGACGCGGTCGCGGCGAAGCTGTCCGACGAAGGCATCCGCGCGTCGGTCGAGCGCAATCGCACGCTGCTGCAGACGCCGCAGTCAGCGATGCTCAAGCAGATCGTGCGCGTCGACCCGTTCAATCTGCTGCCGGTGTACGCGGAGAAACTGCAGCGCGCCGGCGGCGGCCTGAAGGTCGATTTCTCGAGCGGCTACTACGTCGCCGCGGATCACACCGCGGCGATCATCATCTCCAAGCCGCGCCGCGCCGCGCAGGACCTTCCGTTCAGCCGCGCGGTGCTGGAAGAGACGCGCGCGATCAGCGCGAAGGCGCTCGAGGAGTTCCGCGCGGCGAACCCGAATGTGCCGCTGCCGGCGATCGGCTACACCGGCGGCTACGCGATCGCCGCGGCGGACGAGAAGATCATCCGCTGGGACATGACGCTCAACAGCATCACGTCGATGGCCGGCGTGCTGCTGCTCTACTTCTACGCGTTCCGCCGCCCGTCGGCGCTGCTGTACTCCGGCGTGCCGATGGCCGCGGCGATCATCGTCACGTTCGGGATCGGCGCGGTCGTCTACGGGACGCTCTCCGCCGCGAGCACCGGCTTCGCCGCGCTGCTGGCCGGACTCGGCGTCGACTTCATGACTGTGCTGTACGAGCGCTACGTCGACGAGCGGAATCGCGGCGCGGACGTGACGACGTCGATGCGCACGATCATGCGGCACACGCTGCCGGGAGTCGTCGTCGGCGCGCTGACCACCGCCGCGACGTTCTATGCGTTTCTCGCGACGAAGTTCCGCGGCATGACCGAGCTCGGGTTCCTGACCGGCAGCGGCATTCTCGTGTTCCTGCTCTGCGTCGTCTTCGTCTTTCCCGCGCTGCTGGTCGTGATCGAGCGGCGCCGCGAAGGCCGGCGCAGGCTGCGCATCCACTCGTTCGGGACCGCGCCGCTCGTGCGCTTCAGCCTCGCGCGTCCGCGCGCGGTCATCATCACGTGGGGCGTGCTCGTGTTCGTCGCGGCGTTCGGCGCGGCGCGCGTGCGCTTCAGCGACGAGCTGCAGAACCTCCGCTCGAAAGGGAACGAGGGCGTGCGGCTGCAGGAGCTGGTGACGCAGAAGTTCGGCCAGGCGTTCGAGGCGATGATGTACGGCGTTCGCGGCAGGACGCCGCGCGAGGCGATCGAGAAGGCGCAGGCGGCGCTGCCGGAGCTGGAGCAGCTCGCCGAGAAGAAGGTCGTGAGCTCGGTGCAGTCGATCGCGACGTTCATGCCGAGCGAGGCGCAGCAGGGCGTGGTGATTCAGCACCTGCAGAGCGGCGCCGCCGATCGCTTTTCCTGGCCGCGCATCGAGAAGACGTTCCGTCAGGCGCTGGTCGACAACGGGTTCCGCGCCGAGGCGTACGACGACGTGCTGCCGCTGTATGCGCAGGCGTTGCAGCAGAAGGAGATGCTGACGATCGATACGCTGCAGCGCCTCGGCATGGCGGACAGCGTGCAGCGTTTCATCCGCAAAACGCCGACTGGCTACATGTCGATCGCGTACGTCTACCCGAACAACGGCCGCTGGCCGCGCTTTCTCCCCGCGGAGCTGCAGGCATTCCGCGCGCGGCATCCCGAGGGCGTGCTGACGGGCGTGAATCTCATCTCGCAGACGCTGCGCACGATCGTGCTGGCCGACGCCGTCCGCGCGAGCGTCCTCGGATTCGTGATCGTGTTCGCGCTGCTGTGGGTCGGCTTCCGCTCGTTCACGCGCGCCTGCTTCGTCTTCGTCCCGTTCATCGCCGGCTGCACGTGCATGCTCGGCTTCATGGGGCTGTTCGGCTTCACCTTCAACTTCATGAACATCTTCATCGGCCTGATGCTCGTCGGCACGGCGACCGACTACGCGGTGTACATGCTGCAGCGCTACGACGAGTCGCCGACGCACTACGTGGAGAACGCCGCGAGCGATACCGCGCGCGCGGTCGTTCTCGCCGCGCTGATGTCGATCGTCGGCTTCGCGTCGTTCAGCATCTCGCACTATCCCGGCGTGCGCTCGATCGGCTACGCGGCCGTCGTCGGGATCGCGCTCAGCTGCCTCGCGTCGATCACGCTCCTGCCCGCGCTGCTCGTGACCGGCAAGTTCCGTCACGAGCATGCGTCGATGCTGGGCGAGCCTCCCTCGGAGGAGTGATCGTTACTGGCCGAGGAGGCCGTGGATGTTTCCGTCCGGGTCCTTGAACCACGCCATCTTGTGGTTGCCGGCGACGTGGATGTCGCCCACGAGCTTCGTCTCCGGCATGTTGTCGTAGTGCTCGAACTTCACGCCTTTCGCGCGGAGTCCCTCGACGATGTCTTCGAGGTCGCCGCCGAGGTTCCACGTCGCCGCGGTCGCCTGATTCGTTCCGGCGTACTGCGATACGTAAACCAGCAGGGTCGAGCTGCCGCATTTGAATTCGATGGCGCCATCGCCCTCGACGTGCGTGACTTCCAGCCCGAGCGTGCTTTCGTAGAACCTGCGCGCGGCGCCGAGATCCTTCACCGCGACCGTGGCCATGACATTTTTGTGAGTCAGCATGGCTTTGGTCATTCAAAAATCGCTCCCGAAGGGGGAAAATATGCGAGGGAGGCCGTCTAACCCGCATGGCTTCAGAAAAAGCGATTCTCAAAGTGCTCGATCTCCTCACCATCGCTCCTCCGTCGCAGCTCGAGAGCCTCGGCGCCGATGCGACCGGCCAGGCGAAGTCGATTCGCAAGATCGTCGGAACGAAAAACATCGTTGCCGTCGGCATCAGCGAAAAGCGCACGAAGGGAAAGTCGACCGGGAAACTGGCGCTGACGTTCTACGTCGAGAAGAAGGTGCCGCTGTCGAAGCTCAAGGCGGATAAGCTCATTCCGCCGACGGTGCCGGAGGCGCTCAGCGGACCGGAGGCGATCCCGACCGATGTCATCGTCATCGGCAAACTGAGGCCCGAGGTGAATGCGACCCGGCATCCGGTCCAGCCGGGCAACAGCATCGGTCACGTGAACATCACCGCCGGCACGCTGGGCGCGATCGTCAGCAAGGGGACCGTGCTGCACCTCCTGAGCAACAGCCATGTGCTGGCGGTGAGCGGCACCGCGAAGAAGGGCGACTCGATCATTTATCCAGGGAAGGCCGACGGCGGCGCAATGCCGGCCGACCTCGTGGCGACACTCGCCGATTTCAAGAAGTTCGTGACCGGAGGAGACTTCGTCAATCGCGTCGACTGCGCGATCGCGAAGCCGACGGCCGCGCGGCTTGCCGACGTCGTCTCGCAGATCAAAGGGTTCATCGTTCCGAAGGGAACGATCAAGCCGGTGCGTGGAATGACGGTGGTGAAGGTGGGGCGCACCACCGGCAAGACGACCGGCGAAGTCCGCGACGTGAACTTCCGTTTCACGCTCAACTATGCGGGCGTCGGAGAGGTCGGGTTCCTCGATCAGGTCCTGTGTTCGCGCTACACGCAGCCCGGCGATTCGGGCTCGCTCGTCGTCGATCAGGCCACTGGTCGCGCGGTAGGCCTGCACTTTGCGGGTGCGAATGGCGGCAGCGTCTTCAACCCGATCGGCGACGTGCTCAGCGCACTCGGCGTGACGCTGGTGACGAAGGCGATCGGTCAGCCGCAGGCCGCGGCGAAGAAGAAGCCGGCGAAGAAGAAACCGGCGAAGAAAGCGGCGAAGAAGAAAGCATCGAAGAAGGCCGCCAAAAAGAAATAGATGGCCACGGAACGAGAGGCGAACCTCGCGCGCGAACAACACTCCGACGCTCTGCGGAAGATGGGAGCTCACGCCATCTCCGTGGACGTCGTGAAGCAGAAGGGCGAAGAGACGTTCGCGGTCATCGCGTTCGTCGAGACGAAACCCGACGACGCGCCGAAAACGCTCGACGTGAAGCGCGGCAAGCGTACGGTGAAGGTGCCGCTCGCCGTCCGCGTCGCGGAGAGATACCAGCCCGAATAGCCGCTCAGTCCTCCGCGATCACGATCACCCGGTCATCCGCCGTGAACGAAACGCTCGTGTCTTTCGGCGGATTCACGCTCACTCCATACCCCGCCGCGGCGTCGCTGGTCTTCGCCGCGAGGCGGTAGCCGATCGCCACATGCCCGCGCCGCCGCGCCGCGTCGACCACGTGCCAGTAACTCATCGCCCTGCCGAGGACGACGTAGTCCGCGGCCGGCTTGAGATAGATCTCCGAGCCGTCGGCGTCGAAGATGTCGTCGAACACCGCGCGCAAATCCTTGTTCTCGGTGACCTGCGCGATGAGCAGGCTGGTGAGCTTCTCGCTGACGATGAAGTCGTCGGCCTGCGTGATCTCCGCGAGCTCGCGATTTCTCACGTCGAGCATTTCCGTGACGATCGAGTAGTGATTCGCGCCGCTCTTCGTCTCGATGTCGCGCAGATGGAGCAGCGTCACGAGGGTCTTCGCGTCCGCCTTCTGCACCGGCAGGCGATCGGCGTAGCAAAGCACGATGATGTGCTGGTAGCTCTCGGGGTTGATCGACTCGAGCGTGGCGCGGTCGGTCGTGTCGCCGTCGCGATAGTCGACGACGTAGTTGCGCATCTCCGATCGCATCGTGTCCACGGCTTCCGCGATCCCTTCGCCTTCGGCGATCACGGTGAGGCTCGAGCCGGGCGCGGCGTAGGCGTCGAGCTCGCGGATGATGATCGGCGCGCGAGCGTTCCAGCCCAGCAGCAGCGAGCGCTCGGCCTCGGCGGTCGAGACCGCGCGCTCGACGAGCAGCGCGTCATCGACGCGCGGCGCGGTTTTCTTCACCTGCACCGATTCGAGGTCTTTGGCGATGACGATGGCCGCGTCTCCGGTTGCGAAGAGCTGCGTCATCGGCGGATTGAGCTGCACCGCTCCGTCGCGCGTCTTCACACCGATCAGCGATGAGTCGGGGAACGCGATCAGCGCGTCGGAGAACGAGAGTCCGGTGAGCGCCGGGTCTTCCTTGAAGTAGATCTCGTCGCCGCCATAGTCGAGCAGCTCGGTGTAGACGGTCGAGAGGCCGGTCTGCCGGCAGGTCTGCGCGACGACGCGCGCGATCACGTCGCCGGTGTCGATGAGCTGCGCTTCGTCGCGTCCGACCAGCCGCGCCGGCTCCATGTTCTTCCGGTCGTGAATCTCCGCCACGATGTGGAACTTCTCCGGCCGCCGCTCCGGATGATTCGTGATGGCGAGGATGGCCTTGATCACTTCGTTGTCGGCGTCGTCATCCTCCGGCGAGAGCACGACGATGGCGCGCGCGGCGTTGAAGTTGACGATCTTCAGATCGCCGAGATCGATCGGACTGCCGCGGCGGCAGACGACGCGCGTCGTCTTCAGATCGGTGATGCGCTCGCGGATGTCGTCTTCCATCTGCACCTTGTCGCGATCGGCCATGATCACGATGCGGTTCTTCTTCCGGTTCTCGTTGCCGAGAATCAGCTCGCCGACGATCGCGAAGATCTGCGCGTTCCATCCGAGGATCACGATGTGATCGCGCTCCGCGACGACGGAGCGTCCCTTGCGCAGCTCGTCGATCTGATTGCCGACGCCGTTGCTGATCAAACCGATCAGCGTACCGACGATGAAGACGCCGCCGAGCGTGACCAGCAGCATGATCACGAGATACACGACCGATCCCGTGTCGCCGCCCATCGTGCCGGCGTCGAGCGTGCGCATCAGGTTGTGCCACATCAGCTCGGGGAACGACAGCGCCTTGCCGCTCTCGCCCTGCGGCGCGCTGCCGGTGAGGACGAGCAGGATCGCGGCGGTGGCGACGAAGACGACCGACGCGAGCGCCAGCCACGCGATGAGCGCCGGTGTGCCGCGGGAAAGGGTGTTGTCAAAAGCGTAACGGGCGCGCTGACGCGTCGTAAACTGCTGCATTCAAGCTCCTTATGGGCGACCTTCGCGGACCGGGTTGGGAGGCACACCATACTCGATAAAGAAAAACCTTGCATCTGGTTAGGTGTTGTAGTTAACTATATCACCTGAGCCGAACGATGGACCGTGAATGGAACGACAGTCAGCCGATTTACCGCCAGCTCCGCGACCGAGTGGTGGCGATGATCCTCGATGGCGTGCTGAAGGAGGGCGATCCGCTGCCTTCCGTCCGCACGGTCGCCGCCGAGTACCGCGTCAATCCGATCACGGTCCTGAAGGGCTATCAACAACTGGTCGACGAGCAGCTCGTCGAGACGAAGAGAGGCCGCGGGATGTTCATCAATGCCGGCGCGCGCAACCTGCTGCTGCAGGGCGAGCGTCAGAAGTTTCTCGAGGAACAGTGGCCGAGGATTTACGCGACGATTCAGCGGCTCGGCCTGACCGCGGAAGAACTGATGGCCGCGAGCGTGCCCGACGCGCTGCCGCCGGTCTCTGCCGAGGAGGAGCGCTGAACGCCATGGCATGCATTGAAGCCCGCGGCCTCCGCAAGACTTTCGGCAGCACAATCGCCCTGGATGGCATCGATCTCCGCGTCGAAGAGGGTCGCATCCTCGGACTGATCGGTCCCAACGGCGCAGGCAAGAGCACCGCGCTCAACGCGATCCTCGGCCTGACGCCTTATGAGGGACAGCTGACCGTGCTCGGACGCGATCCCTGGACCGAGCGCGATCAGCTGGTGCGCGACGTCTCCTTCATCGCCGACGTGGCCGTACTGCCGCGCTGGATCCGCGTTTCGCAGCTGCTCGATTATCTCGTTGGCGTGCAGCCGCGCTTCGATCGCGCGAAGGCGGAGAGCTTTCTCGCGAAGACCAATATCAAACACCGCAGCAGAGTGCGGGAATTGTCGAAGGGGATGGTGACGCAGCTCCATCTCGCGCTGGTGATGGGCATTGACGCGCGGCTGCTCGTCCTCGACGAGCCGACGCTCGGACTGGACATTCTCGTCCGCAAACAGTTCTACGACTCGTTATTGAACGACTATTTCGATCACAGCCGCACGATCGTCGTGACGACGCATCAGGTCGAGGAGATTCAGGACGTGCTCACCGACGTGATGTTCATCGATCGCGGCCGGATCGTTTTCTCCAGCAGCATGGAGGAATTCGAGACGCGCTATACCGAGGTGATGGTGAATCCGGAGAATGTCGCGGCCGCGCGCGCTCTCGGACCGATTCACGAGCGCCAGGTGTTCGGCCGCAGCATCCTGCTCTTCGATCGGGCCGACCGCAAGCAGCTCGCCGCTCTCGGCGAGGTGCGCACGCCCGGCATCGCCGATTTGTTCGTGGCCATTATGGGGAATACACAGGGAGCAGCGCGATGAGCACGCAAATACCGGCACCTCGCCCCATGTACTGGTCGGTGCGCCGCGAATTGTGGGAGAACCGTTCGATTTACCTCGCCCCGCTGATCGTCGCCGTGTTCGTCCTGTTCGCCACCGCGATCAGTACGATGGTCATGGCGGCGAGGCGGGTGGCCGCGGCCGGAAGGCCGCTCGACATGGCGCCGGCGCCGATCATGATGGCCACGTTCATCGTGGGGTTCGTCTATTGTCTCGACGCACTGTACGGCGAACGCCGCGACCGCAGCATCCTGTTCTGGAAATCGCTGCCTGTGTCCGACGTGACGACCGTCCTTTCCAAGGCGAGCATTCCGCTCGTGGTCCTGCCGCTGATCGCATACGTGCTCAGCATCATTACGCAAATCCTCCTGCTCCCGCTGACCGTCGTGGCACTGACGAGGAGCGGCGCGAATGTATCGGCGGAGCTCGATTTCTTCCAGGGGCTGCTGATCATGGCGTACGGACTGATCGTGCATGCGCTCTGGTTCGCGCCGATCTACGGCTGGCTGCTGCTGGTTTCGGCCTGGGCGCGGCGCGCTCCGGTGCTATGGGCGCTGATGCCGCCGCTCGCGATCGCGGCGGTCGAGCGGATTCTGTTCAATACCTGGACCTTCATGTACATGCTGCAGTACCGCGTGATGGGTGCCATGCGGGAAGGCTTCAACTGGACGAAGGGCAGTCATGACATCGAGCGGCTGTCGCAACTCACTCCCGGCGAATTCCTGAGCGCGCCCGGCTTGTGGGTCGGGCTACTCTTCGCCGCCGGCTGTCTCGCCGCGGCGGTTCGATTGCGACGCAACCGCGAACCGATCTGATTTAGCCCCCCCCAATCGCGTCGTCATGACCTCACGGAGAAGAAGATGAGCGGAGCTGTCTCTCATTACGCCCTCAAAGCGGCGGCCAAACTCTGGTTTGTCGTAGCTGTCAGCGGCCAGCTGATGCTCGCCGTCTACATCGCCTGGTTCTATGGCAGCGCGGCGATGCGGAGCCGCCTCGACACATGGAACCGCGTGCTGACGCGCGGGTATGTCCAGGGTGACACCGCCGGCAACGCCGCCATCATCGCGCACCTCATTGTGGCGGTCCTGCTCATCGCCGGCGGCGCGATTCTGCTGATCCCGGCGGTGCGCGATCGCGTTCCCGTGGTCCATCGGTGGACGGGGCGTTTGTATCTGCTCACCGCGTTCGTCGGAAGCCTCACCGGTCTGTACATGACCTGGATCCGCGGAACCCGCGGCGACGTCGCTCAGTGGATCGGCGGCAGTCTCAATGCGGTTCTGATCATTGTCTGCGGGATTTGCGCGCTCCGCTCCGCGCTGGCGCGACGGTTCGTCGCGCACCGCCGCTGGGTGCTTCGGCTGTTCCTGCTCGTCAGTGCGGCCTGGTTCTATCGGGTGGGGTTGTTCCTCTGGCTGCTCATGAATCACGGGCGCATCGTCGGCTTCAATGCCGAGACGTTTCAGGGCCCGACGCTCACCTTCCTGTCCTTTGCCAACTCCGTCATCCCGCTGACCGTTCTCGAAATCTACCTGTACGTGCAGAACCGCGCGGCCGCACCGGGCCGACTCGCCATGGCGGCGGTTCTGTTCACGCTCACCGTCGCCATGGGCATCGGCATCGCCGGGGCCACCACGCACATGTGGCTGCCCCTCATTCGCACCGGACAACTCAATTACTAGAGGAGAAACCCATGTACACCACGATTTTGCGCACGCTCGTCATCGGTCTGCTCGCACCCGCCGCCGTCACCTGGGCTCAGGAAAACCCGCTCAGCGCCAACAACAAATTCGTCTATGGCGTGACACAAAAGGTCCTCATCCGCTCGGCGGAGATCATGCCCGAGGAGAATTACGGGTTCAAACCGGCGGAATCGGTCCGCAGCTTCGGCGAGATCATCGGACATGTCGCCGACGCACAGTACAACTTCTGTTCCGCCGCGATCGGCGAGAAGCGAACCGCGCCGAAGGTCGAGAAAGTCAAAACCTCGAAGGCCGAGCTCATCGCCGCGCTGAAGGAAGCGATCGCGTACTGCAACGCCGCGTACGACGGCACGACCGACGCCTCCGCGGCACAGGTGGTCAAGCTCATGGGCCGCGACATGCCGCGGCTCGGAGTGCTGACCATCAACCAGATGCACACGATGGAGCACTACGGAAACCTCGTCACCTACATGCGCATGAAGAACATCGTCCCGCCCACGAGCGACGCGGCGTTCATGCAGCAGGCGGGGAAATAGCGCACGCCAATGGATCGCGCACGAACCCAATCCCGAGTACCCCGCATCCGGCTGATCGCGATGATCGCGGCCGCTATGGTCGCGGTCATCAGCGGCGGGGTGATGCTCGCCGGCATCGACTTCCGCACGCAGCGAGTCGATCGGACGAAGGTCAGCATCGACACCGTGCAGCGGGGAACGATGGAGATCAAAGCCGGCGCCAATGGGCAACTGCTGTCCAAACGCATTGAGCACTTCGCCGCGCAGGTGCCCGGAAGGGTAGCGAAGGCGGACATCAAGCCGGGCGCGGTCGTACAGGCCGGACAGGTGCTGGTGGAGCTCGCGAATCCGCAGCTCACTGCCGCCGCCGAGGAGGCACAGTCGGCGTGGGAAGGCGCGGTGGCGGAGCTGCAGGCCGCCGAGGCCGAGCTGCAGACGAACATGCTCAATCAGGAAGTCGTGCTGATTCAGGTGCAGTTCAATGCCGAAAAAGCGAAAGCGAAGACTGAAGCCGACGAAGCGCTTGCGCGCAACGGCCTGATCTCCGGCATCGAACTGAAGCGCTCGCAGCTCGATCTCAATCAACTGAGAAAGACCAGCGACATCGAGGCGCGGCGACTGCAGAAGGTCCGCGGCAACATCCAGGTGCAGCTGGCCGTCCGGCGGTCGCGCGTCGCACAGCTCGCACGCGCACTGGAGCGAGCGAGAGCGCAGGCCGCGGACCTGAAGGTCGTCGCCGGCATCAGCGGCATCGTGCAGGCCATCACTGTCGAAGTCGGGCAGCAGTTGCAGCCCGGCAGCCCGATCGGCCGCATCGCCCGGCAGGATCAGCTCTATGCGGAGCTCCGCGTTCCGGCACGCGAGGCCACGCAGGTGCGCGCGGGGCAGAAGGTCGTCGTCGATACGCGTAATGGCACGGTGAACGGCGTCGTCACGCGCGTCGATCCCGGCGTCACGGATGGCACCGTCGTCGTCGATGCCGATCTGGAAGAACCATTGCCCGCCGGCGCACGGCCGCAGTTGCAGGTGGAGGGCATCGTCTACATCAGTCAGTTGTCGGACACGCTGTATGTCGGCAAGCCCTCTTATGTAAAGAACGATTCTGCCATCACCGTCTGGAAGCTGGATGCCGCCGGACGGTATGCGACGCGAACGAAAATCCGCGTCGGAAAAGTGTCCCTCAATCACCTGCAGGTGCTGCAGGGCTTACAGGCGGGCGACAGGATCATTACGTCGGAAATCGGCGAATTTCAGGATCAGGAACGGATCCTCCTGAAATAAAGGTACTCACTATGAATCTCTGGTTCGATTTGAAATACGCATGGCGCCTCCTGAGAAAGTCGTGGGGCTATTCGCTGATGTGCGCCACCGTCGTCGCGCTCAGCGTCGGGCTCGCGGTCTGGACGAACGCGCTCACCTATAGTCAGCTCTTCGAGTCCCTGGGATTCGCAGGCTCCGAGCGCTGGTACAGCGTGCAGCTCACGTCCGACGCCGCCAGCCGGGCGCGGCCCGCGGTGGACGCATATACGTATCAGCGGCTGCGCGAGCGCAATCGCTCCGCCGACTACCTCGGCGCGTTTGCGAACCGCGCCGTCGTTCTGAGTGAGGGCCAGGCCACGACGAGCCTGCGCGGCGCGGCAATCAGTCCGCGTCTCCTTGCTGCCACCCGAGTCCCGCCCGTCCTCGGACGCACGTTTGAGGAGAGCGATGGGCAAGCCGAGGCCGGGGGCGTCGCCATTCTCAGCTTCGATACCTGGCAGACCTACTTCGCGGGCGATCCGTCCATTATCGGCCGGACGGCTCGAATCGACGCGAAGCCGGTGCAGATCGTCGGCGTCATGCCGCGGGATTTCCTCGTGTTTCAGGATTACGAGCTCTGGATGCCGCTGCAGCTGCCGAAGCTCGCGCGGCCGCAGGACTCGACGATGACGCTCTATCCGCTCATCGTGCTGCGCGAGAATCAAAGCATCGGTCCCCTTGTGAATGAGCTGGACGCCGCGGTCGCCGACGTCAATGGCGACTATCCGAAGCTGTTCAATGCCGGCCGTCACGCCGCGCTGATTCCGGCGGGGCGGATGTTCACGCACGGCAATAAGCCGATCGTGGCGATGATGAGTCTCATGGCCGCGGGCGTGCTGCTCCTCGGCGGCGTGAACATCAGCATGGTGTTCCTCGCGCGCCTCCTGGAGCGCAGCCGCGAGCTCGCATTGCGCACCGCGCTCGGCGCGTCGCGCTCGCGCCTGTTGCGCCAGTGCCTGCTCGAGACCGCGCTGGTTGTACTGCTCGGGCTCGTGGCCGGATACGGACTCGCCGCCCTCGGCATGCAATGGGTCGACGGCATCGACTCCTTTTCGAAACAGATCTTCGCCACCGGCCGCTCGACCAACCTGCCGACGCTGCGCGCCTTCGATTTCGTCGCTGCCGTGGTTTCCGCCGCGATCATCTGGCTGCTCAGTACTTTGATTCCTGCTTCGCGCATTGCGAGACAGGACGCGACAGTGGTGCTGGCGGGCAGCGGCAAGGGCGCAACCCTTCGCGGCAGCAACAAGAGCGTGGCATTCCTCGTCGGACTGCAGGTCGTGATCTCGTGCCTCGTGCTGTTGATCTGCGGCAATGTCGTCATGGCCGTCCGAAACGAGACCGGCAAGCCGACCGGCCTCAATACGTCGAACGTCATGCTGTCGACCAATTCGACGGTCTTCGACGCGCGCTATGACGAGCCGGTGCGGCGACTGCGCTATTGGGAAGACCTCGCCGCCGCAATCGAGAGCAAATTGCCTGGCGCTAAGGTGGCCATGACCACCGCCGCTCCCAGCAGACCGGCGAGAGTCCCCGCCGCGATTGAAGCGCGGCAGGGCACGGAGAATCAGGGCGCGCTGACACTGCCGCTGACCATCGTGTCGGAAAACTATTTCGAGCTGATGGGCCTCAGCCTGCGCTCGGGGCGGCTGTTCGACAGCACCGACAATCGCGGCTCCCTCGACGTCGCCATAGTCGACGAGAAAATGGCCGCGCGTTTCTGGCCGGACGAGAACGCGCTGGGCAAGCGCGTCCAGCTCGGCTCCGCAGACAACGCTCCCTGGCTCACCATTGTCGGCGTCGTTTCTTCCGTGCCGGGAGCGCCGTATCGCATCGACGCCGACATCGGGTCGATTTACCAGCCGCTGCGCCAGGCGGTTCCGGAGGCGTTTCAGGTGCTGGTCCGACTGCCCAATACGGCGACTGACGCGCGCACGGCTCTTCGCGCGGCCGCGTTTGCGGTCGATCGCGACCTGCCATTGCACAACCTGCAAATGCTCGACGATTACTTCGCCGCGCTGAAGCTCGGGACCGCCGCAATGATCCCGGTGTTCACCGTGATCTCGCTCATTACGGCCGTACTGGCGGCGTCCGGCCTCTTCGGACTGATCAGCCGTTCCGTTGCTCAACGCACGCAGGAAATCGGAATCCGCCGCGCGGTTGGCGCGACTGTATGGCGAGCCACGTCGATGTTCCTGCGTCAGGGCGCAATGTACCTGAGCGTGGCAATCGTCGGCCTCGGCCTGGGCATTCTGGTCATGCCGCTGCTCAGCCGAGCGATTCCGAACATCCTCGATCACGTCGTCCCGGTCACGCTCGGCGTCGCAATCCTCATTGCGGCCGTCATCTCCACAGCGTCGTACTTGCCCACGCGCCGCGCGGTGGCTCTCGAGCCCGGCGATGCGCTTCGTTATGAATAGGGAGGATCCCTCAATGACACAGCACCTCATCGATCTGCAGGGCATCAAAAAAATCTTCTATACCGCGGAGATGGAAACCGCCGCGCTCGACGACATTCATCTCGGCATCGACGAGGGCGAGTACGTCTCCATCAGCGGCCCCTCGGGTTGCGGCAAGTCGACGCTCCTGTCGGTCATGGGGCTGCTCAATTCATCGACCGAGGGGAAATACTTCCTCAATGGCGCCGAAGTGACGGGATTGCCGCCGGCCGAGCAGGCGCGCGTGCGCAACCGCGACATCGGCTTCATCTTTCAGGCCTTCAACCTGATCGCCGACATGAGCGCCTTCGAGAACGTCGAGCTGCCATTGACGTTCCGCAGCGACGTCAATCGCAAACAACGCCGCGAGCTCGTCCTGACCGCGCTCGAACAGGTACAGATCCCCGAGCGCCAGAAGCATTTCCCCGCGCAACTGTCCGGCGGACAACAACAGCGCGTCGCCATCGCGCGCGCTCTCGTCGGCAAGCCGCGGGTCCTGCTCGCCGACGAGCCGACCGGCAACCTCGACTCGAAAAACGCGCAACTCGTCATGGACCTGCTCGACACGCTGCACGAGCAGGGCAGCACCATCGTGATGGTCACGCACGACCCCCGCTTCGCCGAGCGCGCCGACCGCCAGGTCTCGCTGTTCGACGGAAAGATCGTCGAAGACCGGCGCAGATCGGCAGGACGCTGAACCATGTCCATCTCGCCCCTGCTCTTCATTCACATCTGCGGAGCCGTCATCGGCCTGCTCTCCGGAGCCATGGCCGTCGTCTTTCGCAAAGGCTCCGGCTGGCACGCCGCCGCCGGAACGGTGTTTTTCGTCTCGATGCTGTGCATGTCCTCGAGCGCCGCATACGTTGCAGCGTTCGAGCTGCCGAACCGAGTCAATTTCATGATGAGCGTCCTCACGTTCTACCTCGTCGCCACGGCGTGGGTAGCCGCGAGGCGCCGAGACGGCAAGCCCGGCCTGTTCGACTGGGCCGCGCTGTCACTCGTGCTCGCGAACGGAGTCGCAGGCATCGCGTGGGGCATCAAAGCCGCGAGCAGCGCGACGGGATCGCTCGACAAGATGCCCTCGCCCTTCTACTTCGTCTTCGCCACGATCGCCCTGCTGTGCGCCGTCGCGGACATTCGCATGATCGCCCGCGGCGGCTTCACCGGCGGACGCCGCATCGCGCGCCATCTCTGGCGCATGTGCTTCGCGCTCTGGATCACCGCGATGTCTTTGTACCCCGGTCGCGCACAGTTTTTCTCGAAGGAGCTCCGCGACACGCACCTGCTGATGGTTCCGCAGTGGCTGCTGATCGGGTTCATGGTTTTCTCGCTCGTTCGCGTGCTGCGGTCGCAGCGGAGGACTGCCGCGGCATGAAGACCCGCTCACAACGACATTCGACCGTCTGGGCCGGACGTCGTTTCCGCATTGCATGGGAGATGTTCTGATGGCTGCATGATGCTGCGTATCCTCACCACCATTGCTCTCATCGCCCAGCTGGCCGCCGCCCAGCCCGGTCACGCGCCGGCTTCGCCGGAGTTGTGCGGAGAAGCGCTCATGCGCGCACTCCAGTCGGGCGGGTATACGATTCTCGTTCGCCACGCGCGTACCGATCGGAACCTGCCGACGAAAGAAACGCCGGGATCGATCCCGCCGCTGCGTGCCGATCAGCGGAATCTGACCGCGGCGGGTGAACAGGATGTCCGGGTGATGCATGACGTCGTCGAGAAGTATCACCTCCCGATTGGAGAGGTCCTCTCGAGTCCGATGTATCGCTGCCGGGAAACGGCGGACGCGTTCGGGGCGGCATCATCCGTGACCATGACCCTTCGCACGTTTCCGACAACTGCCGAGACGCAGGCCCTGGTGGCCGCCGCGCCGAAGGCGGGAACGAACCGCGTGCTCGTCACGCATCACTTCGTGATCGAGAACCATGTGCCGGGCATCGTCCCGGGCGATATCAACGAGAGTGAGGCAGCGGTCGTGCGTCCGACGGGCGATGGGAAAGTGACGCTCGTCGGCAGGATCAAACTCGGCGACTGGGAGACGCTTGCCGGCGCTGCGAAGACTGCCGCGGCGGCGCCGGCAATCGTGCACGCTCCTGCTGCAACGCCGGTTCATCCGGCGGTTCCGGTGGTGATCCCGGCGACGCGCCCGGGCAAGCTCGCCGCCCTCTACATCGAAGCATTCAACTCCGGCGACCCCGCGCGGATGCGCGCCTTCATCGAGGCGTCGATGCTCGCGTTGCCGGACCGCCCGCTCGAGGCCCGGATGCAGACGTTCGCAAAGCTGTTCAACGACTTCGGCGCACTCACCGTGACCGCGATTCAATCGACGACCGACGAGGCGATCGCGCTGCAGGTGCAATCGAAGCGCGGCCCTCTGCTCGTCACCGTGACGGCGTCGCCGGACGGCGACCGCGCGCAGTCGCTGACCTTCGGCATCCCGGAAGGCGGCCACTCGTGATGCTCGTCGGGCGCGCATGACGGCGGACGTTCGAGCGCCCGCCGCTCCGCCTCTCCGAGGAGCGAGTCTCGCGCTGGTCCTCGTCTGCCTGGCGCTCGGCGGAGTCAGTGCGCTCGAGACGCGCCACGTCTCCGTGGCTCACGGATTTCCGCTCCCGTGGAGCGCCATCTTCGCCTCCACGTTGCCGCGCTGGCTCCTGCTGGCCGCAACGCTGCCATTCGCGTTGCGGCTGGCCACGCGGCCGTCTCTGCGGAACGTGCGGCTCGGCGTCGTCGCCACGCACGTCGCGTTGTTCCTCGCGATCTCCTTCGCGCACGCCGCGATCATCGCGTGGACGCTGGCCTTCGCCAATCCGGTGTCGCTGTTGTTCGCCTGGTCGGCGCGGCTGCTGCGCGCCTGGTACAGCGCGATGCCGATCATGGTCTCGATGTACGGCGCGGTGCTCGCCGCGGCGTGGGCACTCAACGAAGCGCGCGAGCGGGAGCTGCGCTCGGTGCGCGCCTCGCAGCTGGAAGCGCAGCTCCAGGCCGCGCGCCTCGCCGTCCTGCGCGCGCGATTGCAACCTCACTTTCTGTACAACACGCTCAATGGAATCGCCGCGCTGGTCGTCGACGCGCGGTCCGCGGAGGCGGTCGCCGCCATCGAGCAGCTGTCCGACCTCCTGCACGCGTCGCTGCGCGACGACGGGCGCAACGTCGTCTCGCTGCGCGAGGAGGTTGCGCTCGCGGAGCGTTACCTCGCGCTCCAGCAGATGCGCTTCGGCGACCGGCTCTGCCACCGCGTCCTGCTGGCGCCGGAGGTCGCGGACTGCGTCGTGCCGGTGCTGCTCCTGCAGCCGCTGGTGGAGAACGCGGTCCTGCACGGCCTCGAAGCCGGTCAGTCGCGGCTGCAGGTCGCGATCACCGCGACGTCCGTGAACGGCGGAATCGAGCTTCGCATCGAGAACGACGGCGCCGGCCTGGACGCTTCGACGCGAGCCGATGGCCACGGCGTCGGTCTCGCCGCGACGCGCGCGCGGCTGGAGACAGCCTACGGCGACCGCGCATCGCTCGCGCTTCTTCCGCGCGACGGCGGCGGCGTGATCGTGCGGTTGCTGCTGCCTCGCTCGGCCCCCGCGGAGCCGATATCGGCGTGAGCGAAGCTCACTACAGAGTGCTGGTGATCGACGACGAGCCGCTCGCGCGGCGACGTCTGCGGCAGTTGCTTTCAGCGGCGCCCGATTTCGACGTCGTCGCCGAGTGCGACGACGCGCGTGAGGCCGCGGAGCTCGTGCGGACGCTGCGGCCCGATGTGGTTTTCCTCGATATCCGGATGCCGCACCTCGACGGCTTCGGCGTGCAGGCCGCGTTGCGCGAGCGCGTGCGCCACGTCGTCTTCGTCACCGCTCACCCGGAGTACGCGGCCCGGGCTTTCGACGTGAACGCCAGCGATTACCTGGTGAAGCCCGTCGTGCAATCGCGCTTCAACGACGCGCTCGACCGCATTCGACGTTCCGGCGCCGGCGCGGACGCGGCGCGCATCCTTCTCGGCGGTCGCCTCGGCGGCGCAGCCGTTCCAGTCGCGGACGTCGTGTGGCTGGAAGCCGCCGGCGCGTATGTCACGGTGCATCTCGCCGATCGCGATCACGTCGTGCGCGAGTCGCTCTCGCAGCTGCTCGACCGCCTCGGTCCGACGCAATTCCTGCGCATCCATCGCTCGGCGGGGATCAACCTCGCGCACGTCCGCGCGCTGCGTCGCCTGCCCCGCGGCCTGATGGTGGAGCTCTCCAATGGAGTGCGCCTGGCGATCAGCCGACGCAAAGCGAGCGAGGTCGTCGACCTCCTTCGACGGCCGAGCGGAACAGAAGACGACCGGTCGTGACGCAGCTGGTTGAGCCGCGCCGAGGCGCGGCCCAGCATGCGAACCATGTCGATGACTTCGCTGGCCAACACGATTCTCCGCGCCGGCGCCGCCCTCTGCTTCATCGGACACGGCGCCTTCGGCTTCATCACCAAAGCGGCGTGGCTGCCGTACTTCGCCGTGGCCGGAATTCCGGAGTCCGCGGCGTGGCGACTGATGCCGCTGATCGGCGCCGTCGATCTGCTCGCCGCCCTGGTCGTCTTGATCGCCCCGCGACGTTTGCCACTCGTGTACATGGTCGTCTGGGCTACATGGACCGCGCTGCTCCGACCTCTCGCGGGAGAGCCGGTCTTCGAAACATTGGAGCGCGCCGGAAACTACGGCGTCCCACTCGCCTTCCTGCTCCTCGCCGGCTGGCCGATCGCGCTGTCCTGGCGAAGCCTCACCGCATCGCTCGGACAACCGCGGACCGATGCGCGAACCTTCGCCCTCGTCAGTGAGGTGCTCAAATGGACGACCTGCCTCCTGCTCGCCGGCCACGCCGCCCTCGGAATCACCGGCAAGGCGATGCTCACCGCGCACTACGCGGCCATCGGTCTGCCCGCCGGCATCACCGGCGTGATCGGATGGTTCGAGCTCCTGCTCGCCGCGTTGATCGCCGTCCGCCCCCGCGTGGGATTGCTCGTGTTCATAGCAGCGTGGAAGCTCGCCACCGAGTCGCTGTTCCTCGCCGCCGGCCAGCCGATCTGGGAGCTCGTGGAGCGCGCCGGCAGTTACGCTGCGCCGCTCGCGCTGGCGGTGCTCCTCGCGATGCTGCGCGAACAAGAAGTCGTGATGAGGTTGCAGAGCGGTGGGGAAATGTCGAAGCGTCGCGCGAAGGATTGCTTCACGCTCGGCGGACGATTCTGCGGTCGTGAGTTCTGCGAACAGAGCAGTGAATATTGTGTCAGCGCTGAGACAACATCTCCTGCATCGGAATGGCCTCCAGCACTCCCTTCGCAGACGCGTCCAGAAACATCACGAAGCGCGCGAAGAGGCGATCGGCGATGGCGTCTTCGGGAGTATCGCGTGACAAATGAGTCGTTGGCTTGGCGACTTGTAGATCGAGCGACGGATCGCTTGTGAGAAGTTGAATCAAAAGATCGGAAATGACAAACGAGAACGCCTTCTCGCTTGTCAGGCGGAGAACTTTACGAGTGGCGACCGAAAGTTGACGAGTGTTCATCATCGAAAGCGACTCTAGGCGACTCTGCGCACGGGCGAGGAAGATAACTTCCTCGCCATTCGACTTCGAATCTGCGTTGCCACTCAATATCCCCAGTGTCGCGGGCAGGAAGAGCCGGTCGCTGGCGGGATCGAGCCGGTCATAGATCTCCGGCCGCAAGAGTCGGCCAGAATTGCACGCGCTCAGAATGCACACGTGAACACGAGCGTTTTCCAGTTGCTCCTTCAGCGCGCCCACTGCGGCGTAGGAGCGCTGCGCATCAGCTGCGCTGCTCGTCTGCAGCTTCAGTCCGTTTCCGTTTGTGCCATGCGTTTCCAGAATTACGATCGAGATCACATCCGCCGGTGAGGCGGACGCGTTGTGGCAGCGGATGTCGTCGATGACCGCTTTCCAACTCGGCGTCTGATAGCAATTGAATCCCAGCCGTTCGTAAAAGCGGCAGTTCGATGGGGCGGCTAGATCGGGACTGAAAACAATTGCAGCGCCGCGGCCTAGGTTTTGAAGCGAGCTCGTTGGTGGATCTGCAGCCAAGGGTTTCATGCAGACCACCGCGAGCAATGCTGTCGGGAATAATGCAAGAGAGCCACGATTGATCTTTAGCATCTATTTCGAGTCCGGCGCATGTGGCGAGCAGTTCAGCTCGAACTTGTCGCGGGCCAACTTGTTCCAGTCAACGGGCGCAGTCGCGTCAAAAATGATCGACACCGTATTGGCCGTAAAATCGGCAAACGGCCGCGTCGTCCATCGCAGCGACACGACTTTCGATGCGCCGATGCCGGACGTGTCCAGCCCGGTCGCGTTATAAGTGCCGACCATCTGCGGAATGATCGCCGCGATCTCCGGTGGGGCGCCGATCACCACCGCGGTGCAGTCGAGACCGGCCGCTGCGGCATACCCGACCTCGAGCCGGTATTGAGCAATCGCGGCCGTTTCGCTGACGCGCGACCAGCGTTCGAACTTAGCCCGCGGAACCGGCGACCAAATCCTTACCGGCATCGAGTATGAGAACGTTCTCGATTCACGCAGCCAACCTGCCTTCGTTTTGACCGTAGTGACGAGCATGTACGACCCGACTTGCGCGGGCAGCGCGAGGCTGGCCTGAATCGCTTCAGATTGGCCTTCATGCAAGGCAGCGATGACCTGCGGCTCGTAGGTCGCAGCTCCTACGCTCGCGGTGCCTCTCTGCAGACTCACGTTCTCGATGACCACACGTTGCTCTGTCGGGACGCGGCTAGTGAGGCGAAATGATTCAAACAACTGTTGCTCGGGGAAATAGTTGATCGCACCCGCGCGCCCTGCCGTGAGGACGATGTCCGGTTTCTGAAAAACATGGCGAGCGAGTAGGCGAGTCGATTCGAAGGCGCCGATGATCGCGAGGATCGTCGTAATGATCGTGTACCACGGCACTCTTCCGCGCGGCGCTATGTAACCGTGGACGAAACCGTGGCGCCAGACCGCCGCCTTCTCCGATTTGCCGTGCAGAACTTCAAGAAATGCCTCTTCTTCGCGCTCGAAATCGTGTTTCGATCGCCAGTAAGTACAAAGCACCCCGGGTGTTCCTTCGAGAACATAGGCGCAAACGATCCCGCGAAGCGATCGGAGTGCGCTCGGCGCCCGCGGCCCGCCGGCGAACGCGATCTCGCACGAATAGAGCGCATTCGCAGCATCGGCTTCGTTGAGAGCCTTTGCGATGCGGTGTTCAATTTCGTGTCGAAGCGCGCCCCATAGTTTTCGTGCTCTTCGCCACACCGTTAGTCTTTTTGCATCCGTGTGGGCTGCACTTGCGCGTACTGTCTTATGTCGGAGGATTCGAGCGTCGCGAATACCTCGAGCATCTCCCTTTCGCGCTTCGCTTCGGCGACGTAGAGTTGGTGCTGACTCGACGGCGGCTTGCCAGTCAACGTAGCGTATTCCTGCGAGATCATGTCGGAGTTCGTTTTCGGCAGGTGGAACCAGAGAGAGCGCATGTTCTTTTGCGTTTCCTCGTCCGCCGCCGCGAACTGTGCCGCGAACCTGCGCAGATACGACGCGTCAATCTGCTCGGAGATCATTCGCACATCGCCTGGATTCCGGACCTCGCCACTGAGGTTAACCAGCACGATGGTCGGTCGCGCTTGGAAGCCGTCTCGCACACAATACAATTGGACGCGGCCTCCGTTCGGCAGGTCGCCGACGGTGTAGGCGCCATTCGCGTCAGTCTGCGCTTTTCCCAGCAACTTTTCGCCGCCGGCTGACCTCACCGACACGCTCACGGCGGGAATGCCGGTATGAGTCACCACATCGATGACCTTCCCGGAAAAACCGCCCGCATCGGCGCTCAGAGATGCCATAAGGAGTGTGAAAGCAGATACGAAGCGTCGCATGTTCATGCCCCCTTCGGAGACAAACGACCTAAGCTCCCCGCCGCATCGAGCGGGCGATCCGGAGTTCAATCGTTGTTTAGTAACGGCAGTATGCTATCGCCATCGGAGGGCGCGCGCAAGTGCGGGAGGAGTTCACGCTATTACTCGTCGTGAGGAGGGTATGACCCCGATCGCGTGCATGACAATTGGTGGAGGCGGCGGGAGTCGAACCCGCGTCCGAAAACAGTGGCAGCCTGGCTCTACATGCTTGTCTCTCCGTTTAATCTCGTCCTCGCCTTGTCCGGAGAGCGGGAACCGGACGAGGACCAGCCTCTTAGTCTCGTGACGTGCGCGTAGGCGTTGCGCGCGTCACCAGCTCACATCATGACACTCGGTCCCTCCGCCGTGAGCGGGCGGCGGGCGAGCGCTCGTGGGTTATTAGGCCGCGAGAGCGAAATCGTTATTCGCGTTTGTGTTTTTCGATCGGTTTTACGAGATGACCGAGCTCGGCATGCAACCATGACCCCGACGTGTCCCCGTCGAAGCCGGTGCGCCCCCAGGTTGTCAACGAACTGATGAAGCGCTCTCCAAAACGGGGACGAGGGTGTCAGAATTTCGGTCCCTTACCAGCCGGTGACGATGTCGATCGTGTCGACGCTGACCAGAACCTCTTCCGCGCCGGCCGGACGCTCGGCCATCACGATGATCGTGATCGTCTGGGTGGACTCTGAACCGATCGTCGCCTCATAGGTTTCCGTGAAGTCGGAGGATCGCGCGCCTTCGAAGGCAATCGACTTCAGCACCGCGCCGATGACGATGAAGATCGACGTGTGGGCGCCCTCGGGCTGCTGCGTGAATCCGCGGACGCTCACCGAGAGATTCGATGGACCGCCGGTGACCGGAAACTCGAACGAGCCGATCCAGCAGGCACTCGTGGTGGTGCCGCGAAGCGCGACTTCCGCGCCCTGGAGCAGGAGCGACAGGTTGTCCGGCGTGACCGTGACGGCCTTGAAGCTCTCTGCCGTTCCGACGCCGGGTGCGACCACCGTTGGCTGCTGCCAGACCACGTTCGCCCTTTTACTCATCGTTCCCTCCGTTTCTGGTTGGAGGGACCTGGGTGACAGAATCCTGCCGCTCATGTTCGACGACATCGTGCAACGCGCCTTCGCCGAGGACTTGCCTGACATCACCAGCGAGGCCATCTTCGATCCCGCGGATCGCGGCGAGGCGCGGTTTCTCGTGAAGGCATCGGGCGTCATCGCCGGACTCGCGGTGATCGAGACCGTGTTCCGCACGCTCGATGCGACGGCGGACGTCGCGTTGTTGCGGGAGGATGGCGACGCGGTCGAGCCGGGGGACATCGTCGCGCATGTGCGCGCCTCAGTGATCGCGCTGCTGTCGGGCGAGCGGACGGCGCTCAATCTCATGCAGCGCGCGTCGGGGATCGCCACGGCCACGCGCGCGTACGTCGACGCCGTTCGCGGCACGCGCGCGAAGATCTACGACACGCGCAAGACGGCGCCGGGGTTGCGCGTGCTCGACAAGTACGCGGTGCGCGCGGGCGGCGGGGAGAACCACCGCATCGGACTGCACGACATGTTTCTGATCAAGAACAATCACATCGATCGCGCCGGCTCGATCACCGCCGCGGTCGAGCGCGTCCGCGCGCGGCGGATGGCGCAGCCGATCATGGTCGAGGTGCGCGACCTGCGCGAGCTCGATGAAGCGCTCGCGCTCGTGCCCGACTTCATCCTCCTCGACAACATGTCCAACGCCGACATGCGCACCGCGGTCGAGCGCAGCGGGGGACGTGTGCCGCTCGAGGCGTCGGGCGGGATCACGCTGGAGAGCATTCGCGGGGTCGCGGAGACGGGAGTCGACCGCATCTCCGTCGGCGCGCTCACGCACTCGGTGAAGGCCCTGGACATCTCCATGCGCATCCGCGCGTAAAAAAAATTTCGGCGACGTGTCGATCGCGGCCTTTGTCGCCTGGGGACGCTGGCGGCTGCTGCCGTACCGCGCGACCGCGTGACCGCGTGACCGATCCGTGGCACGTTGATTGCGCCCCGGTCCGGTTCATGGGCGGACTCACCATCGCGATCGTGGATGACGATGCGGCCATCCGGCGGCTGGTGCTGATGCTGCTGCGGCGCGCGGGTTACGAGACGATCGAGTACGCCACCGGTGCCGAGGCGCAGACGGCGCTGCGGGAGCTCCCGTGGGACCTCGCCGTGCTCGATCGGCGGCTGCCGGACATGGACGGGCTCCAGCTCGCGGAAGAGCTGAAGGCGAAGCCGGAGTTCCGGAGCCGCTACATCATCATGCTCACCGGCGAGGACGATCAGGAAGACAAGATCGAGGGTCTGGAGAGCGGCGCCGACGACTACATCACGAAGCCCTTCCAGTATCGCGAGCTCCTCGCCCGCATCCGCGCGGGCGAGCGCATCGTGAAGCTCCAGAAGGAACTGCTCGAGACCAACAAGCGCCTCGAGCTCCTCTCCATCACCGACGGCCTCACGAAGCTGAACAACCATCGCTATTTTCAGGACGAGCTGGCGCGCGCGTTCGAGGAGTCGCAGCGCTACGGACGCCCGCTCTCGCTGGCGATGATCGATCTCGATTTCTTCAAGAAGGTGAACGACACCTACGGCCACGCGGTCGGCGACGAGGTGCTCAAGCGCGCGGCGAAGCTGTTCCACGACTCCGCGCGCAGCACCGATCTCGTCGCGCGCTACGGCGGCGAGGAGTTCGCGGTGATGATGCCGGAAACCGAGCTCGCCGACGCGGTCACGTTCGCGGAGAAGATCCGCTCGCTCCTCGCGGGCACGCCGCTCGACACGCAGTCCGGACCGCTGAACGCGACGGTCAGCATTGGCGTCGCCAGCGTTCCGCATTCGAGCATCGAGTCGGCGAAGGAGCTGATCGTTGCGGCCGACAAGGCGCTCTACCGCGCCAAGAAAAACGGCCGCGATCAGGTGCAGGCGGAGAAGCGGCGCGATCTGCAGCGCGCCCGCCGCGCGGAAACGAGAGCGGCCAGCTAGGCCAGTTCACGCGCGCAGCGATCGATCTCGGCGCGCAGGTTCACCACGTACTGCTGGATGCGCGCGTCCGCGTCGGTTCCGTCGCCGTTGCGCTTCTCGAGCGCCGTCTCCAGCGCCGCGGCGTCGGTGGAGATCCGCTCGTAGCCGTAACTGCCGCCGGAGCCCTTGAGCTGATGCGCGAGGTACGTCAGCCGCTCGAGCGACTCGGAGGTGGCGTTCTCGAGCGCCGACTGCATTTCCGTGACCTTCTCCCGCGCCTCCTCGAGAAACTCGCGCTTCAGGTCGTTGAGCTCCAGGTCCACCATCATGGGAAGCCGCCCGTTGCACGCAGTATGCCGCGCGGGTGTCCTATGATCGGTTCGTGGCTATGGAGACGCTGATCGTGGCGCGCGCGCCGTTCGACATCGAGGAGCCGTGGGACACGCCCGCCGGCTGCGAGCGGTTCCGCCTGCGCCGCGCCACGGATGGCTCTACGCCGCGCCTCGCCACGAGCGTTTCCGCCTGGTATGACGACGACTTCCTCACCGTGCTCTTCAGCGCGAGCGACGATCACGTCGCGGCTTCGCACTTTCGTCACGACGCGCCGCTGTATGAAGAAGATGTCGTCGAACTGTTTCTCGCGCCCGAGCGTCCGCGCGACTACTACGAGCTCGAAGTGAGTCCCGTCGGCACGATCTTCGACGCGCGCATTCACTCTCCCGACGGCACCCGCGCGACGATGACCACCGACCGTGACTGGACCTGCGAAGGACTCATCGCCGCCGTGCGGCAGACCCTCGAGTCGCACGGCGCGATCTCGATCGATACGCTGCTGCGCGTGCCTTTCGCCGCGCTGGAGCGATCAGCACCGCGCCTCGGCGAGAGGTGGCGCGCGAACTTTTTCCGCATCGACCGCCACCCGCAGCTCGGCGACGAGTTCAGCGCGTGGCAGCCGACGCTGCGCGTGCCGCCCGATTTTCACGTGCCGGATGTGTTCGGGATGCTGCGATTTGGATAGTCGCCGAGTCTCCTAGTCTCCGAGTCTCCTAGACTCAGAGGGTGGGTGTGCCTAGGAGACCAGGAGACTAGGAGACTCCTCCGGCGCATCGCTTGCAACCGGGCTGACGCGTGAATCGGACCCTGCTCGCAGTCGCAATCGCGATCGCTCTCCCCCTCCACGCCGGTGAATGGGGATCGCGCGGCGCGCCGAAGCGCTTCCTGCTGAACGGCAGCCGCCTCTACGCCGCCGATGGGCGCGGCGTGTCGGTGTACGACGTCGCGTCGTCCACGAACATCCGCCGCATCGACGTCGAGAGCGGCGATGACGAGTCGCGCGACGTCGCGCTCCTCGGCACCACGCAACTCCTCCTCGCCACCGCGCGCGGCCTCGATCGCTTCGCGGTCGCCGCCGACGGCACGCTCGCGCGCGCCGATTCCTTTCGCGACATCCGCGACATCACGCGCGTCGCCGCGAACGACCACGTCGCCGCCATCGCGTCCGCGCGCGTCGTGACGATCCTCGGCGACAGCGAGTCGGGTCTCGTCCGTCTCCAGCACATCGAGCTGCCGTACACCGTCCGCGCCCTCGCCTTCGTCGGCGACGTGCTGTACATCGCCGTCGCGGAGACCGCGGTGTATGCGTACGACGTCAACACCGCCGAGGAGCTCGGGCTCGTTTCGTTCGACGCCGCGGATCTCGCGAGGTCCGGCAACACGCTCTGGGCCGCCGGCCCGCAGGGGTTGTTGGCGATCGACATCTCTGACCCGCGCGCGCCGCGCGCCGCCGGCCACTTCGGCTCCGGCGTCATGCGGCTGACCGCGGTCGCGGTGGCGGGCACGCGCGTCTACGCGGCCGAAAGCCCGAACCAGCTGCGCGTATTCGACGGCACATCGCCGCAGGAGCCGCGGCTCGTGTCGACGATCCAGGACTGGGTGCACGCCGTCGCCGCGAGCGGCACGCGCGTCTTCATCTCCGGCGCGAGCATCGACAACGAAGGCTTGCCGTTCGAGACCGGCGTTCCGGTGCGCATCTACGAAGGCGGCAGCGTCGCCGGCGAATTCACCGATCTCGCGGGGCCGGTGAGCGGCGCGTGGACCGACGGCTCGTTCGCGTTCATCGTCGATCCGCCGTACTTTCGCGTGCTCGATGTGTCGACAACAGCTCAGCCGCGCGAGATTACGTCGATCCTCGTGCCGCGCATTCAGGATCACGTCCGCGTGCGCGACGGCCTCGCGATTCTCTACGGCCGCAGCGACGTGAACTTCATCGACGTCTCCGACCCGTACAAGCCGAAGTACCTCGGCACGTACGACGCCGAGGGACATCCGCCGAGCGCCGCGGCGTTCCTGCGCGACACCATCGTCGAAGCGAACGAGCACTCCGGCCTCCACATCGTCGACTACTCCGACTTCGAGCGGCCGGTGCAGATCGCCGGCCGCATCTGGCACTACCACGACGTCGCCGCGGGCGACGATGCGGTGTACGTGCTGCAGGTCACGACGTTCCTCACGCTCGACGTCACCGATCGCCGGAAAGTCGTCGACCGGCAGATCCGCGGCGTCGACGGATTCGCGCAGATCGAGACGATCCCGCCCAACTCCGGCTCGCCGCGCTTCCTCGTCTGGCGCGGCATCGACGGCATCGTGCTGCTCACGCTCGAAGATCGCTTCGCGCCGCGCGAGATCGCCAGGGTGCCGATGACGCCGAAGCCGGAGATGATGGGAACGTCGGCGACGAGCGTCTTCACGTCGGTCGACGGCAACCTCCTGCGCGTCGACGCCGACAATCCGGCGACGGTCATCGATACCGGCCTGCGCGTCATCTCCCCGCTGCAGATCGCCGTTTCGGGCGAAAAAATCGTCATTGCCGACCGATATTCCGTGAAGGTTTACGGTCCCGACACAACGCCGCCCCCTCCACCGCCCCCGCTGCCTGTCGCAAGGCGGCGCTCGCTCCGGCACTAGACCTAACACAGGGAATTCGTTGGACTTTTTCTGATTTGTAAACGGAAGTCCGGGTCTTCAGCGATATTGTTTGCGGCGGTCAGGGAGACCCTTTTTGTCCATGTTCCAGAGCATCTCCAGAATTACCCTCATCGCGCTCGTCGCCGCGGCCGCCGTTTTGGCGGACGAGCCGAAGTGCAGCGCGACGGCGCGCGAGTGCGATCAGCTCATCCGGCAGATGCTCAGCGGCCGCCGGTTTCTCGGCGTGACGATCGAAGAGCGCCCGGGCGGGCTCGTGGTCAAGGCGATCACGGCGAACAGCCCCGCGGAGCGTGCCGGCTTCGCGACCGGCGATCGCCTCATCGCGCTGAACGACAAGCCGCTCACGAAGTCGACGGCGAAGGAGTTCAAGCAGCTCGTCGCCGCGGCGCGTGAGACCGGAAGGCTGCGGATCATCATCTACCGGCGGGGCGCGTACAAGGTTTTCGAGCCGCGCCTCGAGCCGTACACGAAGGAGCAGATCGACAAGATCGTCGCGGCGCACCTGTCCCAGAGTCATACGACCACGGCAGGCGCGCAGTGATGGTTCTCGTCTCCCGAGACCAATGGCCGGCGCGTTTCTCGCGAAGTTGAGACATCCCTCCCGCGGGGGAGCACGCCCGGACCGCGTCTCGTTTTTCCTTCCGTTCCTGATCATCGCCCTCGCGCTCGGCGCGCTGGCGTGGCGCTCGTACACGCTGTCCGTGAAGATGGAGCGCGGCGTGAGCCAGCTCGCCGGCCAGTACGCCGGCTACGCGGCGGAAAACACCGCGCTGCGCGTCGACGCCGCGGTTGCCGCCGAAACGGTGCGCGTCGCCGAGGAGTGGCAGCAGATGGAGAAGCGCATCCCGGAGCCGACGTTCAACACGTTGCGCGACTGGGTGGCGCAGCACGACTGGATCCTCTCCGCGGCCTACATCCCCGACTACGATCCCGCCAGCACCATCTTCGCCTCCGAGGTCACCTCGCCGTCGAAGGCGCGCGCGAAGATCAGCCGTGAGTTCTTCACCTCCACCGGCGCGGTGAAATACGAATACGACCCGCGGCGGCTCCTCGACTCGCTGCAGAGCGCGGTGCGGCAGCAGCCGTTCGTGCGCACGCCGGGAACATTCGGCATCCAGCGTCAGGCCGACGTCGCGCTGGTCGCGATCCCGGCGGCCTCCGGCGCCGGCCTGCACAAGATCGACGACGGCTTCGCCTTCACCTCGAGGCTCGCCGCGCCGCTCCACTCCTTCGGCATTCGCGCCGTCGTCCGCACGGAGTACGTCGGCGGCAGCGGCTGGGAGAACCAGCGCACGATGAGCCTCTGGATGAGCCTTCTCGCGCTCGTGCTCACCGGCATCGGCGGCGTGCTCGCGTTCCGCGGCCTCAGCAAGGAAACCGAGACCATGAAGCTGCGCGGCGCGCTGATCGCGAACGTGTCGCACGAGCTGCGCACGCCGCTCTCGATGATCCGCCTCGGCGCGGAGACGCTGAAGCGCGGCAAGCTGAAGGACCACGAGCGCCAGGGGATCCAGGACCAGATCCTTCACGAAGTGCTGCTGCTCTCGCACCTCGTCGAGAACGTCCTCGACGTCGCGCGCATCCAGAACCGCAGCACGAAAGCGCTCGCGTTCACGCCCGTCGGGCCGCGCGATCTCATCCGCACCCTGGTCTCGACGTACGAGTCCTGGATTCGCAGCAAAGGCTTCACCGTCGCGATGCAGCTCGACGAGACGATCGAGGATCAGATGTGGGACCGCGACTCGGTCTCGCGCGCGCTGCTCAACCTGATCGACAACGCCATCAAGTACTCCGGCGACGACGACCGCGCCATCAACGTGATCCTGCGGCGGACCGAGGAGCACATCGTCATCGAAGTGCAGGACCGTGGCGTCGGCATCGACAGCAACGACCTCACGAAGATCTTCGACCCCTACTACCGCGCCAAATTCTCCGACACCACGACGAGACGCGGAGCCGGCCTTGGACTCACGCTCGTGCAGCAGATCCTCGAATCCCATGGCGGCCGCGTCGAAGTCGACTCGGTCCCCGGCACCGGATCCACGTTCCGCCTGATGTTTCCCCGCGGCCTGAGCGGCGCGCCCGCCGAAGTTCCGGCGCTGCGCACGCGAGAGGCGTTTTGAAGAAACTTCCCCGGGAGCGAGTCGTAACAAGTTGAACGGAGAAAATGCATGACGAAGATTCTGATCGTGGAGGACGAGGCGGGACTGCGGCAGGGGCTGGAGATCAATCTTCGCCATGAGAACTACGAGACCGTGACCGCCGGCGACGGCGAGGAAGCCATCCGGCTGTTCCATGCCGAGTCGCCCGACCTGCTCCTGCTCGACCTGATGCTGCCGAAGAAAAGCGGCTTCGAGGTGCTGGACCACGTCCGCAAGATCTCGAAAGTGCCGGTCATCCTGCTCACCGCGCGCGGGCAGGAAACCGACAAAGTCCGCGGCCTGCGCGGCGGCGCCGACGACTACGTAACCAAACCCTTCGGCGTGCAGGAGCTGTTCGCGCGCATCGACGCGGTCATGCGCCGCAGCGAAGTCGCGACGACGTCGAAGGCCATCTGCGAGGACTCGCTGATCCGCCTCGATCCCGCGACGCGCGAGGCCGCCGCGAACAATCAGAAGCTCAAGCTCTCGCCGAAGGAGTTCGACCTCCTGATGTACCTCTTCAAGAACCGCGAGCGCGTCGTCCCCCGCGACGAGCTGCTCTCGCGCGTCTGGAACTATCGCGTCGACCTCAACCTCAACAGCCGCACCGTCGACACCCACGTCACCCGTCTGCGCCGCAAGCTGCAGAAGGCCGTCGGCACCGACGCCGCGGTCATCGTCGCCGTCGCGAAAATCGGCTACCGCTACCTCGGCCAGGCAAGCGGAGCGGCCGTCGAGCACTGAGGAGGGCGGGCGTCCCGCCCGCCTTTGACATACATTGTTCCTTTCGCGAAAGGAGCAATAGTCCCCATGCACGGCACGATTTACGACAACATCACGGATCTCATCGGAAACACGCCCCTCGTTCGCATCCGAAAGGTCGCACCCGAAAACGCGGCCGAAGTGATCGCCAAGCTCGAAGCCTTCAACCCTCTCTCCTCGGTCAAGGACCGCATCGCCATCTCGATGGTGAATGAAGCGGAGAAGGCCGGCGAGATCGGCCCCGGCTCGACGATCGTCGAGGCCACGAGCGGCAACACCGGAATCGGGCTCGCGTTCGTCGCGGCGGCGAAGGGTTACCGCTGCGTGCTCGTCATGCCCGACACGTTCTCCGTCGAGCGCCGCAAGCTGCTGCAGGCCCTCGGCGCGGAGCTGATCCTCACGCCCGGCCCGATGGGCATCAAGGAAGCGCAGCGAGTGGCCGGCGAGCACGCGGCGAAGACGCCCGGCGGCTGGCTCTCGCGGCAGTTCGACAATCCGGCGAACGTCAAGATCCATCGCGAGACCACCGCGCGCGAGATCCTGCGCGACACCGAAGGACGCGTCGACGCGGTCGTCGCGGGAGTCGGCACCGGCGGCACCGTCACGGGCGTCGGCCAGGTGCTGAAGCAGGAGCTGGGCAAAGACAAGATCCTGATCGTCGCCGTCGAGCCGATCGAGTCGACGGTGCTCAAGGGCGGCACGCACAGCCCGCACAAGATCCAGGGCATCGGCGCCGGGTTGATTCCGGCGATCTACGACGCCTCGGTGGTCGACCGCATCATCGACGTCGTCACCGACGACGCCATCGCCGTCGCGCGCCGGCTCGCGAAAGAGGAAGGCATCTTCGTCGGCATCTCCGCCGGCGCGATCGCGTGGGCGGCGTTCGAGATCGCGAAAGAGCTCGGCCCCGGCAAGCGCGTCGTGGCCGTGCTGCCCGACACCGGCGAGCGCTATCTCTCGACGATGCTCTTCGAGTACACAGATCTCGTGAACCAGCCCGCGACGACGCCACAGATGCTCGCCGCGATTCAGGCCGCCGCGGCGCCGCCTCCCGCGTGACAAAAGACACCACCCTCGCATGGCTCGCCGTCGCGACGCACCTCGTCGCGTCGGCGGCCATGCTCCTCCTGTTGCGCGAAGGGCTGCCTCCCGCGTCCGACGCCGAGCGCATCGCGTTCATCGCCGCGCATCGCGCGGGGTGGACGGCCGGGTGGCTGACGTGGCAGCTCGCGGTGGTGTCGCTGATCGCGCTGTACGCCGTGCTCGCGCGACGCCTCGGCGGCTCGCTGCCGCTGACCGCGCTCGCGATCGGCACGGCCGGCGCCGCGATCGACATCGCGACGAACGTCCGCTACATCGTCATCCTGCCGCGCCTCAGCGGCGACGCGTTCGCGCTGCTCGACCGCGAGCTCGAGGCGATGACCGGCTACGCCGCGAACGGCCTGTACACGCTCGCGTTCGTGCTGTTCGTCATCGCCGGACGCGTCGTCCTTCCGCGCCTCGCGAACGCGCTCGCGATCCCGATCGCCATCAGCGGCTTCGCGCTCGCGATCGGCGCGCTGCTGCACGACGCGCGCATCGAGCTCATCTCCTCGGCGATTCTCTTTCCGCTCTTCACGCTCTGGACGATCCTCATCGCGCGATGGCTGCGAAGCGAATAGTCGTCCTCGGCGCGCGGGGCGTCTTCGGCTCGCTGCTCGCGCGCGAGCTCGCGGGTGAGTACGACGTCGTGCCGGCCGGACGAAATGACTTCGATCCGCGCGGCGCGTTTGCCGTCGCCTGCTGCGCCGGCCCGTTCCAGCAGCTCGATCGCGGCCTCGCGCGCGCGGCCGTTGACGCCGGCGCGCACTGGCTCGACATCGCCGACGACGCCGGCTGGTTCTTCGACCTGCTCGATGACCGCGAGCTCGACGCACTCGCCCGCGCACGCGGCGTCGCCGTCATCCCCGGCCTCTCGTCGCTGCCCGCCGTCTCCGGCGCTCTCGTCCGCCGCCTCGGCGCTCCGCAACACGTAACCATCACGCTCTTCATCGGCAACCGCAACGCGAAAGGCCCTGCCGCGATCGCGAGCGCCGCGCAGTCGGGAGGGCGCGTCCTGCACTCGCCCGACCGCGAGCTGCTGCGCCGCGAGCTCGGCATCGACGCCGAAGCCGTCGTCGCGTTCGAGCTCCCGCTCGCGCGCCCCATGCTCCGCCTCCTCGGCCGCTTTCCCCGCTTCGCCGCCGCCATCGCGAAGCCCTTCCCCCTCGGCACGCGCGGCGGCTGGGTGGAAGCGCGCGCCGGCGACCGCAGCGCCCGCGTCACCAGCCGCGACCAGCGCCTCGCGATCCTGCCGCTCGTATTTGCGCTGCAGCAACTGGAGGGCGGGCATCCTGCCCGCCCCGGCTGCCACTCGCCGAGCGTGTTCGACGCCGAGGACTTGCTAGCATTCGTGTCATGAAACGCCGCCGCTTCCATCGCATCGTGTTCGCGATCGCCGGCGCGTACAACCTCGGATGGGGCGTGTACAGCGCGATGGATCCGCAGTGGCTGTTCCGGTTCGCGGACATGCCGCTGTCCAACCACCCGGAAATCTTCGCCTGCCTCGGGATGGTGGTCGGGATCTACGGATTCCTGTACTGGGAAGTCGCGCGCGTGCCGGAGCGGGGGCTCCTGATCGCTGCAGTCGGGCTGCTCGGAAAAGTGCTCGGGCCGATCGGGCTCGTTCAGCTGATCGCGAGCGGCGCGTGGCCGCTGAAGAGCGCCATCCTCTGCGTCACCAACGACTTCATCTGGTGGATTCCCTTCGCCCTTTACCTTCGCGATGCCCGAGGTGCATCCGCATCTTCGCGAACTTCAGACGCTGCTCCGGCGTGAGCACGCGCTCAATCTCCGCGTTCGCAGTCTCGATCTCCGCGCCGATGCTCCGGTGATGCTGCGCGATGATCTGCTCGATCTTCACGCGCTGAGCGTCGGTCAGATCGAGATGGCGGTCGAGACGGTCCACCATCATCCGCGACGCAAAGCGCGGCGGATGCGGCCCGCGCATCCGATGCATCCACACGCGGTCCACGAAGATGCCGGCGAACAGTCCGGCGACGAACGTCACGATCACCACGATCGACGCGATGACGACCGTCTTCGAGCTACTGACCGACACTGTAGGTCTCTCCCGCCATCACGATGTCGACGCTCTGCTCCGCGAGCGGATCGCTCGCGTCGAGCGTCGTGAACCCGATCGCGGCGGCGACGGCGATCGCGGTGAGCGCGACGGCGAGCGGACGGAACCAGTTCGCGAGGAGCTGCGCCACGGTTGGACGGGCGATCCGCTCGCGAATGCGCGCGCGGATGCGCGTCAGCGTGAACGCGTCCGGTTCGTGCCGCAGCGTCGCCGCGTCGCCTCGCAGTCGCTCGAAGAATTCTTCGTCAGTCATCGCCGTCTCCGTATAAATCCGTCAGATGCTCCCTCAACTTCGCCCGCGCGTGCGACAGGTGCGAGCGGACCGTTCCCTCGCTGAGCCCCGTCATCGCCGCGATCTCCCGATGCTCGAACTGCTCGACCAGATGCAGCCGCGCCACGATGCTCTGCATCTGCGGCAGCTGGTCGAGCGCTTCTCCGATGCGCCTCGCGATCTCGCTGCTCCTCGCCGGCAGGTCGGCGTCATCGCGCCTCGCCGCCGGCTCGCTGTCCGTGATCTCTTCGTACCGCACGCGTTTGCGATGCTTCAGCAGGTCGAGCGCGAGGTTCGTCGTGATGCGATAAATCCACGGGCCGAACGGCTCCTCGCTCCGAAAGCGCCCGAGGCTCTGATACGCCTTCACGAAAGCCTCCTGCGCGAGATCCTCGGCGTCCTGTGCGTTCCGCACGATTCCCCTCGCAATCGACATCACCCGCCTCAGGTACCTGGACACCAGGGCGTCGTACGCCCCGGTGTCCCCTGCCTGCGCGCGCTCGACGAGCTCGCGTTCTTCTTCCACACGTGGTTACTTGCTGCCTCTACTTGCTTCGGCGTTCCCGGCGCTCGGAGTGCTCCGCGATGATCTTCGAGAGCTCCGCACGCTGGTCCGTCGTGAGGACGTTCAGCGCCTTCGACGTGGCGGCGAGCATGTTCTGCTTCATCGCGCGCTCGGACGCGGCCTGCTGATCGAGCAGCGCCTGCGCGCCGGCGAGATCGTTCGGGTTCTTCAGCAGCGCGTCGGCGACGGCCTTGAATCCGCCGTGCATGCTCTCGCGATACTGCGCGTTCTGCGTGTGCAGGTCCGCGAAGATCGCCTTGATCTGGTCGGTCTGCTGCTCGGTCAGATCGAGCTTGCCCGCGAGGAACGCCAGATGGCGTCCGCCGCCGAAAAATCCGAAACCGCCTCCATGCTCGCCCATGTGGCCGCCGCGTCCACCATGTCCGGGACCGGCATAAACGAACGGTACGGCGGCGAGCGCCGCGACCGCGAGAATCGTTGCAGCGAATGCGATGCGTTTCTTCATTGCTTCTGTCTCCTTGTCTGCATTACGACGCCGCGGCGCGGCCGTTGAATCCGGCCGGTATAATCCGCCCTCGACCCATGCGAATTGCTCTCCCACTGCTGTTCGCCGCGCAACTTGCCGCGCAACAGGCCCCGCTCGCCTGCCCGCCGCCGCCCGCGGGGCGCACGTGCGAGCTGTATCACTATCACGTCCAGGCGGTTCGCCCCGACACGAAACAGCGCGTGGAGATCTTCGTGACGCCGCAGTTTGCGACGCAGTCGGCGTGCGAGCGCGCCCGCGACGCGCGCGCGGAGGCGAGCGCGAAAGTGACGGACTTCATCCGCGCGAAGCAGCAAAAGTACGAGGGCGAGCGCATCGGCCCGTGTCACTGCGACATGACCGGCGACCAGGGCGCGGCCCAGGTCCGCGTCGCCGAGGAGATCCGCCTGCGCACGCGCGAGCGTCTCCTCGACATGGGACTGACCACCGACTCCGAGATCGTGCGCGCCCTCGAGGTCGATCCCCCCGTGACCGCCCTCCTCGGCGCCCCCAAACTCGTCCCGCCCCCGCAAAACGTCGCCGTTCCCATCGCAACCTCCGCCGACGACCTGAAACCCACCCGCACCCTCGACACCACGAAGCCAACGGTCGCCGCCCTCGACCTCCCCCTCATCGACATCGCCACCGGAACGCCGGCGTCCCCGCCGGCTGGCCCGGAGGCCTCCCCGCCTCCGCCCCCTGTGCCTGCTGAAACTGCTGCGCCCGAAACCACCACCGCCCCCGAGCCCATCGTCGAACAAAAAGTCGAAGCCGAGGTCGTCCCCTCCGAGGAAGAGACCTTGTCGGCGCAGGACACCGCGGAGCGCTTCGTCAGCTACGAAACCCAGCGCATCCAGAACGTCATCAAAGCCTCCGCCGCGATCGCCGACGAGAACCTGCGCTCCGGCATCGTCGACGCCTGCATGCAGCGCTTCAACCTGCTCTCGAACCTGCGCCTCCTCATCGAAGGCTCCGGAATGCGCGGCCGCCTCGCCACCGCCGCGCGCGACGCCGTGAGCGAAAGCGACCGCCTCGCGCTGATGGCCAAACTCTTCGGCGACTCCGTCAGCCGCCACTGGGCCCCCAAAGACGCCCGCGACGTCGTCTTCCCCATCCCCGACGACATCGCCGCCGCCCCCGACCGCATCCTCCGCGACACCAGCGGCCGCTACACCGCGCAACAGAAAAAGAACGCGCTGTACGCCGTGCTGGCGACGACGCAGCCCGGCGAGGACGCGCGGCTGTGGCTGTCGAGTGTGATCGAGGAGTTTTTGAGATGAAGGGGATGAAGGGGATGAAGGGGAAAGGGGAAAGGGGAAAGGGGAAAGGGATCGCGATCGCGATTTTTGCCGCGGGCTTCTTTCACCTTTCCCCTTTCGCCTTTTGCCAGGAGGCGCCGCCACCAGCGGCGCCGACGCCCGCAAACGACGACGAGTTCAATCGCGCCGTCATCTTCGGCAAGAAATTCGCCGACATGGGCGAGTACGCCTCCGCCTACGAACAATTCGCAAAGGCCGATGCCGCGAAGCCGGATCAGGCGGCGGTGTTGTATGACATGGCGGTCGTGCTGGCGCGGGCGGGGCGGTATTCGGACGCGCAGGTGAAGGTCGATCGCTATCTGCAGCTCTTCCCCGAAGGCGAGCAGACGGCGCTCATCAAGCGGCTCCAGTACGAGCTCGACTTCCAGCGCGAGCTGCAGAAGAAACGTCAGGCCGATCAGGACTACGCGGACCTCTTCAACCGCGCGAAGTTCCTCTACACGAAGGGCGAGCTCGCGAATGCGATGCAGCTCTTCGAACAGGTCGAGCAGCTCCGGCCGCAGGATCCCGCGGTCGCGTTCAATCAGGCCGTCGTGCTCGAGAAACAGGGCGAGCTCGTGAAATCGATCGAGCGCTATCGCCGCTACGCCGCGCTCGAGCCCGACGTCGAGAAAAAAGCGAACGTCGAAGAGCGGACCTACGCGCTGCAGCGCGAAATCGACGAGATGCGGACGAAAATCGTCTGCTCGTTCTGCGGCTACAAACTCCCCGCCGGCACCACATGGTGCCATCGCTGCTGGCACGGTCCGTATCTCACGAGGTCCGCGGTGTGGAGCTCGCGACCGTGCGTCGACGGCGCGACGGCCACGCGCTCCACGTACTTTGCCGACGCCCGCTTCAACAAGAACGACGTCCTGCCGTGCCTCTTCAAACAGGGCACGATGCTCGACTCGCTGCGCTACTCGCAGACCCGCCAGCGCGCGATCCAGGACGCGCGGCGCGCCGAGGGATGGACCTACTCCGGCGACGTCCTGCAGAACTGGAGCGACAAGGAAGGCAACACCATCCGCTACGTCCAGGGTCCCGAGTACCTCGAGAAAACCAGCTCCACGATCGGCGGGGAAGCGCTGACTTACGTCGCACACGGCGCCGGCGAAGGCATCTGGCTCCTCGACCGCGAAGACCTCATCGTCGACCTCCAGCGCTACACGAACCGCTACACCTACGACCCTGCCGGCCGCATCGCGCAACAGCAGGTCGAGTATCAAAACACCGCCGCCTGCAACCACCTCATCACCATGACCGCCGACTACGCCTATCAGGACGACTCCCTGGCCGCGGTCAATGTGAAAGGCGGCTATGAAGGCTACGTGGCCGAAGGCGCGCCGAAAACGGAATGGACCGCGACCGTCGTCTACGCCTACGACGCCGCACAACGCGTGACGAAGGAAGAACTGTCCGTCACGTCGTACGCCAAAACCTACGCCCAAAAACCGCACGGCGCCCTCCGCGACGAGGTGTCGAAGCTCTACACCGGCATGCGCGCGAAGAAACCGATCGAGACCATGCTCCGCAGCGGCGACCTCTGCGCCACCTCGGGCTCGATGCTCCTGTCCAACGCCATCGACCTCCGCCCGTTCTACACCTTCTCGCCCAACCTCGCGATTGCGCTGCAGAACGGGGTGACGAAGGCCGTGGTGAACTTCACGTACCCCGACTCGTACGTGCTCCCGCGGTGACCTGATCAGTCCGCATGTGCGAACCTCGTGTCCGCACGTGGGAACCGCCAGTCCGCGCGTGCGAACCTCGTGTCCGCACGTGTGAACCTCGTGTCCGCACAGTGGGGACCGCCAGTCCGCACGTGCGAACCTCGTGTCCGCACAGTGGGGACCGCCAGTCCGCACATGTGAACCTCGTTGTCCCGCGCTGCGAACTGCCAGTCCGCACGTGTGAACCTCCAGCTGCCGCGGGGGGGCGGCGCGGAGGCTGACGCCTCCGCGATCCAGAGCGGTGACTGGCGTCACCGCACTCCAAACGGCACGCAATACGGGTCGTTCAGGTCGCACTCCGCCAGCTCGAACTGGATCGTGGTGTGCGCGATCCGGTAGTCGTGCGTCAGCATCTCGTTCACCTGCTCGAGAATGCGGGCGGTGTTCTTGAGGGGGACGTCGCCGACCATCAGGTGGCAGGACAGGGCGGGGCGGGAGGGGCCGAGGGCCCAGATGTGGAGGTGGTGGACGCCGAGGATGCCTTCGATTCCGCCGAGGGAGCGGGTGACGTCGTCGGGGTTGATGCCGGAGGGGGTGCCCTCGAGCAGCAGGTTCATCGACTCCTTCAGCACCCCGTAGCTGCTCCAGAGGATCAGGACGCCGATGAACATGGAGATGATGGCGTCCCAATGGGTTGCGCCGGTTGCACGGATGAGGAGTGCGGCGACGATGATGCCGGCGGACGAGATGGCGTCGCCGATCATGTGCACGAAGGCGCCGCGGATGTTGACGTCGTCGTGGCTGTGATGCTTGAGCGAGACCGCGGTCGCGCCGTTGACGAATAGCGCGACGGCTGCGGCGATGAGCATTGGGGTTGTGAGTACGGGCTGCGGATGCATGAGGCGCTCGTACGCTTCACGGAACACGAATGCGGTGAAGGCGACGAGCATCCCGGCGTTGATGAACGCGGCGAGGATGCCGGCGCGCTGGTAGCCGAATGTTTTGCCGCTGGTCGGGGCGCGGCGCGCGAGGCGTACGGCGACGAGGGCGATTACGAGTGCGAGGGCGTCGGTGAGGTTGTGGAGCGCATCGCCGATGAGCGCGAGGGAGCCGGCGTAGAGGCCGACGGCGATCTCGGCGATGACCACGAGCACGTTCGCGCCGGTTGCGATGGTGAGCTTGCGCGAGACGCTTTCCGCGTCCGAGTGGTGGTGGTGCATGTCACCGGGTCGATCGATCCACCTTCTTCGACTTCTCCGCGACGGCGTCGGCCATCGCGCTTCGCTGCGTCTTCAATCGCGCCGCCAGTTCTGCATCCGCGGTGGCGAGGATCTGCGCGGCGAGCACGCCGGCGTTGCGGCCGCCGCCGATGGCGACGCTCGCGACGGGGATGCCGGGCGGCATCTGCACGATCGCGTAGAGCGCGTCGACGCCCTGCAGCGCGCCGCTCGCGAGCGGGACGCCGATCACGGGCCGCGTCGTGAGCGAGGCGACGACGCCCGGCAGGTGCGCGGCCATTCCGGCCCCGGCGATGAACACCGCCGCGCCATTCGCTTCCGCTTCCGTGATGACGCGTTTCGTGCGCTCGGGACTGCGATGCGCCGAGGCGACGGTCATTTCGTACGCGACTCCCGCTTCGTCGAGCGCGGCGGCGGCCTGCGACATGACCTCCGCGTCGGAGTCGCTGCCCATCACGATGAGGACCCAGGGGTTGTTTGTGCTCATGCGGAGCGGAAGCTTATCCCGCTTCGACCGGGCGTTTGTACGGCCTCGAGCGCGCGATAGCCGATGTCGCGGCGGTAGTGGGCGCCCTGGAAGCGGACTTTTGGCGCGGCGGCGTACATCTTCGCGAGTGCTTCGGTGAGTGTCGCGCCGCGGGCGCAGACGCTGGCGACGCGGCCGGCCTGGTTCACGAGTTTTCCGTCGCGCTTCACGACGCCGGCGTGGAAGACGACGACGGAGTCGTCCTCGATCGGGTCGATCGCGACTTCCTGGCCTTTCTGAAAGTCGTCGGGGTAGCCCTCGACCGCGATGACGACGCATGCCGCGGCTTCTTTTTTCCACGTCAGCGCCTTCATGTCGCCGACGCTGCCGCGCGCCACTTTGAGGCAGACGTCGGCGAGGTCGTCCTCGAGCCGCAGCATCTGCACCTGCGTCTCGGGATCGCCGAAGCGGCAGTTGTACTCGAGCACTTTCGGCCCGTCGTTGGTCAGCATGATGCCGGCGTAGAGCACGCCGGTGTAGGGTCGTCCCTCGGTCGACATGCCCTGCACGGTCGGCAGGATGATGGTGCGCATGATCTCCGCCGCGGTCTCGCCGCCGAGGACCACCGCGGGCGAGTGCGAGCCCATGCCGCCGGTATTCGGGCCCTTGTCGCCGTCGAAGACTTTCTTGTAGTCCTTCGCGGGCGCCAGCGGGAGCGACTTCTTCCCGTCGGTGATGACCATGAACGAGACTTCCTCGCCCTTGAGGAACTCCTCGACGAGGATGCGGTTGGCGGCGTTGCCGAACTTCTTCTCCTCGAAGACGGCGCGCAGGAAGTCTTCGGTTTCGTCCGCCGACTCGACGACCAGCACGCCTTTGCCGGCGGCGAGTCCGTCGACTTTCAGGACGCACGAGTAGCCGAAGTCCTTCATCGCCTTCTTCGCCTCGTCGAGCGAGCTGCAGGTGACGGAGGCGGCGGTCGGGATGTTGTACTTCCGCATGAACTCCTTGGAGAAGACTTTCGACCCTTCCAGCTCGGCGGCGAGGCGGGTGGGGCCAAAAATGGGAAGTCCGCGCTTCTGGAACTCGTCGACGATGCCGAGGGTGAGGGGGAGCTCGGGGCCGACGATGGTGAGGTCGATCCGCAGTTTGTCGGCGAAATCGGCCAGTTCGATGATGTCGGCGACGCCGATCTGGACGCAGTCGGCCACCCCGGCGATGCCGGCATTGCCCGGCGCCGCATAGATTTCTTTCACGAGCGGCGACTGTTTCAGCTTCCAGCAGATCGCGTGCTCGCGCGCACCCTGACCCACGACGAGGACTCGCATGTAGCTGGGATTGTAGCAGTTGGCGGGAAGTGACAGGCCGGCCTGGACGTTTCCCAAACCACGCCCGTAATTAGGGCAACATGTCCGCGGAACTCCGTCTGATGATACCGATGAACCCTGCTGTCGAGGTCGACGATCGCCAGCTCGTGCAGACCATCCGCGAGGGCGATACCGAGGCGTTCGAGCTGCTCGTGCGCCGCAAGACCACCAAGGTCTATGCCCTCTGCTACCGGATCATCGCCAACGCGGAAGACGCCAAGGACATCTCCCAGCTCGTGTTCCTCAAGCTGTGGGAGAACCTCGAGAAGTACGACCCGCAGTACGCGTTCGACACGTGGCTCTACCGGATGGTGACGAACGTCGCCATCGACTTCATGCGCAACAAGCAGTCGCGCGAGAACGCGGTGAACTCGAACCTGCGGCTCGTGAAGACGTCCGCGGACGCGGAGCAGGGCGTGGTGGTGCAGCGGAAGGAAGTGGAGAACGTGTTCAACGACGTCTCCTCGGTCCTTTCACCGAAGCAGAAGACGATCTTCATCATGAATCAGATGGAGGATCTGCCGTCCGCCGAGATCGCGAAGGTCCTCGGATGCCGCGAGTCGACCGTGCGCAATCACCTTTTCAACGCGCGCAAGCTGATGCAGGCGCAGTTGCAGAAGCGCTATCCCGAATATGCGCAGCTCTGGAGGGCGCGATGATGTCGTGCGATGCCTTCCGGACTTCGTTCCATGCCGATACCGAGAACGCGGCGTTGCTCGCGCATCTCCGGACGTGCGACCGCTGCCTCGATTTCGCGGCCACGGTCGATCCCGACGTGCTGTTCCGCTCCCTCGGCGGCGAGGATCTCGTTCCGCCGGGCGGCGTCGATGCGTTCGTCGATGACGTGATGCGGCAGGTGCGCGTGCGCTCGGCCGAGAACACCGTCACGGCGGTTGCGCCAGTGAGCTGGACGCGCCGACTTGCGATCGCCGCGGCGCTGGCGGTGGTCATCACGAGCGCGACTCTCGTCAGCCGGAACGATACGACAGCGACGCGGTTCGAGCCGGTGAAACGCGCGGCCATCTCCGCGCCGCGAGCGGCGCTCACGACGAAACCGGTCGTGGAAACGTATGAATCAGACAGCGCGACGATTGTGGAAGTCGCGGGGGAACACAACGACGACGTGAAGATCGTGATGATCTTCGACGAGAATCTGCCGGCGGATCTATGAAGCGACTTCTGACCATTGTCCTGACTCTTCTCTTCCTCTCGGCGTCCGCGTTCGCGGATGACGCCGCGGAGGTGGGGAAGAGCCTTACCGTCCATTCGTTCCAGTTCAAGTACAAGAAGGCCGAGAACGCGGCCGCGGCGATCAAGCCGCTGATGAGCGCGGAGGGGTCGATGTCGATCCGTCCGGCGGCGAATTCGCTGGTGGTCACCGACCTGCCGGAGAACATGAAGAAGATCGTGGCGGCGCTGGCGGACTTCGACGTGGAAGCGCAGCCGTTCCGCCTTTCGGTGCGCCTGGTCTCGGCGGGCCGCGTCGGCGCCGCGCGCGTGGCACCGGAACTGCGTGACATCGAGTCGAAGCTCGCGCTGATGCGTTACAACGCTCTCGACAATCTCGGCAGCGCGGACGTGATGGGCAAGGAAGGGGAGGCGGGGCAGATCGAGCTGAACGGGTATCGCGCGGACTTCAAGTTCGGCGAGTACGACCCGGCCAGCGACTCGATCAATCTCGTCGATTTCAAACTGTCACGGCTCGAGGCGGATCAGCTCGCGCCGATGATGAAGACGACCCTGAACTTGAAACTCGGGCAGACCGTGATCATCGGCGCGACGAAACAGGCGCAAAGCCAGCGGGCGCTGATGATCGTGTTTTCCGCAAAGCGCTAATCCAATTAGCGCGTTCTTTCTCCTCACTCCCCAGGGCGCGGCGCAGGATGCTCACCCCTCGCGCCGCGCCCGACGGGTGCGCAAAAACTCCTCCACCTCCTCCACTCCCCTCGTGTTGAACACGTACTTCGGCGACAGCCCCGCCTTGCGAGCGACCCAGGTGCCGGTGATCATGGCGTTAAATTCGGACATGGAGTGCGCGTCGGGGTGGATGCTGAAGACGACGCCGCGGTCGAGGGCGCGTCTGGCATGGCGCCAGTCGAGGTCGAGGCGGTTGGGGTTGCCGTTGATCTCGATCATGATCCCGCGCTCGCCGGCTTTCTCGAAAATCTGGTCGTAGTCGACGCTGTAGCCGTCGCGCTGCAGCAGCTTGCGGCCGGTGAGGTGGCCGATGAAGGTCACGTGCGGGTCGTCCATCGCGCGGAGCATGCGCGCGGTCATCTCGTCCTGCGGCATCTTGAAGTTCGAGTGGATGGACGCGATGACGAAGTCGAAGCGGGAGAGGATCTCGGCGCCGTAGTCCATCGTGCCGTCGTTGAGGATGTCGACCTCGGAGCCGCGAAAGACGCGCATCGGCGCGACGTCCTTCTCGAGCCGCGCGATCTCGGCGTGCTGCTGGCGCAGCCGCGCTTCATTCAAGCCGCCGGCATAGTACGCGGCCTGGGAGTGATCGGAGATGCCGACGTACTCCCACGCGCGGTCGCGCGCGGCGCCGAGCATCTCGGTCATGCTGTGGCGTCCGTCCGAGTACGTGGTGTGGACGTGGAACGTGCCGCGGATGTCGGGGACGTCAATGAGCTTCGGCCGCTTTTTCTTCTGCAGGTCCTC